>ENA-OREM01000219-OREM01000219.1-marine-metagenome-genome-assembly--contig:-NODE-219-length-46776-cov-5.415255_pt1 | contig 46776 bp, 37 predicted proteins | sample MGYA00248623_ERZ508561 | MGnify/ENA primary metagenome ERZ508561 (study PRJEB26227, sample SAMN06264494) | marine metagenome | isolation source: Columbia River Estuary | place: USA:Columbia River Estuary...
TTGTTATAGGCTCGATTTCAGCTTGTAACAAGTCTTTCGATTCTTTAACTGCCGATCCTAATAGAGCAACAAGTGTACCAGCTAACTTAATACTTAACAATGTATTATTAGATTTTAATGAGGGTGCATTTAATAGTAATCAAAGATGGAACCAATATTATGTATGTAACTATGCATATTATGGTGATCAAGAGTACGACTGGACAGGCTATTCTTTCAACGGGTATAATATGTTAAAGAATATTGCACAAATGGAATCTGAGGCTTCAAAATCTGTTGCTGCACCGAATCCTTATACTGCAATCGGTAAATTTTTAAAAGCTTATTATTTATATGATTTAACCATGAACTTGGGTGATATTCCAGTAGCTGAAGCCCTTAAAGGTTTAACTAATGTAACGCCTAAGTATGATACACAAAAGCAAGTGTTTCAACAAATTTTAACTTATTTGGAGCAAGCCAATACAGAAATGGGTTCATTAAAAACAACTAACTATGTATTAGCAAGCGACTTTTATTACGGCAATGATTTATCTAAATGGCAAAAGGCTGTTAATGCTTTCAAACTTAGAGTGTTAATTCAATTATCAAATAAAGAAGCAGATACAGATTTAGCCATTAAAACTAAGTTTGCGGAAACAATTAGTAATCCAACTAAATATCCAGTTTTTGCTAGCGATGCAGATAATTTAGCTTTTGTATACAATAGCCAATATAACAAGTACTCAACGAACCCAGATAATTTTGGTTTTGACGCTACTCGTTATAATATGTCATCTACTTATTTAGGTAACTTAACAACTTTGAAAGATCCAAGAACTTTCTTCGTAGCTGAACCAGCTGCTGCATTAGTGACTGCGGGTAAAGCACCTAATTCTTATGATGCATTTATGGGTGCTGGTTCTGGAGAAGATTTAGCTATAATGAGCGCCAATGCGAACTTAGGTAAGTACTCATTTATCAATCGTAAACGTTACTATCAAACATATACTGCTGAAACAACTACACAAGTAGGTTATCAAGAAATGTGTTTTAATATGGCTGAAGCAGCACACAGAGGTTGGATTACTGGTCAAAGTGCAGAAACTTGGTACCAAAATGGTATCAAAGCTTCTCAAGCTTTCTATGGTGTTAAAGAAGGGGCTAATACAGTTACTTTCCAAAAGCCAAATGGTACTTTAGCTGAATCAGTTACTTATTCTGTTGATTATAAATATGCAGATTATTATGCTCAATCAACTGTAAAATATGCTGGTAACAATACAGATGGCTTAAAGCAAATTTTGTTACAAAAGTATTTAGCGATGTATCAAAACAGTGGTGCTGAAGGTTATTATAACTGGAGAAGAACAGGTGTACCTACTTTCCATACTGGACCTGGAACAGCTAATAGCGAAAGAGTTGCTTTACGTTATCAATACCCAAATTCAGAAAGAGCGGTAAATAAAATAAATGTAGAAGCAGCCATTGCTTCACAATTTGGCGGTTCGGATGACATTAATGCTAAAATGTGGATCATTAAATAAAGAGCGTATATAAACGGGGGTTTATATGGTTTTAAGCAAGCAATCGTAAAGAAAGAGTCCCGATGTATCGGGGCTCTTTCTTAATTTTATATAGTCCAATAATATTGAAAAAAGAAAAGATAAATAGCTTTTTGATTTCTGTTTCTATAGCAGTAATTTGTTTTTTGACATATGCATCTGTATATGCTTTCAGAAAACCATTCACTATTGGATTGTATCTAGATGAACCTAAAATATTTGGAGTTGATTATAAAAATATTTTAGTGATTGCCCAGGTATTGGGCTATACCATTAGTAAATTTTACGGTATTAAGTTTATTGCAGAATTAAACAAAGTGGGGAGAGGCTGGTCAATTTTGATTTTAATTATTTTATCTTTTATACCATTATTGTTATTCCCCTTATTTAAATCCCCTTGGAATATTGTATTCTTATTTTTAAATGGTCTTCCCTTGGGGGTCTTATGGGGTTTGATTTTTTCATTTGTGGAAGGCCGTAAAACATCAGATTTCATTGGCGCTACAATGGCGGTTAGTTTTATTGTTTCTTCTGGATTTGTTAAAACTGTAGCAAAGTGGATTCAACTTACTTATCAGGTTCAAGAAAACTGGATCCCATTTTATACAGGGCTAGTTTTTTTAATTCCTGTAACTATATTAGTCTATTTATTAGAGAAAATACCAGATCCTACTCCTATAGAAGCAGCAGAAAAATCGATTAGAGTACCGATGGATAAAAATGAAAGAAAACGTTTTTTTAATATGTTTTCTTTTGGCTTAGTTTCTTTTATTTTCATTTATATACTACTTACACTTTTTAGAGATATAAGAGACAATTTTGCAGCAGATATTTGGTTAGAATTGGGCTATGGAAATAGTGCAGGTATTTTTACAAGCACTGAATTGCCTATAGCATTCTCTGTACTCGTTCTTATTGCAAGTATGATTTATATTAATAATAATAAATTAGCTTTTCAAATTTCACAATTAATTATTTTAGCTGGATTTATTCTTTGTGGCGTAAGTACCTTTCTTTTTATGCAACAGATTATATCTGGCTATGTATGGATAGTTTTAGTGGGTCTTGGTTTGTATATGGGCTATATACCATTTAATTGCATATTATTTGACCGAATGATTGCAAGCTTTAAAATAAAAGGAAATGTGGGGTATTTTATGTACTTAGTTGATTCTTTTGGATATTTAGCAACTGTGTTTGTTATTATAGCCAAAGGTTCAATGGGCATTTCAATAAGTTGGACATATTTTTATAGCAATGGTGTCTTAGCTTTGTCTATTATGGGCAGTTTAATTAGTATTACAACACTCTTATATTTTAATAAAAAGTACAAAATATATAATTATGAATAATAAATCAGCCATCGTTGTGGGAGCGGGTATCTTAGGGCTTGCTACTGCTAGGTCTTTAGCAGAAAAAGGATATGCCGTAACAGTCATTGAAAGAAGCCAATTTTCACTAGGAGCCAGTGTAAGAAACTTTGGTATGCTTTGGCCCGTAGGTCAACCGGATGGAAAATTGTACAATAGGGCAGTGAGAACCAAGGAAATTTGGTTAGACTACTTACATGCAGCTGAAATACCTTATAACGCTTGTGGTAGTTTACATCTAGCGTATTGCAAAGAAGAGATGAGCGTGGTGGAGGAAATTGGCAGTTTTTTTAAATCTAAAAATAGACCCGTTTCGGTGATTTCAAAACAAACGGTTTTGGACAATTATAATGGTATTAATAGTGATGGATTAATAGGTGCCTTAAGAAGTGAAGATGAAGCTATTATTGACCCAAGAGAAGGGATCAGAAAATTACCTTCCTATTTAAGCGAAAAGTATAATGTACAATTTATTTGGGGTACTGCAATTACAAGTGTCACCTCTAATGCAGCATTTGCAGGCAAAACGAAATACAGTGCAGATATGATTTGTGTTTGCTCAGGCGCCGATTTTGAAACCTTATATCCAGCTCAATTTAAGCAACAACCCATCATAAAGACCAAATTACAAATGATGCGCTTCAAACATAAAGACCCAACCTACAGAATTGGGGCCTCTATTTGTGGTGGACTTTCTTTACTTCATTACAAAAGCTTTACAGCTTCTTCTTCACTTACAAAATTAAGAATGAAAATTGAAGAAGAAATTCCAGAATATTTAAAATATGGAATTCATGTAATGGTATCTCAAAATAATGAAGGAGAGTTAACCGTAGGAGATTCACATGAATATGCTTTAGATTTTGACCCTTTTGATAAGATTGAAATAAACAATATGATTTTAGAATACTTAAAGAAGCTTATTCACATTGATCAATGGGAAATGATACAATCATGGAATGGTGTTTATCCTATTATGACCAATGGAGCCACTGATTTATTTTTAAATCCAGAGCCAGGGGTTTATATCTTAAACGGCATTGGCGGTCATGGTATGACCATGTCATTTGGTTTTGCTGAAGAAATGGTTAATACTATTTGATAATAATTTTGATAATAATTTTGAAAATAATTCTGATAATAATTCTATGAGACATCCAATAACAAAAGAAATTATACATTTATTTGAAACTAATGGGGGCTCTATGTATGGCGGAGAAGCGGTTACACAATTAGAACATGCCTTACAATGTGCCGAATTAGCAAGAAAGCATAATGCAAGTCATGAATTAATTACAGCTTCCTTATTGCATGACGTTGGGCATTTATTACATGATTTGCCTGATGATGCAAGTGATAAGGGCATTGATGATATGCATGAATTATTAGGTGAAAAGTATTTAACTAAACATTTTACATTAGCAGCAGTAGAGCCCGTTAAATTACATGTAGCGGCTAAAAGATATTTATGTGCCACAGAGCCAGGTTATTTAGAGACCTTGTCTGCGCCCTCTAAAATTAGTTTAGAATTTCAGGGCGGTGTTATGAATGAAGAGGAAGTTTTGTTATTTGAGAAAAATGAATTTTATAAAGAAGCTGTAAATTTAAGAAGATGGGACGACTTAGCAAAAGACCCTAATCTAGTGAGCCCCTCTATAGAATCTTTTATTGAAGCCATTGAATCATCCATAAAATAATATTGAATCATCTATAAAATAATTCTATGAAAATTTCAATGGTTGTATTTGATATGGCAGGTACTTCAGTGGATGAAGGCAATGTAGTATACCACACTTTGCATAAGGCTATTGAAAAGCAGTGCCCTAGTATTACATTTGAAGATGTATTAAAATGGGGAGCAGGTAAGGAAAAATTACAAGCTATTAGAGAAACTTTAGCAGAAAGTCATATTACATTAAATGAACAAAGTATTCAAGAAATATTTAAATATTTTTTGTTGCTACTCGATAAAGCCTATGAGAATTTAATTGTAGTACCCACTAAAAATACGGAAAGGTTATTTCAAGAATTAAGAGATATGGGCATTAAAGTAGTATTAAATACAGGGTATAATCATGCAACTGCTAGTTTATTAATACAAAAATTAAATTGGGAGCTTGGACAACATTATGATTTACTAGTCACAGCCTCTAATGTTACTAAGAATAGACCCAACCCGGATATGATTTTACTCGCTATGGAGAAATTAAACATACTTGATGCAGCCTCTGTTATTAAAGTAGGGGATTCTACTATTGATATTGAAGAGGGCCGCAATGCGGGATGTTTATATAATATTGGTGTCACTACTGGTGCACATACTAAGGCTGAATTATCAACAGCCAATCCTAATTATATATTTGATAATATATATGATTTAAAATCTATTATTTTAACATTGAACCAGGCTTAAGAATTGAAGTTTAATTGCCTAAACTAGGCTTAAAGGCAAATTATCAGTAAAAATAGATAAATAAGATCCCTTTTTTCGGGCTTTACTGCCTAAAAGAAGAGCGTAGAAATTTAATTATTATTAACTTTATAATAGTCAATTAAACAGTTAATGCTTTTGCCTAAATGAAATTTTTTAATATCTTTTTTTGTATCGTTTTTATTTTATTTGCAGTGGTTCAATATAACGACCCCGATCCTTTTTTATGGGTACCTATTTATTTGTATCCTGCACTGCTTTGTATTTTAAAATTTATCCAAAAACCTATTCCTTCATTAGCTTATTGGGCTGGTTTTTTGGTATTTGGTGTATATGCTATTTATAAAATGTTTGACACCAATGGCATTATCGATTGGGTACAATTTCATAATGCCTCTAATATTGCATCCACGATGAAGGCAGAAAAACCTTGGATAGAAGAGTCAAGAGAGTTTTTTGGCTTATTGATTATACTTATTGTATTGGGTATTAATTACATTAAAAAAACTAGTCATCCATCTGCTTCAAAATAAAATAATTTATTACTCAAGTTTATAAAATACCATGCGCACTCATAAATCTCAGTTAGTTAAATTAAGTAAGGTCCTGACTATACTTTTTTTCTTCACCATCATTTTTTCTTTCAAGTCGAAGGCGCAAGTATTTGATTCTCTATTAAATATTTATGAAGAAGATTTTCCACACGAAAAAATTCATATTCATTTTGACAGAACCATGTATAATACTGGAGAGACTATATTTTATAAGCTCTATGTAATGTCTGGATTAGAATGGCCCAGCACCAGCAGAAATGTATATGTTAGTTGGTATGACAACAATGGGAATTATATCAAACAAACAGCAGCTCCTTTGTATCAATCATCGGCAAAAGGTAGTTTCGATGTGCCTGCTAATTACAAAGGCAATTTTTTAAAAGCCAAAGCCTACACGCGTTGGATGTTAAATGATGATAGTGTTTTTTTATATGAAAAGGATATCTCTATCAATAATGGGGTAGCTTCTAAAGCAAAAAATAGTATTGCACCCAAAACAAGGGTTGATGTTTTCCCAGAAGGTGGGACATTTGTGCAGGGCTTAATGCATAAAATTGCATTTAAAGCCACGAATAATTATGGCATACCTGTTTTCATTAAAGGCTTTTTAGTGAATGATAAAAACAAAGTCTTGGATACTTTAAAAGTTTTACACGATGGCATGGGCAGTTTTAAATTAAGGCCAATTGAAGGAGAAAAGTATCAATTAAATTGGACAGATGAAAATGGTATAAAAGGAACTAGCCCCATTGCAGCTGCTAGTAAAGAGGGGGCCATTTTAAAAATTAGCATGGATAATGTAAACGCCTATGCGCAAGTAGAAAGAAGCTTGGGTGTCCCTTTAAACTTTAAGCACATGCGTTTACTGGTGCATCAAAATCAACATTTACTTTATACTGTAGAATTTAAAGGAGAAGAGCGTCAGGTGCAAAAAGTAGCCCTACCTATTGAAGAACTACTCACGGGTGTGGTACAATTTACTTTATTCACCAAGGATTGGTTACCCATTGCCGAGAGAATTGTAATGGTGAATAACCGTTTACATGAGTTTAATGCAAATTTAAATGTGGGTATTGCCAATATTAATAAAAGAGGTAAAAATGTGCTTGAAATTATTGTAAAGGATACGGCAGCCACTAATATGTCTATATCTATCACCGATGCCTCTGTTGTTATGCCCGAGCAACAAACTATTTATTCCGATTTTCTTTTAAGTGGCGATATTAAAGGTAAAGTATATAACCCTGCCTATTATTTTACGAGCGATGCAGATTCAGTGACGGCTCATTTAGATTTAGTCATGCTTACCAATGGTTGGCGCAGGTTTGATTGGACAAAAATGAAGGCAGGTATTTTACCTACTTTAAACTACGCCAGAGAAACTGAGTTAATGAAATTAAAGGGTAAATTATACGGTGCTGCTTTGGCAAAATCTACTGAAAATCTTTTATTAAATTTAATTATACAAGGCAAGGATAGCTCGAATAAGATGTTATTTGTGCCAGTCGCAAAAGACGGAAGCTTTGAAGATACATCGGTATTCTTTTATGATACTTCCAGAGTTTATTATACAATAAATGGTAAATCAAAATCAGAAAATCAGACAGTTGTTCAATTTGACAATGGATTAATAAAACCAACATTAAGTAAAATACAAATAGACCCACTCGGCTTTCAAGCCTATACAACCGATAGTTTAGCTAGGGCTAAACTGAATTTATTTTTTGCAGAACAAGAAAAGCAAAGAAAATTATTAGCCTCTATGACTTTGACAGAAGTAGTAGTGAAGGCCAGGATTAAAACGCCTATTCAGTTATTGGAAGAAAAATATGCAAAAGGCCTTTTTTCAGGCAGAGATGGAATTTCTTTTGATTTATCATCCGATGGTATGGCACTAGGCGCTGTGGATGTACTTAGTTTTTTACAATCAAGAGTACCTGGTTTAAGTATTTCAGTAGCAGGGGCTCAAGCATCTGCCACTTGGAGAGGGTCTCAAACCGATTTTTTTGTCAATGAGTTTAATACACCTATTCAACAAGTACAGAATATAAATATTGCAGATATCGCCTACATCAAAGCCCTAAGACCTCCTTTCTTTGGTTCATCTAGTGGAAGTGGGGGTAGCGGAGGAGCGATTGCCATTTATACCAAACAAGGCAGTTCGAATAAGGGAAGTAATATTAATAGTAAAGGCATGGAAAATGTGGTCCTGGGAGGTTATTCTGTATTTAAGGAATTCTTTCATCCAGAGTATGACAAACCCACAGCTAGTTTTGAAGCAGATAATCGCACTACCTTATATTGGAACCCCTATGTCTTAACCAATAAAAGAAGCCCAAGAGTAAGGCTTGAATTTTACAATAACGATATTAGCAAAAAACTACAAATAGTATTAGAGGGCATGAATGCGAATGGAAGATTAACGCGTGTAGTGAAGTATATAGAATAGACATATCGAATAGACTTATATAGAATAAGCCTGTTAAACTTTTTTGGACTTTCTATGTTATTAATAATAGTAAAAATAATATTATGAAATTAGTATACCTATTTATTGGACTTGGTCTTGTTTTTATTGTATTTCAATCGTTTAGAAGCCTTTCGGCTGCTAAAATTGAAAACCAAAAGTACCGAGTGGTTAAAATCGAAGAAGGTTTTGAAATACGATTTTACCCTAAAGCCACTTTTGCTACTATTCAGTCAAATGGTACCAATTATAAGCAAGTGGCCAGCAGTGGCTTCAGAAAATTAGCAGGCTATATTTTTGGAGGTAATGACCAAAGTAAAAGTATTGCCATGACCGCTCCTGTTAGAATGGAGATGAGTGATAATGGCTCAGCTATGAGTTTTGTAATGCCTGAAAAGTATGATGCATCTAATTTGCCTAAGCCCAAGGATGCTACAGTACAAATTAAACAATCAAAAGAAAGCTATGAAGCCGTGATTGCTTTTGGGGGATACGCCAATGATGAAAAAATTAAAGAGCATACCAATAAATTAGTAGCCCTTTTAAATAAGAAAAATATTAAGATTATAGGTGGCTTTAATTTCTTAGGCTATAATGCACCTTATGAATTTATTGGGCGTAAAAACGAAATTTCTATTCCTGTAGAATGGAAGGAATAATAACGAATTACTGATTTTAATAAGTAATAAATTTTAATAAGTAATCAATAATTTAAATTTTATATGGCAATATATTTAGTAGTAGGAGGTTCATCTGGCATAGGTTTACAAGTAACAAATCAATTAGCGGCGGCAGGACATACAGTGTATGCAACATATAATACACATGCAGTAGAAGCAGTAGGTAATATCCATTATCATGCATTAAATGTATTGGATGAAAGTATGAATCTAGATTTTTTACCTGCCTCTATTGATGGTATTGTGTATTGCCCAGGTGCTATTAGTCTTAGACCCTTCAATAGAATACCCGCAGACGATTTTATAAAAGATTATAATTTACAAGTAGTAGGCGCTATTAAAGTAATACAAGCAGCTCTTCTAAAATTAAAAGAAAGTAAAAACGGGTCTATTGTTTTATTTTCAACAGTGGCCGTTCAGTTGGGTTTAAACTTTCATTCATTAGTGGCAAGTTCTAAAGGAGCCATTGAGGGTTTAACAAAGGCTTTAGCCGCCGAGTTAGCGCCCACTATTCGAGTAAACTGCATTGCACCTTCTTTAACCAATACGCCTCTTGCAGCTAGTTTATTGAATTCAGATCAAAAAATAGATGCCAATGCGCAAAGACATCCCCTTAAAAGAGTCGGAACACCATTGGATATTGCCAATGCGGTAGAATTTTTATTAACCGATAAGTCTAGCTGGGTGACAGGTCAAATTTTATCTATTGACGGAGGCATGAGTACTATTAAATTATAACAGTTTGCGATTTTTAATAGCTTAATAAAAAAGGCCCCTATGAATAGAGGCCTTTTCTGTATTTTCAACAATTAACTTAAATTAATTTTTTGAAAGTGGGATTAATAAACTCTTGATAAATGGTCAAGTCTAATTATATTAGATTTAACGCCTGTTTTCATTGAGTCATTAAATTCCTTACTATTTTTTCTTTTTTCTTGTCTATCTGCATAGTGTGTGTAAAAGTCTAAAATACTATTATCTGGTAAAATGGTCATATAAGTATTTGTTGGGTAACCATCAACAGCTCTCCAAGTAACACTTAAATATTTGACACCTATTTTTAAACCAAGTTCATGCTGTTGAAGCTGTTGTTTTTCAAAAGCCTCTTGTTCATTAGCAGGAACTGTTCTCATTACAATTTTTCTAAAATTATAATTTTCCATTTTAAAATCAACTGGTAAAAACTCTAATTCATTTACCATAATCCAAGTCGATCTTCTCCATGCACCATCTGTATTATTTGAATTTTCTTCTGCAATTTTTGGATTTGCCTCTCTAAATTTACCATTAGCCGTACCTCTTTTTGTAATAAATTTTCCTAAATTTTCATCTCCATCAACGAAGGAAAGAATATAAAGACCGCCTGTTTCAGATGTATGAGTAACTCTATTTTTCATAACACCTTCATAATTTTTTCTAGCAAATGCATCCTGTACTGGGTAGTTTTTTCTAAAAATGTCCATATCTTTTACTTTAGACTCAGACAGCAAGAAAAAACGCTTGGTAGCATCTTGTGCAATTGAACTTAAGCCTATAAATAGACTTAATAGTAAAATAACTTGTTTCATATAATTTTTTTTAATGAGCTATTAAAGTAGACAATTACTTCATAAAAGAAAGTTATTTTATTGTTAATAGGCTAAAGCCTTAAGGTTCAATATACTATGTTCTTCCATAATTGCTTTTGGGGGCATCTATACAGCTGTAAATAATTTTCAATGACAGTCTTTAATAGTAGAATTTGTATTAACTTAACTTGTAAATACAAGCTGTATGGTGAATATTATTTGGATTATTTTAGTACTGTTTGCAATTTGGTTTATTTATGTTTTGGGAGCAGATATTATTAAGCATAAAAATAATTTAGAAAAAGTAAGTTGGGTGAAGACCGGCATTATTGGTTTTGTAGTTAATTTTTTTGATGTATTGGGTATTGGTGCATTTGCACCACAAACGGCCTTATTAAAATTCACGAAGCAAACGGCAGACAAATTAATACCCGGCACCATGAATGTGGCCAATACATTACCCGTTTTAATTCAAGCCATTATTTTTATTCAAGTAGTAGAGGTGGAGCCTCTCACTTTAATTGTGATGTTTTTAACGGCTATGGGTGGTGCTATTTTAGGCGCCGATATTATTGGTAAACTTTCAGAAAGAAATATTAGGCTAACCATTAGTGTCGCTTTATTAATTACGGCTGGTTTTATGTTCGCTAATAAAATGCAATGGATACAGGGAGAAGGAGTAGCCATTGGCATTCATGGTTGGAAGTTGGTCATAGCAGGGGTGGTTAATTTTATATTAGGTGCCATGATGACTGCCGGAGTAGGCCTCTATGCACCCTGTATGGCTTTAGTATATTTATTGGGACTATCTCCTCAAGTGGCATTTCCTATTATGATGGGTTCTTGTGCTTTTTTAATGCCGCCTGCATCTTATAAATTTATCAAATCGGGTGCCTATAATAAAAAGGCAGCATTAGGCATGGCTATACCAAGTATATTGGCTGTGTTAATAGCCGCTTTCATTATAAAATCAATGCCATTGGATACATTAAGATGGCTGGTGCTAATTATTATAGTATATACCTCTGTTTCCATGTTTTGGACCACTATAAAAAACAAATAAAACTTAGGTTTTTTTTAAGTAAATTTAATATGCTTAAACCAACCTAAGATGCCTAATTATCCCAGTATATTCAATGATGTGATTGGTCCAGTAATGAGGGGCCCATCTAGCTCACACTGTGCTGCCTCACTCCGTATTGCTAGAATATGTCGCGATTTAATGAACGAGCAAATAAAAGACATTGTTATTGAATTTGACCCACATGGCTCTTTAGCCACTACACATAAAAGTCAGGGCTCTGATATGGGCTTATTCGGAGGGTTTTTAGGTTGGGAGGCATTTGATGAGCGTTTGCCAGATGCTGAAAAACATTTAGCCACCGCTGGCATAAATTATACCATTACTATTTGCCCCTTAGAAGAAAAACACCCCAACACTTATAAGATTCGTTTATCTAATGAAAAAGAAACTAAAGAATTAATTGCTATTTCTACGGGTGGAGGCATGATAGAAGTAATTAATATTGATGGTAATAAGGTTTCAATGGCAGGTGATTATTATGAAACATTAATTTATTGTACTGATGCAGATAATATTATTAAGTATTTAAAATCTACCATCACTTATGATGAAATTATTTTTCATAAAGGAACTAATTCTTTTATCGAAATAAAATCGCCAGCTGCTATCTCTGAAACTATTTGCAAAGAGATGATGCAAATGCATTCTGTACATTCCATTAAAAGTATAAAACCTGTGCTGCCTATTATGGCAAGAAAAGGAATGACCGTTCCTTTTATTACTTGCAATGAAATGATGCAATATAATAAGGGTCAAAATAAAGCACTATGGGAATTAGCAGTAGACTATGAAAGTATTCGAGGCAACATTAGCCCCGAGCAAGTAATGGAAAAGATGAAATCCATTATTCATATTATGGGTAATGCAATTGAAACCGGATTAAAGGGCACAACATATAAGGATCGAATTTTAGGAAGTCAATCGCCGCAGTTTAAAAAAACATACGATGCAAATGAATTAATAGGAGGTGATGTGCTTAATACAACTATTATGTATGTGTCTGCTATTATGGAAGTAAAAAGTTCTATGGGTGTTATAGTGGCAGCTCCTACAGCAGGCTCTTGTGGTGGTTTGCCAGGCGTAGTTTTTGGAACTGCACATTGTATTAATAATAATGAAGAAGCTATTATAAAAGCCATGTTGTCGGCTGGTCTTATAGGTGTGTTTATTGCAGCGCATGCTACATTTGCTGCAGAAGTGGGTGGCTGTATGGCCGAAACTGGTTCAGGAGGTGGCATGGCCGCAGCGGCACTTGTAGAAATGAAGGGAGGAACATTAGCGCAATCTATTGCTGCTGCCTCTTTAGCCTTACAAAATTCCTTAGGTATTATTTGTGATCCTATTGGCAATAGAGTGGAAGCGCCTTGTCTTGGTAGAAATGTGATGGCAGCAACCAATGCTATTTCTTGCGCAAATATGGCCTTATCTAATTACGAGCATCTTATTCCATTAGACGAAGTAATAGACACAATGAAAGCCGTGGGCGATCAAATTCATCATACCTTACGTTGCACGAACTTGGGTGGCCTGTCTATAACTAGTACTGCTAAAAAAATTGAAGCATTATTGGAAGAGAATCCACCTGTATTTTATAAAAGTTGCTAATAAAAAAATTAAAATGAAAATTTTCTTTTATTTCCTATTTGCTCTATTTATTTTATCTAACTCAAACGGGTATGCTCAAAATAATTATCCCAACACAAATAAAAAAGGTTGGAAAAGTTTATTTGGAAAAAATTTAGAAACTGCTCAATTTGATCCAGCCATTTGGAAAGACTCAAGTGGGGTCTTAACGGCATCAAAGGATTCAGCAATTTGGAGTAAAGACATGTACGATGATTTTATTTTAGATTTAGATTTTCAAAACGCAGATGGAACGAATAGTGGCGTAATAGTGCATGCCACAGATATAATAGAATGGATACCCCATTCAGTGGAAATACAAATTGCCGATGACTATTCTCCAAGGTGGGGCAAGGCAGTTGCTAGCTGGCAGTGTGGCGCCATTTTTGGTCATAAGCCAGCCACCAATAAAAGTTTAAAAAGACCAGGTGAGTGGAATCATTTTACCATTACATGTATTGGTAAAAATATTAAGATAGAATTGAATGGTACATTAGTGAATGAATGTAATATGGACGATTTTACTTCTAGTAAAATAAATCCAGACGGTACAAAAGTACCGGCTTGGTTGTATAATCCTATGTCTACTTTGGGTTTGCATGGTTATATAGGATTGCAGGGCAAGCATGCAGGTGCACCTATTTATTTTAAAAACATAATGATAAAAACGCTTTAAAATTAGTCTTATCTACCTTTCGAACTAAGCTATAATTAACTCATGACACTTTTATTGCTATTATTTGCTGTTGTTTTTCTAGTACTACTTATTACAGTAGTTAAACTGCATCCATTTATTTCTTTTTTAATAGTATGTATTATTACGGGCTTAGTAAAAGGCATGGCTGTTACCGCTTTAATGAGTTCTATTCAAAAAGGTATTGGCGATGTGGTGGGGTCGTTAATGATTATTTTATGTGTGGGTGCTATGCTAGGAAAACTGATTGCAGATAGTGGCGCTGCCAATAAAATTGCAACTGGTTTAATTCAGTTATTTGGCACAAAATATATTCAGTGGGCCTTGGTGCTCACGGCATTTATTGTAGGCATTCCTTTATTTTATGGCGTAGGCTTTGTATTATTAGTTCCATTAGTAATAACAGTTGCCGCAAGATATAATTTACCTGCAGTGTATTTAGGCCTGCCTACTTTAGCGGCATTATCTGTTACGCATGGTTTCTTGCCACCGCATCCATCTCCTGTTGCTTTGGCAGAACAATTCAATGCCAATATTGGACTTACACTTTTTTATGGTATCATCATTGCTATTCCTACCATTATTATTGCAGGCCCCATTTTTTCTGTTACTTTAAAAAAGTATACTGCCAAGCCATTGGCTATTTTTTCAAGTGCTACTATTTCAGAGGAGCAATCGCCAAGTATGGGCGCTAGTTTAATGGCTGCTTTTTTACCCGTTTTATTAATTGGCTTAGATACTATTATTAGCTTAACGCAAACAGAGAAAAATACTGCCACCCAAATAATACATATTATTGGCGACCCCTCTGTAGCCATGCTTATCTCTTTTTTAATTTCATTATATACACTAGGTATAGCGCAAGGTAAAACCATTAAAAATATGATGGGGCCCATTGGCGATTCGGTGAAAGAAGTATCTAGTATTCTACTCATTATTGCAGGGGCAGGGGCTTTAAAACAAATATTATTAGATACAGGCATGAGCATTGAACTTATTAAGCCATTGACAAATTTATCCTTACATCCTTTATTGTTAGCCTGGCTTATTGCAGCTATATTAAGAGTAAGTATTGGCTCTGCAACGGTGGCGGGTTTAACCACAGCGGGCATTGTGGCGCCTTTAATTGCTAGTAGTGGAGTGAATCCTTGTTTAATGGTACTTGCCACTGGGGCGGGTAGTGTTTTTTTCTCCCATGTAAATGATCCAGGTTTTTGGATGTTTAAAGAATACTTTAACTTAACGGTCAAAGAAACATTTAAAACTTGGAGCACTATGGAAACCATTGTTTCTGTGGTAGGCTTAGTAGGTGTTTTTGTTTTAAACTATTTTATATAATTAAAAAATACAATTATGAGTACTCCCGAAGAAAATTTTGCAAAATTAGGATTGGTTTTACCACCAGCCCCAAAACCACTAGGTGTATACAAGCCTTTATTAGTAGATGGTAATCATTGTTTTGTTTCTGGACATGGTCCAGTACAAGAAAATGGCTCACTTATTATTGGAAGAGTGGGCGATAATATGACCATGGAAGAAGGAAAGCTAGCTGCAAGACAAGTAGGCCTTGCTATTGTAGCTACTATCAAAGCAAATTTAGGTTCGCTTGACAAAATCAAAAGAGTTATAAAAGTATTAGGCATGGTAAGCTGCACCAGCGATTTTGAAAAGCATCCTTATATTATTAATGGTTGCAGTGAATTATTTGCTGCTATTTGGGGGCCAGATAATGGGGTGGGTGTAAGAAGTGCGGTAGGCATGGGCTCGCTTCCTGGAAATATTCCAGTGGAAATTGAAGCGATGTTCGAACTAAATTAAAAAATTGTATTTATGCATTGGTATGAAATTGACACAATAGAAAAAATAGATTCGCCTTCTTTAATTGTATACGCCTCAAGAGCCAAAGAGAATATTGATAGTCTTATTAAAATGGTAAGGGGTAATGTAGACCAGTTAAGGCCCCATGTTAAAACCAATAAGATTGCCGAAGTATGTCAAATGATGATGGATGAAGGCATTCGTCATTACAAGTGCGCCACTATTGCAGAAGCTGAAATGTTGGGCCTATTGAAAGCGCATAATGTATTAATTGCACACCAGTTAATGGGCCCTAAATTAAACAGGCTAGTTGCTCTTATTAAAAGTTTTCCTGGAACAAAATTTTCTTGCTTAATAGATAATATTGAAACAGCGACTTCAGTTTCAAACTTATTTGGAGAAGCAGGTTTGAAAATAGATGTTTACATGGATGTTAATATTGGTATGAACCGTTCTGGTATTATAACAGATAAAGCCACCACATTATTTAAAGCAGCTGCATCTCTTTCTAATATTAAAATTATTGGGCTACATTGTTACGATGGGCATATTAGAGAAACCAATATAAGTTCTAGAAACGCGCAAGCCGATGCTGCATTTGAAAATGCAGACCAGCTTAGAAAAAATATCGAAGCCAGTACTTCAAGTAAATTAGAACTTATTGTAGCAGGCTCTTGTTCTTTTTCAGCACATATTAAAAGAAAGGATGTTCAAGTAAGTCCAGGTACTTTTGTTTTTTGGGATTGGGGCTATAAAAATTTATTCCCCGATTTACCTTTTGAATTTGCAGCATTAGTGGTTACAAGAATTATTTCCATTATTGATGAGCATACGCTTTGTACCGATTTAGGACATAAAGCAGTGGCAGCAGAAAATCCCATGCCTAGAGTACATTTTTTAAATGCACCCGATGCTGAACCTGTGGGTCAGAGCGAGGAACATTTAGTGGTAAAAGTACAAGACGCTTCAAAGTATAAAGTAGGAGATGTTTGGTACGGAGTGCCTGTGCATATATGCCCTACTGTTGCTTTATATGATAACGCTCTTATTGTAAATAATAATAAAGTAGTGGATGAGTGGGAAGTAGTAGCCAGAAAAAGAAAAATTACTATTTAATCTATAATAGTATTTCAAAATGTTTATAATAGATGCTCATTTAGATTTAGCCATGAATGCCGTTGAATGGGATCGCGATTTAAGAAAATCGGTTCCTGTATTAAGGCAATTAGAAAAAGGCATGACTGATAAACCAGATAGAGCCAATGGTACTGTTTCACTTCCACAACTTAGACAAGGAAATATTGGATTAGTAGTAGCCACTCAAATTGCAAGGGTAGAAACACCCGGCACAGGTATAAAGGGATGGCAAACAGCAGAACAAGCCTGGGCGCATACACAAGTTCAATTAGCATGGTACCATGCAATGGAAGCTGAAGGAGAAATGGTTCAAATAAAAAACAGGCAAGCATTAGACGCGCATATATTAGCATGGAATAATGGTTTGCCTAATGATAAAAAACCAATTGGGTATATTCTTAGTTTAGAAGGCGCCGATTCCTTGGTAAATATTGACTACTTACATACAGCTTACAATTATGGACTAAGAGCAGTAGGACCTGCGCACTATGGACCAGGCAGGTATGCACATGGCACCAATGCCAATAGTAAATTAAATGAGCAAGGCAAGGATTTAATTAAAGAGATGGACTCTTTAAATATGATTTTAGATGTCACGCACTTATGTGATGAAGCATTTTGGGAAGCACTTGAAATATTTAATGGCACCATTTGGGCAAGTCATCATAATTGTAGGTCACTAGTGAATCATAACCGACAACTAAGTGATGATATGATTAAAGCGCTCATTGAAAAAAAAGCTGTCATAGGTGCGGCATTTGATGCATGGATGATTGTACCCAATTGGGAAAGAGGCGTCTCCACTCCAACAAATACAAATTGTAATATTGAAAAAATAATTAATCATATAGATCATATTTGTTCTTTAGCTGGAAATACAAATCATATTGGCATTGGCACCGATTTAGATGGTGCCTTTGGTAAAGAACAATGCCCTTATGATATTGACACTATTGCCGATTTACAAAAAATTCCAAACCTACTTTTGAAGCGTGGTTATTCGCAGCAGGATTGTCAAAAAATCATGCATGGTAATTGGCTAGGCTTATTGAAAAAAACAGTTTAGCATACTAGATTTTAGCCTATATTATATAAATAAATTATAATATATAAATAACTATTTTATAATTAAAAAATAGGCTAAATTAAATTTTGTTTAAAATTTTTTAAAGATTTCTTAACTATTCCTTAACATTCATAGAAATATTTCGTAGCTTTCTACCTAAGCAAATTAAAATTTAAGCAAATGAAGAAAATTCTATCCTCGCTCTTCTTAGCTGTGTTATGCAGTTTGATAACAGCAAATGCTCAAGTTCGTTCTGTAACCGGTTCGGTGAAAGATGACAAAGGCGTAGCTGTTTCTTATGCAACAGTTAAAGTAAAGGGCCAAGCCTCAGCTGTAGTGGCTGATGAACAAGGTAACTTCAAAATTAATGCTGCTGCAAACGCAACTTTGCAAGTAAGTGCCACTGGTTTCGCTTCAACAGAAGTGAGAGCAACTGCAACTGCCTTAAGCATTACTTTGAATCGTCAAGCAGATGAACTTGAAGACGTAGTAGTTACCGCACAAGGTATCCGTAAGAAATCAAAAGAAATCGGGTATTCTTATGCTAAAGTTACAAGTGAAGAAATTACAGTAGGTCGCTCACCTCAGTTAACACAAGCCCTTGCGGGTAAGGTTTCTGGTTTGGCTGTCTATACTGTGAATAACAGCGTTGACCCTGCAGTGAAAGTGGTTTTACGTGGTTATCGTTCATTAACTGGAAACAACGAAGCCTTAGTAGTTATTGATGGTATGCAAACTACCGCAACTGCTTTAGCACTTATCAATCCTATTGATGTTGAAAACGTGTCTGTCCTTAAGGGTGGTCAAGCGGCAACATTGTATGGTTCTGCGGGTGTAAACGGTGCCTTAGTTATTACCACTAAACAAGGTGCTAAAGGAAAATTAAAAGTTGCTTACTCAAATACGACCAACATAGAACAAGTAAGTTTCTTACCTGCCTTTCAAAATAAATATGGTTCTGGTTCTCAGTACTATCCTCTTTCATTTGGCCAAGCTGGTTATGATCCTAGTGCATTAAGCCGTGCGAAGCAAAACTGGCGTTCTTATGAAAACCAACAATATGGTGATGCTTATGATGGAAGTAGACGTATTGCGGGTCGTATGTTAGAAGATGGATCTGCTCTAATCATTCCTTATGCAGATGTTCCAAATGTTCGTCTGAATAGCTTCGATATGGGTATCTCTCAAAATCATCAAGCTAGTTTCCAAGGTGGTGACGAAACATCTAGTTTTTACTTATCAGTGGAGAATAATAAAATCAATGGTATTATTCCTGGTGATTTAAGTGATAGAACAGGTGTTCGTGTTAAATCAAGTAAGGAGTATGGTAAAATATCTACCAGCTTTAATGCTGCATTAACTCAAGCCTATTTTGACAGAACCAATTCAGATTTCCAAAATGATATCATCAACACTGCTTCTTGGGTAGATTTAACTACGATGAGAAACTGGAGAACAAATCCTTTTGCGAATCCGAATGGTTACTATAATGACTATTATAATAACCCTTATTTCAATAAAGACATTCAGCGTGCAAAATATAAAGATGCCAACATCTCTGGAAACTTCGATATCACTTATCGTGCGCTTCCTTGGTTGCAACTTTATAACAGATTAGGTATTATGAATAACTCTCGTACAGGTAAAAACACTACTGAGAAGTTTAACTATACCGACTGGGCTAAGTATGATGCAGATATTCCTGCACCATGGCAGAGTTATGATGACTATCCTGGTATCTACCGTGCTATTGGTGATATCTTAGGTGGTGTTACAGATTATTCGTCTACTGAAAACGTAGTAAACAATGAATTCCAAGCGCGTATTCAAAAAGATATCGCTAATGTTCAAAACAAATTGACTTTAGGTTATAGTATCTACCAACGCTATACAAAATCAATCAACGTTTCTTCTAGTTCAATTGTGGTACCTGATGTTTACAACGTATCTAACAGACAAGGTAATTTAGGAGGTGGTGAATCAAATACTACAGAACGTAGGTTTGGTTACTATGCCGATTTAAACACGAATGTGAAAAACATGGAGTGGTTAAACTTAAACTTGACTGCTCGTTATGATGCAACATCACGTTTTTTCAAACAAACAAGAGCCGCAGATCAATATTCTTATTTGTATTATGGAGCTGCCTTAGCTTTTGTTGTAACAGACGCCTTTCCTGCTTTAAAGGGCAATACTTTGAACTATGCTAAATTGCGTACTTCTTATAACAAAAACGGTAATGACAATATTCCTTTATATGGTTTAGATCTTTCTTACAATAATGGTGCGAATTTCCCTTATGGAAATAACGTAGGATTAACAGTAGGAAATACTTTACCTGATGCCAATTTAAAACCAGAGTTTGTTACCTCTATGGAAATAGGTGCTGAGTTAAGTATGTTTAAAAACAGAGTAAACTTAGATGTTTCTTTATATAAGCAAAATTCAATTGGTCAAGTAATAACAGTAAAAGTACCTAATTCAACAGGTTTCTCTAACTTGTTAATTAACGTAGGTCAAGTAGACAACTGGGGTTATGAAGCAGACTTAAAAGTGCAAGTATTACGTGAGACAAAAATCAAATGGGATGTGAATCTAAGATATTCGTTCAACGACAACAAAGTGGTTGATTTATTCCCAGGTATTACTCAATTCGTTTATGGCGGGTACTCTTACGCTACTTCAAACATTATCAAAGGAGAACGTTTCCCAATACTTAAAACCACTGGTTATTTTTATTCAAAAGATGGTTCTGGTATGAGAAGAGTAAGCCCTACAACTGGTTACCCAGTTCAAAATACTACTCTAGAATCTCGTGGTGGTACACTTCCACGTGATATGGTGGGATTAGGTTCTACTTTCACTTACAATGATTTCCGTTTAGCATTTAACTTTGAATACCGTGGCGGCGGCAACGTAATGTATGCTGACCTTGGTCGTCAAATGACCTTCACAGGTTCTGGTGCTTGGACTTCAGATAGAACAGACCAAATCTTCCAAAATTCTTATTTTATAGATCCAGTATCTGGAAAAGATGTTCCTAATACAACGATTAAAGTTCGTGAACCAGAGTATGCGCTTTGGGTGAACAACTACCGTTTGATTGCGGAAAACTTCGTTACACCAGCCTGGTTTATTAAATTAAGAGATGTAAATTTATCTTATACACTACCAAGTGCAATGGTTAAGAAAACAAAAATTTTCAGTGCAGCTAACGTAGCACTATACGGTAGAAATGTATTCACCATTGTTGACAGCAAAAACCAATTTACTGACCCAGAGTTCAGTTATACAGCAGGAAACGGTTCAGGTATTTCTAATACCTTGCAAACGCCTCCAGTTCGTCAATTTGGTGTTAATATAAATTTTATTTTTTAATAACCACACACTAAAACATTAGATATGAAACTAAATAAATTATATATCGCCGCGTTTTTGGTACTTGTGGGAACAGGTTGTAAAAAAGACTATCTCGATGTCAATACCAACCCTAACTCACTTCCAACCGCAACTCCTGCATACGTTTTAGCGAATGCATTGAACACTTCTGCTGCAAGCATGGTGTCTCCTAATGAAGTAGGTATGTTCTGGTCTGGTCATTGGACTCAATCCAATGGTTATATCATTAGTACTACTTTATTCTCTTATGCTTTTACCAATGTTGACTTTAACTATTGGGATGCAACTTATGATAACCTTTATGATTATCAGTATGTAATTGACAATGCTTCAAAGTATAGTCAAGAATATTTAAAAGGTCCGGCTAAAGTAATGAAGGCTTATAACTACCAAAAATTGGTAGACTTATATGGTAATATTCCTTTTTCGGAAGCTTTAAAAGGGGTAAGCGTCTTAGCGCCTAAATTTGATGATCAAAAAGCGGTTTACCAAGGCTTGATTGTTTTATTAGATGATGCTATTAAGGACTTAAAAGCAAATACTTTTGCGAGCACTTACTCAGGTTCTGATATCGTTTTCAAAGGAAGCAATTCAAGTTGGATCAAATTCGCAAACTCTATGAAATTGCGTATTTTAATGCGTCAGTCAAGAGTAAGCGGAACAGATGCTTATATTACTGCTGAGATTAACAAAATCGTCACTGAAGGTTCTGGTTTTATTACTGGAGCTGAAGTAGGTGCAAACCCTGGTTATGTTGCTTCAGCTGGTCAAATTAACCCAATCTATAACACTTATGGTTATACTGAAACAGGTGCTAGAGTAGGTAATAATAACTGGCCTAGAATTACCGATTTCATGGTCAAGGAATTGATTAAAAATGCAGATACTTTCCGCTTAAAGCGTTTTGCTTATGCGCCAGGTAATGAAGATTTAGCGAATCCAGGGGTGAGTGTTAAGCCTGAAATTGCAGCTAACTATATTGGTATACCTTTTGGTTCAAGTTCAGGATATTTACCTGGAGCTAGTTCTGCAGTAGGTCCTGTCTTATTAGTAAGAGGTCAATACAACAGACCTATTATTATTATGACTGCAGCTGAAGTTCAATTCTGTTTAGCAGAAGCGAAGCAACGTTATGGTTCTTCTGTAAACTTAACAGGAACTGCTCAATCATACTATGAGGAAGGAGTAAAACAAAACTTCCGCGCTATTGGAGCAAGCACAGCTAATGTGACTGCTTTAGTAACCAACGGTATGCAAGATTGTGATTTTACTGCCTCTACTAATAAATTAAATACAATTGCTTACCAAAAATGGGTAGCACTTGGTTATTTCAATGGATTAGAAGCATGGTCTGAGTATCGTAAGAATAACTATCCAGTTACTCCTAACTCAAAAAACTATGTAGGTACATCTCGTCCATTACGTTTATGGTATCCAGGAACTGAATTAGGTTCTAATGGTGCAAACGTAAATGCACAAGGAACAATCGATCCTTTAGCTACACGTATTTTCTGGGATGTTGACTAGTCTATTGTTAACTTACTAGATAAGAAATAAAAAACCCTCTGCCGAAAAATTGGTAGAGGGTTTTTTTATGGAGTAAATTTTTATTATGATACTACTTCTCCTTCCAATACTAATTCGGTTACTGCTTTTTCACCAGCGAATTTAACAGAGACTCTTTTTTTAAATGCGCCTTCAAAAGGTGCTGTATAGGTTACTTTAATACTGCCTTTCTGTCCTTTTAAAATAGGGCTTTGATTATACTCGGGTTTAGTACATCCGCATTCTGCTGTGGCAAATTCTATCACGGCTGGTTTAGCAGATTCATTGGTATAGCTGAAAATAACCGACTTGTGTACGCCCTTTTTTATTTTGCCATAGTTATAGCTAGTTTGATTGAACTTGATAGCTGATTGTGCAAAACTAGTGGCTGCAAATAGTAAACTTAGAATGAGTAATCTGGTTTTCATAGTATAAGGTTTTAGGGTAATTGTTTGTTTGATTTTTACTGCTTTTTTGCCCAAATAGGCTTACGAATTTATTGAATTTTCACTAATTAGCTGATTTTAGTTATGAATGTACTTTTTATGCATTCTGACCCCTATTTTTGTCCTATGGAATCCACCCTTGAAGCTGTATCTGCCCAAGACATGCTCTCTTTTGAGGCATTTCGGAACTCCGTTATCGCCGACTATAAATTGGCCATAATGAGTAGGGAAGTAAGCTTATTGGGAAGAAGAGAAGTTTTAACAGGGAAGGCCAAGTTTGGCATTTTCGGAGATGGGAAAGAAGTAGCACAAATTGCACTTTCTAAATTTTTTCAAAAAGGCGATTTTAGAAGTGGTTATTACAGAGACCAAACGTTTATGTTTGCTTTAGGGGTAGCCAATGTCGAAGATTATTTTTCACAATTATATTCTGATGTTTATAACGATCCCTTTAGTGGCGGTAAAAACATGAATGCGCATTTTGCCACTGCATTTGTAAATGAAAAAGGAGATTGGAATGAATTAATACAAAGCTATAATGTTTCTGCAGATATTGCACCTACTGCAGGACAAATGATGCGTGGTCTAGGCTTGGCCTTTGCTTCCAATTGTTTTAGAAATGCAAAAAACAAAAAGGCCTTTCAACATTTAAGTAATAATGGTAATGAAGTTTGTTTTTGTACCATTGGTGATGCTAGTACTTCCGAAGGACATTTTTGGGAAGCTATTAATGCAGCCGGCGTTTTACAAGTGCCCTTAGCTGTTTTTGTGTATGATGATGGCTATGGTATTTCTGTACCTATTGCTTTGCAAACTACTAAGGGTTCTATTTCTGAAGTATTGAAAGGTTTTCAAAAAGAAAAAAATACCAACGGTATAAAAGTATATACAGTGAAAGGCTGGGACTATGCTGCCTTATGTGAAACTTTTGAAGAAGGTATTCGCTATACAAGACAAACACATACCCCTGTTGTATTTCATGTACAAGAATTAACGCAGCCGCAAGGCCATTCAACCAGTGGTAGTCATGAAAGGTACAAGCCTTTAGAAAGATTAGAATGGGAAAGAAATTGGGATTGCAATAAGCAAATGAGAGAATGGCTAATTGCCAACGAACTAGCTACCGATGAAGTATTACAAGAAGTAGAAAATGAAGCAAAGCAATTAGTGCGTGCCGATAAATTAGCTGCATGGGAAAAGTATATTTCACCCATTAAAGAAAAAATCAAAGAAGCAGTCGCATTAGTGCATCAAGGTTTAAACGAAACGGATTTAAATATTGCAAATAGTTTTTTACAAGAATTAGTACAAAGTAAAGAACCATTAAAAAGAGATATTTTTAGAACTGTTAATTTAATATTGGAAAAAATTCCAACACATAGTAACGCAGCTGCGATACAATCTTTTTTAGTAAAATACAATGAGGTAGAAGCGCCTTTTTATAGTAAGCATTTATACAACGAAGGCCCTAAGAGTGCTTTGAATGTTTCTGTGGTGGAAGCTGAATATGCCACTGAAGTGCAAACAATCAATGGCTATGAAGTATTGAATCATTATTTTGATAAATTATTTGAAGAAAACCCATTGGTCTATGCTTTTGGAGAAGACTTAGGTGGAATTGGAGATGTGAATCAAGGCTTTGCTGGACTTCAAAATAAACATGGCGTAGATAGAATTTTTGATACAGGTATAAGAGAACAATCTATTATGGGACAGGCCCATGGTATGGCGCTTCGTGGTTTAAGACCTATTGCAGAAATACAATACTTGGATTATTTATTATATGGGCTTCAAACTTTGAGTGATGATATTGCCACTATTCACTACCGTAGCAATGGTATACAAAGTAGTCCCGTAATTATTAGAACCAGAGGACACCGTTTAGAAGGTATATTTCACAGTGGTTCACCCATGGGTGTTATTGTAAATGCACTAAGAGGTATGTTTGTTTGTGTGCCAAGAAATATGGTGCAAGCAGTGGGTATGTATAATACATTATTAAAAGGCAATGACCCTGCTTTATTAATTGAGTGTTTGAATGGCTACCGTTTAAAAGAAATAATGCCTTCGAATATCACTGCATTCACTGTGCCATTAGGCAAGCCAGAAATTTTAAAAGCAGGGGAGGATGTAACTATTGTTTCTTATGGTTCTACTTTAAGAATTGTGGAAGACGCTGCTATAAGATTATTAACCATGGGCATTGATTGTGAAATTATAGATGTACAAACTTTGTTACCCTTTGATATTAACCATCAAATAGTGGCCTCTTTAAAGAAAACCAATAGAATTTTATTTGTAGATGAAGATGTGCCAGGTGGTGCAAGTGCTTATATGTACCAACAGGTAATTGAAATACAAGGAGGCTACCGTTGGTTGGATGTAGCGGCTCGTACACTCAGTTCAAAAGCACACCGCCCTGCTTTTGGAAGCGATGGAGATTATTTCTCTAAGCCGAATACAGAGGAAATTATAAATGTCATCAATGAGATGATGAGTGAATAGATGAGAGAGTATTTGAGCGAATAGCTTAGACTAAGCTATTGATACTAATCCAATCTAATCCAATCTAATCTAATCTAATCTAATGCTGTGTGTTTTTAGATAAATTATAGCCTTCTAATTTCTGCGTTTGTTCTACCGATCCCAATCTAAATTTTACCGCCAGCTTTGTTCTTTTTTCTAATACTCTTTCGGTATTGCAAAAAAATCCTGTTTTGGTGGTATAGTAATTGGGTGCCAATTTTAAATCTGCACTAAGACTATAATAGTTGGGTTTCAATTGGCTAGTATCTTTTATTATTGGTAAAAGAAAGCCTGCTAATAATATGGTTTGAATAATTCGCATATTTCGATTACCCCATGTTATGGAATACTTTGTTTACATCTTCGTCTTCCTCTAATCTTTCAATTAATTTACTAATATCTTCAGCTTGTTCATCTGTAACAGGCACGGTGGTAGTAGGAATCCACTCAAGTTCTGCACTAATGGGTTGAATGCTTTTATCTTCTAATGCTTTTTGTAAATTTCCGAAGTCGGTGAAGGCGCAACGAAGTACAATTATTGCATTTCCATTGTCGTCGTTACTTTCTCCTAATTCATCTAAGCCATGGTCAATTAAATCTAATTCTAGGTCGTCCATATTTAAACCATCTGGTTTTAAATTAAATACACCCATTTTTTTAAATTGAAAACTTACACTTCCTGAATTACCTAAAGTACCATGTCCTTTATTGAAATGACTTTTTACATTGGCCACTGTTCTTACATGATTGTCGGTAGCTGTTTCTACTAATAAAGCCACGCCATGTGGGGCATAACCTTCGTATAAAATTTCTTCGTAGTTGCTAGTGTCTTTTCCCATGGCTCTTTTAATAGCCGCTTCCACACGATCCTTGGGCATGCCCACACTTCTTGCATTCTGGTAACATCTTCTTAAGGCAGGGTTATCATCTGGGTTAGGGCCGCTTGCTTTTACAGCAATGACTATTTCTTTACCTATGCGGGTAAACTGCTTTGCCATACGATCAAAACGCTTGAACATCGTGGCTTTTCTAACTTCAAATATCCTTCCCATAGTTAATATATTAAGAGTTGCAAAAATAAGAAAAAAAAGTCCCCCCGAGTAATCGAGAGGACTTTTCTAATTTATGTTGAAATAAAATTAATCATTCAATTTACTATGTCTACGACTATAAACGAAGTAAACCACTAGGCCTAAAGCCATCCATGCGAAGGCTACTTTTAATGTTTGCGCATCTAAGGCAAAGATCATTGCTAAGCAGATAACCGCTCCTAAAATAGGTACCAATGGCACCAATGGCGTTTTAAATGGACGCTCCATATCGGGTGATTTGCGTCTTAATATCCAAATACCTATACTTACTAGTACAAAGGCAAATAGGGTACCAAAGGAGGTTAGATCACCTGCTACATTACCTGGAACGAATGCCGCAAACCCTCCAACAAATACAAATAAAATCCAGTTCGATTTATACGGCGTTCTAAACTTAGGATGTAATTCAGAGAATATTTTTGGAAGTAATCCGTCATTGGCCATTGAATAGAATACGCGGGATTGACCCATTAACATGACTAAAATAACAGAACTGAATCCTGCTAAGATAGCAACTGTTACAGCAGTGGCTAACCAGCCATAGCCTGTCATATAAGTTGATATCGCATAAGCAACAGATGCTTCACGACCTTTTAGAGGATCGACGAAATCGGTCCAAGGTGCAACACCTGTTAATACGTGACCAAATAAAATATATAAAATAGTACAAACTACTAATGAACCTAAAATACCAATAGGCATATCTCTTTTAGGATTTTTTGCTTCTTGTGCTGCTGTAGATACTGCATCAAAACCAATGAATGCAAAAAACACAATAGCCGCGCCACCTAATACACCACCCCAGCCATGCTTGAATACGCTAGAGAAGTCTGCAATAACTTTACCAGAGGCATCAATCACTGGTGGTTGGTTGGCAGGAATTAAATAAGGAGTATGATTTTCTGGACGAATAAACTGCCAGCCTAAAATAATAAACAATACTACAATAGCTACTTTAACAAATACAATAATTGCATTGACTACTGCAGACTCTTGTGTTCCTTTAATTAATAATAAGGTTAATAATAATAATATTACTAGTGCGGGTGCATTCATAAAACCATGATGAAGAACGCCAGCTGAATCGGTTACACTTTCGAGCGGGGAGTGGCTCCATTCATAAGGTATGGCTCCTCCCAGCAGCTTGTTTAAATATTCACTCCAAGCAATAGAAACGGTGGCAGCACCTAATGCATATTCCATAATTAATGCCCATCCAATAATCCAGGCAACTGTCTCTCCCATGGTTACATAAGAGTAAGCATACGCACTACCAGAAATAGGAATCATGGCAGCAAATTCTGCATAACATAAACCTGCAAAAGCGCAACCTACGGCTGCTACTATAAAGGATAAAGTAACGCCTGGTCCTGCAGCTTGTCCTGCAGCAGCGGCAGTTCTTACAAATAAGCCTGCTCCAATGATGGCACCCACGCCTAAGGCCACTAAATTACCAGCACCTAATGTGCGCTTTAATCCTTTGCCACCATCATCAGCCTGTGCTAACATGGCGGACAAATCTTTCTTTCTAAATAAACTCATAAATAATTGGTTTGTTGTGGTTTCAATTTATCTTGGAAAATAGCACTTTTTTTGCAAAACTTAGCTATAAATTCATGGAAAATGACCCTTTTTTTTGCTTATTTTTTTAGTACTTAAGTCTTATATTGCAGTAATTACTATTGCATGAAAAAATCGAATAAACTTACTATTTACATTGTCATTGCCATGATTGCTGGGGCTATTCTAGGCTATTATATACATGAAAATTATAATGAACAAACTATTGCTTCCTTTTCAAAAAACAGCAAATTATTAACCACCATTTTCTTGCGCTTGGTGCAAATGATTATTGCCCCACTTGTGTTTAGCACTTTGGTAGTGGGTATTGCCAAATTAGGCGACTTAAAAACAGTAGGTCGTGTGGGTGGTAAGGCCATGTTATGGTTTATTACTGCATCACTTGTGAGTTTATTAATAGGCCTAGTACTTGTAAATATTTTTAAACCAGGAGAAGGCATAGCATTAAGCAATGCAGATACCACCGGTGCTAAAGATTTACTAGGGAACACGAAGTCCTTTAGTTTGATCAATTTTGTAGAACATGTTTTTCCAAAAAGTATGTTTGAGGCAATGTCTAATAATGAAATATTACAGATAGTTATATTTAGCATATTTTTTGGGGTTGCAGCCGCTGCCATTGGTGATGCAGCTAAAGGTTTTATCAAAGCACTTGAAACGGTTTCGCATATTATTTTAAAAATGGTGGGCTATGTAATGAATTTTGCGCCACTAGGTGTTTTTGGCGCTATTGCTGCAGTTATTGCAAGTAAGGGTTTAGCCATTTTTGCTTTTTATGGTAAATATTTATTATTCTTTTTAATGGGTATTGGGGTGCTCTGGGTTTTCTTATTAGGGGTTGGATTTTTAGTTTTAGGTAAAAGAGTTCCTTCTTTATTAAAACATATTACCTCTCCACTCGTTATCGCATTTAGTACTACAAGCAGTGAGGCAGTATTTCCTAAATTATCCGAAGAGTTAGTGCGCTTTGGTTGTAAAGACAAAATTGTTTCTTTTATTCTTCCATTAGGCTATTCTTTTAATTTAGATGGAAGTATGATGTATATGACTTTCGCAAGTTTGGCTATTGCACAAGCCTATGGTGTACATATAGATATTCCTACTCAGTTAACCATGCTAGTGGTGTTAATGTTAACGAGCAAAGGCATAGCAGGCGTGCCGCGTGCCTCTTTAATTGTAGTGACTGCCACCTGCGCTATGTTTAATATTCCTCCAGAAGGCATTGCTTTAATTTTACCTATCGATCATTTCTGCGATATGTTTCGTTCTACTACCAATGTACTTGGTAATAGCTTAGCCACCACGGTGGTGAGCAAATGGGAAGGAGCACTTGAAAATCCGGCGCAAGCTTAAATATTATATTGATGATTACATTATTAGAAGCATTTCATTGGAGCCAATTATTACAACCTCAATATTATATTGAAAACGGAGGGCTTTGGTTATTATTATTTGTAGTGTTTGCAGAAACCGGTTTATTCTTTGGTTTTTTCTTACCAGGAGACAGCTTGCTTTTTGTAGCGGGTATATATAGTGCGCCACTAGCTGCGCAAATTTTTGCAAGCAACAATGAATGGCTTAATTTATTTATTATATTTTCTTTTATTTCAGTGGCAGGTATTTTAGGTAATTATGTGGGCTATCAGATTGGCAGTAAGGTGGGCCCCGCTATGTATGATTGGAAAGAGAATCTTTTTTTTAAGAAAAAATATTTAGCACAGGCCCAAGCTTTTTATGAAAAACATGGAGGTCGTGCTATTGTAATTGCTAGATTTATTCCTATAATAAGAACATTTGCACCTATTGTGGCAGGCATTGTTAAAATGGATAAGGCTAAATTTACTTACTTTAATGTGGTCGGTTGCTTAGCCTGGGTAGCTTCGATGCTTTGTGCTGGACATTTTTTACAATCTTATATATTGAATCAATTTCAATTCGATTTAAAGAAACATTTAGAAGTGATTGTAATAGTCATTGTTTTTGTTACAACCGCGCCTGTTATTTTTCAAGTCATTAAACATAGGGCTCAAAAGTAGTATAGTAGAATATACAATAATAAAAACAAGCATTCAACGTAGCTAAAACTTTAAAAGATTATGACCTCAGATAAAAAAGTCTCAATATTCTCTTTACCTGTTATTGTAGCAGCACTTGGTTACTTCGTTGATATTTACGATTTATTATTGTTTACGATTGTTAAAAAAACAAGTATGCTGGGTGTAGGTGCTACAGAAGCCACACTTTTAGTAGATAGTACGCGTGTGATCAATTGGCAAATGACGGGCCTTTTATTAGGGGGCATTATTTGGGGTGTTCTCGCTGATAAAAAGGGAAGGTTAAGTGTACTTTTTGGTTCTATCATTTTATATTCTACCGCCAATTTTGCAACTGGTTTTGTGACCACTGTAGACCAATATGCATGGGCTAGATTTATTGGTGGTTTAGGTTTAGCTGGCGAGCTTGGTGCCGGTATTACCCTAGTAAGTGAACTCCTTCCAAAAAATAAAAGGGGTATTGGTACGTCTCTTGTTGCGGGTATTGGGCTCTTTGGTGCAGTAGCTGCTTACTTTACCTATCAGTACACACAGGATTGGCGCCTTTGTTACAAAATAGGCGGTGTGCTTGGTATTTGCCTTTTACTTTTACGTGTTAAAGTAGCGGAGTCAGGTATGTTTGCTACAGCAAAAGCTTCCGAAGTTGTAAAAGGAAATTTTTTCATGCTCATTAATAATGGTAAGCGGTTTAAAAAATATCTTGTTGCTATTTTAATTGGCTTGCCTACCTGGTATGTAATAGGCATATTGCTCAATCAAAGTGATCGTTTTGGTAAAGCTATGTTTGCAAGCACCACTATCGACTCTGGAAGAGCCATTATGTTTGGATATGTAGGTATCTCCGTTGGTGATATTGTAATTGGACTCATAAGTCAGTATTTTAAGAGTCGAAAAAAAGCATTGCTTTTATTTTATGGCTTTACGCTGCTTGGTTTAATCTTATATTTTAGCGGTTTCAATAATTCGGATACCACCATGTATTTAATTGCCCTATGGCTTGGCTTTAGTACTGGCTTTTGGGCCATATTTGTAACCATGGGTGCCGAGCAGTTTGGTACCAATTTAAGGGCTACGGCTGCCACCACCATTCCTAATATGGTAAGGGGTGCGCTTCCTTTAATTAATATGTTGTTTTTAGATTTATTTCAAAAATCATGGCAGTGGTCCATTGTATATAGCGGCATAGTAACGGGTATTATTGTTATGTCCGTTGCTTTTATAGCGTACGCTTTTACCGAAGAAACATTCCATAAAGACTTGGATTATATGGAACTGGACTAATTAAATAATTCCCTCAATGAAATTTTTAGTTATCCGTTTTTCTTCTATTGGTGATATTGTTTTAACCACGCCTGCGCTTCGCTGCGCTAAAAATCAAATACCAGGTGTTGAAATACATTTTTTAACCAAGCTTTCTATGAAGGATTTGGTCATAGGTAATCCCTATATTGATCAATGTCATTTTTTGGATAATAATATAGACGAGACGATTGCTGCATTAAAAGAAATACCCTTCGATTATATTATTGACTTGCACCAAAATATTCGAAGCTGGAAAATAAAAAAAGCATTAGGGGTTCCCACTTTTTCTTATAAGAAATTAAGCCTTCAAAAATGGTTACTTGCTAAACTGCAAATTAACTTTTTACCAAAGACTCATGTATGCGATAGGTATATCGACACCCTTCAAAATTTCAACGTAATAAGTGACGGCAAGGGCCTAGATTATTTTTTCCCTAAGGACTATAGTTTTAAAGCGGCTAATTTACCCACCAGTCACTTGGCTGGTTTTGTAGCCTTTGTCATTGGGGCTTCTTATTTTAATAAAAAAATGCCTGTTCAAAAATGGATTGAACTAGCTAAGCAAATAAATAAACCCATTGTGCTTATTGGTGGAAAAGAAGATATGAAGTTTGCTAATGAACTAGCGGCTGCAGTTCCTAATTTTATTTACAATGCTGCTGGTAAATACGACTTAAAAGAGTCGGCGAGTATTATTCAAATGGCCCAAGTAGTTGTCTCACACGATACCGGCTTTTTGCATGTAGCAGCAGCTTTTAAAAAACCCACTATTACTATTTGGGGGGCTACCAGCCCTGCTTTACAATTCGAAGCTTATTACCCAGCGGGCTCGATAACTCCACATTATAATTCAATAGTCCCTTCCTTAACTTGCCAACCTTGTTCTAAACAAGGGGAAGATAAATGTCCTCAAGGTCATTTTGCTTGTATGCAACTACAAAATATAAATATTATTGCTTCTAAGGTAATCGAGTATTATCAAGCCCCCTAATTTTTGTGTAAAATAGTAAAACTAAAAAAGCCTCCTACATTTAAGTAGAAGGCTTTTGTATATTAACTCATTAAGTTTATTACGCTTAAAATTTTTTGATATAATTATTCGCTTACTTGATCTGAAATGATTATAATGTTTTTAAAACATCGTTCATACTTCTAACAGCATCTGCGCTTTTGTTAAAGGCCGCTTGCTCATCAGCAGATAAATCCATAGTAACAATTTTCTCCCAACCATTTTTGCCAATGACTACAGGTACGCCTAAGCAAATATCTTTTTGTCCGTATTCTCCATTCAAGCTTACGCAACAAGTGAATAATTTTTTCTCATCTCTTACAATACTTTCTACAAGAGCTGCTCCTGCTGCACCTGGTGCATACCAAGCAGATGTACCTAATAATTTAGTAAGTGTAGCACCGCCTACCATGGTATCGTTCACAATTTTTTCTTGTGCTGCTGCATCTAAGAATTGAGTAACCGGAATACTATTCCAAGTAGCGTGCTTAATTAAAGGAATCATAGTAGTATCGCCGTGACCACCTACTACAATGGCGTTTAAATCTGCAGGGCTGCAATCTAAAGCAGTGCTTAATTGATATTTGAAACGAGCGCTATCTAAAGTACCACCCATACCAATAATTCTATTCTTAGGTAAACCAGTTGACTGTAAAGCTAAATAAGTCATCGTATCCATTGGATTACTAATAACAATAATAATAGCTTTGGGAGAATGCTTTAAAATATTCTCACAAACACCTTTTACAATACCTGCATTCGTGCCAATTAATTCTTCACGTGTCATACCTGGCTTACGAGGTATACCAGAAGTAATAACTACTACATCTGAGTTTGCTGTTTTACTATAATCATTGGTGCTTCCACTAATTTTTGTATCAAAACCTAATAAAGCAGCAGTCTGCATCATGTCCTGTGCCTTGCCTTCTGCAAAACCTTCTTTAATATCTAATAAGACTAATTCTTGGGCTAATTCTTTACGGGCAATATTGTCTGCGCATGTTGCTCCAACTGCTCCTGCACCCACTACGGTAACTTTCATATAATGTAATTTTTATTTAAGTGTTTTATTTTTACGGGACAAAGTTAGTTATTTACCTTCTATTATTTTAATCAATTCGAAAACATCTGCCCCTTCTTCATACACTTTTAACAATACCCCTTTTTTGTATAGTGCCACAAAGGGTGTCATTCTTGGACGGTAAAAAGTAGGTAGGGTAAAATTAGGGTCACGGCCAATAATTACATTGGGCTTATTTACTAAATTATACTTTACAGCAAATTTCTTGATAGACTCCATATCACGGTAGCTATCCCAAATAAACAATACGTTTTTGAACTTATCGGCATACTTATTAATATCGCTTGCCTCTTTTTCACAATGAGGGCAGTCTGGGCTAAAAATAATAATACAAGTAAAAGGATAATTGGGCATTAGCTTATTGGTAATCTCATTGCCATTCACTGAAGTAATAGAGAAGGGAGGAATTTTATTATTCTTTAAATAAGGGGCACCTGGGTCACCGTTTAATTGAGCCTCTAATTGACCAATAAGTAAAAAACTAAATAGGGTTGCAAATAGGTGTTTCATAGTATAAGTTTAAGTGTTATTTTTTTTGAGTGGATTGCATTCTCATTGCCTTAGCGTCTTGCAAGAACTCAGAGGCAAATATAAAATTATTGAGCAGTTTATTTTCACTATATATAATGTCTTTATTAGAGCCTTCCCATTCTTTTTTGCCTTGGTGTAAATAAATAATATGATTCCCAATTTCCATTACACTATTCATGTCATGGGTAACTACAATGGTGGTGATATTGAATTCAACTGTTAGCTCTTCTATTAATCTATCAATAACAATCGATGTCTGAGGATCTAAGCCTGAATTAGGTTCATCGCAAAATAAATACTTGGGTTGCATGACCAAGGCGCGCGCTAATCCTACTCTTTTTTTCATTCCCCCACTTAATTCAGCAGGAAATTTATTGTTTACCCCCTCTAATTTAACGCGGGCTAAAATTTCATTTACTTTTATTTTTTTCTCCTCAATGGTCAAGGTAGAAAACATATCTAATGGAAACTTCACATTGTCTTCCACCGTTAAAGAATCGAATAAGGCATTCCCCTGAAATAGCATACCTAGGTTTTGTCTTAGGTCCTTTCGCTCATCTTTGTCCATCTTTGACAAAAGCATTTTATCGAATAGTATTTCACCCTTGTCGGCTTTCAGTAAATCGACAATACATTTTACTAAAACAGTTTTACCACTTCCACTTGTACCAATAATTAAATTGCAAATACCGGGTTTGAATTGGGCGCTGATATCATCAATGACAACCTTATCGCCAAACCTTTTGCTAATATTTTGTATTTCAATCATGATAATTAGCTTAAAGGTATTTGTAAACGAAGTAAATCTTCGAAAGTATCGGCCCTGCTAATTAATGTAGCCTTCCCGTTTTTATATAAAACCTGTGCAGGCTTATACCTAGCATTATAATTACTCGACATTTCATAACCATAAGCACCTGCATTAAAAAATACTAAGTAATCGCCTTCTTCAATACTTGCTATAGGGCGGTCCCAGGCAAAGGTGTCGGTCTCGCAAATATTACCTACTACTGCATATTTTTTTAATTCTTTATTAGGAGCGCTACTATTTACAATATGATGGTAGGCATCATAGAACATGGGCCTTATTAAATGGTTTAGTCCACTATTAATGCCTGCAAATTCTATATCTCCCGATTTTTTTAAAACATTTACCTGCGTAATAAAATAGCCGGCCTCACTCACTAAATATTTTCCCGGTTCAAACCAAGCGGTGAGGTTGCGTCCCGCCATCGCCGATAGCTTTTCCATAATTTTATTTACCTCCGCACCCAGAAGGGCAATATCTGTTCCTTTTTCCTCAGGCATATAAGGTACTTTAAAGCCGCCTCCAAAATCTAAAATATTGACAGTAGGAAAATCGGGTAATAAATTTTCAAACACCGTAGCCGATTGCAAAAACACGGCTACATCTTTAATTTCACTGCCCGTATGAATATGTAAGGCACTAATATTAATGCCAAACTTTTTTTGAATATTTTTTAGCGTTTCTTTTTCTGTATAAGGAATGCCAAACTTGCTTTTATCATGCCCTGTCGAAATTTTTAAGTTCCCTCCCGCCATAACATCAGGTCTAATTCTAATCCCTACAGGGTATCTTCCGCCAAAAGCGGCACCAAACTTTTCTAAATTTGAAAGGCTGTCAATATTTACATGTACTCCTAAGCTTACGGCTTCTTTAATTTCTTCAAATGCAACACTATTGCTGGTATATAAAATATTTTCAACATCATATCCAACATGCATGGCTAATTTAACTTCGTTAATAGAACTACAATCGATATTGCAGCCTGCATTTTTAACAAGGTTTAAAATATGAATATTGGTAAGTGATTTACAAGCATAAAAAAATCGTGTAGACTTGCTTGAAAAATGAGTCAATAAGTTTTGATATTGGCTTTCAATTTTTTCGCCATGGTATACATACAAAGGCGTGCCATAGGTATTGGCCGCTATATTAAGCGCTTCGTAAGGTATACTTGGATTCATTCCACGAAGATACAATGAGAACTAGGTTCAGTCATTATATCAAGACTATAATTTTGAAAAAAAATAGAAGAACGGAAAAGCTATTCGCCTTCTTCTGGCGGATTCGGTGTCTGTTCCTCTTCGGTTTGTTCTAAAACACTGTTATCTGTGAAGTCTTCAGGCTTAATGACAGTGGCTTCTACCAATTGATCGGCAAGCACCTCTCTAATTTTTGGTAAGTCGTCGGTTGAATTAATACCGAAATAATCCATGAAGTTTTTAGAAGTAGAATATACTAAAGGCTTACCTGGTAAATGCTCGTTACGACCACTAATGGTAATTAATTCCTTCTCTAATAATTTTTGAATGGAATAATCGCTGTTCACACCTCTAATAGCTTCCACTTCACCTTTAGTAATAGGTTGCTTGTAAGCAATTATTGCTAAAGATTCTAAAGCCGCATTGGACAAGCGCTTTAAAAATTTATCTCCATTTAATTGAGCAATGGTTTTATGAAAATCGGGCTTGGTTAAAAACTGCCAGCCGCCTCCGCTTTGTTTTAATTCAAAAGGATAAAATTCAGTGCTGTATTTTTCTTGAATACCTTCTAATGCACTCTCCACTTGATCTAAACTAATACGCTCTTCTAAAAATCCAAAAGCATTATTAATAAGCTCAGTAATATCGTTTGCATTCAATGCTTTTTCACTTGCAAAAATAAGTGCTTCTATATGAGGTATGATTTGACTAATTTCCATAGTGGTTGGGTCTTAACCGTTTAATGCTGCTGCACCACTTACAATCTCCGTTAATTCGGTTGTAATAGCGGCTTGACGTGCACGGTTATATGATAATTTCAATGATTTTAATAATTCGTTTGCGTTTTCACTTGCCTTATCCATTGCAGTCATTCTTGCACCATGCTCACTTGCATTCGCGTCTAGTACTGCTTTAAACAATTGGGTGTTTAAAATTTTAGGCATTAACTCTGCTACCAACACTTCTTTCTGTGGTTCAAAAATAAAATCAGTTTTTTTCTTAGATCCTTTTTTAGCTAAAGTAGGAATAGGTAAAAAAGCTTCTGCAGTAGGTAACTGAGTGGCTGCATTTTTAAACTCACTATAAATAATTTCTATCGCATCAAATTCTTTATTCGAAAATGCAGTCATCGCGGCTTTTGCAGCTGTTTGAACATTTTCAAATTTTAAATTCAAGAAAATATCTTTAAAATCGGCATTGGTTTTATAACCCGTTTTGGTTAAACTCTCGTATCCTTTCTTTCCAATATTCCAGATAGTAATATTTTTATTCGCGTATTTTTCTGCAATTGTTGTCTTGGCTAATTTTACTAAGTTGGCATTGTATCCACCGCATAATCCTCTGTCAGAAGTAATGACTATAAATAAAACATTATTCACTGGACGCGTTTCAGCTAAAGCTAAATTCATATCACCATCTAAGCTTCCAATAATATTGCTTAACATTTCTTGCAACTTGCGCGTATAAGGTCTCATTTGAGTGATTGCGTCTTGCGCACGGCGTAATTTGGCAGCACTTACCATTTTCATAGCCTTGGTTAACTGCTGTGTACTTTGTGTACTTTTTATCCTGTTTCTTACTTCGTTTAATTGACCTGCCATAGCATTTTTTAGTTTCTGATGTACATGTGGAAGCCTGCTAAAATTGTAGGGCTCCAAAGGCGAGCAAAGGTATCATTTTTTCGTCCATTTTTCAATTTTAAGGCCATTGTTGTTATTTTTTATATTGGAGCCCCCTTAAAACTCTCAAACTCACCCCAATTACTTAACTTTGGCACGCCTATTGAGTATAGGAAATTACACAATTATCAAGCAGGAATATGTTGCAAATTATAAGTAAACTATTTGGAGGTTCGAAAAGCGAAAAGGACGTCAAAAAAATAGACCATTTAGTGGCTGTTATTAATGGCCATTTTAATAGCTATAAAGGCCTTTCCAACGACGAATTAAGAGCTAAAACCACTGAATTTAAGGCTAGAATTAAGGCCTATTTAGCCGAGACCGATAGTCAAATTGAAGCCCTTCAAGCCGAGGCAGAAGCCCTGCCTATTAGCGATTTTATGGGTAGAGATGGTTTGTATGAGCAGGTAGATTTACTCAAAAAGGAAAGAGACACCACCTTGGAGAAGGTCCTATGGGACATTTTGCCAGAAGCCTTTGCGGTGGTGAAGGAAGTGGCCCGCAGATTTACAGAAGAAGAGCAGTTAGTGTCAACAGCTACCCAACTTGACAGGGATTTATCTGTCAAAAAAGAATATATCAGTATTAAGGGCGACCAGTCGGTATTCCAAACTACTTGGAAGGCAGCCGGAACTCCCATTACTTGGAACATGGTGCACTACGATGTGCAATTATTGGGAGGTATTGTTTTACACCAAGGTAAGATTGCCGAAATGTCAACAGGTGAGGGTAAAACTTTAGTTTCTACTTTACCCGCTTATTTAAATGCATTAGCCGGAGAAGGAGTGCACATTGTAACAGTGAACGATTACTTAGCCAAAAGAGATAGTGAATGGAATGGTACTTTATTTGAGTGGTTGGGTATTACAGTAGATTGTATCGATAAGCATCAACCGAATTCTGAAGAGCGAAGAAATGCTTACCGTGCAGGTATTACTTACGGAACCAATAATGAATTTGGATTTGATTATCTAAGAGATAATATGGTGCACACACCAGAAGAGATGGTGCAACGCAAACATCATTACGCCATGGTGGATGAGGTGGATAGTGTATTAATTGATGATGCGCGTACACCTTTAATTATATCTGGTCCTATTGGCTATCAAACAGGAGAGCAACAATTTTTTGAATTGAAACCAAGAATTGAAAAATTGGTGGAGATGCAAAAGAAAACGGTGAACCAATTTTTAATTGAAGCCAAAAAGAAAATAACAGAAGGCAACGACGATCCTAAAGACGGCGGAAAGGCTTTGTATAGTGCGTTTAGAGGTTTACCTAAAAACAGTGCTATTATTAAATACTTAAGTGAGCCAGGTATTCGTGTTAAATTACAAAAGTCGGAGAATTATTATTTAGCAGATCAGCAAAAAGAAATGTCACATGTAGATGCTGATTTATTTTTCCATATTGATGAAAAAAATAATTCAGTAGAATTAACCGATAAAGGTTTACAATTAATTACGAAGCAAGGAGAAGATCCGAATTTCTTTTTACTACCCGACATTAGTGTGGCCTTAAATGCCATTGATCAAAATGCCAATTTAAATACGGAAGAAAAATTTCAACAAAAAGAAAGTATTATCACCGACTATAGTATTAAGGCCGATCGTATTCACACAGTGAATCAATTATTAAAAGCCTATACTTTATTTGATAACGATGTGGAGTATGTAGTTATTGAAGGTCAAGTAAAAATTGTAGATGAGCAAACAGGTCGTATCATGGAAGGGCGCCGTTATTCAGACGGACTACACCAAGCCATTGAAGCCAAAGAGAATGTAAAAATTGAAGCTTCTACACAAACCTATGCGACTATTACTTTGCAGAACTTTTTTAGAATGTACCATAAGTTAGCCGGTATGACAGGTACAGCAGAAACAGAGGCTTCAGAGTTTTGGAGTATTTATAAATTAGATGTGGTTTCTATTCCTACCAATATTCCAGCTATTAGAAATGACGAACAAGATTTAGTGTATAAAACCAAGCGTGAAAAATTAGGGGCTGTCATTGAAGCCATTGTTGCTTTAAGAGATGAAGGGCGTCCTGTTTTATGTGGTACTACTTCGGTAGAGGTAAGTGAATTATTAAGTAGAATGTTGCGTCAACAAAATATTCCACACAATGTTCTCAACGCAAAACAACATGCCCGTGAGGCACAAGTAGTTGCGGAAGCGGGTTTAACAGGAGCCGTTACGATTGCCACCAACATGGCAGGTCGTGGTACCGATATTAAATTAAGTCCTGAAGTAAAAGCGGCTGGCGGATTAGCCATACTAGGCACAGAGCGTCACGAGTCTCGTCGTGTAGACAGACAATTGCGCGGACGTGCTGGAAGACAAGGTGATCCGGGTTCTTCTCAATTCTTTATTTCTTTGGAAGATGATTTAATGCGCATGTTTGGAAGTGAGCGTATTGCTAAAGTGATGGACTTCGCAGGTTATAAAGAAGGAGAGGTTATTCAGCACAGTATGATTACAAAATCTATTGAGCGTGCACAGAAAAAAGTAGAAGAAAATAACTTTGGGGTAAGAAAGCGTTTATTGGAATATGATGATGTGATGAACAAACAAAGAACCGTGATTTATAAAAAAAGAAATCATGCTTTGTTTGGAGAAAGACTAGCCTTGGATTTAGACAATGCATTTTATCAAGTCATTGAAGGCGTGGTGACAAACTATAAATTGAACAACGATTACGAAGGGCTTAAATTATCCTTAATTGTTCAGACAGGTTTTGATACTAAAATAACGCAAGATGAATTTAAGTCGACTAATGATGCTGCACTTGTAGAATTAGTCTATCAAGAAGCCATTGCACATTATGAGTATAAGAAAAAGGAGATGATGAAACAAAGCATTCCTGTTTTCAAAAATATTAGAAAAAATCAAGGAGCGCATATTGAAAATGTGATAGTGCCAGTGGGCGATGGAAAAATTGCCTATAATGTACTGGTGAACTTAGACAAGAATGTAAGCACCGAAGGTGCTACATTGGCTGCTCAAGCAGAAAAAAATATTTCCCTAAGCTTTATTGACGATGCTTGGAAAGAACATTTAAGAGCCATGGACGATTTAAAACAATCGGTTCAAACTGCTACTTACGAACAAAAAGATCCGCTAGTTATTTATAAAATGGAGGCTTTTGAATTATTTAGAAAAATGGATTTAGAAATTAATCAAAAGCTAGTTCAATTTTTATGTCATGCGCATTTGCCTTTAGAAGATGCAGTGAAAGAAGGTCGTCAACAAAAAACAGACTTAAGTAAATTAAGTGCGAATAGAACAGAGGATGCGAGTAGCAATGCTTACAACGATCCAAGTGATATTAAGCAAGCGCCTATTCAAGTAGGTCCTAAAACTGGACGCAACGATCCTTGTCCTTGTGGTAGCGGAAAAAAATTCAAAGCATGTCATGGAAAAGATGTTGCTTAATAAATACATCGACCATACTATTTTAAAACCCACTTGTTTAGTGGCGGACATTGAAAAATTATGTGCTGAAGCAAAGCAGTATGATTTTGCTGCAGTATGCGTGCCTCCCAATTTTGTGAAATTAGCCAAAGAAAAAGTAGCGGGTTCTACTGTGCAAGTAGCCACCGTTATTGGATTTCCTTTTGGATACAGTGCTACGGAAGCAAAAATTGCAGAAATTATATTAGCCATGGTAGATGGCGCCGATGAATTAGATGTGGTAGCGAATATCTCAGCCATTAAAAATGCAGACTGGTCAGCTATTGCAGATGAAATCAATCATATCATGCCTATTATTCGTTCTAAGAATAAAGTGGTAAAAATAATTATAGAGTCGGGCGTATTAACCGATGATGAAATTATTAAGTGTTGTGATATTTATGGCATTGCAGGTATTGATTATTTAAAAACATCTACCGGCTATGCAGAAAAAGGGGCTAGTGTAGAAGCCGTTAAATTATTTAGAAAACATTTACCCGATCAGGTACAAATAAAAGCTTCAGGCGGTATTAGAGATTATGCCACTGCGCAATTAATGATAGACGCCGGCGCTAGGCGCATAGGTTGTAGCGCGGGGGTGGCCATAGTATCGGGCGCGAATACAGATAATGTAAAATCAAATTATTAACTTTACTATTATCATGTTATTAGAGAAAATAAAATCATTAGCCAAGCAGCATCAAGCAGAAAACGTTTCTATACGTAGGCATTTGCATGCAAATCCTGAATTAAGTTATCAAGAATTTGAAACTAGTAAGTATGTTCAAGCGCAATTAAAAGCTATTGGCATTCCATTTACTGTTATTGCGACTACAGGTGTACTAGGTATTATTGAAGGAAAAAATCCAAGCAAGCGAGTAGTGGCACTTCGTGCCGATATGGACGCCCTTCCTATTATTGAAGAAAATAAAGTCGATTATATTTCTACTAAAGAAGGGGTAATGCATGCCTGCGGACATGATGTGCATACCACTATTTTATTAGGCGCTGCAAAAATTTTATGGAGCTTGCGTGAAGAATTTGAAGGCACTATAAAATTATTATTTCAACCGGGGGAAGAAAAAAATCCGGGAGGAGCAAGTTATATGATTCGTGATGGAGCGCTTAAAAACCCAGTGCCAGCAGGCATTGTAGGCTTACACGTACATCCAGGTTTGAATCATGGAAAATTAAGTTTTAGAAAAGGACGTGTGATGGCCAGTGCCGATGAATTATATGTTTCTATTAAAGGTCCAGGAGGACATGCTGCCACACCACATCAAACAGTGGACACTGTTTTAGTAGCGGCGCAATTAATTACTAGTTTACAAACTATTATAGCGCGCAATCGCGATCCACAAAATCCATCTGTACTTTCTATTTGTTCTGTGCATGGTGGTAATACTACCAATGTTATTCCAACTGAAGTAAAACTAATGGGCACCTTCAGGGCCATGGATGAAGTATGGCGTTTTAAAGCACATGAATTAATGATGCAACAAGCCAAAGGTTTATCATTAGCTACTGGTGCTGAAATAGACTTTAAAGTAGATGTAGGTTATCCTACTGTCGATAATGAACCTATTATTACAGAAGCTGCTTGGAAATTAGCGGACGCTTATATGGGAGCGAGCAATGTTGAAGAAACAGAAAAAAGAATGGGCGCCGAAGATTTTGGTTATTATTCTCAAGTCATTCCTGGTTGCTTTTTTAGATTAGGTGTTCGCAATGAATCTAAAGGCATTATACATAATGTACATACCCCTAACTTTAATATTGAGGAAGAATCCATTGAAAATGGAGTGGGCATGATGGCCTGGTTGGGCACTCAATTATTTGCATAAAGCACTATATTTCAACAATATATACTACAAAAACCTCGTTTTGTATATATTCAGTAGCTTTGTAAAAGTCGAAAACTAACACTCGTTATAAATTTATTACATGTCGAATAAAGAAAACTCAAGAAAGGAACAGGCTTTAGAATACCATGCTAATGGCAGACCAGGTAAAATTGAAGTGGTTCCTACCAAGGAAGCTAAAACGCAAAAAGACTTATCTCTTGCTTACAGCCCAGGGGTAGCCATTCCATGTACAGAGATAAAAAACAATCCATCCGATGTATTTAAGTATACAGCGAAAGGAAATTTAGTAGGTGTGATTACCAATGGAACCGCTGTTTTAGGTTTAGGCAATATTGGGCCCTTAGCCAGTAAGCCGGTGATGGAAGGAAAGGCCGTACTTTTTAAAATTTTCGCAGACATTGATGTATTTGATATTGAGATCAACGAAACCGATCCGGATAAATTTGTAGAAATTGTAAAATCTTTAGAGCCCACATTCGGCGGTATAAATTTAGAAGATATAAAAGCACCTGAGTGTTTTTATATTGAAAAGAAATTAAAAGAATCCATGTCTATTCCGGTAATGCATGATGACCAACATGGAACAGCCATTATTAGTAGTGCTGCTTTATTAAATGCATTAGAGTTACAAAAGAAAAAAATTGAGAAAGCAAAGTTTGTAGTCAGTGGCGCAGGTGCTGCTGCCATGGCTTGTATTAAATTATATGTATCCTTAGGGGCCAGGTATGAAAACTTTATTTTGTTTGATAAAGATGGCGTACTGCATACAGGCAGAACCGATTTAGGAGAAGATAGAAAACCATTTGCGATTAAAGCAGAGAATATGACCTTGGTGCAAGCCTTTAAAACTGCCGATGTGTTTTTAGGCTTAAGCGTGGGTAATATTGTAACTGTGGAAATGGTAGCCTCTATGCCAAAAAATCCGATTGTATTTGCTTTAGCGAATCCCGATCCTGAAATTGATTATGAAGCTGCTACTTCAGCAAGAAAAGATATTATCATGGCCACTGGTAGGTCCGATTTTCCTAATCAAGTGAATAATGTTTTAGGTTTCCCTTATATATTTAGAGGCGCTTTAGATGTGCGTGCAAAGTCTATTAATGAAGCTATGAAGTTAGCGGCAGTCAATGCGCTAGCAGACTTAGCAAAATCGGCTGTGCCTGATTCGGTGAACATGGCGTATAATCAACAAAGTTTATGTTTTGGTCCAGAATATATTATTCCCAAACCATTAGATCCAAGATTATTAAGTACGCTTGCGCCTGCAGTTGCAAAAGCAGCAGTAGCATCGGGTGTAGCGCAACAGCCAATTTCAAATTGGGAGGAATATGAATTACAATTAAATAAGCGTTTAGGTTTAGATAATCAGTTAATGCGTTTAATTAGTAATAAAGCGCGTCGCGATCCAAAACGTTTAGTATTTGCCGATGCAGAAAATATTAAAATATTAAAAGCAGCTAGTATTGTATACGACGATGGTATTGCTTATCCTATTTTATTAGGTAATGAAACCAGAATCAAAAATATAGCGGATGCCAATAATATTGATATTAGCGACTTGCCTATTATTGATGTTAGAAGCGATGAGATGGAAGAGAAAAGAGAATTTTTTGGATCTATCTTATTTCAAAAAAGACAACGCAAGGGTATTAATAAACACGAGAGCTTAAAATTAATGCGCACGCAAAATTATTTTGGTGCCATGATGGTAGAAACAGGAGAAGCAGATGCAATGTTGTCAGGACTTACAAGAAATTATAGCGATGGCATTAAACCAGCGCTTCATATTATTGGTACAGAAGAGGGTGTGAAGAAAATTGCAGGTATGTATTTACTCTTGACTAAAAAAGGTCCTTTGTTTTTAGCAGATACGACCGTGAATATTAATCCTAATGCAGAAGAGCTTGCAGATATTGCATTACTTGTTGCTAAAGAAGTGCGCAATTTTAATATGGTACCTAGGGTTGCAATGTTAAGCTATTCAAACATTGGAAGTAGCGATACGCCAGAGGCTAGGAAAATGGCAGAAGCAACAAAGATTGTAAAACAAAAGAATCCAAATTTAATTGTGGATGGCGAGATGCAAGGCATGTTGGCATTTAACAAAGAAATTTTAAGAGACAATTATCCTTTTAGTGAATTAGTGGACGCCGATGTGAATGTGTTAATTTTCCCGAATTTAACGGCTGGTAATATATCCTATCATTTATTAAAAGAAGTGGGCGGCGTAGATATTATTGGACCTATTTTATTAGGCTTAAAAAAGACTCTTCACTTAAAGAAAAATCAAGAACAATACCAGACAAACCAGAGCCACCAAAAAAACCACCACCACCTGATTTAATTACTCCAGAACTTCAGGCTCCTCCTCAAGCACCAAACCTTGATATAGAATTCCCTGATATATCTGTTCCTACTGATTTTAAAGGTGCATTTCTTGGGCCTCAAAATCAAGGTGGTAATTCACAGGTAATTCCATTGGTCAGAATTAATCCTCAATATCCAAGAAATGAATTAATAGCAGGAGTAGAGGGTTGGGTTAAGGTTAAGTTTACTGTAGAGGTTGATGGTAGTGTTTCATCACCCAAAATTATTGAATCAAAACCTCCTAGAGTTTTTGATACAGCAGCACTAAGGGCTATCAAGAAATGGAAATTCAAACCTAAAGTAGTAAATGGAGTTGCAGTGACGCAAAATGGAACTCAAGTAATTGAATTTAAAATATTTTAAAAATGAAATATAAGACTCTTATAGCAAGCCTTTTAATATTTACCATCCACGTTTCATCTGAAGATGTTCTGGATGAAACCGTTTACTGGGAGTTAACCCGTGTTGATACGAAAATTGAAGAAAAAAAGTTTGATGAAGCAGAAAAAATACTTAATAGATGGTATAAAAAAAATTGGAGATCAAGATCATACAATAAAGCAGTTATAGCAAGAACCTTCGGCTTTTTTTTATATCAACAAGAAAGATATGATGAAGCTTTAGAAAAACTTCAGGTTTCATATGATGAAAAAGCTTTACCTTTAGCAGAGTCTACAACATTAGTTCAGGCCCTGGCTCAATTATATACAACCCAAAAACAACCATTAAAAGCTAAAGAGCTTTTACTAAATTTTATTGAAATAGCAGAAGCAAGTGCTAAGCCTGTTCCAGGCCTTCATAATAT
>ENA-OREM01000220-OREM01000220.1-marine-metagenome-genome-assembly--contig:-NODE-220-length-46384-cov-4.498434_pt1 | contig 46384 bp, 45 predicted proteins | sample MGYA00248623_ERZ508561 | MGnify/ENA primary metagenome ERZ508561 (study PRJEB26227, sample SAMN06264494) | marine metagenome | isolation source: Columbia River Estuary | place: USA:Columbia River Estuary...
CAAACCGTAAATCTCATGAAAAGTAAGCGAAACTTTAAACAACAAACGATTGCCCGGTTGCATCAGAAGCTTGAACTCCTCACCTAAGTTAGTTTGTAAAGCCAAGACTTGAGTGCGCCAAATCACCGCTTTCATCTGTGCTGTATTGATGCCATTCTCCGCATCGGCCAACTCCAAATAATAGTGCCCACCTTTGATATTCAACTTAACCAACTCGCCAGAAACCCAATAACTTTGCTCGCCATAAGTGCGCGTAAGCACTTTCTTGACGCTGTCGACTAGTTGGGAAAGGGTGTAAGTTTTTTTAGGTAGCTGCATTGGAAGGCTTAAGTGGCAAGCATGGCATTTTGCTGTGTTTTTTTGAGTGTATGAAAGGTATTAGAAACGGTAAACACAATGGCGCCCGGTGTTGCCATTACGATTGCATACAGCGCGACAAAATCCGTATCTAATAAAAAAGCCGCACCAGCCCCTCCAAGCATGAGCCCGATGCCCACACCCATCGCTATTTTCAGGGGTTTGAGATTTTGAGATTTTGAATGAAAATGATAATATTTCCCAACGGGTAAATAGAATTTAGAATGGAGGTCTGCTACAGCTACTTTGTAATCTATTTTATCAGTTTTAGCTTTGAAATATAAAGTGTCATCAGAGACAAAATGGAGCTTGGTATAGCGATAAGTGCTTCCCGATTTCAACTCTAGGGTTTTATACTGCGCGTTTAATGGAAAGGATAAGAGCAATAAGCCAAAAATGAAAAGGGTTTTCATATTGTAAACATAAAGGATTAATCACTAACTTGCTTGTCAAAATTAAGCAGTTATGAAATACATTTTACCTATTTTTCTAGTTATTTCACAAGTACTTTTCGCTCAAATCCCCAGCTATGTGCCCGTTGCAGGCCTGCAGTGTTATTACCCCTTCAATGGCAATGGCAACGATGCAAGTACGCTCAACAATCACCTCACCAACAACGGCGCGGTGCTCACAACAGACCGTTTTGGCAACACAGATGCTGCCTATAACTTCAACGGAAGCACACAATACCTCATCCGCAATACGCCAAGTTTTACTTTTAATCCGAGTTCTACATTTACGGTCTCGTTGTGGCACAACCGCAACACGAGCTCAGTAGTTGGCATCCCTATTATGCATGCCACTAACGCGGCAGGTAACTTCATCTGGATTTTTCAAACAGGTGCAACGAACATGCAATTTGGCACCAACAAGCAACAATCAGCCTGGATTTGGGCGCAAAGCACCAGCACCACTAATGTTTGGACGCACATTGTATTGGTGTACAATGCGGGCGCCATGACGCTATACAAAGACAATGTTGCCGTTGCTACTGGTACGTTTAACCACACAGGCGTAACGAGTGCAACGCTTCCACTTTATATTGGCCGCGGCATTGGCGGATCTTACTTTAATGGTAAAATCGACGACATCGGTATCTGGAACCGCTGTTTGTCTGCCTGTGAAATCAACGATTTATTCAACGCTTCAAATTCCCTCACGACAGTCAGTGCAGGGCCCGATTTATATGCTTGTAATGGCGGTACAGTGACCCTCAACGGAACCGGAGCCAACACCTATTTTTGGTCGCCAAATGTGAGCAATGGATCTACGTTTACGCCGAGCATCAACCAAACCTATACGCTTTCGGGTTTTGATGCCAATGGTTGCTCTGCCTGGGATCAAACCAACGTGCTGCTCGAACAATTCAGCATCAATGCAGGGCAAGATCTTACCGTATGTCAAGGAGACAGTGCCGTACTCACCGCTACAGGTGCACCCAATATTCTATGGAACAACAACGACGTCAGTAATGGCATTCCATTCTTCCCCTTGAATAGTGGTTATGTCACTGCTTTTGCCACAAGTCCGAACGGTTGTTTGGCATCAGATTCAGTACTCCTCACGATCAATCCTGCGCCTGCAGTAAATGCTGGTTTTGACCTTTTTCCTTGCCCTGGGGACAGCATCACACTTTTGGCTACCGGAGCAAATAACCTCATCTGGAACGGTTCGATTGCCAATGACACCACTTTCGTTCCGACGATGAGCGGTACTTATGTTGTGAGTGGGAACGACAGCCTTGGTTGCTCTGGCTCTGATACACTTCAGGTATTTTACGGAACGCTACCCGACCTCAATGCTGGGCCGGATCAAAGTGTTTGCTTTGGACAAGAAGTGACGCTCACCGGAACCGGTGGTATTTTCATGTACTGGGATAACAACATTCCAGACGGCGTACCTTTTATGCCACAAACAAGCGATAGCTATGTCTTGAATGGTGCCAGCAACGAGGGCTGCTTAGGTACCGATACCGTTTTTGTAACAGTAAATGAGTCAACAAGCAATACGATTAGTGTAACAGGTTTGGATAGTTATTCCTTGAACGGTGAAACTTACACTAGTTCGGGAACATATACTCAAATACTCACAAACGCCGCAGGATGTGACAGTATACTTACAATCAACCTCACACTTGACTTCACAGGTTTAAATGAAAACCAAAAAGAGTTCAAACTCTACCCTAACCCAGTTAAAGATATCTTGGTTGTCAGCGTAATGCCTGAGTTGATTGGTCGTGAGTTGGAAATGAGGAATGTGGAAGGTAAAAAGCTATTTAGTCAGAATATGACCGCTATTACCCAAAAGATTCACCTCGAAAATATGCCGGCCGGTATCTACTTTGTTCAAATTGGTGGCGTAGTGAAAAAATTGCAGGTGGAGTAAAACTAAGAACGGATTAAAATCTCCATTTTTTTACCTAGTCCCATTTCAATGATCCGTTGCAATGTGGTTACTTGGATATCACATATTCCTCGCTCTACCCTGGAAATGTAACTTTTTTTTGTACCTATTTTGAGTGCTAGTTGAGCTTGAGTCATCTTCATTTCTTTTCTGGTTTCCTTCAATAGTATACCAATTCGGAAAGCCTGGGCTTCTTCTTCGTAGGCATCTCTTGCAATGGAACCAATTTGGCCATATTTGTCATCGAGTATTTGAGAAAAACTAATTGTTTTCATGATTTTTGCTTTTGAAATTCACTTTTTCTTTTTTCCGCAAGTTGAATCATTGATTTAGGAGTTTTAGCTGTCTTTTTAATAAAGTAATTGGTCAGAACAAAAAATTTGTCACCATCAAAAAATCCTAGAAAACGGATACTTGACAGGTAAGTAATTACTCGAATTTCATAGATACCCTCAGAGCCTTTTAAAAATTTAAAATACTGCGAGGGTACAATTTCAGTATATCGAACTAAATCAAATACAAAATCTATCTTTCTTTGTACTTTAAGTGGTTGTGTTCGATAGAAATTGAATAGCTCTGTATCAATGATTGATATTTCTCTAAATAACTTCACAAAGTTAACTAATTAGTTTACTAAAACTAGAATTAGTTAAAATTGAAATTTAATTTTCAAGATAAATTCAGTGTTTTATGCAATTCTATCCTTTTAACGCTTAGAAGTAAGTGGATTGCGCAAGTTGGTGTAACCTACCAAATGCAAGCGAACTACACCGACAGGTAATTTTGCCTTGACCAAAACGGGCACTCTATTGGCATCGGCTGTTACCCAAAATTGAACATCTTCTTCGTCTTTGAAATAGCGACCGGTTTGTACAAGTGGTACAAATTTATGACACTTGAATTTGCCCTTCACTGTCTCAATGACCTGGTCATTGAGGTATTTAATTTTCAGTGTGAAAACCTCGTTGTCCATGAAAATCGGAAAGCTGAAAGTCTCGCCTTTTTTAGCGTTTTTGAAATCTAAAGTTCGGGCGTAATAGAAAGCTGAAATCATATCTTGAGCACCCATCGGAATTTTAAACGTTTTTCCTTTATTGGTTTCTACCGTTTCATTCTGATGATGAAAAGTGTAGTCCTGACTGATTTTATAACCGCCTTCGTCTACCCTGCGCTTGAAAAACCAAGGCATGATACTGCGCTGATCTAAGTAAGATTCATAAGTGTCGTCGACATGAAAAACGTGGTCAAAAGTATTGATAGAATAACCTTTTGCTACGGCATGAAACAAGGGCCTGCCGTGACCTTTGCGATCTGTCCATTTGAGATAGAGCGTTGCTTCTCCGGCATCGATAATCCCGTAAGATAATTTGTAACGCAATTTTTCGCCTAAAGAAAACGCATTATTTTCAACTTCAGGGAACACCTCTTTACCGCTACTGGTAAGTATTGGTAATGCTAAAGCGACAAAAACGATGTGTAGTAGCGATTTCATAGGTAGCATTTTTCTTGGCAACACAAAGGACATGCCAAAAAAATAACTACTCTACAATCAAGATGTAATTGTTTTTCTTACCCTTGCCTAAAAGTACGTAGCGCTCATTGATTAATTGAGCTGGCCCAACAATAAAATCTTCGCCCACTTTTTCTTTGTTGACTGAAATAGCATTTGCTTTGAGCTCGCGGCGTGCTTCTCCATTAGAGCTTAAAAAACCTGATTTAGCAGCTAATGCTTCAACAATACTGATGCCCGTTCCGAATTCTGCTTGAGAGATGGTAGCTTGTGGGACACCTTCAAATACGGCAAAGAAATCTTTCTCTGAAAGCGAACGCAGATCGTCGGCAGTAGACTTTCCAAAAAGGATATTGCTCGCGGCAATTGCCGTTTGCAAAGCTGCTGCTCCGTGCACACGGGTGGTGATGTCGTCGGCAATTGCTTTTTGCAACACGCGCAAATGCGGAGCTTCGGCATGAGCAGCCTCTAGCGCTTCGATTTCTGCTTTGCTGCGCAGCGTAAAAATGCGAATGTAGTTGGCTGCATCTGCGTCAGAAGCATTGAGCCAAAACTGATAAAATGCATAAGGGCTTGTTTTGTCTGGATCTAGCCAAACTGAACCGCTTTCGGTTTTACCGAATTTGGTGCCATCCGCTTTTTTGATCAATGGCGTAGTTACGGCGAAGGCCTCGCCACCGGCTTTGCGACGGATGAGTTCTGTACCGGTAACAATGTTTCCCCATTGATCAGAACCACCCAACTGAATGATACAGTTGTGGTGCTTGTTCAAATGATAGAAATCATAGCCCTGCACTAATTGATATGAAAACTCGGTAAAAGACATCCCTGTTTCTAAGCGTTTTTTGACGGAATCTTTGGCCATCATGTAGTTGACGGAAATGTGCTTGCCAACGTCGCGAATGAAGTCTAGGAAAGTCATGTTTTTGAACCAATCGTAGTTGTTGACCATTTCCGCTGAATTAGCGCCACAGTCAAAATCGAGGAATGCTTCAAGTTGCTTGCGTACACAGGATACGTTGTGATCTAGTGTAGCTGCGTCTAGTAAATTACGCTCTTGGCTTTTGCCAGATGGGTCACCGACCATACCTGTGGCACCACCAACAAGCGCATAGGGTTTGTGGCCAGCACGCTGAAAATGGACAAGCGTCATGATCTGCACGAGGTGTCCTACGTGGAGAGAGTCAGCGGTAGGGTCAAAACCGATATAACCAGCTGAAACTTTTTGGAGGAGTGCTTCTTCGGTTCCGGGCATGATATCGTGGATCATGCCGCGCCATTGGAGTTCTGCGATAAAGTTGCTGGGCATTTTATTTTGTTAATTCTTTGAATACTTCTTCTAATGTTTTTTGCTCGATATTGAGCGTGAGAATCAGCCAATTTTGGGCTTGCGCATATTGAGCAAGTGCTTTTCGGAGGTCGTCGGCACCGATAGATTCGATGAGCCAACCGTCGTTGAGTGCCTCGACTTTGCTGACGTTCGGTATTTTTTTGAGTTGAGCTGCACTTACTTGATTGTCAAATTCGACATAAACGGTTTGATGTGTAAGCTCTTGCTGCAGGGTCTGGGCTTTGTCGTCGGCAACTATTTGACCTTTCGAGATGATGATCACGCGGTCACAGATGGCCTCTACTTCTTGCATGATGTGCGTGGAAAGTAATACGGTTTTCTCCTTGCCGATACTGCGAATGAGTTCGCGTATTTCTACCAACTGATTGGGGTCAAGTCCGGTGGTGGGCTCGTCTAAGATGAGCACTTCTGGATCGTGAATAATGGCTTGTGCAAGCCCAACCCGCTGGCGGTAGCCTTTGGACAGTGCCCCTATCTTTTTGTGCTGCTCTACATCTAGACCTACGGCGCTGATCATTTCGGAAACGCGCGCTTTTAGGTTTTTGATTTTATAGATGCGCCCCACGAATTCGAGGTATTCACGCACGTACATGTCGGTGTAGAGCGGATTGTTTTCTGGCAGATACCCGATGATTTGACGGGTGTCGAGTTTGTCAATATCTACTTTTTTGCCACAGATAAATACTTCGCCCTCACTAGCAGGCATAAAGCCCGTCATGATTTTCATGGTGGTGGATTTTCCGGCGCCGTTCGGGCCCAAAAAAGCGACGATTTCACCTTTTTTGACCGAAAAACTGACGTCGCGGACGGCGGCTTGTTCTCCGTAATATTTATACAGGTTTTTGACTTCTATAGACATACGATGCGAAGTTACTCAATTTTTCAAAGAAACGTTTAGTGAACCACCCTACGGGAGTAAAACGCAAAAAAGAAGGCAAAAATGGTCAGGCCCATTTGGGTTTCGAGGCCGTCTTCGATGAACAAGGTGAAAACAAAGGTGAGGCCAATCAGTAAACCATGTAGCTGGCCATACTGGATTTGTCTTTTGAGAAATAGCAACAATAAGCCCACAAACATGAGTAACCCAAAAACACCGAAATTCAACCAAGTTGTCAGGTAATAATTGTGTGGTCGCAGGCGGCGATCTGGCCGCAGCGTTGAATTGCGCTGCTCATAGCGGCTTTGCATTTGATCTGTAACATCTCCAACTCCTACCCCAATCAGCCAATGATCTGCAATTAGAGAGGTGGCATTGCGCCAATATTCTATACGCTCAAGTAGTGAATGGTCATTCGGGTTGGTGCTGTGCTGCAACTGATATCGCAAGCCAAATAATCGTGCCTGTAAGCCACCTTTTGCTTCTCGGACATCGGCAAAACCAAGTTCTACCAAATGAATTTCATCTGGGCTCAGTGCCCGCACTCCTGAGGCGGATGCACAGCCATTTTTACTCATCACAAAACGCTCTAAAGTTGAAGCCAACAATTGTCCTCTCAAATCTCGACCTTCAAAGGGAAGAGTCGAACGCTTTTGCCATTCAAGCGCCATACTCACTCGATTGGGAGGGCAGGTTTCACGATTGTGGATGGGCTCAGACAAATAATAGGCCACCGCCAGTATGACGATTGTACAAATTGAACCTATTGCCATTATCCAACCCCATTTCCTCCTCTTTAATAAAAGGGAAATGGCATGGCCAATGCAAACAATAACGACCGTCAGAACACCCGACAAAGCCTGGCTATCAAGTGTGTAAAACAGGAACCAAAAGACCAATAATAAATACCACTTATTCTGATGAAGCCTCCATAAGGTGAAGGACAAGCCCAGGCCAATTAAAATACCAAAACGAATGTGAGAGCCAAATAGAGACATCTCTCTGATGTCGACCAAGTGGAGTTGCTCGGCAAAAAAGTGATAAGAAATGCTGTTGACCAAAGAAGTCAATAATAGTGCGCCTAAAAAGAAACTCCAAAGTCCTTCAATTTTTCGAGCACTTGGCAAAGTTCGAGCGGCAATAATGATCGGGATGAGAAGCAAACTCGTTAGTCTACGAAGTTGATCAAAGCCCTCTTTGAGGTTATCTGACCATAACAAACTGAACCAAAATAAGAGGTAAAAAAGGAGCAGTAAATGCACCAAACGGTTTTCTTTAAGGCGCCGGAGGTTGTTGCGAAAATCAGCTTCTAGCAGTAAATTGAGGCTACCTAACAGTAAGCCCATCGACATCAAAAACTTGCTGCACACCATTCCCACCACAAAAAATAAGAGGGTGAGGTAATGGAGTCTTGAATGGGCTTTTGCCCCGAACCAGCGCTGCAACATGTGTTACTAACGCTTAAATCTTCAGAATAGTATTGTACTGAGTAGGCGTTTGAAGAATTTCAATCCCTTTGCGCACAACTGGATCTGCTTGTAGTTGTTGCTGAGCACGGCCTTCTTGGAAATAGTAGCGCGATATAATTTCATCTTCGAGCAACTCGCTGATTTCTTTTTGAAATTTATCGAGGTCGCGCTCTTTGGATGGCGTCACCTTTTGCAACATGTCGTTGTATGATGCAGAAATGTCCTCAAAATAGCCTTCTTTCTCCGCTGTTTCTTTCATCTTGCGCAATGCTTCTTCTGAAGCAGTTGTGTAGTCGAAATCGGTCTGAGCCATGACATAACTTTTAAATGCAGCGTAGTCTTCGGGGCTCAGTTGGAATTCACCCGCAGGTGCAACAGTTGGGTGTTGAGCAGCATATTGCGTTGCATAATTAAAAATGTGGTTCTTGACCAAGAGCATTGCCGATAACCTGCTGAGGTCTTCAAAAGCAATTTCTAAATCGGGCTCAATTCCGCGACCATCAATCACCGGACGCCCATTTTTAGTATAGAAAGTTTTGAGCAGTGAGTCTGCTACTTCTTTTGGCTTTTCGCCGTTTTCTTTGTCGTAGTATTCCAAGCGCTGAACGCAACGACCAGAAGGCGTATAATATTTGGCAATCGTGATTTTGATTTTGGAACCGTATTTGAGATCGTAGGTGCGCTGAACCAAGCCTTTCCCATAACTTGTTTCACCAATCACCACAGCGCGGTCTAAATCTTGAAGGCTGCCCGCTAATATTTCAGACGCGGAAGCAGAACCGCCGTCGATGAGCACAACAAGTGGCATATTGGGTGCAAATGGGTCTTCTAAGGTTTTGTAGATGCGGTTTTCTTCGGCAACGCGCCCTTTTGTGGTAACCACAACTTGGTTTTTTGCAACGAAGAAATTAACGATTTTCACAGCTTCAATGAGCAAACCCCCACCATTACCACGCAAATCGAGCACCAGCTCTTGCATGCCTTGTGCCTGGAGTTTTTCAATTGCACTTTTTACATCTGACGCAGCAGTTTGTGTGAACGAATTGAGCTTGACGTAGCCAACTTTGTTTTGAAGCATGCCATAATAAGGAACATCAGGCAACTTGATTTCGTCGCGCGTGATCTTGAAACTCTTTTTGCCTTCGCTTTGTCTTTCAATTACCAATTCAAAAGAAGTGCCTTTCGGACCCTTCAAGGCATCAGAGACCTCCTCGGTGGTTTTTTTCTCCATGCTCTTGCCGTCAATACTAATGATTTTATCGCCAGCTTTGAGGCCGGCTACTTGCGCGGGTTTGCCTTCATAGGGCTCGGCGATAAAACTAAAATCGCCCATTTTCCGAATCAGGGCGCCGATTCCACCATACTGCCCTGTGGTCATGAGGCGGTAGTCTTCAATATTGGACTCGTGGTAATAAACCGTATAGGGGTCGAGCTCCTTGAGCATCGCGTCTATTCCTGTTTTCGCTAATTGCCCATTCTTCGTTTCATCCACAAAATAGAGGTCGAGGTGCTCATAGATTTGATCCATGATTTCCAAACTTTTGAGCGTTTCAAAAGAATTGGTTTGGGCATAACCGAAGCGAAGGCTCAGTAAAAGTGCGAAAAAGAGAAAAGGTAATTGAGTGAGTTTGATCATGATTTGATTTCTTTTATAAGTTGGTCGAGTGCTTTACACAACTTTTGTTCCAAAAGTTGATAATTTGGACGTTCATCGGCAACAAAAGTTAACGAAAACACCATTTTTTTATTGTTCTGTTGGAGGGCCGCTATCAATGGCATTTTGTTTTTGCGCAAGACCTCCCGCATTAAACGCTTGATATAATTGCGATCATGGGCCCTCTTGAAGCGGCGTTTGGGCGCCGAGAACAAGACCTGAAACACTTCAGAAGCTTCCAGTTCTGGGGCATTTTCTTCTAATAAATACAAAACCCTCAGAGGAAAAACTTTGATCAATCGACCATTTTGATAGAGCGCTTCAATTTTTTTGAGGCTACACAATTTGAATGCCTTTGGCATTCTTTGATCGATATGTTGTTGTGCTTTAGTCAAGGTGTTGATCTGAAACTTCTTCGAAGTCTGTGTAATCGTCAGACTCTTGTGGGGCTTTGGGACCTGGTGGCTTCGGGCTAAATGCCTTTAGAATGCGCAAAAATATATTTAGCACAAAAAAGAAACCGAGAACTTGGAAGATAAAGCCCAAGAAAAAAGCTTTTTCAAGGCTGCGGATATTGGATTCGAACCATAAAGCAATAAAATTCTCTGAAAGGTAAGGGAAGAAATATAGCCCGGTGAAGGTGAGGGCAGACAATAGCAGCAAAGCTATTTCTACATTTTTGGAATAAGGCTGTTGTTGAATGGGCATCTGAAAAGCGCCGAAAAACTGAAGCTGCTCTTGTTGTTTTTGAAACTTTCCGAGCAGATATAACATAAGGATCAAGCCTCCGGGCAATAGTTTTTGCCAATTCAAAACATATGTGGGTTGGTTTGGCGCAAAATCGAGGCAATAGGCAAAAGTGATATTGACGAGCAAGATGTACTTTACCGCTTTCAAAAGATAGTGTTCAGCCAAAAATGGAGGACGGGCACCGGTGAGCATTTTGCGCACGAGTTCAATGAAAAACCAAATAAAATTAAAGATGGCAAAGCGCACCCCAAGCTTAAAAAGTAGCGTGAGTAAAATCATAGGCCGAAGTTACGAAGTTTCGTTAAGCTGCCTTGAAAGAAATTGCCATCCACAAAGGTATTGATGCCGTGTACCACCATTTTTTCTGAAAACTGATAAAATTGCCAAGGCAAATGCGACACTTTCTGATGAGGGCCATAAGATGCAACCCAGAGCGGATAACCGTCTATACTTCCTTTCAAATAGCGCTCATAAAAAAAACGGCCCGTGTAAACGATTGGTTTGCAGTGGTAGTACTGCCCAACGATGCGCAGCCAATTTTGAACGCCTTTGCGCAAATTAGCAGCACCAAGTGGCGACATTCGTTCTACATCGAGCACTGGTGGAAAGTCTCTGGGTTGCAATTGAACTTGAGAAATGAAATTGTTGGCTTGTTCTACAGAATTTTCAAACGGACGGTAATAATGATAGGCCCCTCGCTGCAAGCCCACTCTTTTAAGTGCAGACCAATTGTCCTTAAATGTGGCATCTACTCCATTATTACCCATCGTTGCTCGCACAATGGCAAAGCGCAGGGGGTGTTTGGTCAGCAAGACCTCATCCCAATTGATACTGCCTTGGTATTGAGAAACATCGATGCCAAAACAATAGGTTTGATCGTCGGCAATGGCTGTTTCTGAAAGCGTTTCGGCTGTTGCGTTGCGCAATACCGGACGCAGGAGGTCTATGCGGTCATAGAAGCGAATGAAGGCAAATACAAAAAGAACGAATCCTAAGGTGAGTAACCAAGGTAAATAAGGTCGTTTTCTGCGCCATTTTTTTTTGGTCCAAATCAAAAGCAATGCAAGCAAAGCAAACAGCCCCAAAATATATTGTGGATGCGTGAGTAACCAAAATGCAATTGAACGCAAAAAAGACATGAACAAAGATATCAATCCAAACATTTACACGGCGGGTCTATCAGCACTTTCGTTTGAGGTAGGCGTGCGAGTAGTTGCTTGGCAAAAATTGTTCCGTACATGACGCCTTCAATGTTGAGCACGCGCAAGTCTGGCAGCAGAAAAATACCTTCCCCAAATTGTTCGATGGCATTGCCATAAAGATCAAGGGTCTGCAACTGAGTCAGTGAACTCATTTGATCGGGGAGGATGCGCAGCTCATTGCGTTCCAACGATAAGTATGCTAATGAAGGCAGCTGGCAAAGCACTAATGGAAAGTGATCTAGTTTGTTCTTTCCTATTTTTAAGTGTTTTAGTGTTGTAAAAACCTGCATCTCATCAGGAAGAAAAGTCAATTTATTTTTAGATAAATCGAGCGAGTCGAGCCAAACGAATTTAAAAAGCGCTGCGGGAAGGCTATCCCACTTGAGCCCAGAACAATCCAAGGAGTTTACACTTGCTGGATCCATTTGCAAAGCATCTTGCCACTTGACGGCTTGTGCATTTGCCAGCAGCGTACAGTTTGAGAACAAAAGGAGCAAGCAAAGTTGTCGAAGCATTTATCTAAGGTAGTAAAAAAATAAATGAGGTGCCTTCAGATAATTATTGTACTTTTAACAATATCTAACACCTGACACCCCTATGAAATTTCTTTTATCACTCGCCATAGCGCTATCTTCTACTGTCGTTTTTTCACAAGCGGGCCCCATCGATTTCGAACCAACTGGCTACGGTGCCAACTGGGCTTGGACTACTTTTGAGAATGGTCCCAATGCACCGCTTGAAATGGTCAGCAATCCAGCTCCTGGAGGCATCAATCTTTCGAGTACGGTTGCCAAATTTACGGCTTTAGTCAGCGGAGCACCTTGGGCAGGTTTTGAATCTGTTCATGGCCAAGGCATCGGTGTTTTTAACCTCACTGCTGCCAATTGCCAGATCAAGGTCATGGTCTACAAATCGGTCATAAGCCCGGTGGGGCTCAAATTTGCAACGCCCTCAGGTGCCTCATCCGGACAAATTTTGGTGAGCAACACGTTAGTCAACCAATGGGAAGAACTCACTTTTGACTTCACTAATGTACTGAGCAACCCTACTTCTATTGGCATAGACCAGATCATCTTTTTCCCGGATTTTGCGCAAAGATCTGATAACAATGTGTGCTATTTGGACAATATCAAGTTCTCTAATCAAGATGGCTCGCAAAATGCAGCTCCTATGGGTCCTGCACCAACGCCAAACTACCCCGCTGCTGCAGTCATTTCTCTTTTCAGCAATCCGTATGTAAATGTACCTGTAGACACTTGGCAAGCGCCTTGGTCACAAGCACAACTGACCGACCTTCAAATTCAAGGAAACGACACCAAACGCTACAGCTCGATGAATTTTGCTGGTATTGAGACACTCGGTGGCAACCAACTCGACCTCTCTGACATGACGCATTTGCGACTAGATTATTGGACCGCAAACATGGATCCCTTTAAAGTGAAGTTGGTGGATTTTGGTGCCAACGGACAATACGCCGGTGGCGACGACAGCGAGAGCGAGCTCAGTTTTCAACCAATTGCGCAAGCTTGGAATACCCTCGAGATCCCACTTAGTCAATTCAGTAACCTCAACAGCCTGAGTCATTTTTCTCAGCTCATTTTGTCGGGAGAACCCGTAGGCACAGGAGTTGTTTTTATTGATAACGTATTATTTTTTGACGAAAACCTAACGCATACGACTGTTCATGAAGCGCAACTCATGGACGTTTATCCAAATCCATTTGATGAAGTACTACACATCAAAAGCCAAGAAAATATCAGTGCTGTTGTCATCCAAAATATCCTCGGACAACACTTGTTGACCTTGTCTTTCGAGCAAAATGAGGTAGAGATTCCAACCTCACAATTACCCTGTGGTATGTATGTTGTTCAGGTGCATACCCAAAACGGCGGACTGCAACAAGTGAAAATCCTGAAAAAATAAGCTAGAACTTAGTTGTGGAAATACGCTCGAACAGCGTGTTCGTCTGCTTGTAATTGGGTTTTTAGCGCGGAAAGGTTCTCGAACTTTTGCTCTGGTCTGATGCGCTCGTGCAAACTGAGCGCTAGATAAGCTTCGTATATATCGGACTGGAAATCAAAGAAATGCACTTCGATTTTGCGTTCTGTTTTGGCCTCTTGAATAGTGGGCCTCCAACCGATATTCATCATGCCAAAGCGTTTTTTTCCGTTGAATTCACTCGAGACCGCATAAACGCCATCGGCAGGGAGTATTTTTTCGCTTTCGGTAAGCTGCACATTGGCTGTTGGGTAGCCGATACTGCGTCCGTTTTGCAAACCGCGCGACACAAAACCCGAAACTTGATAAGGCTGGCCGAGATACGCGTTTGCCTGTGCAATTTGACCAGACTCGATGGCTTTTCTGATTTTTGAAGAGCTGATGTAAACCGCATCAATTTGCTCTGCAGGAATTTCAGAGACTTCAAAGCTCCCTTTGGTTTCGTAACTGCGTAAAAAAGCTAAATTTCCTTGGCGATCATGACCAAACTGATGGTCGTAACCAATAATCACACTTTGGGCATTGAGCCCCCTAATGAGTACTTCTTCGACAAACTGAGCTGCGGTTTGTTTGGCAAATTGTTCATTGAACTCGAGCACAACAACGTGGTCTAGCCCTAGCGCTTCGAGACGAGCTAATTTCTCCTCTTGGGTTTGTATGAGACCGAGTGGTTCTGTTGGAAATAAGATGCGGCGCGGATGCGGATGAAAAGTGAGCAAGACCGAAACCAACCCTTTTTGCTTGGCTTGCGCGCAAACGGTTGCCAATATTTTTTGATGACCTAAGTGCAGGCCGTCGAAGGTCCCGATGGTCAGGACCGATTGTTGCTGTCGTGGAAAAGTTGCTAGATGCTTGTGTACCTGCATTAGAGGATGAGCATAGCGTCTCCGTAAGAATAGAAACGGTACTTTTCTCTAACCGCTTCTTCGTAGGCTTTGTGCATGAGTTCGTGGCCCATAAAGGCGGAAATCATCATGAGCAAAGTGGATAGCGGCGTATGGAAATTGGTGATGAGGCAGTCTGCAATACTGAATTCGTATGGCGGGAAAATGAATTTGTTGGTCCAGCCGTCGTATGGCTTGAGCATGCCATCTGTAGAAACGGAGGTTTCGATAGAGCGCATGGAAGTGGTGCCTACCGCACAAACTTTGCGTTTGTTGCGCTTGGCATCGTTGACCATTTGCACTGCTTTTTCGGGGATGATCACTTGCTCTGAGTCCATTTTGTGCTTAGTGAGGTCTTCTACCTCCACTGAACGAAAAGTCCCTAAGCCGACGTGCAGCGTAAGCTCGGCAAAATTGATGCCCTTGAGTTCAAGACGCTTTAACAATTGTTTGGAGAAATGAAGCCCTGCGGTAGGTGCAGCAACCGCGCCTTCTACACTGGCAAATACTGTTTGGTAGCGTTCTTCGTCTTCTGGTTCTACTTCCCTTTTGATGTATTTTGGAAGTGGTGTTTCGCCAAGCTCAGTGATTTTTGCTTTGAATTCTTCGTAGGGGCCATCAAATAAGAAACGCAACGTACGACCTCTTGAGGTGGTGTTGTCGATTACCTCAGCAACGAGAGAGTCGTCTTCGCCAAAATACAATTTATTGCCAATGCGGATCTTGCGAGCGGGGTCGACAAGGACATCCCACAAAAGACTTTCACGGTTGAGTTCACGCAATAAGAAAACTTCAATTTTAGCCCCTGTTTTCTCTTTGTTGCCGTACATACGCGCGGGGAAAACACGGGTGTTGTTCATGATCAAGACGTCGCTTTCGTCAAAGTAGTCTAGGACATCGCGAAACATTTTGTGTTCTATGAGACCCGTTGAACGGTGCACAACCATAAGGCGGCATTCGTCGCGGTTTTCTTCTGGATAATTGGCGATTAATTCTTCAGGGAGGTTGAAGTCAAAATCAGAAAGTTTCATTTTGCTCATAGGACGATTTTTTAATCCCCGCTTTCAGGGGAGCGCAAAGATACAACATCAAGACCCCCCATGTCAAGTATTTGCCCAACTATTTCTGGGCACAACCTGACTAATGTCATTTTTTGAGCAGATATCACTCATTTTTTATGCCTCGAATTCAGAAGAAATTTGCTAAAAACGAACGCTTATGTATGCAAAAATGATTGAAGAAATGGACGATAACCGCTTTGGTTGGATTGCCATCATTATTTTGATTGTCGGATGTCTTGGCGGATTGACCGTTGGTCTTGGTGCCATTGGTTCAACGCTCACACTGATTACTGTCGTGCTTCCAACGATGCTCACGCTGAGCCTTTTGTTGGCTGTTGCGCCAATGCGCTGGATTGTCGCGAGTGCCATAGTGAGCACAACGCTCGATTTATTGCTTATGGCCTACTTCCTTTTGTAAGTCAAAAGCAGCGCAGCAATTAAAACTGGAAGTAAACAAATGCCTTGAAGGTATCTGATACCGCTTGGTACATCACGAACACCGCTACGGCAAAGGTAAGCGCCTGAACAGGCATGGGCCATTTTGAAAAGAACAAAACGGTTTGGTCTTTCCATTTTTGAGGCAACCAATGAGTCAAAAAGCCAAGGATGATCAGGTAGAAAATTCCTTGGTAGGTATTCCAAACAATCCACCATGTCTGATCCGTCCAGTCAAATTGTTCGGTGACAATCGTCAAGAATTTGAGGGGTTGATCGGCTTCGGGTAAACGAAACCATATGCGGGTAAAGGTGATGAAAGTCAGGGTTAGAAAAATGCGCCATGCGCGAACGGGCCAATTTGTTGTATGCTCGTACGGACTAATGCGTTTCCAGTAATTATAAATCACCAATGCGGCACCATTCATAGCTCCCCAAATCACAAAATTCTGACTAGCGCCATGCCATAAGCCTCCTACAATCATGGTGATGAGCAAGTTCAAGTCTCGGACGGCAAAAGTTCGGAATGCCTTCCAAAATTGCCATAGAACAAGGTAGATGAGCAACAAAATGCCATAGGTATACCACAGCTCTACCCATCCGGTAATGAAATATAAAAATCCTAAAATGACAGCTGTCATGATGGCCGTCCCCCATGAACCTTTTTGATTGCCGCCCAGGGGAATATAGAGGTAGTCTCTGAGCCAAGATCCGAGCGATTTATGCCAACGACGCCAGAAATCTGCCACCGAAATAGCTTTGTACGGCGACTTAAAGTTTTCTAATAAATCAAAGCCCATGAGCTTAGAAACCCCAATAGCCATATCGGTGTAGCCTGAAAAGTCTGCATAAATCTGCAAGGAATAAGCAAACATCGCAATCAGCCCGACAAATCCTGGATAGGAACCCGGCGCATCCAATACTTTATCAATAAAATGAACCGCAATATAATCGGCAAAAACGAGCTTTTTGAGAAGACCTTTGCCGATCATCCAAAGTGCCCAAGAAAATTCGTATTTGCTGAGTTGATACGGTTGGTGTATTTGAGGGATGAAATCGCGGGCTCTGACAATCGGGCCAGCAATCAAATGCGGGAAATACGTCACGTAAAAAGCATAATCAAAGAAGTTCTTGGCAGCAGGTATTTCTTTTCGAGAGATGTCGACCAAATAAGAAATATTGTGAAAAGTAAAAAACGAAACCCCCATGGGAACAAGGATTTTATCGACAAAACTCCCTTTACCAAACCATTCGTTACCGATTACTGCAAATTGATTGACCACGTTATAATCAGTGCCAAATTGGGCATTGAACGCATCCGTAAAGAAGTAGGCATACTTAAAGTAGAACAAGCCCGCCAAATTAACGATGAGCCCTGCGATCAAAAATCCTTTATTCCATTTGGGTCGGTCCAACCAACCAACGCCACGACCTATCAAATAATTGAACAACAGCATAAAGCCAAGCAACAACACAAAGTTTCCAGAAGTTTTGAAATAAAAGAAGAGACTCACGCCTGTCAAGAAGATGCTGCGGAGTAAATAACGCTTGTGGATCAGGACAAACACCGCCATCACCGCCAAGAAAAAAAGCCAGAAATCTAGGCGTGTAAAAAGCAAGCTCTCTTGCTGCTGCCATGAAAAAAGTTCGTGTATGCGATTCATATTAGTTGCGCAAATTGTGTAAACTACTTAGATTTTTTTTGAAAGCTTCTATGAGCAATGTTCCTTTGAGGTGATAGCCAGTTCCTGTGAAATGCACGTAATCTGCTTGCATGAGGCCCGCAGTTTTCCATGTTTTTGAAGAGCCAAGCTCTCCCATAATGCCATAAAAATCCCACACCGCCATCTGGTATTGTGCCGCGAGCTGAAAGATCACTTCGCGCTGTCTTGCCGTATTTCTATTTGGATATTTGCGCATGTAATAATCGTCGTTTGGGACCGTCAATAAAATAGCACAGTTTGGATTGCTTTCTAAAATTTGCAAGATCAACTTTTCCAAATTGGCTTTGTAAACCAACGGGTCAAATGCATCGTAGCTACAATGTGCATCGTTGGTGCCGACAGACAAAATAAATAAATCCGGGGGGCGCAGTTGTAAGTCGCGACTAAAGTTGGTGTTGGCCAAATAAGTGGGTAAACTAGCCCCATTGATTCCGATGGCAGTATATGTGATTCCGGGCAAGTCATTGAGAAACTCAAAACCAAAAAGCTCTAATGCAAATGGCGTGTTGATCTTTTTTACAAAAAGTAAATCGAGTGAGTCCAGGTGATCTGAAAAGCGAACTTCCGTGTATCCCATTTCAGGATAGTGCGCGACATCGGTAACTAACAACTCTTGATCGCCAAAATTGAGCTCGTAAGGAAATTCGCCCGTATTGTGATATATGCGCAAGCGATCAAATGGTGGCTTGACAAGCGTGCGCAAATGCTTGAAATTGATAACAACCAAAGAATCTGCACACGTAATTGCGGCACCACTCAATCCGTAATCAAAATCCTCGGAGCGCTGGGTTACACTGCGGTAACCTCTCCAAGTATTGGGTGAGGAGAAGTCATAATTAGATGGATTATTGGTGTGAGCCAAATTATACGGGAAGACCAATCCGCGCTCCCCGCTCAAACCCGGCCAGTTAGACTGCAAAAACGTTCTGAAATCGTGCGAATAGATATCGGCCTGCAGATGGGAGCCTCCGATGTGATAAAAATTTAGTTTTCCTTTACCCGACTCGATCATTTGACTCAATTCCCGATTGAGCAGCATCCAGTTGGGGCTTTCGTTGCCAAAAAATTGAAATTGATTGCATTGCACTTCGATAAACGGATAAGTGCGGGCAATTTCTTGCTCTACTTTACTCAGCGAATCATTGGTGCAGAGCAAAGGCGTTTGTCCGAGCACAAAGAGAGGGATGCTAAAAATCAACAGTAAGCATCTCATTCGTCTCCTCCCTTCTTGGTCTCCCATTCGGTGTAGGCAGCGCCAAAGGCTTCGAAAAAATATTGAGACGCGATACTGGCACCACGCGGACTAAAATGCACGTAATCTTTGCCCGCTAGGCCCTGAGCAACCCATGCAGGCATGGAGTTGCGCCCACCCATGGCTGCATATAAATTCCAAAATGCGACTCCATTTTCTGCACACATTTTTTGCAAGCGATCGACAGTATACGGCAATAACGGATATGTTTCAAATACACCATCTTGTAGTCTGGACATATCGCTTGGGCCAATGAAAATAATAGCCGCATCTGGCACTAATTTTTGAATATAATGAATGCGGTTTTTGAGCGCGCCTATGTAGTAACGCACGCTGCTGCTGTCGCGGAAAGCATGCACTGAATTGCCGCCGAATTGCAATATAAATAATTTGGTGTTGGCTTCTCTGTGCATTTGCGCAAAGACACCTGCATCAGAAGAGCTGAGGTCGTGGCCAGAAGAACCGCGCATCGCGACGTTGTTGACCTGAACACCAATATCACCATCTAAACTGAAGCCTGTAAAAACCGGGCTTTTAGTGGAAGAGAAGACAAAACGCAATTTATTGGGGGTGTGGTCAAAACTCAAAGGCAAGGCATGTGACCCACCGTCTGCCATTAATGAATCTTCGTGAATGAGTTTGTCGTTTTCGTAGACCTTTACCGCACATGGCTTGTAACAACTATTATAGTAACACTTGACATGGCTGTAGTTACGAGCGCGCGAAAAAGCAGTAGGAGAGGGCGATATTTCTACCCACGCTTCGGTCGGCGTGTCAGAAGCACCACTGACATCAAATGTAGCAGCTGACAAAAGCGCACCATAGCGACGAGAGCTCATTTTGGGAGGCCAAAACGCGGTGTAGCGTTTAAAATTTGGCGATACTTTTTGCCTGAAGCTCTGCGTATTGTATACATTATAGGCAGGAATAAGACCCGGACCGATGCCGCCAAATTGTTGTTGAATGCGTTGCCGAATATAGCCTGTCATGCGATCACCTTCAATTTGAGAGTCACCGTAATGGAAAATACTGATTTTTTGACCTTCCGCTGCTCCTTGAAGCACCGCAAAAAATCGGCCGAGTTTAGCGGCAGCACTGCTGCTTAATTGCAGTGGATTTTCTGACGCACTGGCCAAAAGACCTCCTTCGGGAAGACCGGTCTGACCCGAACTTTTTCCATGATGTTTGACGCCTTCATTGATATTGGAGGTGTCCACAGCCGTCACGATTTTATCAATATTCTTTTTGACCTGTTTTTTAGCCACCCAAACGCGCTCAAGAGGCAAAAAGCGCCAATTGACGCCCAACCACTGAACACCCTTTGCCGGAATAAAAGCACTGGGAATGCACAAAAGTGACAGAACCACAACTAAAAAAAGCAGAACTTTGTAAGGGCGTATTTGTTGCACGGTAAGATATCTTGGGCAAATATAGTTCTTCTTTAGTCAAATTTTTAGCATATGGCCAACCAACTCGGCAACGAAAGCTCTCCGTATTTGTTACAACATGCCCAAAACCCTGTCCATTGGGTCGCGTGGTCTAACGACGTTTTTGAACGCGCCAAGGCCGAAGACAAAATGGTGCTCATTAGCGTAGGCTATTCGGCTTGCCATTGGTGCCATGTCATGGAACACGAGTGTTTTGAAGACCAAGAAGTTGCTGCGCTCATGAACCAGCATTTTATCAATGTGAAAGTTGACCGCGAAGAGCGCCCCGACGTAGATCAAGTTTACATGACAGCTGTCCAGCTTATGACCCAACGTGGTGGCTGGCCGCTCAATTGTTTTACTTTACCAGATGGCAGGCCCATTTACGGCGGCACTTACTTTCCCAAAGACCAATGGATGCACATTCTCAAATCGCTCGCACACACTTATGCCAATGACCGAGTAAAAGCGATTGAATATGCCACACAGCTCCACGAAGGCATCCAGCAAGCAGAATTGATTGCCTCACCACAAGATTTAAGCGGTCTGAGTGCAGAAAGACTCCACGAAATGGTGATCAGGTGGGCACGGACTTTTGATACATTTGAGGGGGGTACCAACAAAGCGCCCAAATTTCCTTTGCCCAATAACTGGCTTTTTTTAATGCGCTACGCGCAGGCGTTTGACGAAGCAAAAATTGAAAAACAAGTCCAGCTGACACTTGATAAAATCGCATTTGGCGGTATCTATGATCACGTAGGTGGCGGCTTTACGCGCTACAGCGTCGATGTACTTTGGAAGGTCCCACATTTCGAAAAAATGCTTTACGATAATGCGCAGCTGATCGGTTTATATGCCAATGCGTTTCTACAATTTAACACAGCCCACTACAAAGATTTAGTGTATCAAACATTTGACTTTTTGGAGCGAGAGCTCCTGTCTAAACTCGGCGCCTATTACTGTGCACTTGATGCGGACAGCGAAGGTGAAGAAGGTAAATTTTACTGCTGGTCTCCCAAAGAAATTGATGATTTGTTTGGGGCAAATGCCGGGCGTGTCAAGCGCTATTATCACATCAATCAAACAGGTCATTGGGAAGAAGACAGGCACATTCCGCTTCGCAAGCAGAGCGATGAAATATTTGCTCAAATGGAAGGCATAGATTTGAAGCAATGGCTCGAACAAAAGGCGGCCATCAATGAGACCTTGCTCAATGAGAGAAAAGGTAGAGTGAGACCCGGACTAGACCATAAATTACTCGTGAGCTGGAACGCCATGACTGCCAAAGGACTACTCGAAGCTTTCCGCGTATTTGGGGAAGACGCATTTTTACTTAGAGCGCTGAAGATTCTTTCTTGGATCAAGGAAGTACAATGGGACGGGCACATCTTGTTGCGCGTTAATACGAACGAAGAGAAAAGTGTACCGGGTTTTTTAGAGGATTACGCACATGCCATTGAGGCGTTGAGCCTCGCGTATCAATGTACAGGACAACTCGATTTATTGGAATTTGCCCACACGCTCACTCAAAAAGTGGAAACTGAATTCCAGCATCCGAAAAGCAAGATGTGTTATTTCACAGCAACTGACTCGCAACTGATCAGCAGAAATATGGACCTACACGACAACGTGATTCCGGCGAGTAATTCGGTCATGGCACATGCTTTTTTAACAATGGGTACCTATTATCAAAACCAAGCTTGGATCCATAGTGCCCGGCAAATGCTGCAAAATGTATACGACGGCATGGAAACCTACGGCTCAGGATACTCCAATTGGGGGCTACTTTTAATCAGGGAAATACAGCCAGAAAAACATTGGCATGTGTTGCTACCCGAAGCACCCATGAAAGTTTTTCAGGCTACAAAAAACAGACCTTGTTTGTTGTCTTACCATCAAAGTTTGCCGCTGTCTCAGGTGTATGAGCCAGATGCTATTTCTGTTTGCGAGTATGGTGTTTGTCATCAGCCAGTGCAAACAATAGCTGCAGCCTTAATGCTCTAGTTAAATAATAATGGGTTTACGTGCAATGGCGCGCTTAGCGGCAGCCACCACGTCGGGTGTGTCGATATGGTATTTGGTCATGAGTTCCATGGGTGTGCCAGACTCGCCAAAGGTATCATTGACTGCAACGTATTCTTGAGGTGCTGGATGCTGACGGCTCAAAACTTGTGAAACCGCTTCGCCCAAACCGCCGTTCATCATGTGTTCTTCTGCGGTCACCACACAGCCTGTTTTTGCAACGGATTTCAAGATTGCGGCTTCGTCAAGTGGCTTGATGGTATGCATGTTGATCAGTTCAGCAGAAATACCGATTTCGCGCAACGCCTTGAGCGCTTCAATGGACTTCCAAACCATATGACCACAAGCAATAATGGTGACATCTGTGCCTTGTGCAAGTACATCTGCTTTCCCAATCACAAATTCGGCGTCTGGCTTCACAAAAATGGGCATCACTGGACGGCCAAAACGCAAATAAACAGGGCCTTCATGTGCGGCAATGGCAATTGTGGCTTGTTTGGTTTGATTGAAATCTGCAGGCACAATGACGGTCATGTTAGGCAACATGCGCATCATGCCGATGTCTTCGAGTACTTGATGCGTAGCGCCGTCTTCACCGAGGGTAAGGCCCGCGTGCGAAGCACATATTTTGACATTTTTTTTGGAATAAGCTACCGACTGACGAATTTGGTCATAAACACGCCCAGTAGAAAAATTGGCAAAAGTACCTGTAAACGGGATTTTACCCCCGATGGTCATGCCGGCAGCAAGTCCAATCATGTTGGCCTCGGCAATACCCGCTTGAAAGAAACGGTCTGGATATGCCTTTTGAAATGCATCCATTTTAAGAGAGCCAGTGAGGTCTGCGCAAAGAGCAACGACATTGGGATTTTGCTCACCAAGCGCGGCTAAACCTTCTCCAAATCCAGAACGGGTGTCTTTGTTTCCGAGTACTTCAAATTCCATTTTTATAAAGTTAGATTAGTGATTTTGAGGGATGTAATAGTAAATTTCTTTTCTCTGGTATAGGTTGTTGAGCGCTGGTCTCTTTCGCGATAAACTACCTTAAAAGTTCCTGGTTGCAATTTGATATTGCCCTTAGATTCATTATAGTTGAGGTCGCACACCCACTCCCACTGGCCAGGATTGCGTTCGTAAAATAACTGAGCTACAATCCCTTTTGGCGCTTGGTATACAAACTGACCCGCTGCTGGAATATCAATACTGGTCAGTTTAGATTGCTCAATTTGCACTTCGCGATAGGTTCGGGGCAAGGTGAGTATTTCTAACTGATAAGTTCCAACCAAGTATTTTTGAATGACTGACAGTTGTTGCACGTTCAAGGTTTGGTTTGCTCCATTTTGCAGCACACGCGTCGGTAAAATAGTACCTTCAGGGCTTTTTACGGACGTAATTTTGAGCTGCCCTTGACCCGCGGGAACTTGAATGATATTATGGGTATGTGGGACAATAGGAATGTTGTTTTTGAGTACTTCAGGAACCGTAGCCACGCGCAAATCGTATTTCAGCGAAGGGTCGAGTACTAAGGTGTCTGGTAATCCTTTGCGATTGAGCGTGTGCACAAATGTGTATTTCAAGTTAGGCGTTCCAGCCTCGTATAAAAACATACTGACATCCGTCTCGAGCGGCTTACCAACTACTGTATTGAGGTTGATCTGAACAGTTGTGTTGAGCAAAGCCTTGGAAAGGATGTTGGAAAGCACGTTCTCAAACGCTGCTTTACTTTCGGCATCGGTATAACTGCCAATACACTCAAATTTGTCTAGGTAACTGAGGTCCATGCCGAGGCCAATGACAAATGGCGTGACTTTCACTCCTTTATCGCGCAGTTTGCGGGCAACTATACACGGGTCGTTGTCGCAAGATTCGAGGCCGTCTGTGATCAAAATGATGAAATTGCGGGCAAGCGTATCAGGGAAATCAGCAGCAGCGGCTTCTAGAGAACGGGCAATAGGCGTTGCGCCCTTTGCTTGTAAACCTTTGATTTTGTTTTTGATAGGATCTATGTTGGCAGGCCCAAAAGCAACCTCAAGTTTGGTATCTTGACAATCTTGAAACGTATTGGTGACATTCGACTGATGGCCATAAACACGCAATGCGAGCTCAAGATTTGGGACGCCACGTAAGCTTTCAATGCTTTTGGTGAGGACCTCTTTGGCTGCGGCCATGCGGGTTTGGTTATTCCAATCGAGGTTCATGGAATTAGAGGCATCTAAAATGAAAAGGATGCGCGTCGTTTTTTGGGCCCAACTCAATTGGAAAAACAGCAATAATATGAGGCACCAAAATGTTTTCACTAGTAGTCGCCGAGTGTTTCTTCGAGTTGTTGTAGGGCTAGCTGCAGTTGTTCTGCGTTAGGGGCTACGCCATGCCATTTGTGAGAGCCCATCATGTAATCTACACCTTGACCCATTTCGGTCTTCATAATAATGACAACGGGTTTACCTTTTCCTGTCATGGACTTGGCTTTTTGCATAGTGCTGCGAATGCTGTCAAAATCGTGGCCGTCCATGTGCAGGACTTCCCAGCCGAAAGCCACCCATTTTTGGTGAAGATCACCCAAAGAAAGCACTTCGTCTACGTCTCCGTCAATCTGACGGCCGTTGGCGTCAATGGTAGCGATGATGTTGTCTACTTTATTGGCAGCAGCGTACATGGCGGCTTCCCAGATTTGTCCCTCTTGTAACTCGCCATCGCCGTGAAGGGTATAGACAAGCGTGTTGTCGCGATTGAGTTTTTTAATTTGTGCCGCACCAACACCTACAGAAAGCCCTTGGCCCAATGAACCAGAAGCCATTCGAACCCCCGGCAAGTTTTTATCGGTGGACGGGTGGCCTTGAAGGCGCGAACCCAACTTGCGAAAAGTACCTAACTCGGCCGCTGGAAAGTAACCTGCTCTGGCCAAAACACTGTACCAAACCGGTGAAATGTGGCCATTTGACAAAAAGAAAAGATCTTCATTTCTGCCGTCCATTTGAAAATCGCTTGCATTGTGGTGCATTTGCTCGAAATAAAGGTAAGTGAGAAAGTCTGTGCAACCCAATGAGCCGCCAGGGTGGCCAGAATTGACAGCCGAAACCATTCTAACGATATCTCTTCTTACTTGTGAGGCAATGCCTGCCAATGCTTTGTTTTCCATGATAAAATATTGTACTTTTCGAGCTACAAAGCTACGTTTTATTAACTTAGCCTCTGATTTAAAACTTTGAACATTTGATGCAACTTTTCAACGAGAAATAACGTCTTCAACCGAATTCTAACCATTATGAAACTTATCTACACCCTATTTTTTGCGCTTCTTAGCTTCTCTAGTTGGTCCCAGACCCTCGAAACGCAACTTAGCAAAAGTTATTCCAAAGAGGAAATTGCGCAGTTTAAAGCTGAAAATTCCTTACCATTATATGCTTATGCCATTGAGCATGCGTGCTACCTCATCGATGTACCGCAGGGTAAAGATGTTTCCGGATTCCCGACTGTAAAAGTAATCGGCGAAACCGTGCCTTTAGACTTCACCTATTACCATATCAAACTTACTGACCGCACTCAATATTTCCAAATCGAGGGAAGTACACGAATTCTTGCGGTCAAGTCTAAAAATGTCCTTTCTTTAGAAATGAAAAATCAGAAAAAATGAAAATAATTCTACGACTTTCCCTTCTTTTGCTTGCTTTCATTTCTTCTGTTCAAGCGCAAGTCACCCTCACCTTAACAGGTCCGGATTACGGCCAAACCAACCCGCTTAACTGCGCGGGAATCGTGCCTACCGGTGGTACCAACTTTATCGATGGCACTGGAAACTACGCACCCAACATGAATGAAACCTTAGTGCTTTGCCCAGATCTCACACAAGGTTCTAAAGTATCAATTGCCTTTGCAACCAATATCGGTTTTGAATGGGATGTGCATCCGACAGACACCCTTTATATTTACGATGGGCCTTCTACAGCAGCTCCGCTCATTGGCGCCTACAACAGCGGCACCAACCCTGTAGGTCTCTTTGCACAAGCGTCTTGGAATAATCCAACGGGTTGCCTCACACTTCGATTCAAATCAAATGGTGCCAATGAAGGCACAGGTTGGGTAGCAAATGTCGCATGTGGCAATCCGCCGCAGCCTATTGTTCCGCATGTAGAGGCCTTCAAAAACGGTGTTGGCGCCAACATCATGAACCCCCTTGACACCGGATTTGTAGACCTTTGCCCCGGCGACAGCGTCTTACTTAAAGCACTACCCGGCTTCCCGTACTCGTTGGAAAATACGAACACGGGGTATTCTCAAACGAACAACAACTGTACTTTCACCTGGACAATCGGCGGTGTCGGGCAATTTACTGGAGACCAAATCTGGTTTACGCCTAATGCCAACACTGGCTACTACGTAGACCTCGCAGTTACTGACCAATTCCCGCAAACCATCCATTCCAATTTCAAAGTTCGGGTATCAATTCCACCTATTTTTGCGGGAACCGGTCCGCTAGAAGACACCGTTTGTTTGGGTCAAAATTCTTATCTCGTGGGAGGGGTAACACCTCAAGACACGGTAGGTATTGAGATCCCTGGTGGAACTTTCCAAATTGGCGGAACTTTCGCTGGTCTCACCTTTTTGCCAGATGGCGCAGGCCAAATGTACCAAACAAATATCCCGATGTCAGGCTTTGACTCTACGGCCGTGATCACCTCAGCTGCTGATATCCAACAAATCTGTTTGGATATTGAACACTCCTACATCGGCGACATCGAAATCGCACTTACCTGTCCAAATGGCACCACTGTATCCTTAATGAATGCCTATAATCAAACGCCGTTTGGTTGGGCTGAACTCGTTCCGGGTGGTTGTGGCAATGGTATCGGCACCTTCTTGGGCAATGATACCAATATCGATGGTGGCAATCCAGGCTCACCTGTCTGGACCTACTGCTTCTCTACCACCAACAATACTTTCAATACCATTTGTGCCGAAAATGCGGCAGGTAATACCATCATCAACGACTACGGCTTTGCTTCTATGAATCCGAATGGCGTTTACCTTCCCGACGGAGACTTCAATCAATTTGCCGGATGTCCGATCAATGGCAACTGGACCATCTCTGTTCAAGACAATCAAGGTATAGACGACGGATACATTTTTTCTTGGGGTATTTACTTTGATGCGTCTCTTTATCCAGAAAGTGAGGGCTATCAAAATTATGTAGTCACTGAAGGTTGGTTGTCAGACCCAACCATTATCTCTGGCCAGAACGATACGCTTATCGTGATCCAACCGAGTGCGCCGGGTGTTACCAACTACACCTATAGCATAACCGATAATTTTGGTTGTAGCTACGACACCACCGTTTCTTTTGTGGTATTACCCCGCCCAGCTATCTTCTCCGATACCGCAGTTTGCCACTACAGTTATTTTGTAGGAAACACCCAAGCTTATGCAGGTGGACAATGGTATGCAATCGATACTGCTGTTCATTTCGAGCCCAATAACCTCGTCAATAATCCCGAAATCATGACCTACAATATGGGAGGCGTTTTCCCGGTCTTTTTCGTGGACAACGCATGTCAAGATACCGTTGCTGCCAGTATTGAATTCATGCCATATGTTTACATGGCTATTCTAGACTCCGCTATTTGTAAAGGAGCTAGTGTTTGGCTCAATCCATATGTCATCAATACCACGCCACTACAAAACGGTTATAGTCCACCAATTAGCGGTCAATGGTGGGATGCAAGTACGGAAGTACCTAGATTAGCCACCGAAGCCGGAAACTACATTTACACGGCCCAAAATTCGTGTAACAGTGTCAGCGATACCGCCAATATTGTATACAAACCCTGCGATATTAGCGCACCAAATATTGTTGTGCTCTCCTCCCTGACTGGGAACGACGCATTTTATGTAGATTATCAAGGCATTGCTACCTTCAATTGCACCATTTTGAACCGTTGGGGAAATGTCATTTTCGAATACACCAACCCGGCAGAAAAATGGTATGGAACCACTGCAGACGGAACTGTAGTAGAAGAAGGAACCTACTTTTACCGCATAGATGCGACGCTAGATGGCGGAATTGAACTTCAAAAACACGGTTTTGTAGTCTTGAAGTATTAACATTGCTTATTTTTGTGGCAAAACTCTGCACATGATCAGTTTTGCCGACGAAATCAAACAAGGAATTCCAACTGTGCTCCCTGCTCCGAAAGCTTGGGATGCTGAAGTCAATCATGCGCCGAAGCGTAAAGAAATTTTAAGTCCGGCTGAAAAAAAATTAGCTATAGCGAACGCGCTGCGCTATTTTCCTAAAGAGCAACATGCCCTCTTGGCTCCAGAATTTGCGCAAGAACTCCAAACTTATGGGCGCATCTACATGTACCGCTTTATGCCGGAACATCCCATTTTTGCTAGGCCAATTGACCAATATCCAGGAAAATCTGATCAGGCAAAAGCGATCATGCTCATGATTCAAAACAACCTGGATCACCGCGTTGCACAGCATCCGCACGAGCTCATTACCTACGGCGGAAACGGTGCCGTTTTTCAAAACTGGGTCCAATACCGTTTGGTCATGCAGTACCTATCCGAAATGACAGACGAACAAACCTTAGTGATGTACTCAGGGCATCCAATGGGTTTGTTTCCTTCGCATCCGAACGCACCGCGCGTTGTGGTCACTAACGGCATGATGATTCCCAATTACTCCAAACCAGACGACTGGGAAAAATTCAATGCGTTGGGCGTTACGCAATACGGCCAAATGACCGCAGGTTCTTATATGTATATCGGGCCACAAGGAATTGTTCATGGCACAACCATCACGGTTTTGAATGCGGTGCGCCGCATGGCTAAAAACCGCGACGACATCAAAGGAAAATTATTGTTAACCGCAGGTTTGGGCGGCATGTCTGGGGCGCAACCAAAAGCGGGCAATATTGCAGGTGTTATATCCGTTACTGCCGAAGTCAATCCAAAAGCGGCCCGCACAAGACACGAACAAGGCTGGGTTGACGAAATCATCTCAGATTTAGATGTATTGGTAACAAGAGTAAAAAAGGCGCAAGCATCCAAAGAGGTGGTGTCTATCGCTTACCTCGGCAATGTAGTCGACGTCTGGGAAAAATTCGACCAAACAGGTGTGCATGTAGACCTCGGCTCAGATCAAACCTCTCTCCACAACCCTTGGGCGGGGGGTTATTATCCTGCTGGCTTGAGCTTTGAGCAAGCCAACGACATGATGGCCAATGACCCAGAAAACTTCAAAACATACGTGCAAGAAAGTTTGCGCAGACATGCGGCTGCAGTGAACAAACATACCGACCGCGGCACGTATTTTTTCGACTACGGCAACGCCTTTTTACTAGAATCATCGAGAGCAGGTGGCGATGTCATGGCCGCCAACCACATCGATTTCAAATATCCATCGTATGTTCAAGATATCTTAGGACCCATGTGCTTTGACTTTGGTTTTGGACCCTTCCGTTGGGTTTGTGCCAGCGGCGACCCGCTAGATCTCGAAAAAACTGATGCCATTGCTTGTTCAGTTCTAGAAAAAATGATGCAAGAATGCCCAGAAGAGATCCAACAACAAATGGCTGACAACATTCAATGGATCAAAGGGGCACAAGAAAATAAATTAGTCGTCGGGTCGCAAGCACGCATTCTTTATGCCGATGCAGAAGGCCGTATGCGCATCGCCGCTGCCTTCAATGAAGCCATTGCCCGCGGCGAAATTGGCCCAGTTATCTTAGGTCGCGACCACCACGATGTATCGGGAACAGACTCTCCGTTTCGCGAAACATCTAATATTTACGATGGCTCTCGCTTCACAGCTGACATGGCTATTCAAAACGTGATTGGAGACAGCTTTAGAGGCGCCACTTGGGTGAGTATTCACAACGGAGGCGGCGTAGGTTGGGGCGAAGTCATTAATGGTGGCTTTGGCATGCTCTTAGATGGCTCTGCGCAAGCACAGCGAAATCTCACGAGCATGTTGCATTGGGATGTCAATAATGGTATTGCCAGACGCAATTGGGCACGCAATGAAAATGCAATTTTTGCCATCAAACGCGCCATGGAAGCAGAACCACTTTTGAAAGTGACGCTGCCAAATTTGGTTGACGATCAATTGCTAGACGAACTTTATTAAAGATCAATTATTTCACTTATTGCTTTGGGAAGGCCGCACGGAGATAAGTTCCTTTGCTGGTCGGCATCTCAAAATGCAAGATTTCTGCAATTGTTGTAGAGATGTCTATCATTTCGGCTTCTGCACTCACCACAACACCTTTTGGGGTGTCCGGACCCAAAACCAATAGGGAAATATGACGACAACCCTCACAACGGCAACCATGATTCACAAAGCCAGAGCGCACACCATCTAAATGTCGGCCATGGTCATTGGTTATCATTAGCGTTGTTTGGTCGCGTAAAACAGGGTTCTCTTGTATCATTTGCCAAAGTTTAGCGGCATATTGATCCGATTTGGTAATTGACTCCAGGTACTTTTCCCAGTTATTGGCATGCCCATAGACATCTACGGCCAACAAATTAATAAGCATGAGCTGAGGCGGGTTTGTACCCTGAACCAATTCGGTTACTTTGGCAAAAGTTTTGTCGTCGCGGCCGTAACCCAGGCCATTGCCATTAGGGCCGCAATAGGTTTGTGCTACAAATGTGTTATGCCATTTTTTGTGCGAGGTATTGACCAATACATCAAGTTTTCCCTTACTTGCCACAACATACGCTGCAGATGAATCTTTACCCGTCGCTTTCAAGAAATATTGAAAAATATTGGGTTCTTTGGGCAAAGCCGTACCTGAATTTGAGATGCGCTGATAGGTTCCAGTGACAATTGCAGTGTGCCCCGGAACGGTGAAGGTAGGGCCGTTATTTCTAAAATCTGCGTAAAAGGTTCCTTCGTGTTTCAATGAGTCACATAGAATCGGACTGTATTTACAGGATGGCTCACCATAAGTTTCTGAGTAACGCGGCCCGTCAATAACCAATACAAAGACGTATTTGGTCTTGTAATTGGTTTGGGAATCTTGTGCGTAGGCTTTGTGCGTGCAAAAAAAGGCAAGTAAGCCTAAGAAAATCATACTTTTCATCGGCTAAAAATACACAGAAAACACCAAAAAAGAAGCTTTCTTAAATGCGCTGTAATTTAAGCACGGTTTGAGGTTTGGTATGACTTGAACACTTCAAGACATAAAAACCAACCTGCGGCAAAGTCAATTGTTCGACTGTATTTGTAGCTTTAAATGCTTGGATCAATTTGCCAGACACATCAAATAATTCTAGCTGGTCATTGGCTTGAAGACCTCTAATTTGAAGTATTTCAGATGTTGGGTTCGGATACACCTCAATTGGGGTAAGATTCATGTCGTTTAAACTGGCAAGATTCGCATCATAGACAACACGAATCGGAATGCTTTTCGTTACCGTCTGTGCAGGTGTGCCGTTGTCGGTGGTTTCAATCTGAATGTGGTACAAGCCAGGTTGCACTCCAGTTGCATCAAAAGTAAGGTCGAATCCGGTGAACTCATTGCTGACGCTATTCGTGAGGTAAGTGAGTGCGGTTGGTTCGTCACAAGTAATATTTGTGGTCAATACTTGACCTATTTCAGGAGTACTGATGCCGATTGAGAAATCGACGGCATTCAAACTTTTTAAGGTATCGCCGGTATACACATCAATGGTATCGCAAATACCGCTACTCATAACAAGCGGTGGAATGTTGGTGTTAGTGTTGGCCAAGTCAAAGTAGATTTCTTGCCCATCTAAAAAATCGACACCATCATTTGCACTGTAAGGTCCGTCAAAAGCTACCCCCGGAGCATCAAGCTGCCCAACTTGAAAATAATTGATACCATTGCCAATATTCACGCCCACAGTGGCAGGAGAGCCTCCAAAGCCATTTGAGCCACCGGAAGCAGAACCTGTTGTCCATTGCATGTCGCCATAGCAAAACGAGACATTGTTGGCGTTCGGTATGAGTGTGTCTAAGCCGTCTGAGATGATCAGCTGAAACGTATTGAGCTTATCTTCCATCATTGAAAAATATCCGACATGATCCCAGATAACAATTAAGGAGTGCGGATTGACTTTGTACCATACATTTCCACCGTTGGTAGACCTCGTATCTACATCTGCCCAAAAAGGTGCAATCATGTTAAATGTTGGATCCGGAAAAGGGTAAGCAGTAAAAGTGAAATATGGTTGTGAAAACGAGATGTTGCCGTTGTTATTGATGTATAGGCTATCGTAAGTGGTGCCGTAAAAACTGAAATCAAATGGCAGAGCAATGCTATTTGAATATTGATCGTCGTTAGGAAGCATGGCTAACTGAAAAGTTGAATCTAAGGGAATGAGGCAGTCGCACAAACCCGTTTTTTGATCCTGCGACCCACTAAAATGTTGGTTCACAACGGTCGCTGCAGGAGCTACAAGCGCTGCGCCATTTAGGTTATGAGCTTGTTTAAGTACTTGATATTCCTTGGAATCAATAATGACTTGCTGAGCCATAACTTGTGCTATAGAAAATAGACTGCAAAAGAAGAAAAATAGACGCATAACTTTGTTTTTGAGTAAGTTGATGATAAAAATAAGCAAAACACAAACAAGCCCATAATTTCTTTGTTTAAATCCTTGGATGCAATACCATTAAAGTGGTAAATTTGCAGCAAACAAAGTGTTTTATTTATAATTAATCTAAATAAAAACGAAATGTTAACCGTAACAGATGCTGCCAAAAAACAATCGCTTCGCCTCATGGAAGACGAACAAAAAATTGGCTATTTTATTCGAGTAGGTGTTCAAGGTGGAGGTTGCTCAGGCCTTATGTACCAACTTACTTTTGACAACCAAGAACACGAAGGCGATATGTCCTTTGAAAACAACGGCGTCAAAGTTGTTGTAGACAAAAAAAGTTACCTGTATTTAGTAGGCACAACCCTAGATTTTTCAGGAGGTTTGAACGGAAAAGGTTTTGTGTTCCAAAATCCAAATGCCGATAGAACCTGCGGTTGTGGTGAATCTTTTTCTGTATAACGATGTCTAATTACACTGAAAACGAACTCGCCCAGGACCTCGAAAACCAGGAATACAAATTTGGTTTTGTAACGGATATCGAAACCGACACAGTTCCCATTGGGCTCAACGAAGACATCATTCGCCTCATTTCTACCAAAAAAAACGAGCCGAGTTGGTTGCTAGACTACCGTCTCAAATCGTTTGCCATTTGGCGAGAAATGACCGAGCCTGAATGGGCTCATGTCCATTATCAAAAGCCCGATTTCCAAGCGATCGCATATTATTCTGCCCCTAAACAATCCAAAAAATACGAATCCTGGGACGACGTCGATCCGGAACTTAAGGAAACCATGAAAAAATTGGGTATTTCCATGGAAGAGCAGCAACGCCTCACAGGCGTGGCCGTCGATTTTGTCATGGACTCCGTTTCGGTTGCCACCTCATTTAAAGAAAAACTCAGCGAGCTCGGCATCATCTTCTGCTCCTTCTCCGACGCCGTTCAAGAACACCCAGAACTCGTACAAAAATATATGGGAACAGTGGTGCCTAGTACCGACAACTTTTATGCTGCGCTCAACAGCGCGGTTTTTACAGATGGCTCATTTTGTTACATTCCCAAAGGCGTTCGCTGCCCCATGGAACTCTCTACATACTTCCGCATCAACGCAGGCGGCACTGGCCAGTTCGAGCGGACGCTTGTTGTAGCTGATGAAGGCGCATATGTTTCTTACCTAGAAGGTTGTACGGCTCCTCAACGCGACGAAAACCAATTGCACGCAGCAGTAGTAGAACTCATTGCCCTCAAAGATGGCGAAATCAAGTATTCAACCGTGCAGAACTGGTACCCAGGAGATAAAGAAGGCAAAGGTGGTGTCTTTAATTTTGTCACGAAGCGCGGCATCTGCGAAACCAACGCAAAAATTTCCTGGACCCAAGTAGAAACCGGTTCGGCCGTTACTTGGAAATACCCTTCTTGTATCTTAAAAGGCGACAACTCTATTGGCGAATTCTATTCAGTAGCCGTCACCAACAACTACCAGCAAGCCGACACCGGAACCAAAATGATCCACCTCGGCAAAAACACGAAGTCAACCATCATTTCCAAAGGCATCTCTGCCGGAAACTCCCAAAACTCCTACAGAGGGCTGGTTCAAATTCATAAAGGAGCACAAAATGCGCGCAATTTCTCGCAATGCGATTCCTTACTCATGACCGACCATTGCGGTGCACATACCTTCCCGTATATCGAATGTAAAAATCCGAGCGCCAAAATTGAACACGAAGCCACCACCTCCAAAATTGGTGAAGACCAACTCTTTTATTGCATGCAGCGCGGTATCAGCGAAGAAAAGGCCATCAGCCTCATCGTCAATGGATACTGCAAAGAAGTACTCAATCAATTACCTATGGAATTTGCCGTAGAAGCGCAAAAGCTTTTGGCAATAAGTCTAGAAGGTAGCGTAGGTTAAAACACATCTCAAGACCAGAACTCGACAACAATGATAAAAATAGAAAATTTACACGCGAGCATCAACGGAAAGGAAATCCTCAAAGGATTGAACCTCGAAGTAAAAGCAGGTGAAGTACATGCCATAATGGGGCCCAACGGCGCCGGTAAGAGTACACTTGCCTCCGTTTTAGCAGGTCGTGAAGATTACGAAATTACTGAAGGCAGTGTTACTTTCTTAGGCAAAGACCTCCTCGAACTCGCAACTGAAGACCGCGCAAGAGAAGGCCTGTTCTTGGCTTTTCAATATCCTGTAGAAATTCCGGGTGTGAGTAACGTCAACTTTTTAAGAACCGCCCTCAATGAAAAGCGCGCTTATTTGGGTCAAGACCCAATTTCGGCAAAGGATTTTATGGCACTTGTCCGCGAAAAATCTGCACTTGTAGAACTAGATGCCAAATTAGCTTCTCGTTCTGTCAATGAAGGTTTTTCAGGTGGCGAAAAAAAGCGCAACGAAATCTTTCAGATGGCCATGCTCGAACCCAAACTCGCCGTGCTCGACGAAACCGATTCAGGACTAGACATCGATGCCCTACGCATCGTTTCGCACGGTGTTAACGCACTTAAGTCTGCAGAAAATGCAACCATTGTGATTACCCACTACCAGCGTTTGCTCGACTACATCGTCCCAGATGTAGTGCACGTCCTTTACGACGGAAGAATCGTCAAATCAGGCCCAAAAGAACTTGCGCTAGAACTAGAAGAACGCGGCTACGACTGGATCAAAGAAAGTTTGTAAGATGGGAACCACTGTCAGTAACAAACTCGATCAATTTATTGCCGATTTAAAGGCAAGCCCAATTGCAATGCCAATGGCACTGCAAGAAGCAGCGCAAAGACATCTTTTAGGCCAAGACTTCCCGACAACCAAAGCCGAAAGGTTTAAATACACTAGACTTGGTAAATTGGCAGCCGCAGCGATCAACAGCGCAATTCAGCTCGATCAAACACAATTAAAAGAACATTGCGTTTTAAGTGATGCCTACACAATTTACGTGAACAACGATCAAATTATAGTGCCGCAAGGTTTACCTCTGGGTTTAGAAATCAGCTTGCTTACCGAGGCCAATACGGCGTTCCACGAGGCTAGTTTTAACGATATTTTTGGTGCACTCAACGTGTTGTACGCTCAGAATGGAGTAAGCTTCTCTCTTGCCAAAAACTGCACCTTAGATAAACCCATTCAAATCGTTCAGGTGAATAGCGGAGGTAAGTATTTCTATCGACATCATTTTCAATTTGGTGAAAATTCAGAAGCTGCGCTTTACTTTGTTTCAAAAAGCACTGCAGATACCACTAGTTTTGCCCACACGCATTTTCAATATGACGTCGCGCAATCAGCTCGGATCAAAGTCTCCAAAATTCAAGATTGCAGCACAGGCCATTTCGACTTTAATGAAGACCGCGCCAAACAAGATGCGCAATCCCATTTCGAAATCAACACCATTACACTAGACGGCAGTTTTGTCCGCAATGATGCCGCTATTGCGGTAGAAGGTCAACACTCACAAACCTATCTCAATGGAGCCTACTGGCTCAAAGATGAGCAGCACGTGGCCAACTACACCACCATGGACCACAAAGTTGCCAACTGCGAGTCCTTTGAAACGTACAAAGGTGTAGCCGCCGACAAAGCAACTGCAGTATTCAATGGTAAAGTTTTTGTGCGCAAAGACGCCCAGAAAACAAATGCTTACCAAAGCAACGCCAACGTCCTATTGTCAGATAACGCAAGCATTAATTCCAAACCAGAGCTTGAGATTTATGCCGACGACGTCAAGTGTTCACATGGATCTACAACAGGCCAGCTCGATGAAACCGCGCTGTTCTACCTGAGAGCCAGAGGTTTGAGTGCTGCTTCGGCAAAAAACCTATTGCTACAAGCATTTATGGAAGACGTCCTTACGTACATCAAACACGAGGAAGTGCTGAATTATATTCATCAGCGTGTAGCAGACCGCTTCAATTGGAGTTATGAAGCGAAGTCAAAGTAAACGAAGCAAAAAGCATTTGAAGAAATAAACTGAATTCAGAAATCGTGAGAAGTTTTCAAATCCAATTGTCCTCTGATTCTATCTAAATTCCTTAAACAAAAAAAGAGCGCTGGATCAGCGCTCTTTTTTTTGAATGATGAGGAGACAATATTAACCGTTGAGGGCTTCTGCACCACCGACAATCTCGAGGATTTCGTTGGTGATAGCCGCTTGACGTGCTTTATTGTAGCTCAATTTGAGGTTTTTCTGAAGTTCCTTGGCGTTGTCGGTGGCTTTGTGCATGGCGGTCATGCGGGCTCCGTGCTCGGCTGCAAATGAATCTCTGATGGCTTTGTAAAGCTGTAGCTTCATGGATTTTGGCAACAAGTCTTCTACAATATCCATTTTCGAAGGCTCAAAAATGTAATCACCAGATTCGCTTTCGCTGACCGTCGGAACAATGGGCAAGAACTGTTCTGTTTCGATTGCCTGGGTGGCTGCATTGATGAAGCGGTTGTAGACCAAAACTACCTTATCAAAAGATTTGTTGAGGAACTGCGCCATAATTTCTTCCGCTACTTGAGCTACGAGCTCAAAACGCAAATCGGCGTAGACGTCTTCCATGTTCTCTAACTTGTCATTGGCATAGAATTGTGGCGTACGCTTGTAAACGTCTTTGATTTTTTTACCAAGGCAAAGCACAGCAACTTCTTTTCCAGCGTAATCTTCAGAAATAAGGGTGCCTACGCGCTTGATGATGTTGTTGTTGAAACCACCACAAAGACCGCGATTTGAGGTAATGCCTACAATCAGAATTTTGTTGGCTTCACGCTGCTCAGCATAAGAATTTTCTGATAAATCTAGGCTCGCACTCAGGTTCTCGAGGATTTCACGCAATTTACCCGCATACGGACGCATTTGCGTTACAGCATCTTGTGCGCGTTTCAATTTAGCAGCCGACACCATTTTCATGGCAGAAGTAATCTGCATGGTGGAACCAACTGAACTGATGCGGTTACGTATTTCTTTTAGATTCGCCATTCTAATCCTAAATTAAGGCGTTAATTATGCAAATTTAGCAGCTACTTCTTTGGCTGTTTTTGTCAAAACTGCCTCGATTTCGTCTGTGTATTTTCCTGCCTTGAGCGCAACAAGCGTATCGGCATGGTTGGCTTCAAGAACGGTGAGGTAATCTTTTTCAAATTCCTTGATTTTAGCAACCGGAACTGGCTGCATAAGGCCTTTCACACCTGCGTAGATGATGGCAATTTGCTTCTCTACTGGGTATGGATCACCTTCGCGTTGCTTCAAGATTTCTACGTTGCGAGCTCCTTTGTCAAGTACTGCTTTTGTAGCAGCATCTAGGTCAGATCCAAATTTAGCAAATGCTTCGAGTTCGCGGTACTGAGCTTGGTCTAGCTTAAGTGTACCCGCAACTTTCTTCATGGACTTAATTTGAGCAGAACCCCCTACGCGAGATACAGAGATACCTACGTTGATCGCTGGACGAATACCAGAGTTGAACAAGTCTGACTCCAAGAAGATCTGACCATCAGTAATGGAAATTACGTTTGTAGGGATGTAAGCAGAAACGTCACCTGCTTGTGTTTCAATGATAGGAAGTGCTGTAAGTGAACCTCCACCGCGTACTTTATCTTTTAGAGAAGCTGGCAGGTCGTTCATTTGCTTAGCGATGTTGTCATCGGCAATTACTTTTGCAGCGCGCTCGAGTAAGCGAGAGTGAAGATAGAAGACGTCACCTGGGTAGGCCTCGCGTCCTGGCGGACGACGCAAAAGAAGCGATACTTCACGATAAGCAACTGCTTGCTTAGAGAGGTCATCGTAAACAATGAGTGCTGGCTTACCGCAGTCACGGAAATATTCTCCGACAGCAGCTCCGGTCATTGGAGCATAGAATTGCATTGGAGCTGGATCTGATGCATTGGCAGCTACTACAGTTGTGTAGGCCATTGCACCTGCATCTTCTAATTTTTTAACGATACCCGCAACAGTTGATCCTTTTTGACCAATTGCTACATAGATACAGTATACTGGCTCTCCGCGATCGTAAAACTCGCGTTGGTTAATGATGGTGTCGATGGCAACAGTTGTTTTACCAGTTTGGCGGTCACCGATGATGAGCTCGCGCTGACCACGACCAATTGGAATCATGGCATCTACGGCTTTGATACCCGTTTGAAGTGGTTCGTTTACCGGTTGACGGAAGATAACTCCTGGTGCTTTGCGCTCAATTGGCATTTCGTAAAGTTCACCTTGGATAGGGCCTTTGCCGTCGATTGGCTGACCGAGCGTGTCTACAACACGACCTACCATGCCATCACCTACTTTAACAGAGGCAATTTTACCTAGACGACGAACGGTATCACCTTCTTTAACACTAGAAGAACGACCAAGCAATACTGCTCCGACGTTGTCTTCTTCAAGGTTAAGTGCAATTCCTTGCATGCCACCATCAAATTCAATGAGTTCGCCGTATTGTACGCCGTTCATTCCGTAAATGCGTGCAATACCATCTCCTACCTGAAGTACCGTTCCTACTTCTTGCAATTCAGCTTCTGAGCGGAAACCTGAGAGCTGCTCTCTCAATATTGCGGAAACTTCTGCTGGTTTAATATCTGCCATGTGTACTTATTTTATTTTGTCTGTTGACGATTATACAAATTGTTGTTTAAGGCGCTTGAGTTGACTGGCAACTGAAGCGTCTATTTGGTGGTCTCCCATGCGAACGATAAAACCGCCAAGGAGCGCTGAATCGATTTCTTCTGTGATTTCTGGCGTACCAGCTACCGAAGAAGAAATTTTAGCCAAAATCGATTGTTTGGTGCTCTCTTCTAATTGCTGCGCGCTGATGATCGTGATTGGAACAATACCGCGGTGTGCTTTGAGTTGAGACATAAACTGTTTGGCGATGTCGAGCATCACAGACTCGCGACCGTTGTTGGTGACGAGTGAGAGAAAATCGATGGTTGTTTGATTGAAGTCCTTGAAAATTTGCTTGATCACGGCAATCTTTTTATCGATATTGATGAGCGGTGAATTCAAGAAAATTTGGAAGTCATGGGCATCGTTGGCTACAGCTAAAAGCTGAAGGATGTCGGACTCGATGAGCTCCACTTTATTGTGCTCAATGGCTAACTCTAGAAGAGCGGTAGCGTAACGAACAGCAGATTTGTTGGACTTCATGGATTAGTTCATTTTGATTTCACCTGCAAGTTGTGTTGCAAGTGCTTTTTGTTTGTCGTCTGAGCTGAGTTCTTGACGAACGACTTTCTCTGCAATTTCCAATGAAAGACTCGCAACATGATTTTTGAGTTCAGCCATGGCAGCAGCTTTTTCGCTGTTGATGGTCTGGCGTGCAGACTCTACAATTTTAGCCGCTTCCTCTTTAGCTTTTCCTTTTGCGTCTTCGACCATGCCAGTTGCTGCTTCTTTCGCTTCTTTCAAAATTTGATCGCGTTCTGCACGCGCTTCTTTCAAAATTTGGTCGTTTTCAGCTTTGAGTGCTTGCATTTCTGCTTTGGTTTTCTCCGCCATTTCAAGCGCCTCAGAAATGTGCTTTTCACGCTCATTGACTGCAGATAATATAGGTTTGAGCGCAAATTTTCCTATGATAAACAATAGGCTAACGAATACGATGCCTGTCCAAAATAATAAACCTGTACTTGGTGTAATTAAATCCATGATTTTTTGCAATTTAAAAAGCATTTCTAGGCCAACCGCCTAGAAATGCTTTAGTTTTGAATTATTGAGCTGCTCCGAGGAAACCAACAACTACACCAAAGAGTGCAACACCCTCGATCAATGCCGCGGCGATGATCATGGTGGTTGTGATTTTTCCAGAAGCTTCAGGATTGCGAGCGATACCTTCTACCGCTGATCCTCCAATTCTTCCAATACCGATTCCGGCGCCTAATACTGCTAAACCAGAACCGATTGCTGCTATACTACCCCACATAATTATATATATTTAAAAGGTTACTATTTAATGGTGTGCCTCATCTACAGCCGCTCCAATGAACAATGCCGAAAGCATTGCAAAAAGATAAGCCTGCAGGAAAGCCACAAGGATTTCTAAGACAGAAATAAATAAAGCCATCGGGACGGATAATAGGCCCCAGGTGGCATTTTCGTAAATAAAAATGATTGATATCAACGCCAAAACTATAATATGCCCAGCTGTAATGTTGGCAAAAAGACGAATCATTAATGCGAATGGCTTGGTAAAAATTCCAACAATTTCTATCGGAATCATGATAGGAAGCAAAGCTAATGGTACTCCGGGTGTAAAAAAGATATGTTTCCAGTAATTTTTATTACCAGAACAGACAGTAATAACAAGTGTGCAGATTGCCAAAAAGGCAGTGACGGTGATATTTCCTGTAAGGTTCGCTCCACCCGGAAGTATTGGAATCAGTCCTAACATATTATTGATCCAAATAAAAAAGAATATGGTTACCAAATAAGGAAGGTATTTAAGGTGCTTACCATGATGGATATTTTCTTTGGCAATGTCGTCACGGATGAATAAAATAAGTGGCTCAATAAATCTTGCAATTCCTTTCGGAACCACTGCCCCATTGGATTTATAAAATCGTGAAGCCCCTAACAACAAAACGATAACTAATAGCGCTCCAAAAAACAAGGAAGCAACATTTTTGGTAATTGAAAAATCAAGTGGCTGGGTATTGTGTGGATGTCCTTTTTTGAAATGTAAATGCCCGGCAGAGTCTTCATTTTGGTTTTCTGATTGTGCTAATTTGTATATTTTTTCGTGATAGAGTGCATAACCTTTTGCCGGACCTACACCTGCCAAATATTGATAGCTCTTTTTGTCGTCTCCGATAACTTTTACTTTTTTGCCATGGTAAAAATGCTTTGAACTAAAAATTTTCAAGTCGTTATCGAGTAAAATAACAGGTAGATACACACTAATACCATTGTGTTCGTCACCCGTGATGTGCCATTCATGAGCATCTTGAATGTGGTGCATGATGGTTTCACTTACATTAAATCTTTCTTTTTCAGAAGCAAAACTCACATGAGCAATCGAAGAAAAGCAAATTGTAAAAATGAGAGAAAGCAGTATGGACGAAAACTTATAAGTTAGCTGCATTTGCTGTATTTTGTGCTTGGTTGCTAAAAAATTTTTGCAAATGTAATTAAACTTTCTAAAGTAACAATTTAATTTTTGAACAATTCAGCCCTGAGTTTTGCGCAATTTTTTGTAGAGTTTGATCCCTAACATTAAAAGGATTCCGACCCCAAAAAAGCCAATTGTGCCAGTGAGCCAACTGAGTTGTCCTTTTAGTACCACAATGAAAACGATACTTACCAATAAAAGAGTTGCCACTTCATTCCAAATGCGCAACTGATTAGAAGACCAAGTGATTTGGCCGCGCTCGCAATTTCTCAGGAGTTTTTGAGAATAAAAATGGTAGATTAATAAAACAAAAACAAAGCCTAGCTTGAGGTGCATCCAAGGCGCAGATAGCAAATAATCAGGATTCAAAGCAAGCATCCAGGTGCCAAACAAAACCGTAAGTACCATTGCTGGCGTGGTGATGATCCACCAAAGTCGCTGCATCATGATGATAAATTGCGGCTGAAGAATTTCTCTCTCAGGTGAAGTTTTATCGGCAGCTTCTCTGAAATAAATGAACAAGCGCACCATATAGAACAGCCCTGCAAACCAACTTACCATAAAAATAAGGTGCAGCGCTTTAATAAAGTCGTAGTTTGCGTTCAGCATGACACAAAATTAATCGAAAGCACTTGATTCGTACTATATTTGTATGAAAAGCTTCTCTATGGGCCTCCGGATACTTTTTTTATTCGTGATTTTCAAGTTTACCTCTCTTTTAGGGCAGGTGCAGTTGCTGTCGCTGGAGGGCACATACCAAGAAAAGAATTTGCTGGTCAATAATCCCCCAATGGCCGACGGTTTTGGCTTTTGTATCAGTAAAGTTTTGGTCAATGGCGAAATTTTACCTGCAGTCATCCAAACTTCTCATTTCGAAATAGACTTCCAACTTTTTCACTTGAAAAAAGGCGATGAAGTTTTTGTAGTGCTCGAGCACGCAGCCGGTTGTGAGCCTCGCTTCCTCAACCCAAGTATCTTATTGCCAAAAAGCACCTTTGAGTGCGCAGTAATTTCCGCTCAAAAAGACGGCAATTTAACTTGGACCACCACCAATGAACAAGCTGTGCTCGACTTCAGTATCGAGCAATATAAGTGGGGGCGTTGGGTAGAAGTCGGGCAAGTCAAGGGTAAAGGCATGAAAGGAAGCAACACCTATCAGTTCCAACTGACGCCACACTCGGGAAAAAATACAGTGAGGGTGAGTCAGACCGACAGCTCCGGAAAACCCAGGACTTCAAAGAGCACCAGTTTTACTTCTAGCATTCCCAGCATATCGTTTAGCCCTACAAAAGTGCATTCTACACTCACCTTCAAAGCTAAAAATCAAGTGGTTAAAACAAAATACGAGATTTATGACGCTTATGGAAATCTCCTCAAAACCGGCTTTAGTTCTACGGTAGACTGTAGGAATATTGTAAGTGGTGTTTACTTTATCAATTACGATAACAAGTCAGAAAAATTCATCAAAATTGACGATTAAATGAAGCGCATAGAACATCTTGGCATTGCAGTTGAAAATCTTGAAAAAGCGATTCCACTTTTTGAAACTTTGCTCAATACACCATGCTACAAAGAAGAAGAAGTGGCATCTGAAGGGGTCAAAACCGCTTTTTTCCAAGTTGGCGAATCCAAAATTGAATTGCTCGAGGCCACTCAGCCAGCATCGCCAATTGCGAAATTTTTACAAAAAAACGGGCCTGGTTTTCATCACGTAGCCTTTGAAGTTGCAGATATTGAGGCAGAACTTGAGCGGCTCGAAAAAGCAGGTTTTCAACTGATCCATCAAAGTCCAAAAGACGGTGCCGACAACAAGCGCATTGCCTTTTTGCATCCCAAAGCCACTAATGGCTTACTTGTTGAATTGTGTCAAGAAAAGAATGCGTAAAAATCGCTATCATTCTGATAAAAATAAGTTTGCAACCCTGCCGCTTGTGCGCCCTCAATATGCTGCGGGCTGTCGTCTATAAATAAGACATCTTTTGGTGCAAAACCCATTTGTTTACAGGTCCATGAGAACGTCTCCGGATGTGGTTTACGCTTCCCAATTTCATGTGATAAAAAGACCTCCTCGAAATAAGTATTCAAACCCAAATCCGAAACCTTTTGAAGTGATTTGACTACTTCAACGATATGCAAAGCATTGGTATTACTCAATAAAAAAAGAGGGACTTGAGCTGTTTTAAGTTTTACCAATAACGCCAATTTTTCTAGAGGGAAGTCGCCAATCATGGCATCCCAAGCAGCAACCACTTGGTTTGGTGAAGTGCCAATTTTGGTCTCTGGCAATAATAAATTAAGGAAGTGTTGGGGAGAAATTTCACCGCATTCAAAGCGGTCAAAAACTTCATTTTGAGCAAATTGTGTGTAACGACTTTTAAAATCGCTCACGCCTAATTGTTCGAACGCTTTTTCGGTAGCCAAATAGTCGATATCAATGAGCACGCCTCCTAAATCAAAAAGAATGGCTTGGTAACTTTCCTTCATAGTTCAAAGTTATATTTCTTGGGCTATTTGAACCCATTCTAAATTAGTAAATATGACAATTCGATGACAATACTCGGGCAGCTAGCACTTAGCTTTGCACCATAGAAATAGCGCTTTGTTGCAACAACTCCATATCATCGCCTTCACACACCGACAACTCGAGGTCAACAAGATTGGTTTGTTACACATCGAAAAAGAAGCGCAAGCTACTTCATTAGCCCAACTCAAAGCAGCACTTGGGCTAAAAGAACTGATGTTTCTCACCACCTGTAATCGAGTTGAAATCACTTTTGTCAACGACTCCGAACTCGACACACCCTTTTTAACGCGCTTGTTGCAAACGCTGTACCCAAAGCTTGTCCCGATTCAACTCGAAGATTTCGTGCGCAAAGCAGAAATCTATTCCGGAAGTACCGCCGTTCAACACGCCCTGTCCGTTGCTTCTTCTATTGACTCCATGATCATTGGTGAACGCGAAATCATTACACAAGTGCGCTTGGCTTACGAACACTGCAATAGCCTTCAGCTCACCGGTGACCTCCTTCGCTTACTGATGAAAAAAGTGATCGAAACCGCCAAGCAAGTATACACCGAAACCAGTATCTCCACAAAACCTGTTTCTGTTGTTTCATTGGCTTATCAATACCTCAAGCAACTCAATATTCCACTTGAGGCCCGCATCCTGATTGTCGGGGCTGGTGTCACCAATACCACCATGGCACGCTTTCTCAAAAAGCATGGCTTCAAAAATTTTGAGGTCTTCAATCGCTCCATTGAAAACGCACAAAAACTTGCCGACGAAATCCGCGGCCATGCAAGTGCGCTAAAAGACCTTCCGCAATACCAACTCGGATTCGACGTCCTCATTACTTGTACTGCGGCAGACGGCGTGATCATCACGCCGGCATTGTACAGTAGCCTGCTCAACGGCGAAAAGCAAGAGAAAATAGTCATTGACCTCGCTATTCCTCAAGACCTCGACCAAGCCATTCTAGACGCTCACGCCGTCAAGTATTTATCCATTGAATACCTTCAGCGCATCTCCAACGAAAACGTGAAAGAACGCTCCAAAGAACTTCAACAAGTCGAAGAAATCATCGCCACTGCACGCTATGAATTTCAGCATTTGTTGCGCGAACGCAAGGTAGAAATTGCCATGCGCGAGGTACCTGCTCAGGTTAAAGAACTTCGCGCTACTGCCTACACCGAAATTTTTAAAGAAGACCTCGACACCCTAGATCCCCAGGCCAAAGAAGTCCTGGACAAAGTGGTGAGCTACCTCGAAAAAAAATACATTAGTGGCCCTATGAAATTGGCCAAAGAAATCATCCTCAACCATGCAGACTAAACCGCTTATCCGCATCGGAACGCGAGGCAGCGACCTGGCCCTGTGGCAAGCGCATTTCGTCAAAAATGCACTCGAGGCATTGGGCTGCGAGGTGAGCCTTCAAATCATTGTTACCCAAGGCGACCGCATCCAAGACCTCAGTTTTGACAAACTCGAAGGAAAAGGCTTCTTCACTAAAGAAATCGAAGCAGCCTTGCTCAACAGCGAAATTGATCTGGCCGTACATTCGCACAAAGACCTTGAAACAAGCCAACCAGAAGGTTTGTGTATCGCGGCTGTGTCTTACCGTGAAGACCCTTCTGAATTATTACTCATGAATTCGGCTGCGCAAGATCCCAAACAGCTCTGGGGTTTAAAATTTGGCGCAACCATTGGCACCTCATCTGCACGTCGCAAAGCCATAATTAAAGCTTTGCGCCCTGATTTACAAATTGAAGAATTGCGTGGCTTATGGCCCCGGAATCCTCGAATTTGCACATAAGCCGGATGAATATATCGGTGTAGATGATATGATGGACA
>ENA-OREM01000228-OREM01000228.1-marine-metagenome-genome-assembly--contig:-NODE-228-length-45511-cov-4.346525_pt1 | contig 45511 bp, 41 predicted proteins | sample MGYA00248623_ERZ508561 | MGnify/ENA primary metagenome ERZ508561 (study PRJEB26227, sample SAMN06264494) | marine metagenome | isolation source: Columbia River Estuary | place: USA:Columbia River Estuary...
CACAAAACCGCTTGCACGAACTCGCTGTACGGCTCAAGGCATACGGCGCAGAAATCGAAGTGCTCACCGCCTTGCCGAACTACCCCCATATGAAAATTCAAGCTGCTTATCAGAGGGGCAAAAATCGGGAAGAACAAATCGATGGTATTCCAGTGCACCGCGCTGCTATTTACGTTTCTTCGTCCAAGAGTATTATAGCACGCCTACTCAACTACTTTAGTTTTGTCTGGACCTCTTATTGGCGCGGCCGCAAACTCGAAAATTTTGACTACTTATTGGTAGAAAGCCCTCCTTTATTCCTGGGTTATAGTGCGATGGCCTTAGCCAAAAAACTGCAGGCCAAACTGATATTCAATGTAAGTGACCTCTGGCCTGAGAGTGCCGAAAAACTCGGTATTGTAAACAACCAAGCACTGCTCAAAATGGCTTACCGACTCGAGGCTAAATGCTACAGAAACGCTGCCCTCATAACTGGGCAAACCCAAGGAATTGTAGCAGATATCAAAACACGCTTCCCTGAAAAGGAGGTTTACTGGTTGCCAAATGGGGTGAATATCGATTATTACAAGCCTTCAAACTTAAACGAAAGCGACTTTAGAACCCGAAACGGATTTAAAGCAAGTGACCTTTTGTTCTTTTACGGCGGGATTTTAGGTCATGCCCAAGGACTTGAGGTTATATTACACGCCGCTGAGCAACTTTTAATGCATCCACACATCCATTTTATTTTACAAGGTTCAGGACCCGAAAAAGAAAAATTAATAGCACTCAAAGCATCTTTGAATCTCTCCAATATTCATTTTTTGGAACCCGTATCAAAGACTGAAATGCCTGCTATCTTACAAGCCATCGACGTCGCATTGGTTCCTTTAAAAAACCTACCGCTGTTTCAAGGTGCGATACCATCAAAAGTATTCGAAGCACTTGCTATGGAAGTGCCGCTATTATTAGGGGTAGATGGTGAGGCACGCCAACATTTTATTGACAAAGCGGCAGCAGGTTGGTATTTTGAACCAGAAAATGCAAGAGAATTGGCAAATGTGATTCAATCTATTGTTGAAAAACCGGATGACATTAAAAGCGCGGGTAAAAACGGTCGAATATATGTGAGTCAACATTTCAATAGAGATCAAATTGCCGCATCTTTGTATCAACATTTAATTTCGCTCTCATGATTCCTTTTTCTCCACCACGCATCGACCAAGCGGTTATTGATGAAGTGACAGCCGCGCTACAAAGTGGCTGGATCACGACTGGGCCACGCACCAAGCGCTTCGAAAAAGAAATTACAGCGTATTGTGGTTCGAAAACCACCATAGCCGTCAGCGCCTGGACCACTGGTATGGAAGTATTATTGCGTTGGTGGGGCGTTGGACCTGGCGATGAAGTCATACTTCCTGCCTATACGTACTGTGCAAGCGCAAATGTAGTGTTACATACGGGCGCAACCCCGGTTCTTGTCGATTCCGACCCCACTGATTTCAATCTGTCTATCGAGGCGGTAGCCGCTGCCATTACGCCACGCACCAAGGTAATCATGCCGGTAGATATCGGGGGTTTTCCCTGTGATTACACAGCGTTATACGAAATCATCGAAGCGAAAAAACACCTTTTTGAAGCCCATTCAACAGCACAAGAAAAACTCGGTCGGGTCTTAATTGCTGCCGATGCAGCACATAGTTTTGGTGCTTTATACAATAACCAGCGTGTGGGCAGCCTCGCCGACATCACTGTCTTTTCTTTTCATGCCGTTAAAAACCTCACCACAGCAGAGGGCGGTGCCATTACTTTTAATTTACCCGAGCATTTTGACCACGAGGAGATTTACAAGACTTTCAATATGAAAATATTGCATGGTCAATCCAAAGATGCACTCGCCAAAACCCAAAAAGGAGCCTGGCGCTACGACGTCTTGGAGCCTGGCTTCAAATGCAACATGACGGATATTCAAGCGGCAATTGGGCTTGTTGAACTCGGTCGATATCAAGAAAATTTAGACCGTCGTCGTGAGATCTTCAGACAATATGAGCTTGCCTTTTCTAAAAAATCTTGGGCACTCCTACCCACTTATTCGACGGGTTTCAAGGAAAGTTCTTATCACCTCTATCAACTCCGCATTCAAAATTGCACCGAAGCGCAACGCGATGCCATCATTCAAGCCATTTTTGACCACGATGTCGCTGTCAATGTGCATTTTCAGCCTTTACCTTTGCTCACCGCATACAAGCAATTGGGTTATCAAATCCAAGATTATCCAAATGCCTACTCCCATTATGCGGCAGAAATTTCGTTACCCGTTTATTACGACCTCAATGATGCGCAAGTTCAGACCGTTATTACCGCTGTTTGTACGTCGGTTGAAATGATTTTAGGTTAATATTATGTCGATATCCAATGAAAACGTTGTTACAAATCCTACTCATTCTACTTCCCTTTTTTTCCCACGCACAAGATTGGCCCATCAGAGGTACCAAAGATTGGGATGCCTGGCCCACCAAAGACCTCAACGATACTTGTGATGTGATCCCATTAGGAGTGAGTTTTGGCTTTTGCGCCATGCCGCTGGGCTGGGCACTGACCGATACTGGCTGTGTGGTCCTCTCGGGTTGCGGCTGGATTGGCAGCAATGGCATTGATTATACAAGTTCATTTTTTAGTTCCTCCTACGAATGCAACAGCGCGTGCTTACAAGACACAGTAGTCATACTGAATTGCATTGATTCTAATTTGATTGACCTCCAAGTATTTTGCCCGGGTGTCATTGACCCAGTTTGCGGTTGTGATTCAGTTACGTATCAAAATTCTTGTCAAGCGATTTCTTACTATGGTGTCAGCTCTTATTACCAAGGAGTGTGCGTAACGAGTAGTGCTCAAATGGTTGTAAGAAGTACCATAACGGTATTCCCGAATCCAAGTAATGGCTTATTTCATATCGATCATTTACCTGTAAATTCAAAAATCTCCTGTTCGGACTTATTGGGAAAAGAAGTTTATCATATCACTACAAGCCAAAAATCGATCGATTTAGAACTCGGATACCTGCCCAAAGGATGTTATTTATTAACTGTCAATGGTATTTTTCAGGAAAAATTACTGATAGAATAAAGGGCTTTGGACTGAAGTGCGTCTGAGCTCGGTATTTCTACTGAATCCGTTTAGCTAGAGGATGAGGAACTTTGAATCAAATCAAGATTCATTATGTTCATCAAAACCTACTCTAGTGCCGTATTCGGTATTTCTGCCACCACCATTCAAGTCGAAGTTAATGTCGATATTGGCATCAATTTTCATTTGGTAGGCCTGCCAGATATCGCCGTCAGAGAAAGCCATCAGCGCATCAAAGCTGCCTTTCGCAACAACAAGCTCCATTTTCCAGGAAAGGAAGTAACCATCAACCTCTCCCCTGCAGACATCCGAAAAGAGGGCTCTGTCTTTGACCTCCCTATTGCTATCGGCATACTGGCGGTTACCAAGCAAGTCAAGGAAACCCGACTGAGCGAGCTGCTCTTGCTCGGCGAACTCTCTTTAGACGGGAGTATTCAGCGCACCAAAGGTGTTTTAGCCATTGCGCTACAAGCCAAGGCCGAGGGCTTCAAGGGCCTGATTGTCCCCGTAGAAAATGCGCCCGAAGCAGCTATTGTCCAAGGATTAGAGATTTACGGCGTCAAGAACATTCTTGAGGTCATTGCGCTACTCAATGGTAAATCTAATGTTTTACCCACACCAACTATTGGACCTGCAGCGTTTGAGCAACTCGCCACCCAAACCAACCTAGACTTTGCAGAAGTCAAAGGGCAACTCCACGTCAAGCGCGCTTTTGAAATTGCTGCTGCAGGCTCGCACAACCTCATCCTCGTTGGGCCACCTGGCGCCGGAAAATCCATGCTGGCCAAGCGACTGCCCACCATTTTACCCCCCATGACCCTTGAAGAAGCACTCGAAACCACCAAAATTCACAGTGTAGCGGGCAAAAAAAGAAGTGCAGGGATTGTATCGCAACGCCCCTTTCGCAAACCGCACCACACCATCTCAGACATCGGCCTGATCGGAGGGGGTAATTTTCCTCAACCTGGCGAAATTTCTTTGGCGCACAATGGTGTGCTTTTCTTAGATGAACTGCCAGAATACAAAAGGCACGTGCTTGAAGTACTGCGTCAGCCGCTCGAAGACAGAGCTGTCAATATCTCCAGAGCCCGATTTTCTATTGACTTTCCGGCAAACTTTATGCTGGTAGCCGCCATGAACCCCTGCCCGTGCGGTTTTTTAAACCACCCTGAAAAATCTTGTGGGTGCCACCCCAATACCGTGCAGCGCTACCTTCAACGCGTCTCGGGCCCACTTCTCGACCGCATCGATATGCACATAGAAGTGAGCCCTGTCAAATACACCGAACTCAATCAAAGCACTGATGCAGAAAGTAGTCAGCAAATCAGGCTGCGTATTTTGGCAGCGCGCAAATTGCAACTCGAGCGCTACGCCAAGCAATCCGGCACCTATGCCAACGCACACATGAACAGGCGAGAGGTAGAACAATTTTGCCAATTAACAGCAGAAGCCCAAAGTATTTTGCAAAGTGCCATGAAAAAACTCGGCTTGTCTGCCCGTGCCTACGAGCGCATCCTCAAAGTGGCCCGCACCATCGCCGACCTCGACGCCTCTGTAAACATCGCAACATGCCACCTATCCGAAGCCATCCAGTACAGGAATTTGGATCGGAGCAACTAATTGGTATTTCAATTGTTACAAGGAGCTATACAACAAGCAAATAGATTTTATTCGCGCTTTATTTGCGTACATTTATAGAAAAGAAGCCTATGCAAAGCACTACATACAAGCTCGCTCTGATTACTTTGATCGGACTTTTTCATACTACATTAAGTTTTTCACAAACCCTGAATATTGGCCACACCACCCTCACCTTTAATGACCCCAACCGAACAGGAGGTTTTGGGAGCGGGGCTGGTCCCGGGCGGCAAATCCAGACAGAAATTTACTATCCTGCGGCAGTGGCAGGAGAAAATGTGGCTGTTGCCAATGGTCAGTTTCCAATCATTGTTTTTGGTCACGGTTTTGCGATGAATTGGGATGCCTACTCGAATATCTGGAATCAACTCGTGCCACTTGGTTACATTATGGCTTTTCCACGCACGGAAAGTGGCTTATTTCCCTCGCCGAGCCATGGCGATTTCGGGCAAGACATCGCGCTCGTTGCACAAAAGATGACAACAGCGGCCCAAACCACAGGTAGTTTATTTGAAGGAAAACTAACGGAATACGCTTGTGCTATGGGGCATTCCATGGGAGGTGGCGCAGCCGTATTGGCCGCAAGCCAAAATAATGTTTTTGATTGCTACCTCGGGCTTGCCCCGGCAGAAACCAACCCTAGTGCCATTGCAGCGGCAGCCAATCTGCAGGTGCCCTCCTTGATCCTTTCGGGCACCAACGATGGCGTGACGCCACCCAGCCAACACCATTTGCCCATTTACGATGCCATACCACATGAGTGCAAGAGCTTTTCAAGTCTGATAGGTGGTGGGCATTGTTACTTTGCCAATACCAATTTCAATTGCGATTTCGGCGAAAGCACAAGCTCTACGGGTATCAGTCTGACAAGAGCAGCGCAGCAAAGCCTGATGTACCAGCAAGTTACACCATGGCTCGCCTATTTCCTCAATCGATCTTGCAGTGCCTATGAATCATTCGCTACCTATTCCATTTCGGGCATTGATCTCACTACCACCTGCCCCACAACTGTACCGACCGTCAGCATCAGTCAAAATGGAAACGTACTCAGCACCACCACTCAAGGCCTCAGCTATCAGTGGTATTTGAACAACACCCCTATTCAAGGAGCTAACAATGACAGTTTAACAGTTCAAAGTAATTTCTCAGGGGTTTATAATTTATTAGTCACTTTTGCATACGGCTGTGCTTTCAGCAACAACATTGCCGGTCTAGAAGAATCATTTGACGCATATCAGATTTTCCCGAATCCGGCCAATAAAACCTTACAAATTCAGGGTTCAGATGAACTCCAAACCTACTTTCAATTATTGGATGTCCGGGGGGCTGTCGTGTTAACGGGCTTTATCAACAAGAGCCAAAACACCATTGACATTGAAAACATAAAAAACGGGGCCTATTTGCTACAATTAGAATCTGCACCGACATCATTTTTCAAGGTCATTATTGCGCATTAAGTAGTCGCGAGAAATCAAAACTATTCATTATCTTCGGGAACTCTTATCTGAACAAATGCTCAAACGAATACTCCTACCCCTCCTGATACTAGTTTGCAATACCCTTGCTGCTCAAGATTATGTCATTCGCGGTTTTTTACACGACGCCTCTAATGGCGAGCCCATCTCCGATGAACGCGTCAAGGTCTTGAAGGCAGACAGCACCCCTGTGGCCGTTGCTTATTCGAACATTGCTGGCTTCTTTTCTATTCCCAAATTAGCCGTGGGCAACTACATTCTTAAAATTGAGAAGGGTAAATATGAGCGCAGTTTTTTGAATGTCCCAATGACCGCTGCCAAAAAAATATATGATATCGGTTCATGGAATTTGAATCCCAATACACTCAACGTGCAAGATGTGCGCGTGAGTAACGAAAACAAAGCTAAAAAACAGCAGATCGGGATGTCCGAGATTAAAATGGACAAACAAGCTGTGGAGCGCATCCCGATGTATGGTGCGGAAAGTGACATTGTCGGCGCCTTGAGTGTTACGCCAGGTGTCATCACAACAGGAGACCAAGGTGGCCAGCTCTATGTGCGCGGTGGAACGCCCATCCAAAACAAAACTTTACTCGATGGCATGACCATCTACAATCCTTTTCACTCCATCGGTTTTTACTCCATTTTCGAAACTGAGCTCGTGAAATCCGTAGACATCTACACGGGTGGCTTTGAATCTAAATATGGTGGTCGGATATCTTCAGTAATGGATATCACCTACCGAGATGGCAACCGCAGCAAATTCGCTGGTAAAGTTTCTGCATCTCCATTTATGGCTAAAGCCGTCATTGAAGGTCCGTTGGGCAAAAAAGGGAAAGATGGTTTAGCGAGTGGTTCGTACATGTTAACAGGGAAACACTCTCTTTTAGACTATACCAGTAGATCATTGTACCCAACCATCAACGATGGCAATGGGTTGCCTTTCAACTTTACCGATCTTTACGGCAAATTGACATTCAACGGCGAAGGCGGTTCAAAAGTCAGTGTTTTTGGTTTCTCGAATCAAGACTCTGTGAATTACAACGTTGCAGACCTCGACTGGAATGCATCTGGCGGTGGTCTCAATTTTACTTTGGTGCCAAGCAGTTCACCCATTTTTATTCGTGGGCACGTCAATGGAAGTAACTACGAAACTACCTTTCTAGAAACGGGCCAAGAACCGCGCTATTCAAAAATTGGTGGCTTTGACCTCGGCTTTGACTTCACCTTTTTTCAGAAAAATGAAAGTGAACTCAACTATGGTTTCAATTTGAGTGGTTTCAATACACAATTTATCACCTTCAATGAGCTCGAACGCAAAATTGAAGCCAGTAACTTTACGACAGAAATTGGCAGCTATGTCAATTACCGATTGGTTACCCCGCGTTGGGTTTACCAAGGTGGTTTGCGCATGCAGCTCTACGCCTCCTTGAACACCGTATCTTTCGAGCCAAGAATTGGCGCCAAATACAATGCCACTGACAAACTGCGCTTCAAATTTTCGGGTGGTAGATTCTCCCAAAACTTCACCTCGGCCTCTTCGGATAAAGACGTAGTCAATCTATTCAATGGTCTGTTGTCGGCCCCAACAAACGTACAAGATCAATTTATCAATGAATTCCAACAGGTTTCCGAAATAAAAAATGGCTTGCAATATGCTTGGCACGCAATTGCCGGCTTCGAATACGACGTCAACAAATATTGGAATATCAATATTGAGGCATATTACAAGTATTTTGATCAACTCAGCAACATCAACCAAAATAAACTGTACAGCGACATCGCTCAATTTGAACTCATCGACGATGTCTTCAAGAAAGATTTTATCATTGAATCTGGGCAATCTTATGGTGTAGATGCACTCGTCAAATACGCCAAAGACCGCATTTTCCTCTGGGCTGTTTACTCACTTGGACATAACACCCGTTGGGATGGCTTTGACACTTACTTCCCGGTATTTGACCGCCGTCATAATGTGAACGTCGTGGGTTCTTACGCTTTTGGTAAGAAAAAACAAACAGAGCTCAATGTCCGATGGAACCTTGGCTCAGGCTTGCCTTTTACCCCAACAGCAGGTTACTACCAACTCGAAAACTTTAGCGAAGGCCTCACCACAGACTACGTTACCAATAACCCGAACAACATCGCTACCATGCTCGGAACCTTCAACTCTCAGCGATTACCTTACTATCATCGTTTAGATATCACGCTCAAACACAGTATTAAAACCAAAAACAACGCAAATCTTGAATTGGTTCTCGGCGTAACGAATGCATATAACCGCAACAACATCTTCTACGTCAATCGCGTCACCAACGAAATCATTTATCAGTTTCCAGTATTACCAAGTTTAGGCATCAGTTATAAGTTCTAGAAAATGGCAAACATTAGGTCATTTAAGGGAATTCGCCCTGTTCGCAGCAAAGTTCATCTAGTAGCGACCAGACCTTACTATTCGTATAAAAAAAATGTCCTCAAAGCCAAACTCGAAGACAATCCTTTTACCTTTCTACACATCATTAATCCAGAATTTGGAGCGCAAATCAAAACCAAGCCCAATTCAACGGAGCGCTTTTTACAAGTCAAACAAAAGTTCCAACAATTTCTAAAAGAGGGCATCCTACTGACCGATGAACAAGCCCATCTCTATATCTATCGACAATCGAGAGATGGCATGATTGTGTCGGGTTTCTTTGCTGGCGTTAGTGTTGACGACTATTTGAACGGCGCCATCAAAATTCACGAACAAACGCTTACCGCAAGAGAAGATGTGTTCACGAACTACCTCGATACCGTAGGCTTCAACGCAGAACCAGTTTTGCTCACCTATGAAGGTCAAGCACCTATTCAGCAAATGCTCGATACTTACCTGGCGAGCAGACCCGAATACGAGTTTACCACCACTGACCGCATCACCCATGAAGTATGGGTTTTAAGCGTACCCGACTCCGCTCAAATTTGTGCGGCTTTTCAAAATGTTCCTGCCCTTTACATCGCCGATGGTCATCACCGCTCGGCTTCTTCTGCACGCTACACCCAACAATTGCGCGCCAATAAACCCAATTACCCTGAGGCAGCCGATTATTTTTTAGGTTTTTTAGTGGATGAAAAAGAGGTTCAAATCGCTGCCTTTCATCGCTTATTGAAATCTACAAATGGACTTGATTTAAAAGGGCTCATGGCCATACTGAGCAACGAAGGAAGTATAGAAAAATTAGCCGGTCCTCAGTTGCCCGAAAAGAAACACGACATCCATATCTACATGGAGAAAACTTGGCTCAAATTCAGACCTAACCTGAACTTCATCAACGACCAAGACCCTATTGAAACACTCGATTCATTCATTCTCTCCGACCTCATACTCAAGCCCATTTTTGGCATCGTTGACCTCAAAACGAGTGATCAAGTTGAATTTGTTCCGGGCATTGAACCACTTCAGAAAATCATAGACACAATTGATGCCAATAAATTTCAGGTTGCTTTTTTACTGCACCCTGCCAGTATCAATGACGTCAAAAAAGTAGCTGATGCGGGCTTGAATATGCCTCCTAAGTCTACTTGGGTGGAGCCTAAATTGCGCAGCGGACTCGCCATCTATTCGCTCGAAGCATGATCCAAGAGCAACTCGAATTACTCAGATCTGAAATTCCCGACAACGTGACGCTTATTGCCGTCTCGAAAACCAAACCACTTTCTGACCTTCAGGCAGCTTACGACGCTGGTCAGCGCCATTTTGGCGAAAACAAAGTTCAGGAAATGGTCGAAAAAGCGGCACAACTCCCTAAAGATATCCATTGGCATTTGATCGGCCACTTACAGTCCAATAAAGTCAAGTACATGGCTGGGTTCGTACACCTCATCCATGGGGTTGACAGCCTCAAATTACTGCAGGAAATAGACAAACAAGCCCAAAAAGCAGGTCGAATACAAGACGTACTACTACAGTTTCATATTGCCCAAGAAGAGACCAAATTTGGTCTCGAACTACAAGAAGCAAATAAAATATTAGAATCGGAGGTGTTCAAACAGCTCAAGTGTATCCGAATTTGCGGGGTCATGGGCATGGCGAGCTTTACATCAGATGTACAGCAAATTGCCAACGAATTCCAAGGACTTAAAAAAATATTTGAAACACTGAAAGCGCAGTATTTCCCGGATGCGACGTGCTTTAAAGAAATTTCGATGGGCATGAGTGGAGACTACCCTATTGCCATTCAAAATGGCAGCACGATGGTTAGAGTGGGAAGCAAAATTTTTGGCGGGCGCTAATGCCTGTCTATTCAGCTACATCAAAAACCAAATAAGACAACTGCTCTTTAAGAAAGTACTGATTGGCTAAGCTTTGGATTTCCTGAGCTGTGATTTTATCGATGGCCTGATGCATTTCTGCGATGGTATCAATTTGACCAAAAGCGAGCATGCTTTTGCCTAGCCCCTGCATCAGACCCGAATTGACATCCATGCCGAGCGCCAAATGACCTTTAAATTGCCTTTTTGCCTGTGCCAGCTGGCTAGTGGTAAGCGATTTGCTTCTGATTTTGTCGAGTTCTTTGTCGATTAAGGCGAGGGTCTTGTCGATGTTTTTGGATTCAGAACCAAAGTAAATTTGCCAATAGCCGGTATCTGCAAAGGTATGGTAATTGGCTTCTATTGAATACGCGTAACCGTAGCGCTCTCGGACCGATAAATTGAGCCGAGAGTTGAGTGCCGGGCCTCCGAGAATATTGATCAGGAGCGACATCGCCACGCGTTCATCTTGGTGGTAGCTTGGAGCCAATCCACCCAATACAGCATGAGCTTGATAGTTGGCCTCTTTGACGACTTCATGGAACGGAGCAGTGTTCTGAAAAGGGTGCGGCTGCGGTCGGTTGGCCGTTTGGGGCATGGCTGCCAGAGCCGCTTCAAGAGAAGCCTTGAGTCTGGGTAAGGAAACATTACCCACAAAAGAAACCACAAGATTGTCTGCAGTAAAATACTGCTGAACGTAATCTTGGAGATCTTGTTGGGTAAACCCCGCTACACTTTCTTTGGTGCCGAGTATGTTTTGTCCAAGCGGATGCCCACTGAAAAGTTTGGCATCGAAATCATCGAAGATTTTATCGCTAGGAGAGTCAAGGTAAGAGTTGATTTCATCAAGAATCACTTCCTTTTCTTTTTCAATTTCTTTTTGCGGAAAAGTCGAGTGAATGGAGATATCTGCCAATAAATCGATGGCGCGCTGGGTGTGTTCTTTGGAGAAGGAAGCGTACAAGCACATTTCTTCTTTGGCTGTGTAGGCATTGAGTTCGCCGCCAACGGCGTCTATTCGCGATAAGATGTGCAGTGCCTTTCTTTTTTGGGTGCCTTTGAAAAGACAATGTTCTAGAAAATGCGCCAAGCCGATTTGGTGTTCCGACTCGTGGCGAGAACCTGCTGCAAAGAAAAAGCCTAAGTGGGCTACTTGGCTTGGCACTTTCAAGTAAACCAAGCGGGTGCCATTTGACAACACTTCACATTGCGGTTGATAGGCTTTCATTTAAGGGTTGAGGAGTTTGGATTTCCATTCGTTCTGACTGAGCTCATAGGCGCGGCGTTCGTGCAAGCGAGAGGGCTGCCCTTGCCAAAATTCAAGATAGCTAGGAGCGAGTGCAAAACCTCCCCAGTGTGGCGGTCGGGGGACGACCTCTGGGAATTGTGTATCATAGGCTTCAAAACGCGAAATGAGTTCTGCGCGGCTAGCGAGTTCGCTAGATTGATGAGAGGCCCATGCCCCGAGTTGGCTTTCGCGGGGTCTGGAGGCAAAATAAGCGTCTGAAATAGCGGCATCGATTTGTTGAACACGACCCTCTATGCGCACCTGGCGCATCAGTTGAGGCCAAAAGAAGAGCAGCGAGGCTTTTGGGTTGAGAAGGAGTTCCTGACCCTTGTGACTGCTGTAGTTAGTGTAGAAAACAAATTGTTGCTCTACTAATTCTTTGAGGTAGAGTACGCGCGAACTGGTTTGAAGTTCGGCGTTAGTTGTGCTCAGAACACAGGCGTTGGCTTCTCGTTCTTGCGCATTAACGGCCGCGTCAAACCATAGCGAAAAGGCTGCGAATGGGTCAGCGGGCAGCGCATCGATGGCCGACGGCTGATCGAAATCGGCGTGGTTTTCGCGGTATGCTTTAAGCCACTCGCTCATGTTATGCTTGTTCGGTTTCGTCGGTGAGTTCGGAGTCTTCAAGGAAGACATCTTCGTCGAGGTCTGTACCCGAAGCAGAGAATACTTGACGAAGGGGCGTATGGGTGCTTTCTTCCTCGAATTGCGGGGCCTTTTTTACTGGCGATTGCACGTCTTCTTCGCGGTATGGGAAGATTTCAACGATAGGAGAAGCAGTAATGGATACCACATTGAAGTCTATCATGAGCGTAGCAAGGCTTTCTTCGATGCGCTCATAAGCTTCTTTGACATGCGCTGCACTCACCAAGAAATTTTGAGAAATTGTTTTGGCTTTTTCGCCGTCTTCGTCGATGCGGTCATAGGTGACCTTGCATTTGAACCATTGTTCTGCGTCGTCGTATTGGAAAATATCGTGTAAATCGGTGCGGGCTATGCCAGTTACTTGAAACTCGCCTCTGATACTAGAGCCCAATTCTTCATAAATGCGCGCTTCGGCGTCGGTGAAGGTCATGGCAGCGAGTAAATAAGGTTCAGAAACCCTTTTGAAAGTGCCGTTTTCGAGTTGTTTGGTGTATTTGACTTTGACGGTAAACCAGCTATTCATGCGTTATCAATTTGGACTACAAAGATAACACCCTAGTCGGAATTCTCACTACTTCGTGAAACCAAAAGGCAATAAGTTTTGAACGGAATCGAGAATGAGAATTTCACCTGATCTTTGGACCAAAAGTACCTCTATCGAATTATTTTGACGCGCTTCACTCTCCAACATAACTTGTCGGCACGACCCGCAAGGAGAGAGCAAAGCACCAGATGGCATTAAGTCACCTTCTGCCACAATACAGATCTTGACAATAGGGTCTTCTGGATAATTGGCACCGGCATAGAACAAAGCCACGCGCTCGGCACACAAACCTGAAGGATATGCAATATTTTCTTGATTGTTTCCTTCTACAACAAGGCCACTTTTCAATAAAAGACTGGCGCCAACTTGAAATTTCGAATAGGGTGCATAAGCACGTCTCATCGCAGCTTGGGCGGCGCTCGCCAATAATTTATCTTCAGTAGCTAAATCTTGGAAAGAGGGCACTAAACGATAAGAAAAAGAGAACTGTTGCATCATCGAGGCGTTTATACGCAACTCTAAGCAAAAAGTTTCGCGATTTAATTTGGCAGAGTAAGGGATTTACAGGCCTTTTTTCGGTAAATTCGCGTTTTTACATTACATGGAAGCAGATAAATCAAAAGCATCATACGGTGTTGGCATGAGCATCGCCGAAAGTTTGTCCCAACAAGACCTTTCTACACTAGATCTCGATCAGGTATTGGCAGGCATGCGCGCTATTTTTAGCGGCGAGCCCCCACTCATCAACCCAGAAGAAGCCAATATGCATATCCAGCGTTTTTTAGACGCTCAAAAAACACAAAAATACGAAGCTGTGAAGTTGGCTGGGGAAGCCTTCTTGGCCGACAACGCGCAGCGGCCGGAGGTCAAAACCACTGCAAGTGGTTTGCAGTACGAAGTGCTGCAAGAAGGCGACGGACCCAAGCCGGGCCCAACGAGCCAAGTTACTGTTCATTACCACGGAACATTAATAGACGGAACAGTCTTTGACAGCTCTATTCAGCGCGGTGCGCCTGCTACATTCGGTGTCAATCAAGTGATCCGCGGCTGGACTGAAGCGCTCCAACTGATGTCCGAAGGCGCTAAATATCGCCTCTCCATTCCCCAAGAATTGGCCTATGGTGCCAACCCGCACCCGGGCGGAACTATTCAGCCATACGCTGCACTCATTTTTGACGTCGAACTACTCTCTATTGCCTAAACACATTGAATATGAAATATCTATCTATCCTTGCCCTCATTTTGACCCTCTTATCTTGCGGTGATGAAGTGGTTACCTTTAAAACCGATAAAGAACGCTACTCTTACTTACTAGGCGTAGAGATTGCCAAGCCGTTTATTACGCAGGCGCCATTTACCAAAATGGACAAAGAAAAAATGATCGAAGGTTTCGAAAACCCGGTCAAAGAAGCTGAACTCAAAAAATACTACAGAGACCTCGAATTACTTCTTGGTCAAACTGGCAAAAGCTTCAACGAAAAATACAAAGAGCAAGGCTCTTTTGCAGTAGGAAAAATCAACCGTGAGCGCTTTGACCATTACTTTGACGAACTCAATGCAAAAGAGCTGATCAACAGCGATTTCGTTAAAAAAGGATTCTCTGACGGACTCAACAAAAAAGATGCAGAAGCACTGAAAGGCCTCGATCGCAAAAAAATCATGGCCAGTTTTGAAGCCCTCATGAATGAAAAATACCAAAAAATCACAGCTGGATACAAAGCCGAGGGCGAAGCCTTTATGGCCGCAAATCAGAAAAAGCCTGGCGTAATTACCACTGCAAGTGGTTTGCAATACATCGTTCTTAAGGAAGGTAAAGGACCAAAGCCAGGGCGCGACTCACGCGTTAAAATGAGCTACATCGGCATGAATCCAGATGGCAGTATTTTTGACCAATCACCGCTAGGCGAAGGCATTAGCTTCGGCCTTAACGAGGTCATCCCCGGCTGGACCGAAGGTGTTCAACTCATGAGCGTAGGTACCAAAATTCGATTGTTCGTGCCGCAAGAACTCGGCTACGCAGGCAACCCACCTCAAGGTGCCAACATCAAACCATATTCTCCACTCATTTTTGAAATGGAACTCATGGCCATTGAAAAAGCAGCAGCTCCAAATACTGCTCTCCAAATGCCCGATCCAAGAATTCAATAATTCGTAAATTAGACCATGCGTTTTTTAAAATACCTCTCCATTTTTGTTGCCGGTGCTTTGGCACTGAGCTCCTGTGAAGAAGACATCATTCTAGATGGCGACTTCGTTGAAACAGCAGTTGTATACGGTTTGCTAGACCAAGCAGATTCTATCCACATGATCAAAATTACCCGCGCATTTATTGGCCCAGGTTCTGCCCTCGACATCGCTCAAATACCAGACTCCAGTTATTTTGAGCAAGTAGAAGCTACGGTTTCTGAGGTCGTCAATGGTCAAGTAACCCGCACCTGGACACTCCAAGACACCCTCGTTCAGGATAAAGACACCAACGGTCTTTTCTATGGCCCCGAGCAAAAAGCATTTTATTTCAAAACCTTACCAACTGGCCCACTAGAAGCCATTCAAACATCTAGCAACCCTATGCTGAGTTCCCTGATTCCAACGGCAACCTATCGTTTCAAAGCCATCATCAATGGCGGCGAATTTGAAGTGAGCGGGCAAACCGAACTCGTTCACGGCATGACCTCCCCTGCAGCCTCGCAAAATTTTACTTTCAAATTTGCCGATGATCCCGGAGAATACATCTCTACCGGTGTCGCCGTTTCCAATACGGGCAACTCTCACATCACTAGCGCACACCTAGACGTGCTCTTCAACGAACACCAAGGAAGCACTATTACAGAAAAATCTTTTCGTTGGAAACTCGGGGAAGCGGCCGCCGAGCCCTATACCTCCCGCACCTACTCTGCAGTAGGCAGAACCTTCTACGACCTCGTTAAAGCAAATATCAGCAACAATCCGAGTATAGACAAACGCACTTTCAAAGCTATTCGCGTTATTTTAACAGGAGGTGCCGAAGAACTTTACAATTACATGAGTGTCAATTCACCCAGTTCAAGTCTGGCTCAGAGCAAACCTACCTACACTAACCTCAGTGTTACCAACGGTAAGCGCGTAGTTGGGATCTTCTCTTCGCGACAAACCGTCACCTATTACAAACCTTTTTACACCTCTCCGCAACAGGCCTACATCAGAGCCATCGATAAAAAATCGACCCGAGAACTCTGCAATGGCCCCATTACTGGGTTCTATCTATTTTGCTCTAACCATCCTGGCGACAACGTTGTTGGGCAAGAGGAGTCTTTTGCCTGTAACTAAACATGACTGAGCGCCAGACACTCTTCGCCGATGTCTTGCTGCCAGTCCCGATGCGGCAGGTATTTACCTATCGCGTGCCATTTGATTTCAACGGACAAATCCGTAGCGGCCTGCGCGTATTAGTGCCGTTTGGAAAGAACAAAATACTGACTGGCTTGGTCACCAACGTTCACCAAAACGTTCCTCAAACATACCAAGCCAAGTACATCGACACCATCCTCGACGACTCCCCGATCATCACGGGCAAACAACTCGCCTTCTGGGATTGGCTCAGTTCGTACTATATGGCGCCAATCGGCGATGTCATGAATGCGGCACTTCCGGCCAACTTTAAACTGGCAAGTGAATCTAAATTTTGTCTGCATCCCGACGCTCCAATTCCAAGACCTGAACTCAGTACTAGAGCTGCTGAAATCATCGAATTGCTCGAAGTTCAAAGTCAAATGAGCAGTAAAGAAATTGCAGAGCGCTTGGGCATCAAAACCATTCAACCCTATCTTAAAAAACTTCTAGAACTCAAACTGATAGCTGGTGCCGAAGAAGTCCAAGAGCGCTATACGCCAAAGACGCAACTTTTTCTCTTTTTACAGGAAGAATTTCAGGAAGAAGAACAACTAAGTGCCTTTCTCAATACCCTGGAGCGCAAACCTAGAACAGAAAAACAAGTCCAAGCCCTACTGCGCTTCATTCAATTAGCTACTGAAGCGGGTAGCTTAGCAGCACCCGTTTCCAAAACGCTGCTGCTCAAACACGACGTCAGCAGCTCTGCAATTGCCACGCTCGAAAAACAAGGCGTATTTCAGATTGAACGCCTTCAAGTTGACCGACATGCGCGAATGGGCGAAGGAAAAGGTGCGTTTAAACCAATGACTGCAGTCCAACAGGTTGCCTTAAATGACATCGAGAAAGGATTTGAACAAAAAGAGGTTTGCCTTTTTTATGGCGTTACCGGATCGGGCAAAACCGAAATCTACGTGCAGCTCATTCAGCAATACCTCGATTTGGGCAAACAAGTTTTATTTCTGATCCCAGAAATTGCACTCACCACCCAACTCATTGCGCGCTTGCAACATTACTTTGGCGATCTTGTTGGCGTTTATCACAGTCGTTTCAATCAGAACGAACGCATCGAAATCTGGAACCATGTTCTGGCCAATGACCCGCAGCAATTCCGCATCATCGTCGGGGCGCGAAGTTCGGTTTTTTTACCGTTTGCCGATCTCGGTTTGGTGATCGTCGACGAAGAACACGAAGCGTCTTTCAAACAATACGACCCTTCGCCGCGCTACAACGCGCGAGACGCCGCAATAGTACTCGCCAAAATGCACGACGCAAAAGTATTGCTCGGATCTGCAACACCTTCGCTTGAATCTTTTCACAACGCCAAGCAAGATAAGTACCATTTAGTGCAATTAGCGGAGCGCTACAAAGGCTTGCAACTACCCCTCATGCTCTGCGCTGATCTCAAAAGAGAGAAGCGGCTCAAAAATATGCAATCACATTTTTCGAGTTTAATGCTCGATGAAATGAAAAATACCTTGGCCAAGAAAGAGCAAGTGATTTTATTTCAGAACCGTCGTGGTTATACGCCTATTTGGTCCTGTGAGGTGTGTGCCTGGACGCCGCGTTGCCTCAACTGCGATGTCAGCCTCACCTACCACAAGCACAGCAATATGCTCAAATGCCACTATTGCAGCTTCACAACACCTCCTATTGGTTCTTGTACCAATTGCGGCAGCAATCGCTTGCGCATGATCGGCTTTGGAACCGAAAAAATCGAAGATGAACTGCAACTCATTTTCCCGAACACGGTCTTTAAGCGCATGGACCTCGACAGCACGCGTTCCAAAAATGCCTACGAAGAAATCATCGATGACTTCTCGAACCGCCGCATCGATGTACTCATTGGCACCCAAATGGTCACCAAAGGCCTCGATTTTGACCACGTATCAATGGTTGGCATTCTCGATGCAGATATGCTCTTGAACCGACCAGATTTTCGGGCCTATGAACGTGCCTTTCAGCTGATGTCACAGGTCGCCGGAAGAGCGGGTCGCAAAGAAAAGCAAGGAAAGGTTGTCATCCAAAGTGCGCAAGCAGAACATTGGGTACTTGAACGCGTCATGGCCCACGACTTCATCGGTTTTTACGAGGTAGAGATTGAAGAACGCGAGCGATTCTTTTACCCGCCTTTCTACAAAATCATTCAGCTGACCCTTAAGCACGAAAAAGAAGAAGTGGTACACGAAGGCGCCCAATTTCTAGCCGACCAACTGCGCGAGGTCTTCAAAGAACGCGTCCTGGGCCCCGAATTTCCGATCATCAAGCGCATTCAAAACAAATTCCTCAAAGAAATCAAGCTCAAAATTGAACGCGGCGCACCCGACAAAAAAGTCAAGGCTAAAATCTTACAAGACCTCGATTCCTTCTACGAAAACGTCCGCTTCAAAGGCATTCAAATCAGTATTGACGTGGATCCGATGTAATTCGATAAAAGAATATTTACCCAAAACAAAAAAGGAACCTCTCGGTTCCTTTTCTTATTATCCTAAATAGCTTTTCAGTACCTTATTTTTGTTGGTGTGTTTGAGGCGGCGGATGGCCTTCTCTTTGATCTGGCGAACGCGCTCTCGGGTGAGTTCGAATTTGTCGCCGATTTCTTCTAAAGACAACGGTGCTTTGCCGTCTAGTCCGTAGAACATGCTGATGACTTCGCTTTCGCGCGGCGTAAGACTCGTGAGTGAACGGCGGATGTCTGAGCGCAAAGACTCTAGGGTTAGGCTGGCTTCTGGACCAGGGAGTGAGTCGCCTTGCATGACGTCGTACATTGTAGATGTAGAGTCGTCGCCTTCAATTAAAGGTGCGTCCATAGAGATGTGACGACCATTTTGAGAAAGCGTTTGTTTCACTTCTTCTGGCGTGACATTCAAGAACTCTGCAAGTTCGTCTGCAGAAGGCGGACGCTCAAATTTTTGTTCGAGTTCTGAATAAGCACGGTTGATTTTATTGATGTTGCCAATTTTGTTCAAGGGCAAACGCACGATGCGCGCTTGTTCGGCCAAAGCCTGAAGAATAGACTGGCGAATCCACCAAACGGCGTAAGAAATGAATTTGAAACCGCGGGTTTCGTCGAAGCGTTCTGCGGCTTTGATCAATCCTAAATTCCCTTCGTTGATGAGGTCTGGCAAGGCCAAACCTTGATTTTGATACTGTTTGGCTACTGAAACCACAAAGCGCAAGTTGGCTTTGGTGAGGCGTTCTAATGCCACGCGGTCACCGGCTTTGATTTTGCGCGCAAGCTCTACCTCTTCATCAGCGGTAATGAGGTCGACGCGACCAATTTCTTGTAAATACTTGTCTAAAGATGCGGTCTCTCTGTTGGTGACCTGTTTTGCGATTTTTAACTGCCTCATATTTTCTAATTGCCTTCACTTGTACTGATAAAATGCAGAAAGGTTCGCCTTCAACGCATTTTTTTTTCATGCGTTACAAACTTTCGAGCCAAAGTGCTCTTTTACTGCATATTTTACGGAGTTGATCGAAGATTTTTTTTAGTTCTCACCAGGATTTCAGTGTATCAAATCAATGCACTATATACTAAACCCAATTAAATGCGTTTGGTTCATATGGATAGCTACCTTTCTAAACGATACTGTCGGGAATGCGGGGTGCAACTCAAAGGCAGACGCGATCAAAAGTTCTGCTCAGACCAGTGCCGCAACCAATTCAACAACCGTTATTATGCGCAAAAATTGGCGCAACAAAGACAAATCAATCGGATTTTAGTGCAAAACCAGCAAATTCTCGCCCATTACCTTCTGATCGAGAAACGCAGACGAGTCATGGAAATCGATTTGCGAACCAAAGGTTATCACTTCGAATACCATACCCACACCAAACAGGCCAAAAGCGGACAACAATATATATTTTGTTATGATTTTGGTTACCTTCGGCTCAGCGCAGACCTTGTTTATATTGTGCAAGGTTCATGTTAATGATCAAGTAAAAACAATGGAAAAAAATATTTTCATAGGTGCTCAGCAACGCAAAGCACTTTATGCGTTGACACAAAGAGACCACGCCAAGGAATTAATTGTGTTTATACACGGATTTATGGGCTTCATGGATTGGGGCGCTTGGCATTTAGTCCAAGACTATTTCAACGCTGCCGGATATGACTTCTGCCGCTTCAACCTCAGCCATAATGGCACTACACTCGCTCAGCCCACCGAATTTGTCGATTTGGAGGCTTTTGGTCAAAATACCTATTCGTTTGAAATTGCAGATACCCTTCAATTAATTGGTCATTTAGAAGCCACTCATCAAACCTGGGAGCGCATTCATTTGATCGGGCATTCACGTGGTGGAGGCACCGCCATTCTATCCAGCCAACATTGGAACTTTAAGTCCGTGCTTGGTCAAGTCTGTACATGGGCAGGCATCTGCGATATCGCAAGACGTTTCCCGACAGGTAATGAACTAAGCGAATGGGAAAAGTCGGGCATACGCTTTGTGAAAAATGGCCGAACCAATCAAAACCTTCCCCAGCAATATGGATTGTATGCCGATTTCATAGCCAATCAAGAAAATCTAGCAATCCTTAAAACCGCAAAAAAACTAGGCAAGAAACTCTCTGTTTTTCACGGAGATCAAGACCTTTCAGTACCTATTTCAGAAGCCTATGAATTAGAGGAGGCATCGAGTACAAAGGTCCTTGAAATACATGGAGCAGATCATGTTTTTGGAGCCACACATCCCTGGGAGAAAGATACTTTACCCCCATTTCTCGAAGAATTGTGCGAAAAGACATTAGGGAAATTATAAAATAAAAAAGCCAGTAACACAACTGGCTTTATTTTTTGGGGAGGAAGACGGGTCTCGAACCCGCGACCTTCGGAACCACAATCCGACGCTCTAACCAACTGAGCTACAACCTCCATTTTGGTGGGTGCAAATATACAAAATCTTCTTGATATTATAAAACGCGCTTTTTGAAAAAGGCAAATAATCTATGCCTAACTTTGTGCCGCTAATCAACAATAACATGACGCCTATAACACCCGAAGCACTTTTTACGCCAGCACTTTTTGCTCAAGCCATGGACTTCAGCGCTTACATGCAACTTTCCGAGCAACTGGTCGCCGAAGGCCGCACTAGTGGGCCCAACCAAACTGAAGCATACGTTTACTATACCAAACTGAATTTACAGCGCATGAAACGCCTCAACAAAACGGTTGAAGTGCCCGCTCAGCTCACCGAACTGATGAAGCAAAAAGCCAATAACTGGAGATGGATTACCATCACTGAACCATGGTGTGGTGATGCTGCGCAGTGTGTTCCGGTGATTGAAAAATTAGCTTTAGCCACCGGAGGTATCCAAACCCATTATATTTTGCGCGACGAACACCCAGCAATCATGGATGCCTACCTCACCAACGGAGGACGCTCGATTCCTAAATTGATTTGCCTAGATGAAAAAGGAGCTGAAGTATTTACATGGGGGCCGCGCCCAGCAGTGATTCAAGAAGTCATGAATCGCTTGAAAGCAGACGGCGTTACCGAAATTGCCACAATTGTAGAAGCCATCCAAAAGGCTTATAACGACGACAAACAACAAGGGATGTACCAAGAATTTGTAGCACTGCTTCAAGAACTCAATTAAAAAAGGGGCTCCGATATAGGAGCCCCTTTTTTCAAATCATTTTGTTCAACTTAGAGTGTGCCGCGGTTTTCTTGTTCGCGCTCGATGGCTTCAAATAGCGCCTTGAAATTTCCTTTACCGAAAGACTGCGCACCTTTTCTTTGAATGATCTCAAAGAACATTGTAGGGCGATCTACTACTGGTTTGGTAAACAACTGCAGCAAATATCCTTCGTCGTCGCGGTCAATAAGGATGCCATGCGACTTCAAAAGCTCGACATCTTCGTCTATCTGACCCACGCGCTCCAATAAATCTTCGTAATACGTTTCGGGAACATACAAAAACTCTACGCCGCGGTCGCGCATGGCAGAAACAGTTTCTACGATATTGTTTGTGGCAACTGCAATATGTTGCACGCCCGGACCATTGTAGAAGTCGATGTATTCTTCGATTTGGGATTTTTTCTTGCCTTCAGCAGGTTCGTTGATCGGAAATTTGATGCGGCCGTTACCGTTAGACATCACCTTAGACATCAGGGCGGTGTAGTCGGTTGAAATGTCTTTGTCATCGAAAGAAACGATTTGAGCAAAGCCCATTACTTTTCCATAGAACTCAACCCAGTCATTCATTTCGTTCCAGCCTACATTACCCACCATGTGGTCGATGAATTTGAGGCCTACCGGCGCCGGGTTGTAATGGGACTCCCATTTTTTATATCCTGGCAAGAAAATGCCGTTATAGCTATGGCGCTCCACAAAAATATGAACGGTCTCGCCATAAGTGTAAATACCTGAGCGCACGACCCAACCGTTTTCGTCTTCTTCACGGGTTGGTTCCATGTATGGCTTGGCGCCTCTTTTGGTGGTTTCTTCAAATGCTTTGGTGGCATCTTCTACCCAAAGTGCAACAACTTTAACGCCGTCGCCATGTTTGTCGATGTGCGCATTGAGTTCGCCGCCTTCTGTCAAAGGTGTAGTGAGTACCAATCGAATCTTATCTTGCTTGAGCACATAAGAAACGCGGTCTTTGACTCCAGTTTCGAGGCCAGCATAAGCTTCTGACTGAAAACCAAAAGCTGTTTTGTAATAATGTGCGCTTTGCTTGGCATTGCCCACGTATAGTTCGACGTAGTCTGTGCCTAAAAGCGGAAGGAAATCTTCGGCATCATGGAATATTTTCTCTAGACTGTAGTCTGTATTTTGGATGTCTTGTAAGTTTTTGATCTCTGCCATTTTGTTGAATTTAAGTCAAAATTAGGGATTAAAAGCGTTTTAGTGCTGCCAAGAGAACATGTAGTCTGGCAATTCCATCTCTAAAGCGCGTTTGGTAAGAGAAAGTGGCTTGAAGGTATCGACCATAACGGCTAATTCTTCGGTTTCTTTTTTACCGATGCTGCGCTCGTATGCCCCAGGATGTGGCCCGTGTGGAATGCCTGCCGGATGCAACGTAATTTGTCCTTTTTCGATGTTATTTCTACTCATGAAATCGCCGTCTACATAATACAAAACCTCATCTGAATCGATATTCGAGTGATTGTATGGCGCAGGTATAGAATCTGGATGGTAGTCGTAAAGGCGCGGTACAAAAGAACAGACTACAAAGGCGGCTGTCTCGAAAGTTTGGTGCACAGGCGGTGGTTGGTGAACACGACCCGTAATTGGTTCGAAGTCATGTATAGAAAACGCATACGGATAATTGTAGCCGTCCCAACCTACAACATTGAATGGGTGATGTGCATAAGTATAGTCATAGAGCACGTCTTGTTTTTTGATGCGGATCAAAAAATCGCCTTCTTCGTTGTGGGTTTCGAGTTCATGCGGTGGGCGAATGTCGCGCTCGCAGTAAGGAGAGTGCTCTAAAAGCTGACCAAACCAATTGCGGTAGCGCTTCGGCGTGTATACTGGATGAAAGGATTGGATGATAAACAAGCGGTTATTTTCATCGTTGAATTCCAATTGGTAGATCATGCCGCGCGGAATCACGAGGTAGTCACCGTAGGCAAAATCGATGTTGCCCATTTGGGTGCGCAACTTGCCCGAACCTTTATGGATAAATATGATTTCGTCGGCATCTGCGTTCTTATAGAAGTAATCTTTCATGCTCTCTGAAGGCGCAGCGAGTTCGAGGTAGACATCAGAATTGACCAAAACCGGAACCCTGCTTTCTATATAATCGGCAGCTGGCTTGAGATCAAAGCCCCTGAAACTGCGCATCAACATATTTTTCTGGATACCGATTTCTGGCGCGATATTCGTCTGGGCACCTATTGATTTAACAACCGTTGGCGGCTGGATATGATACAACAAAGCCGACATTCCGTCAAAACCAATCGTTCCAAAGAGTTGCTCGTGGTATATGGAGCCATCCGGTTGGCGAAAAACTGTGTGTCGTTTGTGCGGAATTTGGCCGAGCTTGTGGTAAAAAGACATGTTTTATAGTTTTATAAGCACAAAACTAAACCAATACGCGATTCCAAGAAATGATTTTGGTCAGTTTTCGTATTTTTGTCTATACATCAAATCAACACTATGTCAAAAATATTGGTACTCGGTTCTTGTGGTCAGATTGGAACCGAACTCGTTTTAGCACTCCGTTCAAAATACGGAAATCAAACAGTTGTTGCCGCAGACCTCCGAGAAGAATGCCCTGCCATCTTACAAAACGGCCCCTACATTCAACTCGATGCCCTTCAAAAAGAAAATGTCCGCTCTTTTATCATTGAACAAGAAATCAAAGAAGTCTACTTACTTGCTGCCCTGCTCTCCGCTACCGCAGAAAAAAATCCAGACTTCGCCTGGAAACTCAATATGGAGGGTTTGTTCACCATCCTAGACCTAGCCAAAGAAGGACACCTCAAAAAAATCTTCTGGCCGAGTTCTATTGCTGTATTTGGCCCAACAACCCCCGCAGACCAAACGCCGCAACACACCGTCATGGAACCCACCACCGTTTATGGCATCTCTAAACAAGCTGGCGAACGCTGGTGCGAATACTACCACAACAAATTTGGCGTCGATGTGCGCAGCATTCGCTACCCCGGCCTTATTTCTTACAAAAGCTTGCCCGGCGGCGGCACCACCGACTACGCCGTAGATATCTTCTACAAAGCCAAAGCAGAAGGTAAATTCACTTGTTTTTTAAGCGCCGAGACCAAACTGCCTATGATGTTCATGGACGACGCCATCCGCGGTACCATCGAACTCATGGAAGCACCATCCGAACAAATTAAAATCCGCTCGGCCTACAATTTAGCCGGTTGCAGTTTTACACCTGCCGAGCTCGCTTCAGAAATACAAGCACTACAACCTGATTTCAAAATAGCTTACGAGCCTGATTTCCGCCAAGCCATCGCAGACAGCTGGCCGAATTCTATTGACGACAGCCATGCTGCAAATGATTGGGGTTGGAAAGCACAATTCGACACCAAAGCCATGGTAAAGGTGATGATGGAGAATGTAGAATAGATATTATCTATAAGAGAAATAGAAAAAAATTATTGTTTTGTTTAAAGTTTTTCTTGTTTTGTTAAACAAATAATGTTTAACTTTATATCGTAATTGTTAAACAAAACAAAACGATATGTCTACAATTGAATTCAATGAAGCTTTAATTGGTTTGGAAAATAACCTGCAATCCTTTGCATTATCTTTTACCCGAAACCGAGAAGACGCAAGGGATCTAACACAAGAAACCATGCTCAAAGCGATTACTTATCGCAATTATTATACGCCTCAAACAAACTTTAAGGCGTGGGTTTTCACAATTATGCGTAACTTGTTCATCAATCAATACCGCAGAAGAGTAAAATCGGGTGCTATTTTCGATCACAGTAAAGAAGTTTTCTTGATCGGCAACATCCATAGCCACGAAGACAGCGCAATAGAGAAGATTGGTGTAAAAGACATCAACAGACAAATCAACTTATTAGGAGAGGAGTACCAAGCACCTTTTGAAATGCATTTTCAAGGGTTCAAATACAAAGAGATCGCAGACAAACTAGGTATTCCAATCGGAACCGTGAAGAGCCGGATTTTCATCGCTAGAAAAAAGCTGATGGAAGCATTGCCGGAGTTCGCATTTTCGGCAAATTAATTTATGACAAAAAAAGTACACGTTATTGGTTCGGGTATTTCGAGCCTCTCTACCGCTTCATTTCTTGCCAAAGCAGGCTATGACGTTCAAATTTTTGAAAAAAACAGCAGCATTGGCGGCCGTGCGCGTCAGTTCGAAACGCAGGGTTTTGTTTTTGACATGGGGCCGTCTTGGTACTGGATGCCCGATGTTTTTGAGAAATTTTACCAACAATTTGGTTACACCACTTCTGATTTCTATGCGCTCAAGCGCTTAGATCCTTCATACCGAGTTTACTGGCCAGATCACAGCTACACCAACGTTCCGGCGCAAATGCCGAAGCTAGAAGAATGGTTTGAATCTCTAGAGCCAGGCAGCGCTAAAAATCTCCAAGCTTTCTTGAAAGACGCCGCCTACAAGTACAAAGTAGGAATGGAAGACCTCGTTTACAAGCCCAGTCTCAGCCTTACCGAATTTATAGACAGTCGCGTACTTGGCGGTTTGTTTAAAATGCACCTCTTCTCCTCCTTTTCGACTTTTATCCGAAAATATTTCAAGCACCCAAAAATCTTGTCGCTGCTCGAATTTCCTGTTTTGTTTTTAGGTGCAATGCCCAACGAGACACCAGCGCTGTACTCCTTAATGAACTACGCGGATATCCAACTTGGCACGTGGTATCCAATGAATGGCATGCATGAATTCATCAAAGCCTTCGCGCGAATTGCCCAAGAACAAGGCGTCAAAATAGAAACTTCGGCCAATGTCGAACGTATTGTCATTGAAAACGGAAAAGCAGTGGGAACAATCGTCAATGGGCAATTACACCGCGCTGATATCGTCATCTCTGGTGCAGACTACGCCCACACCGATCAAAAATTGCTCAAAGAAAACGCCAACTATTCAGATGCCTACTGGGATAAGCGCACTATGGCACCGTCTAGTTTACTTTTTTATGTGGGCGTCAATAAGAAACTTGAAAACTTAGAGCACCACAACCTTTTCTTCGATGAATCTTTAGAAGAACACGGTAAAACCATCTACAAAGATCCGAGCTGGCCACAAAAACCACTCTTTTACATGAGTGTTCCTTCCTTGACGGACCCTAATGTAGCACCCCAAGGATCAGAAAACCTGTTCTTTTTGATTCCGCTGGCCCCTGATCTCCAAGATGACGAAGCCACTCGTGAAAAGTACTTCGAGCTACTTTTAGAGCGACTCAAAAAACTAACGGGTAATGACATCAAAGACCATATCGTCTACAAAAGAAGTTTTTGTGTCGCCGACTTTAAAAGCGATTACAACGCTTTCAAAGGCAACGCCTACGGCTTGGCTAATACCTTGCGCCAAACTGCGATCCTAAAACCGCGCATGCAACACAAAAAAATCAAAAATCTATATTACACAGGTCAACTCACCGTTCCTGGTCCTGGCGTTCCACCCTCTATTGTCTCCGGAGAAGTGGTTGCCAAACAAATCATCGCTAAATACCACTAAACCCATTCTATGAAAGCTTTATTCGACAACGTATGCCAAGAAATGAGCGAGCTGACTACCAAAAGGTACAGCACCTCTTTCTCATTGGGCATCAGCTTTTTGCACAAGGATTTGCAAAAACCGATCTATTCCATCTATGGTTTTGTGCGCTTTGCTGATGAAATTGTAGATACTTTCCACGGGTACGACAAAGAAAAGCTACTCGCCGATTTCAAGGTTCAGACCTACGAAGCGATTGCTGCTGGCATTTCGCTCAACCCTATTCTCAATAGTTTTCAGTGGGTAGTCAACAAATACAACATTCCAATGGAGCTCATCGATACTTTTCTCGATTCCATGGAAATGGATTTACAAAAACAAACCTATGACCAAGGGAAGTACGAGACCTACATCTTGGGATCGGCAGAGGTGGTGGGCCTGATGTGCCTGAAGGTTTTTGTGGAAGGAGACCAACAATCTTACGACGACCTCAAACCTTACGCCATGAAGCTAGGGGCTGCTTTTCAAAAGATCAACTTCCTGCGCGACCTCAAAGCAGATTACCAAGAACTCGGACGCACTTATTTTCCAGGTATCAATCTTTCTGAATTCAATAGTGCCATCAAAAAAGAAATTGAAGCAGACATCGCACTCGATTTTCAGAAAGGCTACGAAGGTATTTTATTGTTGCCCCGCAAGGCGCGCTTTGGCGTCTACATGGCCTATAAATATTACTTTAAGCTGTTCAACAAAATCAAGCAAACACCTGCAGAAAACGTACTCAATGAGCGCATTCGCATTCCTAATTACCGCAAAATGCGCATCCTTCTCACTTCGTATGTCCGACACAATTTAAATTTGCTTTAATGCCCGACGAATACGTTGTTTTGGTAGATGAACAAGACCAAGTTATTGGTCAGCTCGAAAAAATAGAAGCGCACGAATTAGGCCTTCTGCATCGTGCTTTTTCTGTACTCCTCTTCAACGACCGCGGTGAACTTTTACTTCAACAAAGAGCGGCACACAAATACCACTCGCCTCTGCTCTGGACCAACACCTGCTGCAGCCATCAGCGTCCTAATGAAACAACTTTAATGGCCGCAGAACGCCGGCTAAAAGAAGAAATGGGCATGAGCGCTCCAATGCAAACTGCTTTTAAGTTTCAATACAAAGCAACGCTTGACCAAGGGCTTACCGAACACGAACTCGATTATGTGTTATTTGGCTACACCAACCAAGACCCCAACATTAATCCGGAAGAAGTCGCTGCCTTTCGCTGGATATCCATGGCGCAATTGCTCGAAGAACTCCAATCGAAGCGAGATTCATTTACCATTTGGTTTCAAATTTTACTCGACCAACACCTAGAAAAAATTACAAAAGCAGCTAATGAAAGTATGTAGAAGAGCGACCTTTAATGCGGCGCATCGCTTGTATAGACCAGATTGGTCCGACGAAAAAAACAATGCGGTTTTTGGAAAATGTAACAACCCCAATTACCACGGTCACAACTACACTTTAGAAGTCTGGATCGACGGCGAAATAGATCCTGAAACCGGCTATCTCATCGACCTCAAACTCGTTAAGGACCTCATCGGGACAGAAGTTCAGGATCGATTTGACCACCGTAACTTAAATCTAGATTGCCCTGAGTTTGCCAACCTAAACCCGACTGCCGAAAACATCGCTGTCGTGATTTGGAATCTGTTGCGCGCGAAGCTAGAAAGTAAATATGGACTCAGCGTTAAGCTCTGGGAAACTCAAAATAACATCATCGAATACGACGGAAAATGAGTACTGCTCTTTTTTGGCACCGCCGAGACTTGCGCATTCAAGACAACGCCGGGCTATACAAAGCCCTGAAAAATAACCAGGCTGTCGTTCCAGTGTTTATTTTTGACCACCAGATTCTGGAGGCCTTGCCACCAAACGACCAACGCGTGCTGTTCATCCATCGAGAAATCGAAAAAATCAAGGAAGAATATCGCTCTTTCGGTTCCGATATAGAAGTGCTCTACGGTGATCCTAAAATAGAAATTCCAAAGCTGGCTAAAAAATATGGGGTCAAAAACGTATACGCAAATAGAGATTACGAACCTCGTGCACTTGCAAGAGATCAATATATTTATGATGCGCTCAAAAAGGATGATATAGATTTTATTGGGGCGAAGGATCAAGTTATTTTTGAAAAAAGTGAAGTAAGCAAAGACGACGGCAAACCCTACACGATTTACACCCCCTATGCCCGCAAATGGAAGGCCCAACTGACAACCTACCATTTGAAAGCGTACCCGACAGAAAAATACCTACAAAATTTACACAAATTCCAAACTCGAGCGCTGATATCACTCCAAGAAATGGGTTTTCAGGATATCGAAACACACGCTATTCCTGAAAAAACAACGCCAACCGAAGTGATCCAAAAGTACCACCTTCAACGCGATTTACCAGCGGTATCAGGTACCTCCAGACTCAGTTTACACTTGCGTTTTGGCACCATTTCAATTCGAGCCCTTGCAATTCAGGCAATGCAGCTCAATGAAAAGTATCTCAACGAACTCATCTGGCGCGACTTCTATCAAACGATCTTATTTCATTTTCCAGCCACAACCGATCACGCCTTCAAGCCACAATACGACCGGATTGTTTGGGAAAACAACGAAGCAGATTTTGCTGCATGGTGCGCCGGAAAAACGGGATACCCTTTGGTAGATGCCGGAATGCGCGAGCTGAATGCGACAGGATTTATGCACAACCGTGTGCGAATGGTGGTGGCCAGTTTTCTCACCAAACACCTCCTGATAGATTGGCGTTGGGGAGAGCGTTATTTTGCCGAAAAGTTATTAGACTTTGAGCTCGCGAGCAACGTTGGTGGTTGGCAATGGGCTGCGGGCTGCGGTTGCGATGCTGCGCCTTATTTTAGGGTTTTCAATCCAGAAGCGCAACAAAAGAAATTCGATCCGAAATTTGAATACATCAAAAAATGGGTTCCAGAATTTGGAACACCCGCATATATCTATCCGATTGTCGATCACAAAATGGCGCGCGAACGCGTTTTAGATCGATTTAAAAAAGCCTTACAACCATGAGCCAAGCCATTCAAATTGGAGATAACTGCCCTGCATTTAGTTTACCAGATAGCCAAGGAAAACAAATTCATGTCAATGAATACCTCGGCCAAAAAATATTAGTATTGTTCTTTTATCCAAAAGACGATACGCCAGGTTGCACCAAAGAAGCATGTGCTTTTCGAGATGCCTATGCCGATTTTCTTGATCTTGGATGCGAAGTCTTTGGCATTTCATCGGACGACGGCCAATCCCACCAAGCATTCCAACAAAAACACAAGCTGCCGTATCCGCTACTTTCTGATACACAAAAAAAGGTACGCCAGCAATTTGGCGTACCTAAATCTTTGTTTGGACTTATCCCGGGAAGAGTGACGTATGTTGTCGGGCTCGATGGAAAAGTCGCGGGAATTTTTAATTCACAAACCAATCCTGTGGGGCATATTGAAGAAGCCCTGCGCGTGGTTCGTAATTTACTTACTGCTTGATCAACTGAAGCTCTGCAGCTAACTTAATTTCGTCGCCAACCACTACATGACCAGCTTCTGTAACTGCGCTCCATGTCAGACCAAAATCGCTTCTTTTGATACTTCCGCTAATGGTCATTCCTGCTTTGGTTTGTCCGTATGGATCAACAGCAATTCCTGCATATTCCGCTTTGAGAACAACTGGTTTGCTTTGACCCTTGATTTGCATTGTGTCTACTTTCCAGGTTGTTTCCATATTCTTAGATTTAATTTTTTACAAAGGTAGGCGTGCCTTCACAGATTTTATCTTGACCTGCATCAAGACTTTTCGAAGAGCCGCAAAAAGCGTATTTTTGAGTAATGAAATATTTTTACTTTGCTTGCCTTTTGACAATCGCTTTTGGTTCTCGTGCCCAAATCATGAATGGCGCGCTCAACGAAACTTATGCCAATCGTTTTTATTTTGAATCCCAGCGCATGGACATGTACAGAACATTGGTATCCAACGATGATTTTCTGCCAACACCTCTAGGCGAGCGCGCGAACGAAAACTCTTTGAATATTTGGTCACATCAATTGGGAATTTGTATAGGGCTCTCTCGGCACCTATACTTAGATGGTGGCGTTTCATGGCTACAAAATGGGGAGGCTTATGCATTTGAAGCGCTTGATTCTGACTCTACTTTTTCCTATCAAACGCGCTATCGCTATTTAGCCTTGCCACTTCAAGTGAAAATGACCTTCGGAGATCAATTCAAGTTCTACGGGGGTATTGGAATCATACCAGCGCTTTATCAAGGATTTCGACAAGACCTCCAGTGGTCCAACGCATTAGGCGCTAAATACGACGATGAAGTCAAGGTCAATAACGCCATGAATAGCTTTGCGTTTTCGTGGATGGGTTCTGTTGGAATAGAAACCCAATTTGACAATTATTATACATTGCGTTTTGGCGCATTATACAGACAACAGCTCAATAATTCGTATAGCCCCTACGAGGACTACATGCACAAAAGCGTTGGTTGGGGTCTAAATTTGGGTCTTGCCAAAAAACTATAACATGCAACTTCAAGAAATAACGCGTTTTTTAGAGGCAAAATATCCGCTTCAATTACAAGAAAGCTATGATAACGCAGGTCTTATTTACGGTAGGCCAACACAAGAAATACGAGGTGCTTTGGTGTGTCTTGATGTGACGGAAGACATCATTGAAGAGGCCTTAGCTTTGCAATGTAACTTGATCATTGCGCATCATCCAATTGTGTTTAAAGGCTTAAAGCGGCTGAATGGCAAAAATTATGTCGAGCGCATCGTGGAAACTTGCATTCAAAAGGAAATTGCTTTATATGCCATTCACACCAACCTCGACAATCACATTCATGGTGTGAATGACCGTATTGCACAACACCTCGGCTTGGAAAATTGCCGCATTCTGCGCCCAATGGAAGCACAATTGTTCAAATTGGAAGTCTACGTACCACAAACAGATTTTGCAAGCCTAGACAACGCCATTTTAGCAGCGGGTGCAGGTCAAATTGGCAACTACAAGAACTGTCATTTTCGAACGATAGGTACCGGAACTTTTGAACCAAACGAACATGCGCAACCGCACATAGGCGAGGCGGGCAAACGCGAATCTGTCGAGGAATACAAATTGGAATATATAGTGGAGGCTAGTTGTGTAAGTAAAGTGCTTCAAGCCATGCGCCATACGCATCCTTACGAAGAAGTTGCCTATCAATTGCTCCCGACTCAAAACGTGCATCCAGATCGCGGTGCAGGTCTTCTGGGTTCGCTTCCCGAGCCCATGGAGCCTCTTGACTTCTTGCAAATGGTAAAGAAAAAATTCAACTGTGGCGCCATTAGATACACCAAATTACTTCCGCAGAAAATTCAAAAAGTAGCGCTATGCGGTGGCGCCGGTAGTTTTCTTTTGCCTGATGCCATTCGGGCCAAAGCTGACATTTACCTCTCTGCAGACTTCAAATACCACGAATTTTTTGACGCCGATGAACAACTCATTATTGCCGATATCGGACATTATGAAAGCGAGCAATACACAAGTGAACTTTTAGCTGAACAACTTACAGAAAATTTTCCTAACTTTGCGGTCCGTTTAACTAAGTTGAATACGAATCCCGTTAACTATCTATAGCCCATGGCAGCAGCAACTAAAAAAGAAGGTACCATCGCAGAAAAATTGGATGCGCTTTTTGAACTCCAGAAAATCGACTCTGAAATTGACCGCATTCGCACCATCCGTGGTGAACTTCCTTTAGAGGTGCAAAGTCTAGAAGACGAAATCATCGGACTCAACACGCGCGTCTCAAAAATCAACGACGAAATCAAAGAAATTGAAACTGAAATCGCCGATCGCAAAATCGCTGTTAAAGACGCAGAAAGCGCAATTGCCAAATACAAAGAGCAACAAAACAACGTACGCAACAACCGCGAATTCGAATCTTTGTCAAAAGAAATCGAGTTCCAAGAACTCGAAATCAAACTCCACGATAAAAAATCAAAAGAGGCCAAACTCAAAATTGACCTCAAGAAAGAAACCCTTACCGAAGCTGTAGAGCGCGTTGAAATGAAACAAGAAGACCTCGATGGCAAAAAAGCCGAGCTCGAGGCCATCGTCAGTGAAACACAAAAAGACGAAGAAAAACTCATGAAAGCTTCTGACACAGCCAAGAAAAATATCGAATCTCGCTTGGTGTTCGCCTATGAGCGTTTGCGCACCAACGCCAAAAATGGCTTAGCTGTTGTGCAAGTGATGCGTGGTTCTTGCGGTGGTTGCTTCAACAAAATTCCACCTCAGCGTCAGCTCGATATCGTTACTAAAAAGAAAATTATTGTTTGCGAGCATTGTGGTCGTATTTTGGTCCCACAAGAAGCAAGCGAAGCATAATTCTCAGACACCTATTTATAAAAAAAGCGCTCTTTGGAGCGCTTTTTTTATGTTCTTACTTTTGCTCGAGGAGCCCAACTTTCTGATCAGTTCAATTTAAATTGAATATCTAATTTGGCTAGCTCTTTGAAAAGCTGGCTAGAAGGTTGCACTTTTACACTTCGTGATGGCAACGAAACTTCTACGCCATCTAAAGGGTCAAAGACCGTAAAATGCAATTGGCAGGCGCCAGGATTGGCTTCGAATAGTTCGTGGAGCTGCTCGATGACCATTTGGTCGAGTTGTTTGGCCGAAAAACGCAACTTGAGCATTTTGGCACGTTTGTCGCGGAGCTCTTGTAGCAATTCGATTTGATGCACGACGAATTCTGGGTATTGTCTGAATCTAGGAACTTCTATTCGGCCTTTAATGGCAACAAAGGTTCCGGGTTCCATAAAGTGCTTGAACTTTAAGTAGGACTCATTGAACAAATTGAGCTTGAAAGCCTCTTGGTAATCTTCGATGATCAAAGAACCAAAGGCATCACCTCTTTTGGTAATGCGGTGCTCTGCATTGGTAATAATGGCGGCAATCTGGAGGTCGCGGCCGAGATACGCAGCAGGGTCATTAAGCATCGAGACTGTTCCGGTACAAAAAGAACTAATCTCTACTTTGTAGTCGTCTAGGGGGTGTCCTGAAATAAAAATACCCACGACCTCTTTCTCTCGATTGAGCTTGTAAATAGCGGGCCATTCTTCAGTGCGCGGAAAAGTGGGCGCTGGCATTGTGGTACCCGTAGCTTCGCCGAACATGCTGTGTTGGGCGGATTGTGCTTGTTCTTGAACACTTGCGCCGTAGCGGATAGCAGCATCTAGAAAAGTTCGGCCGTTGGCATCTGCGACCATGTATTGGGCACGATGTACGTCTTTAAAAGAATCAAAACCACCTGCGTAAACCAAGCTCTCAAAAGCGCGCTTGTTGCAGAGTCTTAAATTGATGCGTTTGGTCACGTCAAAAATAGATTCAAATGGGCCATTTTTGCGTTCCTCCAGAATGGCTTCCACTGGGCCACTGCCCATGCCTTTAATAGCGCCGAGGCCAAAGCGAATGGCGCCCGCAGCATTGACCGAAAATGTAAATCCAGACTCATTTATATCAGGGCCCAAGACCTCGATGCCCATGCGGCGACACTCTTCCATAAAAAAGGAAACTTGTTTGATGTCGGACATGTTGTTACTGAGCACAGAGGCCATGTACTCGGCAGGGTAATTGGCTTTGAGGTAAGCCGTTTGATAAGCTACCCAAGCATAGCATGTGGAGTGTGATTTATTAAAGGCGTAGGATGCGAAAGCTTCCCAGTCTTTCCAGATTTTTTCTAGGGTTGGGGCGACATGACCTTTTGCTGTGGCGCGCTCAATAAAAGTTGGCTTCATTTTATCGAGTACTTTGCGGTCTTTTTTACCCATGGCTTTGCGCAAGGTATCGGCCTCGCCCTTGGTGAAATCGGCAAGTTTTTGGGACAAAAGCATAACTTGCTCTTGGTAGACGGTAATGCCGTATGTTTCTTGAAGGTATTCTTCGCAATCCTGAAGATCGTAGATGATTGGCTCTTCGCCGTGTTTGCGCTTGCAATAGGACGGAATGTATTCCATCGGACCAGGACGATACAAGGCGTTCATGGCGATGAGGTCAGCAAAGAGGGTTGGGCGCAACTCTTTGAGGTGCTTTTGCATACCTGGTGATTCGTATTGGAAGATACCAACTGTTTCACCGCGCTGAAAAAGTGCGTAGGTGGCTTCGTCGTCTATGGGAAAGGTATCTGGATCGAGGTCGATGCCGCGGTTTTCTTTGACCAAACGCACGGCGTCTTTGATGAGTGTAAGGGTCTTGAGGCCTAGGAAGTCCATTTTGAGAAGGCCCGCGGCTTCGGCAACTGCGTTGTCGTATTGGGTGCAGACCATGTCGGAATCTTTAGCCGTAGCTACCGGCACAAAATTAGTGAGGTCGTCTGGAGTGATGATGACCCCGCAGGCGTGAATACCCGTGTTGCGCACCGAACCTTCAATTTCCATGGCTTTTTGCAACACTTGGGCTTGTAAGTCAGAACCTTGGTATATGCGGCGCAGTTCTTTGGCATTGCCAATCGCTTCTTGGTTGCGGAGTTTGTCAATGAGCTCTGGTTCGGGCATTGAAAAAAGCTTGCGCAAAGACAAATCGGGAATGAGTTTGGCCAAGCGGTCGGCTTCCGGAAGCGGTAGGTTCATGACACGGGCGGTATCTCGGATCGCGGATTTGGCAGCCATGGTGCCGTAGGTGATGATCTGGGCAACTTGGTTAGCTCCGTATTTGTTGATGACGTAGTCGATGACGCGCCCACGACCTTCGTCGTCGAAGTCGATATCGATATCGGGCATGGAGACGCGATCTGGATTGAGAAAACGCTCAAAGAGGAGATCGTATTGGATGGGGTCTATGTTGGTGATGCCAATGCAGTAGGCCACTGCCGAACCCGCTGCCGAACCCCTACCCGGCCCTACAGAAACGCCCATTTGTCTGGCAGCATTACAGAAATCTTGAACGATCAGAAAGTAACCAGGGTATCCTGTTTTTTCAATTGTTGCGAGTTCGAAATCGATGCGTTCGGTGATTTCGGTGGTGAGTTCGGTGTAGCGACGCTTGGCGCCTTCATAGGTTAGGTGACTTAAAAAAGCGTTTTCGCCGCGCTTTCCGCCGTCGATTGCGTCCTGGGAATCAATGAACTCGGCTGGGATGTCAAAGGCAGGTAGTAATACTTCGCGAGCCAAACCATAGTGTTCACATTTCTCGATGATTTCTGCAACATTGGCAATTGCCTGTGGCAAGTCAGAAAAAAGCGCCAGCATTTCTTCGGTGCTGCGCATGTAGTAAGAGTCGTTTTCCAGACCGTAACGAAAACCTCGGCCTCGACCCTTTGGGGTTTCTACAAGTTCGTTGTCCTTGACGCAAAGCAATACATCGTGGGCAATTGCATCCTTTTGTTCGACGTAATAGGTGTTGTTGGTGGCGACAATTTTGACCTGATGTTGATCAGCAAGCGCAACAAGCATAGGATTGAGCCGCTCTTCGACCTCTAGGCCATGCCGGCCAATTTCGATGTAAAAATCGGAGGTGAACTCGGATTTCCACCATAAAAGTGCTTCTTCTGCCTGACGCTCCCCTACATTGAGAAGTAAACTTGGGATTTCGCCGTAAAGGTTGCCACTCAGGACAATGAGGTCTTCTTTGTATTGAATCAGGAGCTCTTTGTCTATTCTTGGGACATAGTACATGCCTTGGGTATAGGCAATAGAAGCTAACTTTATCAGGTTTTGATAACCGTTTTTATTCTTGGCCAAACATACAATTTGGTATCCGTTGTCTTTGACGGTTTTATCTTGGTGACTACGACATACATTGAATTCACAGCCGATTATGGGTAAGATCTCTTGTTGGTCGAAGGGTTCTCCGTTTGCTTCTGCCTCGGCGCGGGCTGCCTGAACTTTAGCGTTGTGGGCAGAGGCGATTTTTTCAAATTGAAAAGCCGCCATCATGTTGCCGGTATCGGTGAGCGCAACAGCGGGTTGTTTCAAGGTAACCGCTTTATGGATAAGGGCGCTAACCTCAGCAGTTGATTGCAAGATAGAATACTGGGTATGGTTGTGCAGGTGGGCAAACACAAGCCCATCGCTATCCAAAGAAATTGCGGATTTGACTACTGGAGGATCTTGTGCGGGGCGCTTTGTTGCGCGTAGCTTCTCACTTTCAGCCTTCAGATTGACGTGTTGGATTCCGATTTTTTGGATGGGTGCCGGATTGAGTGTGCGGTAAGACTCAAAATAACCAGGCTCTTGCAGGATTTCTTCTAGCGTGTAGTGTTCTTGTCGAAGTAATTCTAGAAAACAACGCGTGGTGGCCTCGACATCTGCCGTTGCGTTGTGCGCTTCGTTAAAGGGCTCGTGAAATAAATGTTGATGCAACTCTGTGAGCGTCGGCAACTTGAATTTACCCCCTCGGCCACCAGGAATTTGACATAAAAGCGCACTATTTTCTGTACAAGTATCGAGTACGGGTTTGGTGAGGGGCGTCTCTTGGCCCATGCGCAGGTATTCTGCACCCATGACATTAAGGTCGAAACGCAGGTTGTGACCAACCATAAATTTGGACCGAGCGAGGTCTTTGTTAAAAAGCGCAAGCACATCGGAAAGGCTTTCGCCAACTGCTAAAGCAAGTTCGGTAGAAATACCATGTACGCGCTCAGATTCAAAAGGAATATTGAAACCCTCTGGCCGGATAATGAAGTCTTGTTGAGAGATGAGCTCACCGGCTTCATCGTGGAGTTGCCATGCGAGCTGAACCACACGGGGCCAGTTGTCTAGGTCGGTGATTGGCGCGTTGAAATTACGCGGAAGGCCCGTGGTTTCGGTATCAAAAATGAGGTACATGACTGCAGCTAAAAGGGAACTTTAAATTTAGGGATTTCTGCAGCAAACCCGAGCAATTGTTGAAAACTATTGTGTGGCTTTTTCCCAATAATCGTTGAGCAACACCACCAATTTTCGCGAAATATTGTTTTGATAACGCTTGGTGCGGTAACCCCCCACCCAATTGATACCTCGAATGGCGTTCGTCAGAAAGACTTCGTCGGCGGCGAGTAAGTTTTGTGGCATAATGGCACATTCATACACTTTTATACCGTTGGCCAATGCTAAATTGATCACTTGCATGCGCATGGTGCCCGCCAAACACCCTTCGTCCAAACCGGGCGTATAAAGTACACCATTGCTGATGATAAAAAGATTACACGAAGAGGTTTCGAGAATTTGGCCGCGCAAATCGGTCAGAAAAAGATCATCTAGGCCCTGTGCTTTGGCAGCCAACGCCGCCATGATATAGGGCAAACCCATTTTGGTTTTGAAATTGGATAAAAGGTTTTTTTGAAGCTTGATGTCTTGATAGATATCGAGTTCGAGACCGCGCGCATTGAGTTCAAAATGATTGACATCGTACGGATAGACCTCGATGTAGTAAGTGGCGTCATTGGCATCTGGCAAATAGGCACCACCGCTAATTCGATCGAGTGACAAACGGCAACGCCCACCCTCAAGAATGCCTGATTCAGCACATAATTCAAGGATTTTAGCTTCAAAAAATGCCGTCGTATAACTTGCCGAAGGACGCATATGAATGGCGCGCGCACCTGCCAAAAGACGCAAGATGTGATTCTCTAAATTGAGCGGTCTGCCATTGATGATGCGGATGCTTTCAAATACGCCATCGCCGTAGAGATGTGCGCGATTACCTGGTAAGATGGTCGGTGCATCACCTGCGAGAATGGAACCGTTGTTATTGACGTAAAGCATTGGCGACAAAACTTTTAGTGTAACAAAGATGCAAAATATTGCGCATAGCCCGGCATAAAAAGCAGAACGAATAAAATCCCCGCTATTGCACCTGAAATATGTGCATCGTGCGCGATGCCTGTATTCCCTTTTCTGAACGCATAATACTCGATCAGTAAATAGATGGGGCCAAATAGGTAAGCTGGAATGGGAATTGGGATGAACATCAGCATAAGCCCTTCCGTAGGATGCGCCGTAATAAATGCGAAAAGCACCGCTGTAACCGCACCCGAGGCACCCAAGCTTCTGTAAGTGGGTTGATCTTGATGTCGGTAATAGGAATAGAGTGTGGCAAACAAGCCACCCATTAAGTACAGTGCCGCGAAATAATAGGTTCCTTTTACGAATCCAAAAATGGCGTTGTATTCATCGGCTAAATAAGCACCGATAAACCAAAGCGTGAGCATATTGAATAACAAGTGTGACCAATCGAGGTGAACGACCATATGCGTGAAAAAGCGATACCATTCAGATTGATGCTTTATGCGGTAAGGGATGAAGAGCATTTTTTCTAGAAATGCTTGATTTTGAAAACCTTGCCATGAAATGAGCGCCGTAAGTAAAATAAGTCCAAGTACCATCGAGTTCTCCGTAGATTTAACTACATTCAACGAAAATAAGCATTAAAATGAAGTCGGCCATACAATTCAGCGCAGCATGCCTCGTTTGGCTTTTTGTCTTAGCTGCCTGTAAAGAGGCCCCTGCCAAAGTACCGCAACATGATTTCCTTCTGGATAAAAAGTTACCATTAGCTACAAAAATCAAAAGGCTCCTCACCGAGGGCCACCCCGAGTTGCCGCTGGACAAAAAACAACGTCAACAATTGGATAGCTTGTATCGACAATTCGCTTATCGATCGGTCTTCAATAGTGATGAAAAAGGCCAAGCCATTCAACAACAATGGATACAAACGATTGCAAAACACGGGCATTTTGGTTTGCCAGTTGCCCGAATGATGGTAATAGAACACCCCTCAGGCTTGATCAAAGAACTCCTTGTCAATTATCAAATTGGCACCATGGTACACGACCTCGATAGCGGTTTGATTGATTTTGACCGTCAAGCATTCAAAGTAAAAAAATGGAAAAATTTCCCGACAGCTTGGCTCACCGAGTCTCAAAATACCGATTCACTTTTGTTGAGTTGCGGGCCAGCGGATACCAATTACCGATATTTTGCCCAACACCTCTATCACTTTGCCGACACCGCTGTATTAGACACCCTGCAATTCAAAGTTTGTACCGAAAAAGAAAATCCATCCTTATCCTGGAAACAAGCCCAATCCGCGCTTCAATCTCTCGGCTTCATTGACGCTACTTCAGATAGCCTAAGCATCAGAAAAGCACTGCGCACCTTTCAAAAATCAAAAGGATTAAACCCCGACGGGCGCATTGGCACTGCTACCTCCATCGTTTTTGGGACCTCAAAAATTGAGCAATTGTACAGCGCTCAAATTTCCTTAGATCGCCTGAGGCAGGCCGGCGCAAGACCAAAAACGTTTGTAGCCATCAATCTTCCTGCATTTGAATTGCAATTTGTGAGTAACGATACCCTACGAGCAGTGCACCGCATCATCATCGGTAAAATAGAACACCCCACCCCAACGCTTCAATCCTTTATTACCCAGATAGTGAGTTTGCCCTATTGGCGCGTGCCCAGCTCTATTGCCAAAAAAGAAATTTTACCGGCGCTGAAAAGATCTTCCACATACCTAGGAAAGGAACACATGCGCATCTACGCAGCAGGAAAAAAAGAAATTGACCCGGGAAAGGTCAGATGGAAACAATTCAAAACGAATACTTTTCCGTATCAAATTATTCAGGATCCTGGCCCTTGGAATAGCCTTGGGCTGATCAAATTTGAATTTGCCAATTCATTTTCTGTTTACGTCCACGACACGCCGAGTAGACAACTTTTCAATCAAGTTTTTAGAAGTTTTTCGCATGGCTGTATGCGCGCTGAAAACCCAGTTGAATTGGGAAAAATGATCTTGAATCAAGACAAAGTTGGCAACTCATTTAATCCAATCAATGGCGATTCTCTTCAGGTTTTAATCGACCAAAACGTGCATCAAAAAATTCGACTCAGGAAAGCCATTCCCATTATGGTCACTTACCAAACCGTGAGTGCCGATCGCAACAGCCTGCGTTTTCACATCGATCTCTATCAAAAAGAACGCCACTTGCTGACTTTATTTCATTCGGGAAATAATGGCTAATTTTACCTAAAATTTTGACCATGCTTGTTTCTCCATCTGTGCTTTCTTGCGACTTCGGCAACATTGAACGCGACACCCTCATGCTCCATCATTCTTCGGCAGACTGGTTGCACATCGATGTCATGGACGGCGTGTTTGTTCCGAATATTTCCTTTGGATTTCCAGTTTTGCAAGCGATTCGCAAGCATACCAACAAAACCCTAGACGTGCACCTCATGATTGCCAATCCCGATGCATACCTCGAAGATTTTAAAAAGGCAGGTGCAGATATCCTCACCGTTCATTACGAAGCCTGCACACACCTCCACCGCACCATTAGTCGGATTCAAGAACTCGGCATGAAAGCAGGAGTTGCCCTCAATCCGCACACACCAATCGAGGTGTTGAGCGAGATTGCACCTCTGCTCGATTTAGTGCTCATCATGAGCGTAAATCCAGGCTTTGGAGGTCAAAAATTCATAGCTGCCGCCAACGTTAAAGTAGCCAGACTCAAGGCTCTGCGCACGCAGTTAAATGCGCATTTTTTGATCGAAGTAGATGGTGGAGTCAATCTTGAAACTGGGGCGCAACTTGCCGATGCGGGTGCAGATGCTCTAGTGGCCGGGAGCTTCGTTTTTGGTGCGGCAGATCCTGTTGCTACCATTGCAGCTTTAAAAAGCTTGTAAATACGTAACCAAACCTCCCTTTCGACGTTAAACGCCACATGAAGCGCCCCTTTGCTTTGCTCCTTTTTATATTGTTGCTTTTGTCCGTCGATAGTCGCGCACAAGGGCTTGCCCAAAAAGAGCAAGTCGCCTCGCAGCTCCTGACCGACTTGCGCTCGAGCACCGACGACAGCAAAAGCCTCTCTCTTCAAGCCGAATTCAAAAAAGCAATGGCCGAACTCGTTCGCAGCAAGGATTTTTTTGACTACCCACTTCAAACTTTAAAAATTGCAGACCTCCGCAGCTCCGATGAATCGGTGCGCTTACTGACCTGGAATGTCGAACTTTCAGATCTTTCCAATACCTACGGTGGTTTTGTATTGCACCGCGAAGAAGGTCGCGACCGCATTTTGGTACTCGAACTAACCGATGTTCTTGACCCTTATAGTCCAAAACCAGAAAACACCATCGATCAAAAAAATTGGTACGGTGCTGTTTATTACAAAATCATCGACTTTTCTTTTCAAGGTAAAACCCAATACCTCCTTTTTGGCTACGACGGCGGGACCACTATGAGTAATTTCAAGATCCTCGATGTCTTGAGTTTTTCGGGTCAAAATGCCAAATTTGGCAGCCCTGTGTTCAAAGATCCGAAATCATTGAAAAAACGCGTCGTTTTTGAATATGCTAACATGGCAAGTATGTCTTTGGAATTCGAACCCAAACGCGCCCGGATCGTATTTGATCACCTCTCACCCGAATCGCCGGCTTTAGAAGGGGTGGCATCTTATTATTTTCCAGATATGTCCTATGACGCCTATGTCTACGACTACGACCGCGAGTTGTGGAATTTAGAAGCCGACGTCATTGCCACCAACCCAGAAGATATTGGCGAAAGGTTTTATTATGCACTCAACCAAAAATCTGGGAAAGTGGAAAAAAACAGGATGCGCGCAGACTGGATGAATCCTACGGATGCAGACAACCCTGCTAATGGTGCGCATCAGGCCGCTCTTCCAGAACCAGCAAATACTGCAGCAGAACTGAACCCAAATAAAAAGCAACGCAAGCGTTTCAAAATCTTCAGAAAATCAAGTAATCCAGAATCTTACTAAGCAAAGCACCCATGCAACTCGGAAAAATCAATCAACTTACCATCAAGCGTTTTGCACCTCCCGGAGCTTATCTGATCGATCTGCAAGAGAACGAAGTCTTGTTGCCCAACAAATACCTTACTCCAGACATGGAAGAAGGGACAGAAGTAGCGGTTTTTATCATGAAAGACTCCTCTGAGCGTCTTGTTGCAGTCACCGAGAAACCATACATTCTATTGGGCGACTGCGCCTACCTCGATGTGGTGCAGGTGAATCCGTATGGCGCATTTGTAGACTGGGGGCTCGACAAAGATTTGTTTGTGCCTTTTGCCGAACAACGCCAGCGCCTAGAAATTGGGGATCGGCATTTATTCACGCTGCTCTACGATTACGAAACCGACCGCTTATTTGGCAGCATGAAAGTCAAAAAAGTACTCACGCCGTGCAAAGACCTGAGTTTGGAAGGACAAGAAGTTGAATTATTGGTCTGCGAAGAAGGAAAACTAGGCCGCAACGTCATTGTCAATATGCGCTACGAAGGCCTTATTTTCAAAGACCACCAGAATCAAGTGCTCGAAACTGAGCAAGTATGCAAAGGGTATGTCGCGAAAGTGAGAGAAGATGGCAAACTTGACATCCGTTTGGAAGTTCCCAATGATAGCAGATACGATGCAGCAGAGCAGAAAATATTGGATACCTTATCACAGCACGATGGTTTCTTAGCCCTCACCGATAAGAGCGACCCAGACGAAGTACGCAGCGTTCTTGGCCTCAGTAAGAAAACTTTTAAGCAAGCGATCGGCAAACTCTACAAACACCGTCGTATCGCCCTAGAGTCCGACGGCATTCGCTCGCTCAATAACCCGAGAACAAACTAGCGGCCATCGCCGTCTAATAAGTTTCCTAGACCGCCCAAAATACTACCCTCTTCTTTACGAGTAGTGGTGCCATAGGCCAAAACCCGAGCTGCCAAGCGTGAAATCGGCAAACTCTGTAACCAAACTTTTCCAGGACCTTTGAGTGTGGCAAAAAACAATCCCTCGCCACCAAAAATGGTGTTTTTGATCCCGCCCACAAATTGGATATCGTAGTCGATATCTTGGGTGTAGGCAACAATACAACCGGTATCGACTCTCAAGACTTCTCCGGGTTGTAAAGTTCTTTCGGTAATGTAGCCGCCTGCGTGGCAAAATGCCAGGCCATCGCCTTCTAATTTTTGCATGATGAATCCTTCGCCACCAAACAATCCTGTACCTAACTTTCTTTGGAACTCTATTCCGACACTTACACCTTTTGCTGCCACCAAAAACGCATCTTTCTGACAAACAATTTTGCCGTTGAGTTGCAATAAGTCAAAAGCGATGATTTTACCGGGATACGGAGCCGCAAAGGCGACTCTGGCTTTGCCAAAACCTTGATTCGTAAATGCGGTCATGAATAAACTCTCGCCGGTAAGCAGACGTTTACCAGCACTGAATAATTTGCCCATGAAGCCCGATTGCGGCGTGCCGTCTCCGAAAATAGTTTGCATTTCGATGGACTGATCCATGTACATAAACGCGCCAGCTTCGGCAATTGCCGTTTCTTGGGGATCGAGCTCAATTTCAATAAGCTGCATTTCTTCCCCTTTGATGAAGTAGTCGATTTCGTGATTATTGCGCATGTTTTTTCTTGTAAAATTAGCAACAAAGTAGTTGCCGAGGATTGTTTAACTTTGTCAAATGGAAACACCACAACATATTGCGGTTATCGGCGGCGGAAGTTGGGCCACAGCTTTGGTCAAGATCCTCTGTAATAACTGCACAAAGGTCCATTGGTGGATGCGCAGCGATGAAGCTATTTCTCATATTCATCAGTTTGGTCACAATCCTAAATACCTCCAATCCGTTTCTTTTGATACCCAACAGTTGGTCTTAAGTTCTAACTTAGAAAAAACGCTAGCCTCAGCAGATTGGGTCATCATTGCGACGCCAGCTGCATTTTTAGAAGAAGCATTCAATGGTATCGGCGAAAGTCATTTTGCCAATAAAGTTGTTTTTTCTGCGGTGAAGGGCATTGTGCCGTCTTACAATGCCATCCCAGCTCGCTTTATTCACAAAAGTTTCGGCGTTCCCTACGACCACATCGGGATCATTTCTGGGCCCTGTCATGCAGAAGAAGTTGCTATGGAAAGACTTTCCTATCTCACTTTGGCCTGCCCTCAAACCAATTTTGCCCAACAAATGGCCCAGGCGCTAAGCTGT
>ENA-OREM01000229-OREM01000229.1-marine-metagenome-genome-assembly--contig:-NODE-229-length-45356-cov-4.012500_pt1 | contig 45356 bp, 43 predicted proteins | sample MGYA00248623_ERZ508561 | MGnify/ENA primary metagenome ERZ508561 (study PRJEB26227, sample SAMN06264494) | marine metagenome | isolation source: Columbia River Estuary | place: USA:Columbia River Estuary...
GAATGGTGACCATCAAGTTACAAATATCTTTATAGATGAAACACTCATGTCTGATAAAGACATGCTGGAAGATTTAATTATGATGGCTGTAAACGATGCCTCTTCAAAGATAGGCGAAATTTCAAAAGATAAAATGAAAAATGTGACTGGTGGCCTCAACTTGCCTTTCTAGCTATTTAATTTGCCAATATTATGATTGAAAAACTAAACAAAGCATTCAGTAAATTACCTGGAGTAGGCTCAAAAACCGCACAGAGATTTATTTATCATCTCCTGGAAAGAGATCGCCTAGGAGGATTGGAGCTTGCTAAGGCACTCACTGATGCAATGGAGAACGTTAAAAACTGTGAGAAATGCAGAACATTAACTGAAAAAAATATTTGTGAAATATGCTCAAATGATGTTCGTGATGACTCACAGCTCTGTATAGTCGAAACTCCCTCAGACATCCACGTTATAGAGCAAAGTGGGGTTTACACTGGCAAATACTTTGTCCTTAGCGGCTACCTCTCTCCTATCGATGGGATTGGTGCATCAGAATTAGGACTGGATGAATTAGAAGTACTATTAAGTAATCAAAGTGTCAGCGAGCTTATCTTGGCAACAAATGCTACAATTGAAGGCGAGGTGACTGCACATTATATTCACAATCTTGCAAAAAAATATCAAATAAAGACCACAAGAATAGCGCACGGAATTCCACTTGGTGGAGAATTAGAATATACAGATATCAATACAATTGCTCACGCCCTTTCTGGACGAAAAGATTATAACTAGCGAGTCTTTAAAGGGTTATTTCAATCCAAGTAGTTATTGTATAATATGTCAGTTTTATCCGACACATCGCCTTCATGGAAAAAACATATAACCCTGAACTTATCGAACAAAAGTATCGTGATTTATGGGAGACAGGCGACCTCTTCTCTTCAAAAACGAATTCTTCGAGTGAAAATGCATTTAGCATTGTCCTTCCGCCGCCCAATGTAACAGGCAGCCTTCACATGGGTCATGCATTCCAGCACACCATAATGGATGTCTTCACTCGCTACAATAGAAGCAAAGGCAACCAAACACTCTGGCAACCTGGAACGGACCATGCAGGAATAGCAACTCAAATGGTTGTTGAGAGACAACTTGGACTTGAAAATATATCTAGACACGATCTCGGTAGAGATAAATTTACTGAAAAAGTTTGGGACTGGAAGTCACAATCTGGAGGAACGATTACCTCGCAAATGAGACGTCTTGGCGCATCTGTTGACTGGGAAAGAGAGCGCTTCACTATGGACGAATCTCTTTCAAAGGCCGTAAAGAAAGTATTTATTGATCTCTATAACGAAGGTTTAATATACCGCGGCAAAAGATTAGTTAATTGGGACCCTGTCTTACTCACTGCAGTTTCAGATCTAGAGGTCATTAGTAAAGAAGAGAATGGGTTTTTATGGCATATTAAGTACCAAGTCGCTGACTCTGAAGAAATACTAATTGTAGCTACAACAAGGCCTGAAACAATGCTTGGGGATTCTGCTGTAGCAGTTCATCCAGAAGATGAGCGTTATCAGCACTTGGTGGGAAAGTTTATAAACCTGCCTCTTTCAGATAGAAAGATTCCAATTATAGCTGACGACTATGTTGATATGGAATTTGGCACTGGCTGCGTCAAAATTACGCCAGCTCATGACTTTAATGACTATGAAATTGGACAAAGGCACAAATTAGAAGTTATTAATGTGTTGACTGACAATGCTGCAATAAACTTAAACGCGCCAACTAAATATCAAGGCTTGGATAGATTTGAGGCAAGAAAAGCAATTGTCAATGACCTAGAAAAGCAGAACTTAATTGAAAAAATAGATCCACACACACTCATGGTTCCAAGGGGTGACAGAACCAATAGCATTATCGAACCTTACATGACTGATCAATGGTTTGTTAAAGTAAAACCGCTAGCTGAGCCAGCAATTGATGCCGTTAAAAATGGAAGTATTCGTTTTGTGCCTGAAAACTGGGAGAAGACATACTTTAACTGGATGGAAAATATTGAAGATTGGTGCATCTCTCGTCAAATTTGGTGGGGTCATCGTATTCCTGCTTGGTACGACAAAGAAGGTAATTATTATGTCGCAGACAGCATCGAAGAGGCTCAAGAACAAGCAGGAAAAAATGTTGAATTAACACAAGATGAAGATGTACTAGATACATGGTTTTCATCTGCACTATGGCCTTTTTCAACCCTTGGATGGCCTGAAGCAACGCCCGAAATGTCGCGTTTTTACCCAACCAGTGTTCTTGTAACTGGATTTGATATTATATTTTTCTGGGTTGCTCGAATGATTATGTTTGGACTTAAATTTGCCAATGATGTGCCCTTTAAGGATATTTATATTACTGGCCTCATTAAGGACGGCAATGGACAAAAAATGAGCAAATCTAAAGGAAATGTACTTGACCCCATTGATTTAATTGATGGAATAAGCCTTGAAGCCCTTCTCGAAAAAAGAACACAAGGCATGATGCAACCAAAACTTGCAGAAAAAATTCAGAAACAAACAAAAAAAGAGTTTCCTGACGGCATTCCCTCATTTGGCACTGATGCTATAAGATTTACATTCACCGCTCTAGCATCTTTTGGACGTGATATAAAGTTTGATCTAAAACGGGTTGAAGGTTACCGTAATTTCTGCAACAAACTATGGAATGCTTCTCGCTTTGTATTAATGAATCTTGATTCAAAATCAATAAACTTTGATGCAGAACTATCAAGCCAAGATAAATGGATACTATCCAGACTTCAACAAGTTAAGACTGAAGTTGAAAAACATCTTGCAGATTATCGACTAGACCTCATGAGTCAAACGTTATATGAATTCGTTTGGCATGATTACTGTGATTGGTATCTTGAAATATCTAAGCCCCTTCTAGAGAATGATAAAACTAAACAAGGTTGCGAAGCAACACTATTAAAAGTTTTATCTGAGACTTTAGTTTTACTTCATCCAATCATCCCATTTATTACTGAAGAAATATTTGAGCAATCACAAAAATTACAATCTAATTCGACTGGCAAACTCATCTCTCAACCTTTTCCAGAGCCAAGTAAGGACTTATTAAATACTGAGGCAGAGGCTGAAATAGACTGGTTAAAGGAATTTATATTAGGAATTAGGAAAATCAGAGGGGAAATGAATATTTCTCCTGGAAAGCCACTGCCTTGTTTTGTTAAGAGCTATAGTTCAAAAGATCAATCCTACATTGACAATAACAAAGCGATGCTATTTGCATTAGCTAAGCTTGATACTGTAGATTTACTCTCACAGGATGAGGAGGAGCCAGAATCTGCAATAGCATTAGTTGGTGAAATGAAAATTCTAATTCCACTTGCTGGACTAATCGATAAAGGGGCTGAACGAGATAGGCTTAATAAGGAGATTGAAAAATTATCCAAACTTAAATCTCAGTTTGCAGCAAAGCTTAACAATGAAAAATTTATTAATGGTGCACCTGAAGCAGTGGTTAATAATGAAAAAGACAAGTTGGCATCTACTGAAAATGCTTTAAAAGACTTAAATCAGCAATTAGTAAAAATTTCTAAACTATAAAGGGAAAATTGTAATTCATTGAAAAAACACAATAAAAATATTTTAAATCCTGTCAACAAGATAGAATACTCACAAGTTTATTATGATTAAATTTATAGCACTCCCTCTGGCTTTGATACTCCTAACTCTTAGGGTTAGTGCTGAATCATATGTCTATATTACTGATCAACTTGATTTACCCATTCGTTCTGATAAGTCTTTTGGAAATAATATAATTCGTCTTCTACCCTCAGGGACTGAACTTTCTCTTCTTCAGAGTACTGAAGATGGATGGGCTCAAATCCAGTTTGATGATACTATTGGCTGGATTAAATCGTTTTATTTATCACCAGATCCCGCTGCTAGAGAGAAACTTAAAAAATTAACAAGAACTGACAATGCTAATAAGCTGCTTATCTCAAAACTAAGCGGCGAAAAAGAAGAATTAGAGAGTCAGCTTTTAACAGTTAAGCAAGAAAATACTGACCTAATTGTTCAAAGCTCAAAATCTCAAGCTGAAAAAGAGCACATTGAGCAAATCTACCAAGATGCGTTGAAACTTGAGCATGAAAATGAGAAGCTTATTCAAGAAAAATTACAGCTTAAAGCTGAACTCCAGTTAGCTGTTAATAACACTCAAATTCAAAAAGATACAAGCTCAAGAAACTGGTTTATTGTTGGCGCAATTGTACTTTTCTTTGGAATGATAATCGGTTTTATAGTTCCAGGACTTCTTAATAGAAGACGGTATTAAAATTTAGGAGAATAAAATGAAAGAATTAAAAAAAGCACTTACCTTTGATGATATTTTGTTGGTTCCTGCCCATTCTGAAGTACTCCCAAAACAAGTCAGCTTAACATCTAAACTTACAAATAAAATTACCCTACAAACCCCAATTATTTCTGCTGCAATGGATACAGTGACAGAGGGTAAGCTTGCAATTGCAATTGCGCAAGAGGGAGGAATGGGTGTCATTCATAAAAACATGTCTATCAAATCTCAAGCCAAAGAAGTGAGAAAGGTTAAGAGATTTGAGTCAGGAATTATAAGGGACCCTATCAGTGTTGATCCCTCTGCTACTATAAAGGATGTTTTTGACCTTCAAGCACAACATGGCATTTCAGCTATGCCCGTAGTATCAAATAACATATTAGTTGGACTTATAACCAGTCGTGATGTTTTATTCGAAACTCGTCTTGATGAAACTGTACAAAATGTCATGACACCTCAGGAGTCTCTAATTACAGTCTCCGAAGGCACATCAATGGAAACTGTTCGAAAATTGCTTCAAAAACACCGCATTGAAAGGGTTTTAGTGACTGATAAAAAATTTAAGTTAGGTGGAATGATCACAGTAAGTGACATTAAAAAGACAAGTGATTTTCCGAAAGCTGCTAAAGATGATCAAGAAAGACTTATTGTTGCTGCTGCTGTTGGAGTTGGGAAAGAGTCTAGTGAGAGAATTAGTGCTCTAGTCGATGCAGGTGTTGACGTTGTCGTAATTGATACCGCTCATGGCCACTCTCAAGGTGTCATTGATCGTGTAAAGAAGACCAAAAAAGACTTTCCAAACTTAGAAATTATTGCTGGCAATATTGCAACTGCAGAAGCAGCGATCGATTTAGCTAAAGCAGGTGCTGACTGCGTTAAAGTTGGAATTGGGCCCGGAAGTATATGCACAACTCGAATTGTAGCAGGTGTTGGCGTCCCTCAAATTAGTGCTATCTCTGATATTGCTGAAGCCTTAAAAGACACAAAAGTTACTGTGATAGCTGATGGTGGTATTCGCTATTCTGGAGATGCTGCAAAAGCTTTCGCAGCAGGAGCGCATTGCGTTATGCTAGGATCAATGCTTGCTGGAACTGAAGAGTCTCCTGGTGAAGTTGAATTATTTCAAGGAAGATCCTATAAAGCCTATCGTGGAATGGGCTCTATTGGAGCAATGGGTCAAGCTCATGGCTCCTCAGATCGCTACTTTCAAGCAGAGCTTGCTGCTGAAAAACTGGTACCCGAAGGGATTGAAGGAAGAGTTCCTTATAAAGGCTCTATTAGGCCAATTATTCACCAGATGGTTGGCGGTATTAGATCATCCATGGGCTATACAGGTTGCAAGGATCTTGTCGCCATGCGAACTAAAGTCAAATTTGTACAGGTGACTTCTGCTGGAATGACTGAGTCTCATGTGCATGATGTTTCAATTACAAAAGAAGCACCAAACTATCACCAGTAGAAAATTCTTTTAGTCTTTGATTGGCGTCTCAGAAGTTTTGTAGGTTTTTTTGTGGCCAGGTTTGGCAAGAATCTCTAAATAAAATGATTCTAAATTTTCAGCCTCTGCCTCAGTAATACATTTACTAATCTCTGAAGTTAAAATAATTTCAGCTTTAGCCTCTGTGGGACCATACTTGCAATCAAAATCCCAATAATCAACCCCTTCAGGTAATGACTTTCTCTTCTCTCTTTTAATATATTTTTTCACGTCACGCCTGACCGCCTCAATAAGCCTAGCAGGTTTTATTTTAGGGTGAACTAATTGAAATGTCTTCTTCATGTTGATTAAGTTTAAAAAAAATTCATTTTAATGAATTAATTAGCATCATTTAGATTACTTCAGCAATACAGTAAAGACCTTTAACATTTTTTTTCATCATATAGTCCTTCTTACTAAGCTCTAATACCTTCCATACCCCAGCTAATTCTTGCGACTTAATTTCATCATCAAAACCATAGGATTCATAAACATCCTCATTCACTGTAAAACATATTATTCCACCAGGTTTGACAATTCTTGTAAGCTCCTCAAGCCGACTTGGGCCAACATGGCCATGAGTAAAAACTCCAACACATATTGCCGCTTCATATTGATTACTCTCGATAGGAAGGGTCTCATTAAGGTTTCCAAGAAATAAAGATTCATAGCCTCTATCAATTGCAATATCAATCATTTCCTGTGAAATATCTACACCATCAAAGTTTTTATATCCAAGTTTTTTAAGTTGAAGGCCAACCAAACCCGTACCACAACCAACATCAATTATGTATTTGGATTTATCTTTAACATATCTTTGAAAGATTTGAACAGAGTTCGGCTGAGAGACTGTTCCTAATTCGTCATCATTGTCTTTGTCATATAACGCAGCCCATTTTTGATAAATATCTAATAACTTTTTTTTATTTTCACTTTCTGAGAGATCAAGAGAGTCGTAGAGTTTTAATCCTTGAGTATTTTTTTTCATAAATCAATAAAGCTTTCCAAAAAAAGTCATTCTTGCTGACTCTGAAAGACTGACATCAGGTCTTGAGTTGTAAGCTAAAACTGACAATATTCGCGTTCTATCTCCAATTGTAGGGGTAACTCGGTGAATCGCATCCTTTCCTCTAAATAAAACAAGAGTGCCGTTTTCCATTGTTAATTTTTCAGGAATACAATTACCGTTTAGTAAATTTAAGACACCATCATAATTGTTGTCTTTATTATTTGAATTTCTAAATTGTCTGATATATTCAAATTGACCTCCAGCTTTTGGCTTTTGTATTAAAAGAGTAATCGCAAATGAAGAGTTGTCAAAATGCCACCCAAGCTCTTGCCCTTCTTTGGCAAAGTGAATATTGATTGAAGATAAATTATCATCGTACTTATATAAGACTGTTTCATCAAGTACATCACATAGGAAATCCTTGAATTTTAGCGAGTTATATAGAGCTCTTAGAGATGATTTTTTAGGAACTTGATCATCTGTTATACAGCCCTTTGAGCTGGTTACTGTTTTATTTCGAGGATGGGTTTTACTTAGATTTTTGTCAAATGGATCAAGGTAGACATTATGCTCATTGACACAATAATAAGCTAAGTTCTCTTGTTTTTTCGCTTCAGAAAGGATGCTTTTAATAGAGCTCTCATACAGAAAATTATCTAGAACAAGCACGCCGCTTTTATCTAACTCAGCTTTACATTTTTCCCTGTAATGATCTTCATTAATGGGGTGCTTTTGCAAGTCAATAATTGTGGCCAAATTAATTTCTTCTTGAACCGCCATGCCAGTAAAAAAATTGAAATAAAAATTATCTTTAAAAGATTAGAATAATATTCTAAATAAGACTATATGTTAATAGATAATTAAATAAAAAAATATTAGAAATAAAATGATTCATTTTGGCGGCATTTCAAAAGAAGAATTCTTGAAAGAGTACTGGCAAAAAAAACCAATACTTATCAAGAATGCAATTCCTAACTTCATTTCACCTTTATCTCCTAATGAGCTTGCTGGATTGTCGTGTGAAGAGGAATTTGAGTCTAGGATTATTAAGGGCTCCATTTTAAAAAATATATGGACTCTAGAGAATGGCCCATTCAATGATAACTCTTTTAAAAATACTCCCAATAATGAATGGACATTATTGGTTCAAGGCGTAGACAAGCATGTGCAAGAAATCTATGAACTGATAGATGAATTCAACTTTATTCCGAGATGGCGATTTGATGACGTAATGATTTCGTTTGCCTCTTTAGGAGGAAGTGTCGGCCCTCATTATGATCATTATGACGTTTTTTTACTTCAAGGACATGGAAAAAGAAAATGGCAAATAAGTTCGATAGACTGTAATCCCAACAATTATGTTCCAAATAGTCCGCTTCGAATCATGGAAAACTTTGAAATAGAAAAGACTTGGGTGGCAGAGCCTGGAGATATAGTTTATATACCGCCTGGAATAGCTCACCACGGAGAAAGTATCGACAGTGAATGCATAACTCTCTCAATTGGTTATAGATCTTACTCAGCTAACGAAATGTTAGAATCCCTTGAGCTAACGATAGACAAATACAACAATTCCTATTATGAAGATCCATTATGGTTAGATTCTAACAGCTCGGCTGAAATACCCTATTCAGCTATTGAAAAATCACACAAATTATTACAAAATAGTGATTTACCTGATACGTTTTTTGGGTGTTTTGTGACAAAACTAGACCCCTTAGATGAAGAAAAATTAAACGAGATAGTTGCATTTGAAGACCCTGTAGTGATTAAAGAGTCTGTAACTTACAACCTCCATCCTTTAAGTCGAATTGCATATCAATTTATTGATAAAGAGTTAGTTGTATTTATCAATGGAAATACATTAAGAATAAACGATATTCTTGATGATTCGATCATTGATTTTTGTAACACTAGAAAGATTAAAGTTAACGATAAAAATAAGCCTCTTGCCATTCAATTTTCTTCGTTATCACTTTTAGAAGAAACACACCCTAAAATTTAAGCAAAATATGCTAATTAATAGCCATATTAAGCATTCTAACAACTAATAAATTAGTTTATCTGAGGAAAAAAATTAGGGGATAATTCAACTGTTTTATGGATTTAGGTAAGTTTTATCTCAAGCATACCTGCAAGGTATGTTTTATATAAAGCTTATTGCGTTAAACCATAAAACATTTTTTATTTTATTGGAGTAACACAATGGACATGAATATAGTTCAAAAAAGTTTTACGTTTGGCAATAGTCAAATTACTTTCGAAACTGGCAGGGTTGCAAGACAGGCTCATGGCGCTGTCTTAGCAAGCATGGATGACACACAAGTACTAGTCAGTGTTGTTGGTGCAAAAGAAGCAAAGCCAGGTCAATCATTCTTCCCTTTATCGGTAGACTACATTGAAAAAACATATGCTGCTGGAAAAATTCCAGGAGGTTTCCTTAAGAGAGAAGGAAGGCCTAGCGAAAAAGAAACACTAACTTCTAGACTAATCGATCGCCCTATTCGTCCACTATTTCCAAATGGCTATATGAATGAAGTACAGGTAATGATCCAAGTAATCTCTGCTAACAAAAATGTTGATCCGGATGTTCTAGCTATGCTTGGAACTTCAGCTGCACTGGCAATTTCTGGTGTTCCTTTTAAAGGCCCAATTGGTGCTGCGCGTGTTGGCTTTAAAGATGGAAGCTATATGGTTAATCCAACCTATTCAGAATTAGAAACATCTGAGTTAGATATGGTTGTGGCAGGAACTAAGGATGCAGTATTAATGGTTGAGTCAGAAGCAAGTGAACTCTCAGAAGAAGTTATGCTTGGAGGTGTCATGTATGCTCATGAGCAATTTCAAGTAGTAATTGATAACGTTGCTGAATTTGCCAAAGAAGTTGGTATTGCTCCTCGCGAATGGGTTGCTCCAGCAGACAATGAGACCCTATTGACATCAATCAAATCTAAATTTGAAAGTCAAATTGCTGAAGCTTATCAAACTGTTGATAAGATGGAGCGTTATGAAAAAATGGGTGAAGTTAAAGATGCTGCATTAGAAGAGTTTGTGAGTGAAGATGACTCAATAAGCCAAGATGAAGTTAAAAATTATATTAAAAAAATTGAAAAATCAACTGTTAGAGAGAGAATTTTAGCTGGTGAACCAAGAATTGATGGCAGAGATAACTCAACTGTTAGAGAGCTTGCAATCGAAACTGGGGTTCTTGAAAATACGCACGGCTCTGCTCTTTTCACAAGAGGTGAAACTCAGGCTTTAGTTGTTACTACTCTGGGGTCTAAGAGAGACGCGCAGTTAATTGAAAAACTGGAATCGAATGACCGAATTGAAGATCATTTCATGCTTCATTACAACTTCCCTCCTTACTGTGTTGGTGAGACGGGCAGAGTTATGGGCGTTAAGAGACGTGAAGTTGGTCACGGAAGGCTTGCGCGAAGAGGCATCTCAGCGTGTCTTCCAAATTTAGAGGAATTTCCATACACTATCAGAGTTGTTTCTGAAATTACAGAATCAAATGGATCTAGCTCTATGGCAAGTGTTTGTGGTTCGTCACTATCTCTGATGGATGCAGGTGTCCCACTAAAGGCACCAGTCGCAGGTATTGCAATGGGCTTAGTAAAAGATGATGAACGCTTTACAGTTCTAACAGACATCTTAGGTGACGAGGATCACCTGGGTGACATGGACTTTAAGGTTGCAGGAACCACAAAAGGTATTAATGCCCTTCAAATGGATATTAAGATAGATGGTATCACTGAAGACATTATGTCTATTGCACTTAAGCAAGCCAAAGATGCAAGACTAAATATTCTGGGTCAAATGAATGAGGTTATTTCAGAGCCTAATTCGGCTTCCAAGAATGCCCCTAAAACTAAAGTTATCAAAATACCGACTGATAAGATCAGAGATGTTATTGGAAAAGGTGGTGAGACTATTAGAGGAATTGTTGCTCAATCTGGAGCTAGTGTAGATGTTGACGATGATGGAAATGTTAATGTTTTTGCTAATGACTCTGAAAGCTTTGAAAAAGCAGTTCAAATGGTCAAGGACGTAACTGCTGTTCCTGAAGTGAATAAAGTTTACATGGGCAAGGTTGCCAAAATAGTTGAATTTGGAGCTTTTATTACAATCATGCCAAATCAAGATGGCCTATTACATGTTTCTGAAATTGCTCATGAGAGAGTTGAGAAAGTTGAAGACTATCTTAAAGAAGGTGAAGAAATTGAAGTTAAGGTTCTTGGGATAGACCGAGGACGAATCAAACTTTCGAGAAAAGTTCTAATAGAGAAGTAAAAATAAAAGCCACCGCAAGGTGGCTTTTTTATGGAGGATAGAATTATGTCAGATGAAAAACTAGTATCACTTGAAGAAAAGATTGCCTATCTGCAGAATATGATTGATGATCTAAATATGGTAGTATTTCGTCAAGGTGAGAAGATTGAGCAACTCAACTCCAAACTTAAAGAAACCAATGAAAAGTTGTTGAATAACTCTGACTCAGCCTCGAATGACAGTCAAATCAATGATGATAAGCCGCCTCACTACTAATTACCAGAATTAACACGCCTCATCATTACTAAAAGGGCTACTCCATTAAGACCCCAAACAACACTTAATAAATACATATTGAACGTAAGGCTTAAGAATTCTGCCAAATAACCAACCAAAGCAGGTCCAAAAATAAAACCAGCAAAGCCAAGGGTTATCAAATTAGCAACAGTTAGACCAATCGGTTCATCTGTGATACGAATTGCCAATCGAAATATAATGGCTATAAAATTAGCTGTTCCAAAACCAAAGAGCAGCATTCCAAAAACGATAATATAGAAATTAGAAGTCAATATTGAAATAAATAACATCACTCCTGCAGCAATGCTAAGATACCCACCAACAATTCTTTCACTAGCCTTATTAATCATTTTTGAAGCAATTAACCTGGCGCTTATCTCGCCAATATTAAATGCAAAAATTACTGCACCCCCAAGGTATAAAGGAATCAATAAATCCTTTGTTAGCCAGAGGGCAGACCAATCCAAAATAATCCCCATTGTGGCGTAATTAAGCATCATTAAAATGCCAAAAATCAATATTGCTTTTTTAGGTAATTTAAATTTTGGTGTTTTCTCAAGAGTTTCAAATGATTTATTAAGTCCAAATTTATATATCAAAACTGCCCCAATTACTAATAAGGTGCCTGTTACTGAAAATATTAATATTGGATTATCTATATACCTAATAGTAAAAAATGCACTAAAAGCGCCCATTAGGGAGCCAAAACTAAAAGCTGCATGATAAAGAGGCGTTAGAATCCTGGATGTCTTGCTTTCAATCATTGAGATCTGGGATTGAGATGATGGACTAAATAGCCCAACAAAAAAACCAAAGGGCATAAACGAAATTAAAAACCAATAATAGTTTGGAGAAAGTATCAGAAGTAGAGGGCAATAGGCAATCCCCAAAAGACCAATAACAATTGAGTTTTTAGTGCCTATTTTTGGAACAATGAGGCGCCCTGAGATTTGGTTACCGATTAAATTTAAAATTCCAAAAGCAAACAATCCCATTCCAATCTCAGCTTCTGTAATTTGAAGTCTTTCGGCATTCCAAGGAATGTATACAAAATATATTCCAATTTGAAAAAGCACAAGAAAAGCACCAAGAAAAGTTGCATAAACGCCGTTATCATAGGCTTTGCTTTGTTCTGATGAGATTGCCTGATCCATGTTGATTAATTTTTGATCGTTAATGCGTCGTAATCAATTAACAATCCCTTCCAACTGTTTTCAATAAAACTTCTAATATTTAAATGGGATTTTGTATCCTCAGGAGACTCTAATACTGATTTATAGTGCTCTCCAAAGCATTTAAGTGTTTCCTGTTTAGAGAGTGAATGCATACGACCAAAACAAAATACTTTAGCAGAGCCTTGGTTTTCGTTGATTGAATTTAAGATATTGCCATTCTCAAATGCAATATTTGAGAACCAATATTCATTATCTATTAATTCAATAAAATCAGAAAAGCTTATTTCTGATTCTGATCGAATTATTTCAAGGCATTGTGCTGTATTCATTAACTCTTAAGAATGCATTGGATTTGACTTATCTTTATCAATATTGAGCTTCTTGATTGCTGTTTTTATTGTCTTGGGCTCTAGTAATCCATCATCTACAAGTGCCTTAAGCGTTACAAAAACAATATAATTAGCGTTGACCTCGAAGAAATATCTAAGCTCTTTTCTTGAATCAGATCTTCCAAATCCATCTGTACCCAAGACCTCATAACGCGAGGGGATATATTTTCTGATTTGTTCTGCATAGTTTCGCATGTAATCAGTAGCAGCAATTATTGGACCTTTTGACTTACTGAAGCACTTCGTGATGTAAGGAACTTGATTCGTTTTACTGGTGTTATAAAGGTTATCTCTGTCTACGCGTTGAGCCTCTCTTGTGACCTCATTAAAACTTGTAACACTCCAAACATGAGACATAACCCCCCAATCTTTTTCAAGAATATCAGCAGCTTTTTCAACTTCTCTAAGAATCGCACCACTCCCTAATAGCTGAACCTCAATTTTAGACTTGCCAACAGTTTTTAATGGGTAAATTCCTTTAATAATTCCCTCTTCGACCCCTTTAGGCATCTCTGGATGCGGGTAGTTCTCATTCATCAAAGTAACATAATAGAAAATGTTTTCCATCTTTTCATACATGCGGTGCATTCCATCCCTAAGAATGACAGCAAGTTCGTATGCATAGGTTGGATCATATGAAACACAGTTAGGTATTGTATTGGCAACGATCAAAGAATCTCCATCTTGATGTTGAAGACCCTCACCAGCCAGTGTTGTTCTGCCCGCTGTTCCACCCATCAAGAAGCCCTTTGATTGCATATCTCCAGCAGCCCAAGCGAGATCACCCACTCTTTGAAAGCCAAACTTAGAGTAATAAATATAGAACGGAATCATTGTTACATTGTGAGATGCATAGGCTGTAGCAGCCGCAATCCAATCAGAAATTGCTCCAGCTTCATTAATCCCCTCTTGCAATACTTGGCCTTTGATATCTTCCTTGTACCACATCACTTTATCGGAATCTTCAGGCTCATAAAGTTGGCCTGATGATGAGTAGATGCCCATTTGTCTAAATAATCCCTCCATCCCAAATGTTCTTGCCTCATCAGGAACAATAGGAACAACCCTTGGACCAATCTCCTTATCCCTAATGAGAAGAGATAAAAAACGAACAAATGCCATAGTGCTTGACATCTCTTTCCCTTCAGTAGATTTTAGAAGGGGCTCAAATGTAATTAAATCAGGGATATTGAAAGACTCAAGTTCAAAGCTTCTTGTTGGTAAATAACCGCCCAATGCTTCTCTTCTTGATCTTAAGTACGTTAACTCCTCACTATCTTCAGCAGGCTTATAAAAGTTGAGCTCTTCAGCATCTTTCTGAGTGACAGGTATATCAAAACGCTCAGCAACACGGACCAGTGCATCTACACCTAATTTCTTTTGACTATGAGTGGTATTTTTTCCTTCACCAGCTTCGCCCATACCATAGCCTTTAACAGTCTTTGCCAAAATTACAGTAGGCTGGCCTTTGTGCTCTTTAGCAGCTTTATAGGCCTGGTAAACCTTGTTTGGATCGTGGCCACCTCGAGTTAAAGCAAATATTTCATCATCTGACATGTGCTCTACCAGTTGAAGAGTTTCTGGATACTTCCCAAAAAAATGTTTACGAACATAAGCCCCATCTTTTGCCTTGTAGGCTTGGTATTCTCCATCAACGACCTCTTCCATTCTTTGTTTAAGGAGGCCAGAAGTATCATTTGCAAGTAGCTTATCCCATCCCCTACCCCAGATCACTTTTATAACATTCCAGCCAGCGCCTCGGAACATCCCTTCAAGCTCTTGAATAATCTTACCGTTTCCTCTCACTGGACCATCTAGTCTTTGAAGATTACAGTTAATAACAAATATGAGGTTATCGAGCTTCTCTCTTCCAGCCAATGAAATTGCGCCAAGTGATTCTGGCTCATCTGTTTCTCCATCACCAATATATGCCCAAACCGTTCTTTTATCTGTTTTTATAATATCTCTGTGCTGAAGATACTTCATAAAGCGAGCTTGATATATGGCCATAATAGGCCCTAACCCCATTGAGACAGTTGGAAATTCCCAAAAATCTGGCATGAGCCATGGATGTGGGTATGAAGATAACCCCTCCTGATTTGCCTCTTGTCTAAAGTTCAGCATTTGCTCTTCTGAAATCCTTCCTTCTAAAAAAGCCCTTGAATAAATACCTGGGGCAATATGACCTTGGAAAAAAATTAGGTCCGCACCCTGATCTAAATCATTTCCTCGATAAAAATGATTAAAGCCAACCTCATAAAGAGTTGCGCTAGAGGCAAAAGAGGCAATATGCCCTCCAAGTTCTGATGAAACCTGGTTAGCCTTAACAACCATAATCATTGCATTCCATCGAATGATGGATTTGATTCTATGTTCGATCTCATGCTTAACGACTAATTCACTTTCTTTTTCGACTGGGATTGAGTTTAAGTAGGCTGTATTGACTCCATCTGGAAGATCCATCCCATCTTCATGGGCCATATCCATTAATTTTTGAAGGATGTACTTTGCTCTATCTTGACCCTCAAATCGAGCAACAGATCTAAAGGCCTCTAACCATTCAATGGTTTCTTGCGGATCAATATCCTTTTCTGACATAAACTATTTTTTTTTGTAAAATTTAGGAGTTCTATTATCCCTTAAAAAAGCAATTAAACATAACTGGTAATGTTATATTTTTGAACTTTCAGAAGAGATATTAAATGTTTGATAAAATACGTCCTTCTTGTATTTATTATCATCTTTCATGAATATTCCTAGTTCAATTTTTAAAGCATACGACATCAGAGGCATTGTAGAAACTGAATTAACACCTGAAATTGTTAAATTAATTGGAAGAGCTGTTGGAAGTGAGTCAATTGAGAAAGGTGAAAGGGGGGTTGTCGTTGGAAGGGATGGGAGATTAACGGGCCCCGAACTTTCTGAAGCTCTTATTTCTGGACTCATTGAAAGTGGATGTCACGTTGTTAATATTGGAATGGTCCCCTCTCCAGTCGTCTATTTTGCGACTCACACGAAAGCTGCTACATCGGGTGTAATGATTACTGGATCGCATAATCCAGCAGAATACAACGGATTAAAAATTATGATTGCTGGAGAGACTCTATCAGCTGAAAAGATACAGTCACTTTATACAAGAATTTTAGAAAATGATTTTAAAACTGGATCAGGCACTTCAACCTCTATCAATATCGATCAAGACTATATAAACACAATCAAGTCAGACATTAATCTTGAAAAAGAACTTAATATTGTCATTGATTGCGGGAATGGTGTTGCTGGTAATATAGCACCTCAATTATTTGAAGCCCTAGGAGTAAAACTTTCAAAACTTTTTTGTTTGGTTGATGGAAGATTTCCAAATCATCACCCCGATCCCTCAAAGCCAAAAAATTTAGAAGATTTAATTCAAGAGGTTATTGAGACTAAATCTGATCTTGGCCTTGCCTTTGATGGAGATGGTGATAGGCTAGGACTGATCGACAATAAAGGTAAAATTATCTGGGCTGATCAGCAAATGATGCTCTATGCTAAAGACGTTCTTACACGTAACAAAGGAGCAAAAATTATCTTTGATGTTAAATGTACTTCACTTTTGCCTAAAGTAATTTCAGACAATGGTGGAGAGCCTATCATGTCTAGAACTGGCCATAGCTTTATTAAGAAAAAATTAAAAGAGACGAATGCTGCACTTGCAGGAGAAATGTCAGGCCATATTTTCTTTAAGGAACGTTGGTATGGATTTGATGATGCATTGTATACTGCAGCAAGACTCTTGGAAATTGTCTCTAAAAGTAATAAGTCATGCTCTGAATTATTTGATGAGTTCCCAGTTAACTTAAGTACTCCAGAAATTAATATTAACTTTGACAAACATGGTCAACAGTTTGAAGCAATGGATTCTTTATCAAGTCATATAGATTTTCCAGGTGCAAATATTAATACCATCGATGGTGTTAGAGTGGATTATGAGGATTGCTGGGGGCTCGTTAGACCATCAAATACAACTCCTTGTTTAGTTTTACGCTTTGAAGCAAAAGATCATACTGCGCTAATTGATATACAAGAGAAATTTAAAAAATGGCTTGAATCTTGTAATATTTCAGCAGATGATTTATAGTTGAAAATTTTAAAAAAATAGGTATAAAATACAGATTTTTCCGAAGTATTAGCTAGTACAAAATTAACTCGTAAACTTGGAGCACCAATGGAAGGACATGTCAACTTTACACTATCAGATCGCTTAAGAAAATCGCCTTATTATGAGGCTACTTTAAGAGCAGGTGCTAAAACTTTTACCATATACAATCACATGATTATGCCTACCTCATATGAAGGCGCTGAGGCAGATTACTGGAATTTGATGAATAACGTCACTATGTGGGATGTGGCAGCAGAACGTCAAGTAGAAATTACTGGAACTGATGCCTTCAAATTTGTCGAATATATTACCTCAAGAGACCTTTCAAAATTACAGATTGGGCAAGGGAAATACGCGCTAATTACTGATGAAGATGGAGGAATCATTAATGATCCTATCATTTTGAGATTAGGCGAGAGTCATTTTTGGCTATCGATTGCAGACAGCGACGTACTCCTTTGGACTCGAGGGCTTGCCTGTGGACTTGGATGGGACGTTAATATTTGTGAGCCAGACGTCTCTCCCCTAGCAATTCAGGGCCCTAACCATTTACCTTTAATGATTGATTTATTTGGTGACTGGGTTAAAGATGTTAAGTACTTCTTTTTTAGAGAGTGTGAACTTGAGGGAATCCCTCTTATTGTTCAAAAGTCAGGCTGGAGCAAACAAGGAGGCTTTGAGCTCTATCTTCGAGACGGATCACAAGGTGATAAGTTATGGGACATCGTTGCTGCTGCTGGAAAGAAATATGACATTAAGCCAGGAACGCCTAACAATATCGAAAGGGTTGAGTCAGGACTGTTTTCATGGGGAAATGACATGGATATCAATAGCAACCCATTAGAACTCCCATTGGGGAATTTCTGTCAACTGGATAAAGAGGCTGAATACTTGAGCAGAGAGGCTCTACACAAGATTCGCTCTGAAGGGCCAACCAAAAAACTTGTTGGACTCATTGTCGATGGCGATCCATTTGTTGGCGGTTGTGCCAGCCCATGGAAGGTCATGAGTGATAATCAAGTTTGTGGTAAAGTTTCAAGTGCAGCCTATTCACCACGATTAAAAATAAATATGGCGATGGCAACAATTAACAATAGTCATAATGAGATTGACACGGAGGTGAAAGTTGAAACACCTTGGGGAACAAGGTCAGCAAAAGTGACCTCAATCCCCTTCAATTAGGTTTAAATATCTTCTCTTATTTTCACAATAACTTTGCCTTTTGCGCGCCCTTTGGCTAAGTACTCAAGAGCCTGCACGCCTTCATCAAAATTATAAACTTTATCTATCAAAGGCTTGATTGAGCCAGATTCATATAACTTTGCCAGCTCCTCAAGCTGATCACCATTAGGAGACATAAATAAAAATCTATACATAGCATTCATCTTTGCTGCAGCTTTAGTAACTTTTCTTGCTTGAAAAGATAAGATCATTCGAATAAACTTGTTTAAGCCAAATTGTTCAGCAGTAATACTATCAACAGTTCCTGCAATAGATACTACTCTACCACCATTTTTAAGGACTTTAAATGAGTCTAGAGTGTAATTACCACCCAGAGTGTCATAGACCACATCAAATATAGCGCCTTCATCAAGATAGTTTTGCGAAGTGTAATCAATAACTTTATCAGCACCTAAGCTTTTAACAAATGAAATATTTTTAGTACTTGTGGTTGTGGTCACTTTCGCTCCAAGATGTTTTGCGAGCTGAATAGCAAAAGTGCCAACACCACCAGATCCAGCATGAATCAATATACTTTCGCCCTTTGAGAGTTTTGCTATATCTACAAATGCCTGGTATGTTGTAAGACCCACAACAGGAATGCTTGCAGACTCATCAAAGTTTAGATTTGATGGCATTAGTGCAGTATCCTCAATATTGGATACAACATATTCAGCCATAGTACCAAGAGAGCTCTCATGAGGTCTTGAATAGACTTTGTCGCCAACCTTAAACTTTTTTACGCTCTTGCCAACTTCTTCAACAATGCCACTTACATCCCTTCCAATTCCTATAGGGAAAGAGATTTTTCCCATGGCTTTAAAATCACCTTTGACAACTTTGTAATCATATGGATTGAAACTTGATGAATATGTTTTGATTAAGATTTGATTTGCTTCGATTATTGGTTTTGGTATTTCTTGTTTCTCTAAACTCGAATCAATATCACCGTACTTTGTAATCATTAACGACTTCATTTATTTATACCTCTTAATAGATTAATTTGAAAGGAATGTATTTTAGTGGTATATTACAATTTTACAAGTACAAACTAAACTAATACTACTAACTAAAATCATACTGTTATGAGAAAAATTAACATAAATGAAGCCCCTACAACTGCCGCTATAAAACTTATTGGAGGGAAGTGGAAACTTTGTATTCTCTGGCAATTGTCTCAAAAAAAAATGCGATTTGGAGAACTTCAGAGAGCTGTTGGAGATATTACTCAACAAATGCTCTCTAAACAACTCAAAGAAATGGCAAAAGATAATCTTATAAAACGAAAAGTTTATGAAGTTATTCCGCCTAAAGTTGAGTACTCCTTGACTGCGTTTGGAAAATCGGGAATTCCAGTACTCACTGAACTTTGTAATTGGGCTTGCAAAAAATGACTTTAAATTAGATCTTTTTTTGAAGTTTAAAGTCATTATTAACAATGTGACTACTTTGATTTTCAGTTTTTAGACTATTATTATTAAACTAGCTTTCAGAGACATGGTGTTAAAATCAGATTAATTTAATGAATTTGATTTTTCAATGTCAAATTATGTGAGCACACACTGGGGAACATATAGTTTTTCAAGAGATGCTAATAAAAAAATAAAGTTAGCGAATTGGAATCTAGACTCCTCCCCCACTAAATTCGGCTTGGGCTTAGCTGATGCTGCTAATGACAGTCTAAGAATTACTCAACCGTTTGTAAGAAAAGGATGGTTGGAAAATAAAGGCAAAAGTGATGGCAAAAGAGGTAAAGATGACTTTATTCCTATAAGCTGGGATAAAGCATTTGAACTCGCATCTAAGGAACTTTTAAAAACAAAAAATACGTATGGCAATTCAGCTATTTTCGCTGGCTCTTATGGATGGGCAAGTGCTGGCAGATTTCATCACGCTAAAAGTCAAGTTAATCGCTTCTTTAATTTATTTGGAGGCTTTAGTTCTTCTTTTCAAAGCTACTCTTATGCCGCAGCCCAAACTCTTCTACCCCATATAATTGGTGCGGATCTTTATTCAACATTAGAGGATCACACTACTTGGAATGCTTTATCTTCAGACTGTGAGTTAGTATTAATGTTTGGCGGAATGCCCTTAAAAAATTCTAAAGTTTCAGCTGGTGGAGTTGGAAAACACACCACTGAGTTAGGTATAAAAAAGTGCTTTGATAATGGGGTTGAATTTGTAAATATTAGCCCTCTGATAGCTGACTCTCCTGATTTTTTAAATGCTAAGCAAGTTCAAATTAGACCCAATACAGATACCGCTTTAATGTTATCTCTTGCTTTCATTTTGATCAAAAATGACTCTTACAATAAGGACTTTATTAGGGATTACACTGTAGGGTTTGATAGTTTTGCAGATTACGTATTAGGTAAAAAAGATAGCCAAGAATGCAGTCCTGAGTGGGCTTCAAGTATTACTAGTATTCCAGTTAAAACAATCTATGAATTAGCCGACCTAATAATTACAAAAAAAACAATGATTTCTATATCTTGGAGCCTTCAAAGAGCTTCAAGAGGAGAACAGCCATTGTGGATGGGAATTACTCTTGCAGCTATGTTAGGGCAAATAGGAACTGCAAGTGGTGGCTTTGGGTTTGGATATTCAAGCGTAAATAGTACAGGCGATTCATTTCAAAGGATGCCATGGAAAAGCTTACCTCAAGGAACAAACAAGGTAAAAGATTTTATTCCAGTTGCAAGAATAACTGACATGCTAGAAAGCCCAGGAGAAGAGTTTGATTATGATGGTCAGAAATTAAGATATCCTGACATAAAATTAATTTATTGGGCAGGTGGAAATCCTTTTCATCATCATCAGGATCTTAATAGACTTGTCAAGGCTTGGCAAAAGCCTAATACAATTATTGTTAATGAAATTTGGTGGAACCCGCAAGCTCGCCATGCTGATATTATTTTTCCAGCTAATACCGCCCTAGAGCGCAATGATTTAATGCTCAATCCAAGGGATCCAACAATTGTTGCCAATAAGTGCGCCATGCAAAGCTTTAAAGATTCAAAAACTGATTATGAAATATTCTCTGGACTAGCGAAAAAACTTGGCTTTTTAGATTCATTTACTGAAAATAAAAGTGAAATGGACTGGATACAATATATATGGGAAAAAAGTTCAGAGGCTATTAAAGAAAAAAATTTAACTTTACCGAGTTTTGAAGAATTTTGGGAAAAAGGCTTCTATGAGCTACCTGCTCCAAAAATTGAAAATATTATGCTGTCTGATTTTAGAAAAAATCCAAATAAATTTCCATTAAAGACGCCATCAGGCAAGATCGAAATATCATCTAAGACTATTGAAAGTTTTCAGTTAAAAGATTGTTTATCTCATCCCCACTGGTTTGAACCCTATGAATGGCTAGGAAACATTAAAAACTACTCATTACACCTCATTTCAAGTCAACCAAAGCATAGGCTTCATAGTCAGCTTGATAATGGCTTGGACAGCCAAAATAGCAAAATAAATGGAAGGGAGCCTGTTTTGATTAACTCTAATGATGCATTAAATAGAGATATTGAAAATGGTGATATTGTTCTGTTATATAATGCTCGTGGCAAAGTTTTGGCTGGAGCAAATATTTCTGACAATGTGATGCCTGGAGTTGTTGTTTTATCAACTGGTGCATGGTTTGATCCAGATTATGATTTAAACATTGAGAGACATGGAAATCCCAATGTGCTGACTAAGGACATAGGAACTTCATCTTTAGGTCAAGGTCCTACATGTCACACAACTTTGGTTGAATTAAAAAAAGCAAACAAAGAAGAAATTATGGACGTCAACATATTTAAAAGTCCAGAAAATCTTAAATAACTTAACTCAAATATTAATTAAATACATTCTATGGAAAATATTATAAAGTTTGAAAATGTTTCAAAGTCTTTTGGTGATTTACAAGTTTTAAACAATTTAAATATGGAAGTTAAAGATGGAGAAAAATTAGCCTTAATTGGGCCTAGTGGTTCAGGAAAAACAACAATTTTAAGAATTCTAATGACGCTAGAAACTATCGATGATGGTTTTGTTTCAGTTAATGATGAATATTTGTGGCATGAAAAAAGTGATGGAAAAATTATTCCTGCTTCTGAAAATCATTTACATAAGATGCGAGATCATATTGGTATGGTCTTCCAACAATTCAATCTGTTTCCTCATTTAACTGCAATAGAAAATGTGAAGCAGCCACAAACTTTAATAAAAAAGAAATCTGAAGCTGAGGCAAAAGAAAAAGCAGAAGAACTTTTTAACTTGGTTGGCCTGGGTGACAAGATTAATCATTATCCTCACCAATTATCAGGTGGACAACAACAGCGAGTAGCAATTGCAAGAGCGCTTGCTATGGATCCAAAAATTATGTTGTTTGATGAAGTTACATCGGCCCTAGATCCGGAACTTGTTGATGAAGTATTAACCGTTCTGCGCAAATTGGCATCCGATTCTGACACCACAATGCTGACTGTAACTCATGAAATGAATTTTGCTAGGGAGTTTGCTGACAGGGTATTGTTTTTTGATGGTGGTCAGATTGTAGAGTCTGGCGCCCCTGATGATATGTTTTCAGATCCTAAAGAGAGGCGAACTAAAGAATTTTTAAAGAAGTTTATTAACAACGTTAATTAATTGGAATAGTCGAATTTTCTTTCACTTGGTTCATAACAACCATTGAGTTAAATCGCTTTATATTGGGGTCTTCCAAGAAATACTTTTTTGTAAACTCCTCATAGTCACCCATTTCCTCAAAGGTAGCAGTCAAAACGTAATCATAATCTCCCGTTACATAATAACACTGCATCACTTCTGGAGCTTTTTGCATTGCTTTTTTAAACTTATTATCATGCTCTGTGCTTTCAAAATCACTCAAAATCTGAACCACTATAGTTATTTTTCTATTTAGTTTATTTCTATCAAGAACTGAAACATCTTTTTTGATGACTCCATCCTTACGCATTGAATTTAATCTTCTTTGGCATGCTGATGATGAAAGCCCCACATCTTTTGCTAATTTCTCAGAGGTAACTCTATTGTTACTCTGAACAATTTTTAGAATTTTTCGATCAAAACTGTCTAAATTTTTCATATACCTCAATTATCACATAATTTATTTAAATAATCTTAAATTTTGCGTAAATTATGCAAAAAATGTCTTATTAAAATAATTCTAATCTTTATGTTAATGTTAAACTTCATTTCCCAATTAATAAAAAAGGAGAAAGTAGTGAAAAAAATAATTACGTTATTTACCTGTTTTTTTCTTGTACTAGGTTTCACGCAGACTTCATCTGCAGAATCTGATACATTAAAAAAACTTAAGAAACAAGGTTACGCAACAGTTGCTGTTGCCAATGAACCTCCCTATAGTGATATCAAATCTGATGGATATGTGACTGGAGCGGCGCCAGATGTTGCGCGTGCTGTGCTTGCAGTCCTGGGTGTTCCAGAACTTAAAGCTGAAGTTATTATGTACGGTGCTATGATTCCAGCGCTTCAAGCAAGAAGAGTTGATATGGCAACTTCTGGTCTTTATATTAAGCCTGGTAGATGTGAATCTATTATTTATTCTGAGCCTGACCTTTGCGGTGCAGAGGCGTTTGCGGTTCCAGCTGGCAACCCTAACAACCTACTAACTTATGAAGACATTGCAGCTAATCCTGCATTAAAAATGACTACTTGTGCTGGTTGTGCTGAAGAGAAATATGCTTTAGAACGCGGTGTAAGTGCTGATCAAATTATTTATTTTGATGCACCTCCAAGTGGTATAAAAATGCTTCAACAAGGTAGAGTTGATGTATTTGCTCTATCTGGTTTAGGTACAGCAGATCTTCTTAACAAGACTAATGATCCAAACCTTGAATTAATAATGCCAGTTACTGGTGTTCCAATGGGTTGTGCTGGTGCAGCATTTAACAAGGATGATTTAGAGTTTAGATCTGAATACAATATGGCTTTGGCTATGTTGAAAGCTACTGGTGAATTTGCAGCTATAATTGAGCCTTATGGTTTCTCTGCAGAAGCAACTGCTAGTAAATCCTACTTGACACAATGTCCTGATGGAATGTAAATTGTTTTTATAATTTAATCTTCCCTGTAAGATACTCGGGGTAGGTCTAATTAGAATTTACTTTACAACCTAATCTGCCCTGTAATATTTACAGGGCAGGTTTTTTTTAAAATTTTTTTATGAATGAAGTCTTAGAGTTCTACCCAATTCTTATTAAAGGAACGATTACAACAGTCCAGTTAACTGTATTAGGAGCTATATTAGCTCTAATTGTTTCTTTTATTGTTGGACTTGCAAGGATTTCTTCATTTGCTGCAGTTAGAGTAATTGCAATCATTTATTTAGAATTTTTCCGAGGCAGCTCTGCTCTCGTTCAAATGTTTTTTATATATTTCGTATTACCAATGTGGGGCATATATTTTGATGCCTTGACTGCTGGTGTAGTAGCTTGTGGCCTTAACGTCGGCGCATATGGTTCAGAGGTTGTTCGAGGAGCAATACTTGCAGTTAGTAAGGAGCAACATGAAGCATGCAAAGCCTTAAACTATTCAAGCTTAAAAAAATATAGATACGTTATTATTCCTCAAGCAATCCCAATCATGATTCCTACATTTGGAAATTTACTTATTGAGCTTTTAAAATTAACAGCGGTTGCCTCACTGATTACTATTTCAGATCTTACATTTATGGCTCAAATAATCAGGGTTCAGACTGCATTAACATTAGAGCCATTTTTACTCATACTTGTTATTTATTTTATTATTGCTACGGTTTTGGTTCAGATAGTAGATCTGATTGCTAAAAAGTTTTCTAAAGGTAGAAATATTATGACCGCAGGAGACAAATAATCATGGAGTGGAATTGGGATCATGCATTCGCTGTTCTGCCGCAACTAGCAGATGGTTTATTAGTAACTATTCAAGCTACTATTGTTGCTTCACTTCTTGCTTATGTATTGGGACTAGGGATAGCTATTGTCAAAATGTCAAAAAGTAAGCTTACACGTATTTCAATCTACTGGATTACTGAGTTTGTTAGAAGAACGCCAATCTTAGTTCAGCTTTATGTTGTATTTTATGTTCTTCCAGACTTTGGAATATTCTTAGAAGCCTTCACATGTGGTGTCATTGTATTAGGCATTCATTTTAGTACATATACTTCAGAAGTCTTTAGAGCTGGTATTGACAATGTTCCTAAAGGCCAGTGGGAGGCAGCAAAGTCACTTAACTATAACCCACTTCAAACCTGGAAAAATGTTATCCTGCCTCAGGCCATACCACCAATGATTCCACCTCTTGCAAACTATCTCATTACCATGTTTAAGGAAACACCATTATTAGCAGCAATTACAGTAGTTGAATTATTTAGAGCTGCCGATCAGTATAGTAATAGTCATTACACCTATCTAGAACCAATGACCTTAGTTGGAGTGTTCTTTTTGATTGTTTCAATACCATCAGCAATGTTAGCAATGAAACTAGAAAAGAAGTTTAAGCAAGCAAAGACGGCGTAAGTCAATTTTTGACCAAACAAGTCTGATCTCAACCCCTCTAGAGAACTCTAAACATTTTGATATGGTCAATACCTGCTTCTTCGTATATCTCTCCCTCACATACAAAGCCAAGATCTAGATAAAAACTATGCGCATGCCATTGAGATGATAACCAAAGCTTTTCAAGATTGTTTTTTTGAGCCCATTTAATAAGCTCTTGCATGACGGACTTACCAATTCCAAGTCCGCGATACTTTTTTAGAACAGCAACCCTTCCAATGTGTCCATCAATTAATATCCTTCCAGTTCCAATTGGCTCATCATCAGAATAAGCCAGTACATGCTTTGCTTCATCATCTAATCCATCAATTTCAAGCTCTTCTGGCACATTCTGCTCATCAACAAAGACCTCAAACCTTATTTTGCAGATATCTTTTTCATTGCCCTTATAGTCACAAATTTTGGATTCAATATTCATATTAATTTCATAATTATTAAGATACAAAAAATAAGTTAATTGCTAAAGCAAAATAAACGAATGCGGCTAGCTTATTTATGTTGTTTCCAACTGATTTTGATTTTTTAAGAAATCTCTCAAGAAAACTTCCAAGAAATGCAATCGATGAGAAAACACATAGCGCACTCAAAATAAATAAAAGACCAAGTGTTAGGATTTGAATAGTAACACTGCCCACACTAACATTAACAAATTGCGGCAAAAAAACCAGAAAGAAAAGAGCAACCTTTGGATTGGTCAGATTCATGATTATGCCTGTAATATAATAGGATTGATTGGTACTTTTTTCTTTGCTTTCACCAAGGACTAGCTCCTCATTTTTTAGAGACAACCAGCCTAAATAAACAAGATAGCATGCACCCAATATTTTTAAACCATTAAACGCAATAGCACTGGTTTGGAAAATAACGCTTACCCCAACAGCTACCAACAGAGTATGCCCCACTAGCCCAGTACATAGCCCAAGAGTTGTAAAAAAACCTACCCTCCGTCCCCTTAATGCTGACTGAGTCATTACAAAGATATTATCTGGACCAGGCACAAAGCTTAATACTATTGAAGCAGCAATAAAAGCAATAATTACCTCTTGACTCAAAATATCAAACATTATTCATTTTCATCATTATTTAAGAAAATACCTCAGAAGGATTTTTGTAAGCTTTAAATTCAAGTGCATTGCCAGAAAAATCTTCAAAAAACATAGTCACTTGTTCTCCAGCTAAGCCTTTAAATCGAACTGAAGGACTAATAATAAATGTCAACCCTTTGGATTGAAGCCTAGTCGACAAGTCATGGAAACTATTCCACTCCAATACACATCCAAAATGAGGCATTGGAACAGAAACATCATCCACCTTTGAGTTTGTATTACTTCTATAACCTGACTCGCCAACATGCAATGAAAGCTGGTGCCCAAAGAAATTAAAGTCAACCCAAGTGTCTGAACTTCTTCCCTCTTTACATCCTAAAAGCTCCCCATAGAACTGTCTTGCAGAATCAAGATCACTTACTGTATATGCTAGATGAAAGATGCTCATATCAATATATTAATCAGGAAGTGCCCATCACTAATCCAACAAGAATTAATGTGGCGCCAGTGAGTCTATTTTGCCATAATATTTTTTTTGGATCTGAAAGTAAACTTTTAGATAGCTCAGCAAGGGTTACATAGCCAGTCATTACTAGTAAATCTATTACAATTAGCGTTGAGATAAATATCAAACACGTAGATAACTTTAGTGCTGTAAGATCAATAAATAAAGGGATTAAAGCAAGAAAAAAAACTGTTCCTTTTATATTCGTTAGGTTAACAAAGAAACCTTGTAAAAGTGCTTTCAAAGGACTAAATGTGCCCTTTAATTGATTTTCTGTAGTTGCTATTTGTTCTATTTTTTTAAGCCATTGCATAAGTCCTAGAATGATCAAATAAGCCATACCAATGATTTTTATCACAATGAAAACTGAAGGGAACTGATCAATTAGAATTCCTAAGCCAAATAGCAAAAAAACAATCTGGCTCATCAAACCAAGCTGTAAACCAACTACAGCAATTAATGCTCTCTTAAAGCCGTTTTGTGTACCTTGGCTAATTGAAAATATAGCCCCAGGACCTGGAGAAATACTAATGAAAAGTGCCGAAGCCAATAAACCTAACCAAACTGTTAATTCCATTACTTTTTATACTTTTAAATTAAATTATTCATTTTCTTCATGGCACTTCCAACAGTAATCAAATGATTCATCATTCTCCTCCTGACATTTCTTGCACTCCCAGGCTGCTTGTATAGAATTATAAGATATGGATTCAATGATTTTTTTAGCATTATCAAAATCATCATCTTTCAATAACCAAACTTCAGGCCAGGTATCAAAGGGAGCTAGCCCTCCCGATGCACTTGAAGCAAATTCATTATTAAGGGCGACATCAAATCCATGATTGATAAGCACATTTCTTATATTAAGAGCCATGATTCGATTTTCGTGGGTATAAATTAGCTTCATTTAGTATTGGTAACTTTCTAGATAAATAGAGCAGCGAGACCTAAAAAAGCGACAAAACCAATAACATCGGTAATGGTTGTTAAAATAACGCCACCAGCTAGTGCAGGATCAATTTTTAGTTTTGAGAGAAGTAGCGGTAAAAAAGCCCCTGAAAAAGCCGCAACAACTAAATTCGTTATGATTGCTAACGCAATAATTAGACTTAAAAGTAAATCTGCAAACCAATAATAAGTAATTAAGCCAATTACTATAGACCAAATAATTCCATTTAATCCACTGACAGCAACCTCTTTATTAATTAAAGTCTTAATATTGGCAGTAGTCACCCTTCCGGTTGCAATGCCTCGAGTCACTATGATTAAGGTTTGAGTTCCAGCAATACCACCCATGCTAGCAACAACCGGCATTAAAATTGCAAGAGCAATTTTCTGTTGCAATGTGGCTTCAAAAAGACCAATAAAATACACAGCTATAAAAGCAGTGACTAGGTTAACTCCAAGCCAAACGCTTCTTCTTTTTGAACTTTGAATGATTGGTGCAAACACATCCTCATCTTCATCCAAACCCACCATTGACATGACTGAGTGCTCTGCCTGATCACGGATGACATCAACAACATCATCAATCGTTATCCTTCCAACCAGCTGATTGTTTTCATCAATTACTGGAGCAGAGATCAGATTCCTTTGTTCAAACAAGAGAGCAACCTCTGTTTCATCAGTATCAGCACTAACTGGCTTGGAAAAATCATTGTTGATTAATGTCTCAACCATTCGTTGAGGTTCTTCAGTTAACAAGGAGGTTATTAATAAAGATCCAAGATAATTAAAATTTCGATCAACTACAAAAACTTGATCCGTATCAATAGGCATTTCTTTAAGCAATCTTAAGTATCTGATTACTGCCCTGATTGATACATCTGGTCTGACAGTTATAAAGTCAGTATTCATTAAACCACCGGCTGAATCTTCTGGATAACTCAGAATCTTGTTAAGACGCTCACGATGCTTAAAATCAAGTGTCAATAAAAGACTATGAACAGCAGACTCAGGCATATTAGGAACAATGTCAGCCAAGTCATCGGTGTCTAATTTTTCAGTAGCTTTGACAAGTGAATCAACGGTCATCTCACTAATAAGTTGAGACTGAACATCCTCACTAACCTCTTTTAAAATTTCCCCTTGAATTGAAATTTCAATGCTTGGCCACAGGACCGAGCGATCTTTGGGCTGTATTGCTTCTAGTAAGAGTGCAATTTCTCCGGGATGGAGATCTTTAATTTGTTGTTTGGCCTCATCATAGTCAGATGCTTCAAGCGCAATCATCAAATTTTGGAGACTTACTTCGAAACTCGTCAGTTCAATCTCAGCCATATCTATTACCAGTTGTTTTGAGCTGCATAACAATCAAGAATTGGTATGCAGCTATTACAACATATTATAATTTATATGAGCTAAGCTCTGTGGTTATGTAGTTTTTCTTTATGTTTAATTATTTGAGAATCTAATTTATTGATTAGCTGATCTATAGAAACATACATGTCATTACTTTGTGCTTTTGCAAATAAGTCTGCACCACTGACATGAATGGTCGCTTCAGCAGTCTGAATATCTTTTTGAACTTCTAAAATCATATTGACGTTCATTACATTGTCAAAGTGATGTTTAATTTTGGAAAGCTTATCGCTTGTGTGTTGCCGGATGGCAGATGTAATATCGAGATGATGACCAGAAAGGTTTAATTGCATTTTTACTCCTTAGATTAATGAAATAAAATTGTTTTTCTTGCATTTATATTGTGTCATAAAATGCATCTCTTATTTAACTTTTTTATCTTTTATATTTAAACAATTACAGAAAATATCCCTACTACATTTAGGTTATAATATTTCTTTTAGGATTTATGAAACTCGAATGCCAACAATATCTTGCAAAACCAGACGACTCAATTCTCGAAGATCTTGTCTTCAGTATTGTTTATTAATGGCGGCTAATTTGTCTTAAATCAAAAAAAGACCTAGTTTCAAAAGCCCCATTATGGGGCTTTTTTTGTTTAACTAATAATATAATATTTATGTCCAACTTAATGTCTAACTATTCTCCTCTCGAGGTGACCTTTGTTAAAGGAGAAGGATGCTGGTTAACTGATACAAAAGGAGATCAATATCTTGATGCTCTTTCAGGTATTGGAGTTGTGAACCTGGGTCATTGTCACCCAGTTATAACAAAAAATCTTATCGATCAATCGCAGCAACTTCTCCATACTTCGAATGTTTATAGAATTGGAAATCAGGAAAAGCTTGCTAAGGAGCTCTGCACTCTTGCCAAGATGGACAAAGTTTTCTTTTCAAACTCTGGCGCTGAAGCCAATGAAGCAGCAATAAAAATTGTAAGGCTTTTTGCCAGAAGTAAAGACATTGAAAAACCAGTAATTCTAACCGCTAATCAAGGTTTTCATGGACGAACAATGGCGACTCTTTCCGCAACCGGACAAAGTAAAGTTCAGGCCGGATTTGCACCATTAATGAGTGAATTTATTCATGTTAATTATGATGACATTGAAGCCATTAGTGATTATCAAAGTAATGCTAATGTGGTTGCTGTAATGGTTGAGCCAATTCAGGGAGAGGCTGGAATTATCATTCCAAAAAATGATTACTTAAATAAAGTTCAAGAGTTATGCAATAAAAATGGATGGTTGTTAATTCTTGATGGTGTTCAATCTTGCATGGGGAGAACTGGCAAACTTTTTGCTCATGAGCACAACCAAATTACTCCAGACATTCTATGTCTGGCCAAAGGTCTTGGCAATGGAGTTCCCATTGGTGCGTGTTTAGCAAAAGGAGTAGCCTCAAAAATGCTCACTCCAGGAACCCACGGCTCTACTTTTGGTGGAAATCCATTAGTGACCTCAGCAGCACTTGGCGTTCTTGATGTATTTCAAAACACTAATGTACTTGAAAACGTCAATAAAATGAGCGAGTACTTTAGGTCAGAATTTGACAACAAAATAAAAAATAATATTGCTGTTAAAGAACTTCGTATCAAAGGACTAATGATTGGAATTGGTCTTGATAGCAATATTATTGATTGCAGTCAACTAGTCAAAAAAGCTTTGAAAGACAACCTTCTTATTAATGTGACTGGAACTACTATAAGAATGTTGCCACCTTTGATAATTACGAAAGAAGAAATTGATATATTAATTAGCAAACTCATCAAGCTAATTAGCACCTAGGAAATAATTATGATTAAACATTTCATTAACTTTGACGATCTCAGCTTAAAAGAGTTACAGGGAATTATTGACCAAGCAATATCGCTTAAAAAAGAGCATAAATCTGGTCAAATCAATGACACTCTAAAAAATAAAACATTAGCTATGATTTTTGATAAATCCTCAACAAGAACTAGAGTCTCTTTTGAGGCAGGAATGACTCAGCTTGGTGGCCAGTCACTTTTCTTATCTGAAAAAGATATTCAGCTAGGAAGAGGAGAGCCCATTACTGATAGTGCAATCGTTATTAGTTCGATGGTTGATGCAGTTATGCTCAGACTGTCTTCACATGAAGATATTATTGAGTTTTCTAAGCATTCTAGTAAACCCGTCATTAATGCTCTGTCAGATGAATCGCATCCTTGTCAAATACTTGCTGACTTAATGACTTATCAAGAAATGAATGGTTCAATCAAAAATAAAAAGATTGCCTGGATTGGAGATGGTTGCAATGTCTGTCAAACCTATATGCAGGCGGCTGGAATCTTTGATTTTGAATTATCAATTGCAACGCCCAAGGGATATGAGCCATCTGAATTGTTCATAAAAAATTACAAAAAGAACATTAACTTTTACAGTGACCCTCTGATGGCTTGTGAAAATGCTGACATAATCGTTACCGATGTTTGGACTAGTATGGGCCAAGAATCTGAGACAAAACAACGAGAATTAGCCTTTAAAGGCTTTCAGGTAGATCAAAATATGATGAATCAAGCCAAAAAAGATGCTGTTTTTATGCATTGTCTTCCAGCCTATCGAGAAAAAGAGGTTAGTTCTGAAGTGATTGATGGCTCTCAAAGTGTTGTTTGGAGTGAAGCTGAAAATCGCCTTCACGTTCAAAAATCATTGTTATTATATTTGATCGAGAACTAATCGATTTGTGAAAGCTTAAGCTTAGCCTCTTGATAGAACTTAACTCCTCGCTCAATCTTATTGCGCCCTTTGGCAATGCGCCAGTTATTTGTATCCCTTAAAGAATAGACGCACCCACAGTACTCTTGCTGATAAAAGTTTTCTTTTTTGGATAATTCAAGCATTCTGGAAGAGCCGCCTTGTTTACGCCAATTGAAATCCCAGTATGGAATTTTATGAGGCGCTGAAGATTTTGCACCGGACTCATTGATTTGATTCATATCCTTCCATCGAGAAATACCGAGTGTGGATGAAATAATATCAAAATCATTTTCAGATGCAAATTTAGCTGTTTTTTGAAATCTCATATCAAAACAAGTAGAACACCTCTCTCCTCTCTCAGGTTCATTTTCTTGACCTTTGGTTCTTTCAAACCACTCATCCCTATCATAATCTGCATCAATAATTGGCATGCCTAGTTTTTCTGCAAAGCGAATATTTTCATCTTTTCTGAGCTCATACTCATCCTTAGGATGGATATTCGGATTATAAAAATAAATCGTCGTATCAATATCAGAAGCCGCAAGCGCTTCCATGATTTCACCAGCACAAGGAGCACAACATGAATGCAGCAAAAGTTTTTTCTCGCCATTTGGCGTTTCAAGCTTTGGTCTTTTGTAAGATTTAAGTGAGTAATCTACTTGAGACATTGTTTTACCTTTTTTAAAATTTCCCAAGTTTCACGCTTAAGATGTGAGTCTTTAATAACATCTCTTGGATGGTATGTCGAAAAAAGAGATGACTTATCTGACTTAAATGTTGAATCCATAACCAATACAACCTGAGCAGGATTATCGGCAATAAAAATGTCAAGATTACTTTTTTCAATCGAAGCCAGATGAACACTATTCAAATCTAGACCAATCGAAGCCAACATTTTAACCAGCAAATCTCGAGTATTACCGGCTTCGCAAAAAGAGTCCTTTGAACTTAACTCTAATACCATGATGCTTAGTGGAGATGAAATACTGGAAGTAGAATCGACTTTAGAGTACAAAAAGTCTGGAATTCCAAGCGCTTCGAGATAATCATTTCTTGACTGCATCTTTATATTTGTGGATGTGCACGCTCTACATTTGCCATCACTTTATTCAGTGCATGAACATAAGCCTTTGCTGAAGAGGTAATAATATCGGTATCAACGCCTTGACCATTAAAGACTTTTCCTTCATGCTCTAAACGAACATTAACCTCTCCAAGTGAATCTGTTCCTTGAGTCACATTTGAAACAGAATACAGCTGAAGTTTTGGATCTATATCAACCAAAGACAGGACAGCATTAAAAGTTGCGTCAACAGCTCCCGAGGTTGAAGCTGAAGCACTATGCTCATCACCGTTTATTGAAAGTGTTACATTTGCAGTATTTACTTTTCCAGATTCAGCGGAAACTTTTAGTGAAACTAAACGAATAATTTCTGTTGACTCTGTTTGAGCCTCTGAAACAAGTGCCTGAAGATCCTCATCGAAAATATCATGCTTCTTGTCAGCCAAAGTTTTAAATCTAGAAAACGCATCATTGAGAGCTTCATCAGATTCAAACTCAACGCCTAACTCGCTTAATCTTGATTTAAATGCATTTCGCCCTGAATGCTTCCCCAAAACTAGAGAGTTATTATTCCATCCAACATCTTCAGCCTTCATGATTTCATAAGTCTCTCTGTGCTTTAGAACGCCATCTTGATGAATGCCTGCTTCATGAGCAAACGCATTCGCTCCGACAATCGCTTTATTGGGCTGAACCACAAAACCTGTAATTGATGAAACTAGTCTAGAAGCAGCAAGAATCCCAGTAGCATCGATATTAGTATCGCAACCAAAAACATCCTGCCTTGTTCGAACAGCCATTACAACCTCTTCTAAGGAGGTGTTTCCTGCTCTTTCACCTAGCCCATTAATCGTACACTCTATTTGTCTCGCACCATTTAATACAGCCGACAGAGAGTTTGAAACTGCGAGCCCTAAGTCATTATGACAGTGTGCCGAAAAGATGGCTTTATCAGAGTTTGGAATTCGCTCTATCAGCTCTTTCATAGTATTACCAAACTGGAAAGGAATACTGTACCCAACGGTATCAGGAATATTAATAGTAGTAGCGCCTGCATTGATTGCAGCCTCTATAATTCTACAAAGAAAATCCGTATCTGAACGACCAGCATCTTCAGGACTAAACTCAATATTATCAGTAAACTTAGTAGCTCTTTTTACTGAACGAACTGCTTGGCTTACAACCTCATCAGGCGTCATCCCGAGCTTCATTTTCATATGAATATCTGATGTCGCTATAAAGGTATGAATTCGAGACGAGTTTGCATTTTTAATAGATTCGCCTGCACGATCAATATCTTTATCGAGAGCTCTTGCTAGTGAACATATAGTTGAATCTTTTACCGCTTTAGCAACCGCCTGAACAGCTTCAAAATCACCTTGTGAGGCGATCGCAAAACCAGCTTCAATAACATCTACCTTCATCTTTTCTAAACTTTTGGCAATACGAACTTTTTCATCCTTGGTCATTGATGCACCAGGTGATTGCTCTCCATCTCTTAAAGTTGTATCAAATATAATTAGTTTTTCGGACATTGCTTGCTCCTTTTATTTTTCCGAATTTTATCTTAAGTTGTAGTGATAGACCTTCGTCTATTATGATTATTATTGCCTTACGGCAATAATCGTAACAAAGCAAAGAGCTTGCTCAGTGAAAGTGAAGTTAATAAATTAAATACTTTATTCATACGCGTAGATTATAGAGGAACTTAAGATCCTTTACTTTGTTTTTTCTCGATTCGCCTTTTATTGAGTCCAGCAATAGTGATAAAAGGGCCAGAGAGCAAATAGAGAAAAAATCCAGTGAATAATACAATGTTTGGTTTATACATCAAAATGATTAGACTCAAAACAATCAATAAAAGGAATCTGAATGAGGCTTTTTTAGAATCAAGTTCTTTAAAACTATAGTATCGAACGTTACTAACCATCAAAATACCGCACAAGATTGTAATACCTGCACCAAGGTAATACCCTAAAGAAATGACCTCAGAATCAAAAGATGCAAATGTCCAAATCTTAAGCCATATCATGCTAGCAATTACGCCAGCAGCAGCAGGTGAAGGCAGTCCTTGAAAAAACCTTTTATCAGCTATACCAACTTGAGTATTAAATCTAGCAAGTCTTAAAGCTGCACAAGCTAAATACACAAAGGCAGCGAGCCAACCAAACCTTCCCAGCTCATATAGCGACCACTCATAAACCAAAAGAGCTGGGGCTAGACCAAATGACACCAAATCTGCAAGTGAGTCATATTCAGCACCAAATGCACTTTGAGTATTTGTAAGTCGAGCTACACGACCATCAAGTGTATCCCACATCATAGCAATCATTATTGAAATAGCAGCTATGGTGAATTCACCATTGATTGATGAGATAATTGAATAGAATCCAGCAAACATACCAAACGTTGTTAAAACGCTTGGTAATAGGTAAATTCCTCTTTTGCTTGGTATTTTTTCAGTCATGACTTTTTAAAAAAGATGACATAATTACTTAGTTTTAGTTTTTGGATTGATCAACTAATTTATTTTTTGCAATCCAAGGCATCATTGAACGCAAGCTTTCACCAACAGTTTCAATTTGATGTTTACGCTGAACATCGCGACGACCTGGCAAGTCACCAACATTGCTAACAAATTCTTTAGCAAAAGCACCGCTTTGAATTTCACTTAAAATTTTCTTCATTTCGGCTTTGGTTTCTTCGGTAACTATTCTAGGGCCTCTTGTCACATCACCATATTCTGCGGTATTAGATATTGAATAACGCATATTTGCAATACCGCCCTCATAAAGCAAGTCTACGATTAACTTTAACTCATGTAAACACTCAAAATATGCCATTTCAGGCTCATATCCAGCCTCAACTAGTGTTTCAAATCCAGCTTGAACTAATGAAGTAGTTCCGCCGCACAAAACAACTTGTTCTCCAAATAAATCAGTTTCAGTTTCTTCTCTAAAGCTTGTTTCGAGGATGCCTGTTCTTCCACCACCAATTGCTGAAGCGTAAGAGAGTGCTATTTCTTTTGCATTACCAGAAGCATCTTGCTTAACTGCAATCAAATCTGGAATACCGCCACCCTTCACAAACTCTGAGCGAACAGTATGACCAGGCGCTTTTGGAGCAATCATAATGACATCTAGATCTTCTCTAGGAATAATCATGTCAAAATGAATATTTAAACCATGAGCAAAAGCCAAAGCTACGCCTTGCTTTAAATTGGGCTCTATATCTTCGGAATAAATACTTGCTTGGAACTCATCTGGTGCCAAGACCATAACGACATCTGCCCATCCACTAGCCTCTTCAACGGACATAACACCTAAACCAGCCTCTTTAGCTTTAGTCGCTGAAGACGACCCCTCTCTAAGACCAACAACTACTTCTACTCCTGAATCCTTCAGATTATTGGCGTGAGCATGGCCTTGAGATCCATAGCCAATAATAGCTACTTTTTTTCCTTGAATAATTGAAAGGTCTGCATCTTTATCGTAATATCTGTTCATTTTATTTCCTATAATTTAGATTAGTTTTTTTCCTCTTGAAATCCCAGTAACTCCCGTCCTTGAGATTTCAATAATATTTGATGGCTCTATTGCATCCAAAAATGCATTAATTTTTTTTGTCTTTCCTGATACTTCTATGGTGTATATCTTATCTTTTACATCAACCACTTTACAGCCGAAGATTTCTACCAGTTCCTTTAAGTCAACACCCTCTTTAGAAGTTGATGATATTTTTGCAAGCATTAACTCCCTCTCAACATGGTCTTGACTCGTCAAATCAGTAACTTTAACTACTTCAATGAGTTTATTAAGTTGCTTTACAATCTGCTCTAGTACACGCTCACTTCCTGAGGATACAATTGTCATTCTTGAGAGCGTTGGATCATTCGTTTGAGCTACGGTAAGTGACTCAATATTAAAACCACGTTGGGTAAAAAGACCTGCAACTCTTGACAGAGCGCCAGCCTCATCTTCTAATATAACTGAAATAATATGTCTCATAAACTACACCGCGTTAAAATCTGTTTCATCTTTAGATACCATTTCATCCCTACCTGCTAGCAACATATCACAGTGTGCGCCACCAGCTGGAATCATTGGGAATACATTTTCTGAAGGATCAGTAATAATATCAAGAAAAACAGTTCGATCTTTTTGATTAAAAGCTTCAATTAAGGCGGGCTTTAAATCCTCTTCTTTTTCAACTTTAATTCCAATATGTCCATAACTTTCAGCAAGCTTAACAAAGTCTGGCAATGCATCCATATAGGACATCGCATAACGCTTTTCATAAAAAAACTCTTGCCATTGTCTAACCATTCCTAAATATCCATTATTAAGATTAACAATCTTAACTGGGGTTGCGTATTGAAGCATCGTTGAGAGCTCTTGAAGCATCATTTGTATGCTTCCTTCACCTGTCACACAGGCAACATCTTTTTCTGGCATAGCAAGCTTTGCTCCCATTGCTGCTGGCAATCCAAAACCCATGGTTCCAAGGCCACCAGAGTTAATCCACTGTCTTGGCTCATCAAAAGGATAATATTGTGCGGCCCACATTTGGTGCTGTCCAACATCTGAAGTCACTATAGCCTTTCCTTTTGTGACCTCATATAGCGCCTCGATAACTGACTGAGGCTTAATAACTCCTGGAGATTTAGCATAAGCCAGAGAGTCAACTTTTCTCCAGTCTTCAATTTGAGACCACCATTTTGAAATATCATCAAGCTGCTTATCTTTTAATTCATCAGTTAACGCTTGAAGAACTTGTTTTGTTTGTCCAACAATTGGAATATCAGCAACAACATTTTTTGAAATTTGTGAAGGATCAATATCAATATGAATGAATTTTGCAGTTGGACAAAATTTCTCTAAATTTCCTGTAATCCTATCATCAAAACGAGCACCAATTGCAACAACACAGTCAGATCCATGCATCGCCATGTTAGCTTCATAGGTCCCATGCATTCCAAGCATTCCAAGTGATTGCTTATCAGTCATCGGATAAGCTCCCAAACCCATAAGAGTCTGAGTAATGGGGAATCCAAGCATACGCGTAAATTCACGAAGCTCCTCTGAAGCGTTACCAATTACGCAACCACCGCCCGCATAAAGAATAGGTTTTTTTGACTTTGTAATGAGTTCAGCCGCCTTTCTAATTTGACGATTACTCGGTTTTGTAGTTGGCTTATAAGAGCGGATTTCAATTGATTCTGGATATTCTTCCTGCTCCATTTTTGCAATCGTAATGTCTTTAGGAATATCTATAACTACTGGTCCAGGTCTGCCAGTCGTCGCAATATGAAAAGCTTTTTTAACCGTAGTTGCAATTTCACTAATATCTCTAACTAAAAAATTATGTTTTACGCATGAGCGTGTAATGCCTGTAGCATCAACTTCTTGAAAAGCATCCATACCAATTAGTGGAGAGGGAACTTGACCAGAAATAATAACCATAGGTATCGAGTCCATATGCGCAGTTGCAATTCCTGTAACTGCATTAGTGATTCCAGGACCTGAAGTCACCAAAACAACACCTGGCTTACCATTAGTTCTTGCATAGCCATCTGCTCCATGCGCAGCGCCCTGCTCATGACGAACAAGAACATGTGTAATTTTATCCTGTGCTTCTATTGCATCATAGATATGAAGGACAGCTCCTCCAGGATATCCAAAAACATGCTCAACACCCTCTTTTTGAAGACAGTCTATTAGTATTTCAGCGCCATTCAATTCCATCGCTAATAACAGTAATTTAAAAGTTTTCGATTATACCCAAAGAATTTAACTCATAAAAGACTATGTTGCTGGCAGATTTGCTTTTAGAGCAAGGGCAAAGAGAGTAATAATTAATTGTTTTATTAAAGGTCGTTTTGCCAATCTTCGGAATAAAATTGTATTGGAGAGTCTGCTTCTTCAAAAGTTTCGATACTAAAGGCATCTGGCTGGGAAAGAATTGCTGATAGCAGCTGATCATTGAGCATATGGCCTGTTCTAAAGCCTTCATAGTGGCCTATTACATTACCCCCCAAAAGGAAAAGATCTCCCACAATATCTAAAATTTTATGTTTCACAAACTCGTTATGATAGCGCATACCATCTTCATTGAGAATGTCGTCATCTGAAAGAGCAATTGCATTATCTTTACTTGCTCCTAATGCAAGATTTTGTTTTTGAAGCATCTCAACATCTCTCTCATATCCAAATGTCCTTGCTCTAGATATTTCCTTTAAGTAGGACTGCTCTGAAAAATCAATCGTTAACTTTTGCCCACTCTCTTTTATCTTTTTATGATCAAAATCAATCTCTAATGTCACCTTAAAGCCATTATGAGGTGAAACTTGCGCCCATGACTCACCATTCTCCACTCTTATTTTATCTTTAATGACAATAAATCTTTTTGGAGCTTCCTGCTCTTCAATGCCTGCAGACTGAACTAAAAAAATAAATGGCGCAGATGACCCGTCCATAATCGGAACTTCGAATGAATCAAGCTCAACCAATAAGTTATCGACTCCAAGGGCCGAAAGAGCTGACATTAGGTGTTCAATGGTAGATACTTTGACGCCTTGATTTTCAAGGCCAGTTGATAAAACAACCTCGTTAACGAAAGCACTATGCGCATGAACCTGCTTGCCTCCAGCATCTAATCTTTTAAAAACAACACCGTGATCTTGTGCTGCTGGAATCAATGTTAAATTGACTACCTTTCCACTATGGATACCAACGCCACGAGCTCTAACTATTTTTTTAATTGTTCTTTGTTTAATCATTTATTAGAAATTACCTACAATCGCTTTCTTTAATTTACCCATCACTCCATTATCTCCATTAGAAACAATAAATTTAGCCTTACTTAAATCTCCTTCGTGCAAAAGGAGGCCAATACTTCCAGTATATTTATAGTCCGTAAGTAAAGATTCTAATCCTGATATTCTGGATCTTTGAATTTTTCCTATTTTAACTCTTTTAGAAAAATAACCTCTAACAAGTTCTTCTATTGATTTAATTTCACAGCCACCTCCACAAAGCACAAAACCTGATTTGATGATAGTATCTAGATTGTGGTGCTTAAGTTCATTCTTCAGTGCTTGAAAAATCTCTAAATAAGCCTCTTCAATAACTTCAGACAAATCAAGACTCGAGAGCTGATGTTGCTTCTTCGACCCCTGGGTGAAATCAATAAATTGATCTTCACTTTGAGATATTGATTTTGCAAAACCATAACTTTCTTTAAGTCTTTTAGCTTCCTCTAAAGAGGTATCAAATGCATAGGCAATTTCTTGAGTTACCTCATCACCACCCATTTTAATAATTCCACTATGCACTATTCCCTCTTCTTGGAATACTGAGTAGCTTGTTACACCTGCACCAATATCAAGAAGGCATATGCCACCATTTTTCTCTTCTTGAGTCAGAACTGCTTGAGATTTAGCGATTGAATTGAGTACAATTTTATCAACCTCAAGATTACTCTGTTTAAGACAGTTTTCAACATTCCTAACACTTGAGCTTGATACAGTAACAATATGAACTTTAGACTCTAAAACTTGCGCCTCCATGTCCATTGGATTATCTACAACAACTGACTCATTAATCGTAAACTTCTTTTTTATAATATGAAGTTTTTCCTTATTAGTGGGAGTTGAAATGGCCATCGCAGACTCAAGAACTGATTCCAAATCTTCTGAGCTGACAAATTCATTGACAGGAACTTTTCCCTTTCCATCAATACAGGTTAAATGAGTGTCCGAAATATTGACGCGGAACAAAGCCAAGTCCACTCCAAAACTTTCTTGAGTTTGTTGAATTAATTTTGTAATTTGTCTTGATAAAGAATCAATTGAAAAAATAGAACCTCTTCTAACGCCTTTCGATGGACAAACGTTATGGCCAATTATTCTTAGGTGGTCATCATCATCTTTTTCCGCAACAAGCAAAGCAATCTTTTCTGTGCCAATATCGATACTTGCTACAAAGTGATTACCTGCCATTTTAAATTAGTCAAAGAGTTTACAAAATTTTACCAAACTATTAAAAGCTTTTAATCTCAGTTGAACTATTTTTTTTAAAATCAAGCCAATCATTCAACTGTTCTAGACCAACAATTTGTCCACTTAATAATCTTCTGAATAACTTAGCATTGGCTTCGCCATGATATAAGCCCAGTATATGGCGAGTCATTGAGCGAATTGGAGTGCCAGTTTTATTTTGTTTTTTAATGTAGGCCATATATTTTTTCAAAACTTGCTCTCGATCTATCAAATTGTTTTTTTCTTCAAATATGGTTTGATCTATCTCTTTAAGCAAATATGGATTATGGTAGATTGAACGCCCCATCATGACGCCATCAACAAGCCCAAGGTGCTTTGTTATATCCTCACAACTTTCAATACCACCATTAATAGTTATTTGTAAAGAAGGAAAATCTTTCTTTAGTTGATAGACCCATCCATAATTAAGTGGAGGTATCGTTCGATTTTCTTTTGGGCTTAATCCTTTAAGCCAGGCTTTACGTGCATGCACTATAAAGTGCTGGCACCCCTTGCTGCTTATTTGAAATACAAAGTCAGAAAGTTCATCATAACTCTCCATATCATCAATCCCTATTCTATGTTTTACTGTCACAGGAATTTCACACTTATCAGTCATACTTTCAACGCACTGGGCGACAAGATTAGGCTCTTTCATGAGACAAGCTCCAAAGCTTCCAGATTGCACTCTGTCTGATGGACACCCAACGTTTATATTGACTTCGTTATAACCCCAGTCTTGAGCAATCATGGAGGACGTGGCCATCTCTTTTGGGTCACTTCCCCCGAGCTGAAGAACGAGAGGATTTTCACTTGCGTCAAAGTCTAAAAGTCGACTCTTATCTCCATTGAGGATTGCTTTTGTTGTTATCATTTCAGTATAGAGCTGAACATTTTTACTGATTAAACGATAAAAGTACCGACAATGCTTATCGGTCCAATCCATCATAGGAGCGATGGAGACTTTTGAAGCATTCATTCGATTTTTGATGACAACTCTTCTAATGCAAAGGCAATACTTTGCGAGACAATCTCTGAACGGGCGCCAGAGAAAAATTGAGTGGTCGTTTCAACGCTTCCATTAATAAAAAAACCAAAGCAGACCATACCTACTGGTTTTTCAGCAGTACCTCCAGATGGACCAGCAATTCCTGTAACGGCAATGGATAGATTACTATTAGATTTTTCACCTGCTCCAAAAGCCATTTCAAGGGCAACTTTTTCACTTACAGCGCCAAATAACTCAATTGTCTTTGGATCAACCCCAAGCATGCTGACCTTTGACTCATTACTATAAGTTATAAAGCCGCAATTAAAATACGATGATGCGCCAGCAATTGAGGTTAAAGAGCTCGATAATGAGCCACCTGTGCATGACTCTGCTAGAGCAATAGTAAATTGCTTTGAAAGCATTAATTCGCTCAAATGCTTAGCTTTTAAATAGGACATTAAACTTTTCCTTTTAACGCAGAATGAATAATCTCATAAACATCCTTGGAAAGATTATCACTCTGGATAATTGAATTGAGTTGGCTCTCTTGAAGCTTAGAGTATTGAGCTGTAAACCTTCTCCAATGGTTATAAATTCCAGCAAACCTTGCAGCAATCTGAGGGTTTAGTTGATCGAGCTCAATTATAACCTCAGTTAAAAGCTGATAACCCTCTTGGCAATGAAATTGGATACTGTTTTGACTAAAAGAGCCAATCACTGAGCGTATTCTATTTGGATTTGTCATAGAGAACAATTCATGCTGCATTAAGCTTCTAACATTCTCTACTGATGAGACCGATGAAATACACTGTGCACTAAACCATTTATCCATCACCTGAACATCTGACTGATGCTGCTTATAAAACTGATTAATAACATCGACTCTATATGGGTTTTCAGAGTCCAGAAGGCACTGAAATGCACCAAACTGATCGGTCATACATTCTGCTTTGATGAATTGCTGATAAGCAATATCATACTCACCCAGTTTTGATAAATAACTCAAGCATTTATTTTTGAGTGCCCTTTCGCCTATCGATTGTGTCGACAAATCAAAAGCTTTAGGAGCGTTTAATTGATCATACAACTCTAATAGCTCGTCTTTAAAAGTGCTTGCAATAGAAAGAATCGATTGACTACGCTGGTTATGGACTTCCTGGACATTAATTTTTCCAACATTTTGATGGATAATTTGCTCTGATGGCAGACTAATCATTTCAGATAGAAGTGAATAGTCAGATTCATTATTAAAAAGATTTTTAATCATTTGAAATAAATCCTTCTCAATAACTTGATCTGGATTAAGGATGTACTCCAGCCATAAACTTTGAGCACTTTCCCAACGATTAAATGGGTCAGTATCAGATGATGCAAGATATATTTTGTTTTGTATTGAAAGATCTGAACTAAATTTAATTGGCGCTGAAAAACCACGAAACCATGAAGGAATTGGCTTACTCTTTATATTATTAAATGAAATTGTTTTAACAAGTTCATCAATAATGATAAGACCAGATTCAATCTCTTCTCCATCTTTATCAATTAACCCAAACTGATTTGGAATCATGTAGGGTGTTTTTTGATTTTTTTGTGTGAAGGTGGCGCTATAAGTTTGATTATTTTCATCATAGTCATCTTCGACACTCACTTCAGGGGTCCCAGCTTGTGAATACCAAAGCATGAAGCTTTCAAAATTTTTATCATTTGCATTCGCCATGCTCGCTACAAAATCATCAATAGTTACTGCGTCCCCATCATGCCTTTCAAAATATAATTTCATCCCTCTTTGAAATCCCTCTTCTCCCAATATCGAATGGATCATTCGAATAACTTCAGCCCCTTTTTCATAGACTGTTGAAGTATAAAAATTATCCATTGCAATGTATGACTCTGGCCTTACTGGATGTGCCATTGGCCCTGAATCTTCAGCAAACTGTCTTGTCTTAAGTTGGATAACATCTGTAATCCTTTGGATTGCGCGAGATCTTAAATCAGAAGAAAACTCCTGATCTCTAAAGACGGTTAATCCCTCTTTTAAACTCAATTGAAACCAGTCACGACACGTCACTCTATTGCCAGTCCAGTTATGAAAATATTCATGTCCAATAATGGATTCAATCCTAATAAAACTTAAATCTGTAGATGACTCTTGGCTTGCCAGAACACAGTCAGAATTAAAAATATTTAAACCTTTATTTTCCATGGCTCCCATATTAAAATCATCCACAGCAACAATCATGTAAATATCTAGATCATAACTCAGATTAAACCTTTTCTCATCCCACTCAAATGCCTTAATTAAAGACTCCATGGCAAAGGCAGTTTTGTGCATATTATGAGGTTCGACATAAACTCTTAAGTCAACTTTTCTTCCTGTTGAAGTGATATATTCATCTTGAAGAAAATCTAACTTGCCTGCAACTAAAGCAAACAAATAGCAAGGCTTAGGGGCTGGATCATGCCAAATAGCTTGATTATTTGTTTCTTCAATTAAGTTTCCATTGCTCAGGAGAACTGGATAGTGCTCCCGATTTGCATTAATCTTGGTCGTAAAGACACTAAGCACATCAGGCCTATCAAGGTAATAGGTAATTTGTCTAAAGCCCATTGCTTCACATTGTGTGCAGAAATTGCCACTGGATTGATACAAACCATTTAAATCTGTTTTGCTTTCTGGATGGATTCTGACCTGAACTTCTAATATAAAATCATCTGGCGGATTTAACAAAAACAATCC
>ENA-OREM01000231-OREM01000231.1-marine-metagenome-genome-assembly--contig:-NODE-231-length-45129-cov-14.646231_pt1 | contig 45129 bp, 40 predicted proteins | sample MGYA00248623_ERZ508561 | MGnify/ENA primary metagenome ERZ508561 (study PRJEB26227, sample SAMN06264494) | marine metagenome | isolation source: Columbia River Estuary | place: USA:Columbia River...
AAGTATTACTTGCAATACCACTAATGTCCTGGTCTCCCGTATTTGTTCCTGATTGATTACCAAGTAATGTAATCTCTCCCGCGGTAATTAATCTTTCTCCAGCTACTATATCTACCTTATTGGATAAAGCACCTGTTAAACCACTAATCTTTGATTGGTTAATAGCTGCTTCGGATGAGATGTCTGCATCTAAGATGGTGCCATTTAGAATTTTATCAGAGGTAATCGATTCATCTGTTATTGGGGGTAAACTTGTCAATCCAGAGCCATCTCCCACAAATAAACTAGCTGAAATCTGTCCCGTAGAAATGATTGCTCCTGAGTTAATTGTACCAGTGAAAGTAGGATTAGCCTTATTGGACTTTGAATCCAACGCAGACTGAGTTAATGTAGATATGGGCTTACTTAGATCTGAAGTATTATCTAGGTTAGCTAAATCAATATCTGCTTTTGTTAGTAATACATTCCCGCTCTTTCCATTTACTGTTTGCACTGGTGCATCTGGATTTACAAGCTCTATCCAATTGCCCAGTACAGAAGCGTCTGTACTTGATAAAACAAAGTTTTTGCTTATATCTGTTCTTATTACTACACTTCCAACTACTGCTCCACTCAAAGATAACATCTCGGACTGATTAGTTAATACTGACACTGATGAAAAAGAAACTTGTGGAATTTGAGCTGTTGGTATTTTACCTAAAGCATCTAAGCTTGCAACACCGTTTGCAACACCTACTTTGTTAGAATCAAGCTTTAAATCCAAACCGCCGTCCAATTCATTAATCGCTGATACTAAATCTGCCTTGTTTGTAGTAGTCAAATCAGAAATTGTGCCTATGGCTAAAGTATTACTTGCAATACCACTAATGTCCTGGTCTCCCGTATTTGTTCCTGATTGATTACCAAGTAATGTAATCTCTTCCGCGCTAATTAATCTTTGTCCAGCTACTATATCTACCTTATTGGATAAAGCACCTGTTAAACCACTTATCTTTGATTGGTCTATCCCTGCATCGGATGAGATGTCTGCATCTAAGATGGTGCCATCTAATATCTTTGAAGAAGTAATTGTACTGTCACCTATAGTAGTGATAATTCCTGTTAAACCAGATCCATCTCCTACAAAGTCAGTTGCTGATATGGTGCCCGTGGCTGATATAGATCCGGAAGTAATAGTGCCTGTGAAGGTAGGGTCCGCTTTATTGGCTTTTAAGGCTATATCATTGATGTTAGTGGTAATGCTAGCAGTATTAGCGGCAATTGCTCCTTGATTGGTTGTAATAGAAGCAGTGTTGGAAGCTATTAGTCCCTGGTTTGTGTTAATGTTAGCGGTATTAGTTGCTATATCATTGATGTTAGTGGTAATGCTAGCAGTATTAGTCGCAATTGCTCCTTGATTGGTTGTAATAGAAGCAGTGTTGGAGGCTATTTGTCCCTGGTTTGTGTTAATGCTAGCGGCATTAGCCGCTATATCATTGATGTTAGTGGTAATGCTTACTGTATTAAAATTAATACCCGTAAGCCCAGATCCATCTCCTACAAACGATGTTGCTGATATGGTGCCCGTAGATGATATAGATTCAGAAGTAATAGTGCCTGTGAAGTTTGGAGATATATTTTTAACTAAACGGAGCCAAACAGAGCCATCATAAAAGTAAAAACCAGCCTCTTTATCTATTTGATAAATCAACAAACCACTTACAGGCGATGACACTGACATCTTTTGGGTCTCAGTCATTCTAGGAATTAAGATTCCTTTGTCCGTGCTTTCAATGTCTAGCATTGATGAATTATTGGGAGTTATAGTCCCTATTCCAACTTGAGCAAATAGAAAGTTTGTAGTTGCTAGAAGAAAAATACATAGTAAAAAGGTGCTCTTTTTCATGTGACTGCCATGTTTTTGCAGTAAATTTCATGAAATAACCATCTTTAAAAAACACCTTGAATAGAAATCTCTTCAATTTCAAATCAAACAATACTTATTTGTTCAAAATAGAACTAAAAAGATTAGTGTTAAAAACAATAAAAAAGTCTAAAAAAGTATAAATTGCCTATCATTAATTTTTAATAGCAGCTTCTGTTAAAATAAAATATAAAACAGGAAAGCCTCAGCATAAATAGTATTGAATTATATTCCAATGATTTAAACATGAATAAATCCAAATGATTTGATTATTATATTATTAAATTTTACGATTGCAGTATTAGCTGGTCTAAGCATACTTATTATTTTGAAAAACTACAAGAGTAATTCAAAATTCAATATCTATTTTTTACTCATACTAATTAATCTTTTTGTTTGGAGATTTCTGTTTTCCATGTTTAACTTTGATATAATTAAATTTAATCCCCAATCTTCGGGTTATGCATTTGGCCTTTTTATGTGGCCTATATATTTTTTATTTTTTAAAAGACTATTAAACAAGAATTCTAAACAAATAAAAAAATTAGTACATTTTTTTATTTGTTTAATCATAATAATTTTATTTGTATTTGATTTTATAAATCAACTAGTCAAAACATTAGTTTTGATTTCATACACTTTAACTTATTTCATTTTTCTAACCTATTTAGTAATAAATTCTCATAATAATATAACTTCTGAAAAAAAGATTTTTCTATATCTAATGTTATTAATAGCGGTTTATATTGGCGTATTTGCCAATATATCTTTGCTACGAAGCAATAATGACAATTTTATAATGTTGAAAATTCTTTTTGACTATAGTGCAATCGTATGGGGTTTTATATTGTGTTATGTTTTTATAAAACCAGATTTACTATACGGAGAAACGAGTCTTATACAAACTATTAATAAATTAAAAATTGATAATTTTTCAGCTTGGAGTGTTAATGCAAAATCTAAAATACAGTCTATAGACAAGAAAGTATCAGATAAAGTAGAGCCACATTTAAATGCAATAATTCTGAAAATTGAAAAAACAGTAAAAGAACATTATGATATAAGTAATACTAACGTTGAATTAACTTTTGAAATATTAAAAAACAATCTCCAAATACCAACAACTCATCTAGATTACATTTTTAAGTATTATTGTAGATACAGTAAAAATGATTTTTTTAATTACTGTAAAATTAAATACGCTGTAGATCTTTTAAACAATAATTATCTATCTAAAAACACCATACAAACCTTAGTTCATAAGTGTCATTTTAAATCTAAATCTTCTTTTTACAATAGTTTTAAAAAATTCACAGGTAAAAACCCCTTAGAAATTTATTCTTCCCTTAAAACTTGACAGAATCTAAAATAAATTGATTGTCGCTTTTCATCGTTTATATATATTCTGAAAATCAACACACTTCCCCGCAACTAGGCACAACAACAATCTAATCAAAAGAGTTAGAAATTCTTTGTTCAATGCCTCTTTTCCGGATAATGGATTAAAATGAATGTAGCAAGAAATGCTCGTGTCAGGCAATGAACATCTACACAATAGCCAAAGCAAATATACCTGCTTTGTTTAGGATGTAAATAGTAGAGTAAATAAAATTAAATCAACGGAAACACACTTTACTTTCCAATACAGAAATTGGAAAAAATATTGCCCAGCAGTTCGTCTGAGGAGATTTCTCCGGTGATGGCACCAAAATGTTGAAGTGCTTGGCGTATGTCTACCGCCAGCAGATCTGAGCTGCGGTTTTGTGCAATGCCTTGTTTTACCTGATCGATCGCTTCCTGACTGAGCAACAGCAATGCGTAATGACGGCTATTGGTGACAATAGTGTTGCCTTGATGGTGGCGTCCTTGGAGCACATGGGCCAATAGTTGGTCGATCAAGGAGTCAATACCTGTTTTGTTTTTTGCTGCGATATAGGTAAACGGGGGGAGCGTAGTTTCTAGAGTTGACTGTTCACTGGTCGTAAGTCCATCCGCTTTATTGGCTAGAAGTAATAGGTGCTTGTCGGGAAACTCAGTTTTTAGGGCATCAAAGCCTGACAAAAGTTCGGTTAAGTATGCCTTATTTTGGGCCGCTTCAACACTATCAAATAGGTAGAGCACTAAGGAGGCTTGGGCGGTTTTTTCGAATGACTTTTTGATACCCATCTGTTCGACCACATCCTGTGTTTGGCGAATCCCTGCGGTATCGATCAGTCTAAACCGAACTCCGCGCAGGTTGATTTCATCTTCAATGGCGTCTCTGGTCGTGCCAGGAATATCGGAAATCAGTGCTTTATCCTCGTTAAGTAACGTGTTCAGCAGGGTAGATTTGCCTGCGTTAGGTGGACCGATGATGGCTACGGGCACTCCGTTTTTGAGCACATTGCCCAAGGCAAATGAGTCGATCAGGGATTTTAGTACCTCACTGATATTTTGCAAGAGTTGTTGCAAGGCAGTTCGATCGGCAAAAGCGACATCCTCTTCAGCAAAATCCAACTCCAACTCGATCAGGGAAGCAAAATGCATCAGTTGAGCGCGCAGGTCCTTGAGCTGTGAACCAAACCCCCCACGCATTTGCTGTAGGGCTATTTGGTGCGCAGCTTCACTTTCGCTTTGGATCAAGTCAGCCACTGCTTCGGCTTGGCTTAAGTCCATTTTGCCGTTTAGAAATGCCCGGAGTGTAAACTCGCCACCTTGAGCTACTTGCGCCCCTAAACCAAGGAATAGTTGCATGATGCGCTGTTGAATATAGGTGGATCCGTGGCAAGAAATCTCCACCACATCCTCGCCTGTGTAGGAGTGAGGTCCTCTAAATAAAGTCACCAAAACTTGATCGATTACAGCTTCCCCTTCGTGCAAATAACCCAAGTGAACGGTGTGGGATTTTTGGTCGATTAACTTTTTTGGTTTGATGGATTGAAAACAATCATTGACCCATAGGATAGCTTGAGGACCAGATAAACGAATCACAGCGATGGCTCCACTACCTGATGGGGTAGCTACGGCAATGATGGTGGGTTTATGCGACATGGAACAAAAATAGGAAAAACTACCTCGGAAAAGCTAGGAGTTGTTTGGGGTAGTCCAAATAATTGGGTACTTTGACAAAAATTTATCACATGAAAAGAGAAGACCGATCGTTACTCGTGGTAACCCATTTATGCCAACTTCTCGATTTTGTCTCGGGATTTGGCGGTTTGATTGTACCCCTAGTGCTTTGGTTGACCCAAAAAGATAAGGTTTGGGACATGGAAGAACACGGAAAGAAAATCGTTAACTTTCAATTGAGCATGATGCTGTATGCGTTGATCAGCATACCGTTGATATTTTTGGGTATCGGTATTTTGGCTTTGATTGCTATAGGATTGATCGGCTTAGCGTTTCCGATTATTAATGCGATAAAAACAAGTAACGGGGAGCCTGTCGACTACCCGTTTTCTATCAAGTTTTTTAAATAGTACTAGCTGTTTAGCATGACTGGCATCACCAACATGGTGACCTGTTCTCCTTCATCCAGTCCGTCAACAGGCGTTAATATTCCTGCTCTGTTGGGCATACTCATTTCCAAACGCACTTCGTCGCAGGATAGGTTGTTGAGCATTTCAATTAAAAAGCGCGCGTTAAATCCGATTTGCATGTCATCTCCTTGGTATACGCACTTGAGTTGTTCTTCCGCTTTATTGCTGTAGTCGATATCTTCCGCAGAGATCTGCAAGGAGGCACCAGCGATTTTCAGGCGAAGTTGGTGGGTTGTTTTATTGGAAAAGATGGAAATCCTTTTGACTGAACTCAACAAAGCAGTTCTAGAAATCACCAACATATTGGGGTTTTCTTTGGGAATTACGGCCTCGTAGTTCGGGTATTTGCCATCGATCAATCGGCACACCAAGGAAGTTTGGTCAAAACTAAAGCGCGCATTAGACTCATTGTATTCTATCGTCACTGGGGTAGTGGATCCCATTAAGATGCCTTTCAACAAGTTTAGAGGTTTTTTGGGCATGATGAATTCAGCACTCCCTTGACTCGTTGCGTCGTTTCTCTGGTATTTCACCAATTTATGGGCATCCGTAGCCACACAAGTCAGTCCTTCTGTGGAGAGTTGAAAAAATACGCCGCTCATCACAGGTCGCAAATCATCGTTACCCGCTGCAAAAATTGTTTTGCTGATAGCCGTAGCCAAGGCATCCCCATCCATATGGGTTTGACTTGGATTGCTTAATTGTATGGTGTTGGGGAATTCATCTCCAGCTGCATAAGCTAGAGCGTATTTACCGTTATTGGCACTTATTTCCACGGTGTTATTGGACTGAACAACAAAAGTCAATGGTTGTTCGGCAAAAGTTTTTAGTGTTTCCAGCAAAAGACGTGCGGGAACAGCTATGCGACCTGAATCATTGGTTTCTACACTTAAGGTGGTTACCATGGTGGTTTCTAAATCTGATGCGGAGACCACCAACTCATTGGGTGATAAAGCAAACAAGAAGTGATCCAAAATAGGCAGTGTGTTTGTGTTGTTGATGACACCCCCTAGAATTTGGAGTTGCTTGAGCAAAGAGGCACTCGAAACAATGAATTTCATAAATTATGTCTTTTTAGGTCAAAAACAAAGATATTTAAACCCTTCCACCCACTAAAACAAACTTATCAACACCGTATTGGTTGATAAGTGTTTTGGTGAACTAGTTGAAGAACTGAACGGTGATCTGATCGCGGTATTGAAGGCCCAATAGGGAGGAAGCCCCACCGTTTTGAGCACTTCCTTGCGCAATAGCAATTTCTAAGCACTGAGCGGTATTAAACAGACATACCAAATGTCCGCCTGAGCGCAGATTTGATTCTTGTGTGCCGATGTCTTCGTATCCTTGACTGATGCGGGTGGTTCTGGCGCTTCGAGCAGCTATCTCGAATGATCTATTTTTTCTACAGGCCTCAAAAAATGGTTTACTGATGTTGGTAATGGCATTTCCGTAATTGTCGATATACATCACATGGCCATACAGCGTGTTTCCATCATCGCTGACACGCGCCTTAAATTCAGCCCGTTCTTTTAATCCCGTAAATGGTTTACCGATTAATTCAGGTGTTCCACCCCGCGCTAGGTGTGTCGCTACCGGGGCAAATACATATAAGGTGGGAAAAGTATTGCGCTCCATTTGGGGCATATTGATTTCAAATACTTGCTCAGGAGCTATTTCTTGGGTGATCAGCGCGATGACCCCGTTGTTGGCGGTGATAAAATAATGACCGTCCACCAACACCAAAATATGTCGGTTATCCTCCGTCCATTGCGTATCCACACCGACCACATGAATGGTTCCTTTGGGGAAGTGATGGTAGGCATTTTTAAGCACGTAGGCGCACTCAGCAATGTGGTAAGGCTGGATATGGTGTGAGATATCAACAATCTGTATTCCTTCCACAGCAGCCATCATAGCGCCCTTTAGAGCACCTATATAGTGGTCTTTGATTCCGAAATCAGTCGTTAAGGTGACTAAAGGCATTGATTTTGTTGATATTATTCTAAACCAAAAGAAGGTATTTTGGTTAAGTTTGTGCCACAAATTTAGCTATTTTTAATCACCAACCTTAAGGGCGTACAACGATTTAATTCTACCTTATTTGAACGAGCTCAGCATTGAATTGACCGATATTAACCCAAGAGAATTTTTTGGGCAAAACCAAGAGACAATCACCCTGATAAAAGCGCATTTCGTCAAGTTGAAAATTGTCGCTAGAGGAAACGTGATCAAGGCCTACGGAGATGAAGCACAACTCAATGATTTTCAAGAGAAAATCGAACAGCTCACCTCGCATTACGCCAGATATAATCAAATGAACGAACAAATTATTTCCATGGTGTTGGCTGGTGACCACCAAACTGCCCCTAGAGAGTTTGCCGCCATGGATCAGGTGATAGTTCATGGGATTAACGGAAAGGTCATTACGGCTAAATCCGTCAATCAACGAAAAATAGTGAGCAGCGCAGAGCTGAATGACCTGGTATTTGCCATCGGTCCTGCAGGTACGGGTAAAACATACACCAGTGTTGCCCTGGCTGTTCGTGCGCTAAAAGACAAACAGGTCAAACGCATTATTTTGACTCGACCTGCCGTAGAGGCCGGAGAAAATTTGGGTTTTTTGCCGGGTGACCTCAAAGAAAAATTGGATCCGTACATGCAACCCTTGTACGATGCGCTAAGAGACATGATTCCCCCTGAAAAACTCCAATTATTTTTGGAGACTGGGGTGATTCAAATTGCCCCATTGGCCTTTATGCGCGGCCGAACTTTGGACAATGCCTTTGTGATCTTGGATGAAGCGCAGAACACCACCCATGCACAAATGAAGATGTTTTTGACCCGTATGGGGAAAAATGCCAAGTTTATTGTCACTGGTGACCCAGGTCAAATCGATTTACCCAGAAGGGTTACCTCTGGACTCAAGGAAGCTCTTCTTATTCTAAAAGATGTACCAGGAATAGGCATGGTGCATTTAGATGATAGAGATGTCATCCGTCACAAACTCGTGAAAGCAGTGATCGAAGCCTACAAACATATTGAACACCAAAATTAATCCATGACGCCAACACTTACCCATACCCATTTTGAATTTCCAGGACAGATTGATGTTTACCGGGGAAAAGTCAGAGAAGTTTACACAGTACAAAACGATCTATTGGTCATGGTCGCCACGGATCGTTTATCCGCTTTTGATGTAGTTATGCCTAAAGGAATACCCTTTAAGGGACAAATCCTCAATCAAATAGCCACTAAAATGTTGGCAGCCACGGCGGACATTGTACCCAACTGGTTGATGGCCGCTCCAGATCCAAACGTCGCCATAGGACATGCGTGTACCCCTTTGAAAGTGGAGATGGTGATCCGTGGATATTTGTCCGGACATGCCGCCAGAACCTATGCCTCTGGTGAGCGACAGTTATGTGGAGTGACCATGCCGGAAGGGATGAAAGAAAACGACCGATTCCCAGAGCCGATCATCACGCCAGCTACGAAGGCAGAAATGGGCCTTCACGACGAAGACATTTCAGCGTCGGAAATTGTCAGACGCGGAATTGTTTCGGCTGAGGACTACGCATTGCTCGAACAATACACCCGCGCTTTGTTTCAAAGAGGTACAGAATTGGCCGCGGCTAGAGGACTTATTTTGGTGGATACCAAATACGAGTTTGGTAAAACCAAAGAAGGAAAAATTGTGCTGATCGATGAAATCCATACGCCAGACTCTTCTCGATATTTTTATGCTGACACCTATGCGTCGCTGCAAGAGCAAGGTCTTCCGCAAAAACAACTCTCCAAGGAGTTTGTGCGTCAATGGTTAATTTCTCATGGTTTTCAAGGCCTTGAAGGGCAAATCCTACCAGAAATGTCCGATGAATATATCGAAACAATTTCCCAAAGATATATAGAACTGTACGAGCAGATTACCGGAGAACCGTTTGTAAAGGCTGAATTGAGTGATATCATCGCACGTATTGAGGCCAATGTTTGTCAGTTTTTAGCTCAGTAACTACTGGGTGTAATCGGGCTATCTGTAGAGCAAACGCTTATCTTTCTCCTTGATGTGGTGAGAGATTTTCAAAAACAGTAAGGCAGTAATGTAGGCGTCTCCCAATGCAGTGTGTCTGTCTTTTTTGGGGATATCGTATTTTTCGGCCAGTTCATCTAGGCTATAGATTTTATCTCTGTCCACGAGAGGGCTGTGGATCAGTGATTTTCTATGTAGATAACCCGTGTCAAATACTTTATTTTTTAGTGGAGACAAGCCATGTCGCTTTAATGCTTGATTGATCATACGCACATCGAATCCTGCGTGGTGGGCTACTATGTAGTGGTTGGCCAGGTAGTCGATTATTTTTTCTAGAGCTTCCAGCTCATTGAGTTGATTTTTTGTTTCACTCTGTAATATGCCGTGTATCGGAGCAGATTGGGCATCGTAGTGGTCTTGGGCGATGTAAAATTCAATACAATCAGCCAAAATGATGCTGTTGTTGCGCACTTTAATGGCGCCAAAACTGATGATTCTATCTTTTTTGGGATGAAAACCGGTAGTTTCTGTATCCAGTACTACAAATGTTTTTTCCTCCAATGATTTGGGTGGTGGGCTATCCATGAGCGTCAAATAACGCTGCCAAAATTCAGGGAGTTGTTTGGGTTTTTTCCACCACATTACATCATCGCTGTCAAGTTAAACCTCAATTTAAGCAGTTCTTGAATGTGTTTTACCGCTTGGAACGTAGCTTTTAATTTTATTTTTTCCTCTTTTGTCAGCAGAGACAGTTCAATATATCTCCCTGAGTTATTTTGGGCCAATCCCTGTTTGGTTCTGAACTTAATGAGGTCTTTGGTAGCCGTGGCGCAGTCCATGTAGAGCTCTTCATTTTGAGGTTCCAATTGGGCTAGTTTTTCATAGCGTCTTTGAGTATTGTTGACATCTTTAACTCCATGGGAGAGGATCAGCACCCGGGCTGCATCGATTAACGGCATAAGCGCTCGTCTTTTTAAATCAAATCGATCCTTGTTCGTCCCGTCTTGTTCAACGATAAAACTTCTGAAAAACCCAGTAGGGGGAGGGCTTTGTAGGGCGCCCAAAGCAAAATGCGCTAAAAAAACAGGGTGCAAATTGATCTGTTCAAAGACTTCATCGGAGAGTGATTCAACCAAAGTTTTATTGCCATAAGTGAAGTTGTAGTCAAAAAATATAGAGGAGAGCAACACTTCTTCTCTTCCAGGGTTTTGAATCCAATGTTGAATGTTTTGTTTCCACTCGCTGGCCGATAGACACCACTTAGGATTGGATGCCATCATCTCCGCAGGACAGTATTCATACCCAATGGTTTTTAAGTTTTTGGTCACCGACTTACCCAAAGACAAAAAGTATTCTTTTACCTCATCTTCCCGCCCATCAGGTGGATCTTGATAAAGCAGTGCGTTGTCTTGATCTGTTTGCAGCAGTTGCTCGGATCGACCTTGACTACCTAACGACAACCAGGCAAATGCGACGGGTGGTTCACTGCGCTTTTTGAGTTGTAATTGGATAATTTGCTTAATACATGCATCGTTTAATTCTGTAATTAAATTAGCAATGATGTTTGTCGGAATTTTACGGTCTAAATAACGCTGGATCAAATGGGTGATTTGCACCCTTATTTTTTTAAGGGTGGACGTGTTTTCAGCCCTCATAATGGCTTTGATCAACAAGGTGGGGTTTTGACCGATAGCCATCAATACATCATCTTTAGAGATTACCCCTACAGCTTTGCTTTGTGATGTGCCATCTACAGTGACGCAAAGATGGCTGATCCGGTGTCTGACCAACATCATCTGCGCATGAGTCACGGTTACATTTTCTAAACAAGTATAGACCGGGCTGACCATGATTTCAGCTGCCGTAGCCTCTAAAGAGACTTCAGCAGTACATATCTTGTTGCGCAAATCTTTATCTGTAATAATTCCAACAGGTCTCACTTTGTCATGAACCACAATAGAGCCTACTTTGTGGTCCCTCATTTTTTTGGCCAAAGCTACAATAGGTGTATCCGGGCTGCATTTGACCAATTTTCCTCGATGAGCAATTGGTTGTAAGTCTAAGGGATGGGGTTCCTCGATATTGTTTCCTGATTGTATGGTGTATTCTGCCGCGTATAGCTGACCGCGATCACTTTCAGAAAAAGGATTTCTCGTATTGGTTTGAAAACTAGCCCAAATAAAGTCAGCCACTGGGGGATTGTTGTGCACCATGGGCATGAAAAGTTCAATAGGAATAGCGTACACTATCGACTCCTCATAGGCCCTGGCTTGTAATTGATACACCGGTCCCAGCACAAGCGGTCTTAAGCCGAATAGATCGCCTTCGTCACATAAATCGATTAGTTCTGTGGGGTCTTTCTGCTCAATAGCCACAGCACCTTTGTACACAACATAAAACACAGAGTGTGTCGAGTCACCTTGATTAAAGATCAATTGCTCTTTCTCTAAATACTTTACGGTAACTCCTTGTGTTAAACCGATTAAATCAGTGCGCTTTAACCGATCAAAAGGGGGATAGCGCATTAAAAAATCGGCTACGCGTTCATGCAAGGAGTTTTTCACTGTTGACTTGTTTTTCGGAAGGCTAAGATACGAAAAAAGCCCCCCAACCTAAGTTGAAGGGCTTTGTAGCGAGAGGGGGGCACGATCCCCCGACCTCCGGGTTATGAATCCGACGCTCTAACCAACTGAGCTACCTCGCCAAAATTTCAGGGTGCAAATATAAAGTTAAATTTCAACAGCCCCAAAGATCCCTGGCAAATTATTGTTTGGCATTTGTTTTTTAATCGTTGATTAATCTATATATTGCCCAAACTTTACCAGAATACGCATGAATTCATCGATTAAATTTGAGCTTGAGTTTGTTATTCACGCTTCCCCACAAATGCTGTATCAATATATTTCAACCTCCTCTGGACTTTCCGAGTGGTTTGCCGATGACGTACATTCTCGTGGACCAAAATATTCGTTTTTTTGGAATGGGTCTGAGGAAGTCGCTAAATTAATCAAGCATAAAAACGAGTTTTTTGTTCGCTTTAAGTGGGAAGCTTCAGAAGGGGATGATTCTTATTTTGAAATGAAGATTCTCGAAGATGAGATTACTTCAGATGTTTCTTTGGTGATTACAGACTTTTCTGAACCGGATGAAATCGAAGAATCAAAAATGCTTTGGGAAAATCAAATTTCCTCGCTCAAACAAATTTTAGGTTCTGTTTAAATGAACGAAAAAATTGTATTAAGTACCACTGAGTCCATCAGATGGGAAAAAAACCGTCTTTTATTTTTTGAGGATCACTACCGCAGCTTACTGGCCAAAATGCGCATGAAACGCATGCCCATTGGCATGCAGTTCACTCCAGAGTGGTTGCTTGCACAAATCACCGATAGGATCAACCCATCGGAAACGTTGGATACTTCTGTGATCGATGTGGTTGTACAATGGTCAGGACAAGGAGATGTTTCGGTGCAAATTTTCTCAGAAGTTCCTCGTTTATTGAAGCAAACCGTCATTGATTTATATAGGGATTACTACATCACTCCTGGATTAGCTCAATTTCCGATGACTGATTTCACGGCACTCAACTATCTGGCTAGCGTTTATGGCTTAGAGAATGAGTACGATGTATGTTTGTTGATGAATACCCAAAAAGAGTTGGTACAAACCCATTTAGGTTCATTTTTCTGCGTGATGGATCAAGAAATAGTTACCCCGGAGCTAAATAGTGGACTATTAATCAATGTATGGCGTACACAAGCTATTAAAGGATTTAATGAAGCAGGACTCAAGGTAGTGGAGAAACCAATGAGTTTGTTTGACCTACAAAAAGCTGATGGCGTATTTGTTTTAGGGCCTCAAACAGGTTTTTTAGCCGTTGACCAGTTTAGGAAAACAGCTTTTGATCGATCTTCTTGTCAACATGCCTTGGACAGCTGGGACAAAATAAGCGCGTAATTATTAATTAAACGTAGGATCATCAGGCGCATGGGTCCAGAGCAAGTATTGGCCTCCCAGAAGCGTCATCTTTTCTTGCCACATATTATCAACTGGATGGTCTAGCAATGCCTGTTTGTGGTCATTTTCTACCAATACCCACGATTTGTGTTCAAGTTCTTGCTCTAGTTGTTTTCGGTCCCACCCTGAATAACCCAGAAAGAACCGAATATCTTCGTGTTTCAGTACACCTTGGTTGATGTGTTCAATAATTTGGGTAAAGTTACCTCCCCAATAAACGCCATCACTTATTTCTAGACTATTTTCTACCAAATGAGGTACTCTGTGGATAAAATACAACGCATCTTGTTCTACAGGTCCTCCATTGAATATAGGGAAAGGTTGATCAATTTCGTTAACTAAGTCGTTGAGTCGATAATCGAGTGGTTTATTAAGGATAAAGCCCACACTTCCTTTTTGATTGTATGACGCTAGAAGCACTACCGACCTAGAAAAGGAGGTGTCACCGGTCAATGCGGGTTCCGCAACGAGTAAATGACCTTTTTGTGGTGCTTCTTGAATCATAAGTAGGTTATCTAATTCAATATAATTAATTTTATGGGTATGGCAAAAAAAAAGCACCCGAGAGGGTGCTTTTAAAAAACGTTTGCTTGTAATTAATTCACAGCGCTGCCTAATTCAGCACCAGCTTTGAATTTAACTACTTTTTTAGCAGCAATTTTGATGGTTTGGTTGGTTCTAGGGTTTCTTCCTTCTCTAGCACCTCTTTCAGATACTGACCAAGATCCGAAGCCTACCAAAGAAACTCTTCCTCCTTTTTTAAGGGTTCCTTCAACATTACCCAAGAAAGATTCAAGGGCTTTTTTAGCTGCAGCTTTGGTGATGCCAGCGTCAGCTGCCATAGCATCAATCAATTCAGTTTTGTTCATAGCTTTTAAATTAAGGGTTATTAAGTAATAATGACATAAACAAATTTATACGGATTCGGCTTGAATGCAAGTAAACACAACAAAAAGTGGTTGTTTTGTTGATAACTTGAAGGCTTTGTTCATAACCACAGCTATTTTTCATTTTTGAGTGCCAGTAAGGGGCTAGTGTAGATATGCGTCAGATGAAGGGGAAAATCCATTGAGTAGTGCTGCAGCAGTCATTGGCTTTTTTCCGGGTAACTGAATTTGATCTATGACAAACCAGCCATCTTTCAAGGCGACCTTCATAGTTTTCTTTTCAATTACGAGTGTTCCGGGCAGGAGATGGCTTGGCGCTGAAACATATTTTCCTGCGTATATTTTGGCCGTGCTCACTAAATCATTTTGAATTAGCTCTGTCCAAGCTACAGGATAGGGATTCAGCGCCCTTACCCAAGCGTCAATTTTTTCTCCGGGCCATTGCCAATCCAGTCGAGTGTTCTCCTTATTGAGTTTAGGCGCTTCCGTACTTACGGTATCTGGTTGTTTTTTGGGGAGGATATTCCCTTGGCTGTATTGGTCAATGGTTTGAGCTACCAATTTTTTTCCCGCCTCAAGCAAAAGGTCGTGAAGCAGGCCACCTGTACAACCTTGAGGTATATCCACTTTGATTTGTTCGAGTATTGCTCCCGTATCGATCTGTTGATCGATTAAAAATGTAGTGACACCAGTCTGCTTTTCACGATTCATGAGCGCCCATTGAATAGGCGCAGCACCCCTGTATTGGGGAAGTAACGAAGCATGTAGGTTAAATGTACCCAGTCTAGGTATCGACCAAACAACCTCGGGCAACATCCTAAAGGCTACTACCACAAAAAAATCTGCCGATAAGGATTTAAGACTAGAGACAAACTGTTCCTCTTTGAGGTTGACAGGTTGTGACACGGGAAGATTCAAGGCCAAAGCTTTTTTCTTCACAGCGCTTTGATTAAGCTGTTTTCCTCGACCGGCAGGTTTGTCAGCCGCGGTAACTACTCCTACAATATCTATCCCTTTACGGCATAGATCTTCCAGTATTTCAGCAGCAAATTCTGGGGTACCCATGAACACAATACGCGGTTTATTATTTAATACTGTAGTCATTATCTCGATTAATTTCTATGAGTTCCTCTTGTAATAGTTCAGTAATCGCCCTCAATATCCATCCCTCTGGAGCTTCAATTTTATCCACTAGAGTTCGGGAGTTTAACGGCTTTATCTGCAAAAATCGGACGATAGTTTTCCTCAATTCAAGCGTTTGTTCCAAACTAGGTAAATCAACAGGTCGACAAAGATCGCACATACCGCAGACAACATTGGACGGTTCACCAAAATAGGACAGAATATAATTCATTCTACATCCTTGGGTCAATTCCAGGTAATCAAAGATTTGGTTTTGTTTTTTTTGCTTGCTCTCCATCAAGGGTTTTAACGAGGGTAAAAACGCTTCAATAGTACGGTCATCTTCACGAGGAACCATATATTCAACCTCTGTGTCCTCCACCTTAGTTTGGTAATTTAAGTAATCAGATTGATGAAGTATTTGCAAAAAATGATGAAGTGTCTTTTGAGATATACGCGCTTTGGACGCTAAATTTTTGATGTCTACTACCCAGGGGTTGGTATTAGGTTTGTGACGGTATAGCCAACCCAAGAATTGTATATGGGGCGATGAGTTTTGTTCACACAACTCAATATCAACAGGTTTAGTCCACTTGATTTGAGCCATTGGGTGATGAATTTCCTTGAGCTGAATTATTTTGTAGTGGTGTAGTAGAGAGAATGCTTGACTAGTCTTGGACTCAGTGAGTTGATAAGTCTCACAAAACTGACGCATAGAAAACAAAAAGGATCCTTCAGGTTTTTCCCCATAAGCCACTCTTAAATAGGCGTGTAAGTGTTTGTACACTTCTTTGATAAAAGTTCGATCTACTTTTTTGGCCGCTAATTGATCTCTAGCTTTTCCCAGGTCTTGATCGTCGTACAGCATAAGCGCTTTGGACTTTCCTCCATCTCTGCCCGCTCGACCCGTTTCCTGGTAGTATTGTTCCAGGTTTTCTGGTAGTTGATAGTGAATGACTAAACCCACATCTGCTTTATCTATTCCCATACCAAAAGCAGTGGTAGCGACCATGATTTGGGTTTGATCCACCAGCCATGCGTTTAGTTTAAGGCTTTTTTGTTCTCCAGAAAGTCCTCCGTGAAAAAAATCAGCGGAGTATCCATTTTTTTGAAGTTCATCGGCCAATCGCTCGGTGAGGTCTTTGCTGTTGGTGTAAATAATGACACTTTTTGGTTGATCAGACAGCACTTGTTTAAGTCGATACCATTTATCCTGGGTCTTGACGATCTGATACTCAATATTTGTTCTGGCAAAGGTGGTTTTGTGGACTACTGCGCCAGGTATGTTGAGTTGGGTCCTAATTTCCTCAACCACTTCTGGGGTAGCTGTGGCGGTCAGGGCTATGATCGGAGCTTGTTTAATTTGATGCACTGTGGAGCAAGCCAAGTAGGCAGGCCTAAAATCATGACCCCATTGTGCGATACAGTGAGCTTCATCAATCGCATAGAGCACTATGGGCATGTGGGACAGCCTGGATTGTATCCAGTGATCTTGGAGTCGTTCTGGAGATAAATAAAGAAATGAATACCCGCCGTAATGCGCGTTATCCAACAATCGTTCCAATTCTTTCTTAGGTGTCCCCGAAGGAATGAACATCGCTTTAACACCTCGCTTATTGAGCTGATTCACTTGGTCCTCCATAAGCGCTAACAAAGGTGAAATCACCACACAAAGTCCTTGAAGCATGAGTGCGGGGATTTGAAAACAAAGGGATTTGCCTCCTCCTGTAGGCATCAAAGCAATAGTGTGATTACCCGAAAGGATTTCTTGAATCACTTCCCATTGATTGGGTCGAAACTCGTCATATCCCCAATATCGGTGAAGAATTTGTTTGGCTAAGGCTAAATTCAAGGTTGGCTGTTCAATACCTCAAAAATAGATTGAATCCTTGAATCCACCGAGCCAGGTTCGATGAAATGCAAGGAGTATCCAAAAGAAGTATAAGTAGCCTTCAGGTGATGGTCAATTTCCAGGGCCAATGAAAAGTCTTCATAACGCTCCTGATCACTTTGATAAATTTCTTCCCAGGGAGGAAGATAAAACACAACGTCGTACCGGTGCTCTTCAATGGCATGATCAAAATAATCAGGGTAGGGGGTCTTAACCATCCTCAAATAGGCCACTACATCAATAATTCCTCGATCTAAAAACACCCTAGGGGATTCGATCTGTCCACTTTCTATAAATTGGGTCTTTCTACCCTCAAATAGGGCTTGACTGAAGGCCAAGGGATCTGAAACAAATAATTGTTCAATTCCTTGTTGACGAGCGGCCTGTGTAACTTCGCGAGAAATTTCTTGCATACACAGTTGTCCTTGAGCTTCAAGGGCTTGAATAATGGCTGTTTTGCCCGTAGATGGGCCACCGGTAAGGACAATTCTTTGGGGCATATGACGGCTATGGGCCCGCAAGTTAATCATTTGATATCAATAGGGAAACCGGATCAAAACACCTAAATTTGTATTTTTATATCATGAATATAGATCCTTCCATCCCTTTTTACGACCGTTTGCGCACACAGCTCAATCGATCAACTTTTTGGCCAGCTCCTTATTTATTCAAGTTTATTGTACCCACAGACCAGGAAAAAATAGACCAAATCAGAGCGCTATTTGGTGAAAAAGAAGCGGAGATCACGGAAAAAAAATCCAAACAAGGAACATACACCAGCATGAGTATTCGCCTCACGATGCCATCGGCTCAATCAATCATCGATAAATATCAGTTAGTCGGTTCAATTGAAGGCGTTATTTCCCTCTAAACGGCTGGATTAATTTGTATTTTGCACCCTAAAACCAGTACCTTGGATCAATTAGAACATTTGGAGTACAACACAGAACGCTCCCCGTTGCACATTCCTGAATACGGAAGACATTTCCAAAAAATGGTGGACTACGCCGTTTCCCTTTCAGACCGTGATGAGCGGAATAAAGCCGCACAAGCAATTATTTCTGTGATGGGTAATCTGCAACCTCAATACCGCGATGTAGCTGATTTTCAACATATGTTATGGGATCAATTGTTCATTATGTCAGATTTTCAACTCGATGTGGACAGTCCTTTTCCCATTACTTCAAAAGAAAAACTACAACAAAAACCAGAACCGCTCAGTTATCCACAAAATTTTCCCAAGTACCGCTTTTACGGCAACAACATCAAAAGAATGATTGATGTAGCTGTTCAATGGGAGGCTGGCGAGAAAAGAGAAGGATTGGAATGGGCGATTGCCAACCACATGAAAAAGTCATACCTCAACTGGAATAAGGACTCTGTAGAGGATCAAGTGATTTATCAGCATCTTTTTGAGCTGAGCCAAGGTGCGATCAACCTGAAAGATCAAGAAGATTCCCTGACGACTACGGATGAATTCCTCAAAATCAATGGAAAATCAAGCCCATACGGCACACATCAACCACAAAACAATTACAAAAAACACAAAAACAACCGAGCCAAAAAAAGGTATTAAATCAAACTATGGGAACGTTTATCATTGAAGGAGGGCACCCTTTAAGTGGATCAATTACACCACAAGGAGCCAAAAACGAAGCATTACAAATTTTATCGGCTGTGCTCTTGACTCCAGAGCCCATGGTGATTCACAACATACCTAACATTATTGATGTCAATAAGTTGATTCAATTGATAGCCGATTTTGGTGTTAAAGTGGAACAGTTAGGTCCAAATAGTTATCGCTTTGAGGCTCGTGATGTTCAGGTTGACTATATGCAGTCCGATGCTTTTAAGAAAGATGGCGGTGGACTGCGCGGTTCCATTATGATGGTGGGTCCCATGCTAGCCAGATTTGGAAAAGGGTATATGCCTAAACCCGGAGGAGATAAAATCGGACGACGCAGATTAGATACGCATTTTGACGGATTTGTTAAACTAGGCGCTGAATTTAGGTACAATAAAGAAGAACATTTCTACGGGGTAGAGGCAGACCGACTCAAAGGCGCTTATATTTTGTTGGATGAAGCTTCGGTTACAGGAACGGCCAACATTGTGATGGCGGCTGTATTGGCCGAGGGAACGACCACTTTGTACAATGCTGCTTGCGAACCCTATTTGCAACAGCTGTGTCAGATGTTGGTGCGCATGGGGGCAAAGATTTCAGGGATCGGTTCTAACCTGCTTACCATTGAGGGGGTAGAAGCCCTAAAAGGAACGGAACACACCATGTTGCCTGATATGATTGAAATCGGGAGTTGGATTGGTATGGCGGCCATTACTCGTTCTGAGCTGACGATTAAAAACGTCGGTTGGGAACATTTAGGGATGATTCCTGCTACATTTCAAAAGTTAGGTATCCGACTAGAGCGAAGAGGGGATGATATCTATGTGCCAGCACATACGGATGGATACCAGATTCAAACATTCATCGACGGCTCTATCATGACCATTGCGGATGCTCCATGGCCAGGGTTGACTCCCGATTTGTTGAGTATTATTTTGGTTGTAGCCACTCAAGCAAAAGGAGAGTTGTTGATTCACCAAAAAATGTTCGAAAGCAGGTTGTTTTTTGTCGATAAACTGATCGATATGGGGGCCAAAATTATCTTGTGTGATCCACACCGCGCTACCGTAATTGGGCATGGATTCCAGAGTACGCTTAAGGCCACTACGATGGTTTCTCCGGATATCAGAGCAGGTGTATCGCTCTTGATTGCCGCCTTATCAGCTAAAGGGACCTCAACGATTCACAACATCGAGCAAATTGACAGAGGATATGAGCGGATTGTAGAGCGCTTACAAGGAATTGGAGCGCGTATACAGCGTATCCCTTAAAGGGTATAAATCATTCTTTGGTAGGCCTTTTCATATTTTTGAAAAGGCTTTCCTTTTTTTACCCATCCTCCTTGTTCATACCAATTTACTTGGTGTATTCGTGCGTCCAGGAATACGTCCGCTGCTTTTTTTTCAGAACACCAGTTTAGGACATGCTGCACTAGTTCTCGGCCAAATCCTCTTCTTCTGTAGGATGCTTGTGTACCGAGTTTCCTGAGTTGAAACCCTTCATGGGTCTCGAATATAGATACTACGGCGCGCCAATCGCCATCAGCCCAAACACCGAAGTGCTGGGCTGATTCATCTCCAGTCACCTGGCTAAACGAACTGGGGCGATCTGGCCACAGAATCTCTTGTCTGAGCCTCCATACTTGATCTAGTTCAACTACCTTGATCTGCATAAAAATTAGTGAGCTATTAATGCCCTTGAAGCGGTGCTGGTCCTTCAATCATAGGTGTATATACCTCATCGCCTTTTCGCTCTTTGAATTCATTTTTTATTTCCTGAACCAGTTTTGGTTGTTGGAATAAATCGACCATGGTCATAGACATGGCTTTTGCCGCATGGACCATGCCTTTATGTCCGATACTCATCCCAGCACAAGCTACGACAGCCCATGAATGCCAAGGGGTGTCTTTTGGAGCAACCGTAACGCTTAAATTGATATTGGGCACATTCCAACTCACGTCAGCCACATCAGTTGATCCACCCATGGGGTGTTCCGCTGTAGGTAACAACGCATGGATGCTCGCATCCATCCCTACTTGGGGTTTTCCTGTAGCCTCTTGAATTTTTTTGGCAAATGCTTCTTCTTCAGTTGTATAGGTGAGAGGCCCTAGTAATTCCAGGTTATTTTGCATCACTTCTCCACCGCGGCGGTTGACAAGCATTTCATAGATTCCTGATATCAGAGTTATTTTATAATCCACATCAGCCATGATAGCAGCTCCTTCAGCCATGGCTTTGATGCGCTCATAAACGGGCATCATACCGGTGCGTTTGGTATCCCTAACCCGAACCCAGAGCCTGGAATAATCGGGTACTACATTAACCACTTGACCGCCATCCTGTATATGGTAGTGAACACGCAAAGTAGGTTTCATATGCTCCCGGTAATAGTTGATTCCTGTAGTGTATAATTCTAGGGCATCAGAGGCTGATCTGCCATTCCATGGATCCCCCGAGGCATGAGCTGCTTGACCATAAAATTCAACTTTAAAATCCACCAAGGCCAGTGAGCTTTGAACATCTGCCTCGGTTTGCGCTCCTGGGTGCCAACTGACATTTACATCCACATCTTCCCATAATCCAGCTTGAACCATCCAAATCTTGGCAAAATATTTTTCTTCTGAAGGAGTGCCCAAAAATTTGACTGTTCCTTTGAGTTTACCTGATTCAATCTGTTCTTTGATAGCAATGGCCGCTCCCAAACTAGCTGCGCCAAAAAGGTTATGACCACAACCATGTCCAGCTGCCCCTGGGTTGAGCGCTTCTTTCTCTGGGCTTGCCTTTTGGGATATTCCAGGAAGAGCGTCGTATTCACCCAGGATACTGATTACTGGATGACCACTACCAAACGTAGCCGTGAATGCAGTGGGTATCCCAGCTACACCACGAGTAACATTCATGCCTTGAGCTTCGGCATAGTCTGCCAAAATTTTGGCAGAACCCTGTTCTTCAAAGGCCGTTTCTGCCAATGCCCACACCGAGTCACTGAGCTTAATCAGCGATTCTTTGTGTTGTTCTACAGACTGAATAACCGCTTTCTTTAGAGGGGTTATTTTTTGAGCTACTCCCCAAAGAGGAAGACAAGCCATCAGGGTAAAAAGAGTTTTTTTCACAGTTGATTATTTTAGATTAGAGTTTAGTTTAAAAAGCCATTGAAGTATAAAAGCCCCCGAGAAAACCAGGACACATCCCAAGAGATTTAACCACAGGTAGGACATCCATTCAGCTTGGTAGACGTAAATCACCATAATTTGTGTCGCCAAGGCAGCCCAAAAAACAGCTCGACCGCGGATGTTTTTGGTCAACATCGCCAATAAAAAAATACCGAGAATATTGCCGTAAAATATAGAGCCAATAATATTGACCAATTGAATCAAGTTGTCAAATAATGATCCCCAACTCGCAAAACTGATGGCCAACAACCCCCATACAGCGGTACTGAATTTGTTAACCCATACTTTCTTTTCTTCGTTCAACGGTTTTTTTACTTGAGTTTCCACCCAATCAACAGCGGTGGTTGTTCCCAGTGCATTGAGCTCTGCTGCAGAAGAAGACATGGCAGCTGCCAACATAACGGCGATCAGTAACCCTATGAGTCCGTGTGGTAAGTAGGTGAGTATAAAATGCAAAAACACAAAATCTTTATCATTAGTCTCTGTTTTTGGATCTATTTCCCTGGACCAATCGACCATTTTCTCCTCCAAATGTGCCATGGAGTCATTGATGTGGATGATTTGGGCTGTTTGTTGGGTTAAATCAGCTGTTTGGTCCACTAAAGAAGTAAGGTAAAGCTCCTTTTTCTTTTCTTGCAACACGCGATAGGGGATATTTATTTGTTCCAAAGAATCTCGGTAGTATGAATTTTCAACGGTATTAATCACCTCAGGGTTAAAGTTGATGGGTTGAGGGGTGAACTGGAAAAACACATAAACCATCACACCACAAAATAAGATGAAGAGTTGCATAGGAATTTTTAGTAGGGCATTAAAAAAAAGCCCCCATTGACTCTCTTTGATATTTTTTCCTGAAATATACCGCTGAACTTGGCTTTGATCTGTGCCAAAATAGGAAAGAGCTAAGAAAAATCCTCCGGTGATACCGCTCCAAAAAGTATATCGATTATTGGGGTCTAAGGAAAAGTCAATGGTAGTTAACTTGTCATTTTGGTCAGCTACCAAAAGTGCTTGGTCCCAGCCAATACCCTCGGGTAATAAATGCCAGATATACCCAAAAGCCAGACCCATACCCATGAAAATGACTCCCATCTGTTGTTTTTGGGTGACATTTACCGCTTGAGTTCCTCCGCTTACTGTGTAAAAGATCACCAGAAGTCCAATGCCCCAAATCAGCGGTTTCAAAGGCCATCCCAAGGCAGTGGATAAAATAATAGCAGGGGCATAGAGTGTTATTCCCGCGGCAAGCCCTCGTTGAATCAAGAACAATAAGGCTGTAAAGAGACGCATTCTTCGATCAAACCGCTTTTCCAAAAATTCATAAGCTGTTTGAATTTTTTGCTTGTAGAATAGGGGTACAAATAAAAATGCGATGACCATCATCGCCAACGGTAGCCCAAAGTAAAACTGAACAAACCCCATCCCGTCGGCAAATGCCTGTCCAGGTGTAGATAAAAAAGTAATCGCACTAGCCTGGGTCGCCATAACGGAGATACCAATAGTCCACCACGGGGTTTGGTGGTCGGTTAAGGCATAGGAATCAGCGGAGTTTTTACCCCGTGTTTTATATACGCCATAAACAGCGATGGATACTAAGGTGCCCAATAAAATCCACCAATCAATCGCCTGTAACATATTACTGTTCAATGATATTGGTGAATAACCTTAATGCGCCAGGTACCCCAGCAGGTAACTGCCTAAACAAGGATAAACCTGTATAGGTCCAAGTGCCTTTACCGTAGGAGGCCACGAGTAAAGAGCTATCCAACCAACCAGTATCGGGATCTTTCATGCGCAGTATGGCTTTCCATTGATGATCCCATTGGCTGGGAAAATAGAGTCCTCGCTCTTGAATCCACCCCTCGAAGTCATCAGGTGTAATCGGATTAGGGCCTAACAAAACAGGGTGGTCAGTTGTGTTAAAGCTTACTTGAGCGGATTGGTCGGTCACTCGATCGCGGCCAATAGTTAAAGGATAGGGTCCTAGAATACTTGATTTTAGATCAGCAGTAGTGTTGTATTGAACGAGTACATTGCCTCCTTGTTTGGTGTATTCAAGTAAGGCATCAACTAATTGATCACTTTGGCTGTACACATTAAATGCCCTAATTCCCACCACAACAGCCTGGCAATTTTGCAGTGTTTTTTCATTGAGTTCATCGGGTTGTAGCACTTTTAACTCATACCCCAATGCAGCGATTACTTCCCCAATTTTGTCTCCAGCTCCAGGAAGGTAACCCACCACTCCTGGGCTGTGGATAATCGGTAAATTAACGGCGTTCATTTGGGCCGTTTTCACCCAGGGTGTTGATGGAATGTGCTCGTAGGAAATAAGTTGGACACTTTGGTCGTATCGTTTTTTTCCAGAAATCAAGCTCACCCCAATTTCGGTTGTGGAGGATACTGAAGAGGAAGTAACCATGAACTCGTAAATTCCTTGTTGAACACCTTCCAGTTGGCTAGGGACTGAACGCCAACCCTCAGGGAGCTTTAAGGAAAGTGTACCGGGAATAAAATTAGAGGTAGAAGAGACAGCTATGGATATTTTTCTCGTTGACTTTGGTTGCCAAATGCCCAGTGACTCCACGAAGGAAACTTGAGCACTTGGGAGGATTTGCAAAGGCTCTATTCGCTCCCCCAAACTTGGATCTGCGTAACGATAAGTCAGGGGAATAGTCTTTTGAAACCGCACATCATCATGTTGCCAAATCAGTGTTAAGTCCGTCCCCTGTGTGGCCCAGGGCAGTCCTTGGTATCGGGAAGACTCCGTATCATAATGACCTTCAAGAACGGGTTTGTTCAGCCAATAGGGGGTTGTGTAGGGGGTTTGTTCACCGATAGTGAGTTCTAATGGTATTTTGTGCCCTTTGGCGTCCGGGGTTAGATTAGTTTGGTGTACTAATTTGTCTTGGTAAAAAATAGATAGTTGGTGTGGTTTTATCAACGAATTGAGTTGATTTATTTCCACGGTTAAGGAGAGTTTTTCACCCGGTGTAGTTTCCCTATTTTGGGTGTGGGCTCCCAAGTATATTCCCTGAAAATCAAAGATGAGGTCAGTCAGTTCCGGGAGTTTCTTTTTCTTCCAATAGGATTCAGGCAAACCCTCCAATATTTTGTAGGCCTCAACCAGTTTTGGCACATGATTTTTTGGGTTTTTAAAATCAAATTCTTCGATAACACTCGTGATAATGGATCCAATTTTTTCACCCCCTGCTACTCGTCCCCAACTGGTGTCAATTCCCGAGAATAGTTGATTGGTTTCTGGCATCGACCCTTCAATCAGCTCTAAATACTCCATTTGTTCCTCCCGAACTCCGATTCGACCAAATCCTTGACACCTGTGTTGGCTGGTAGCTAGTGCGGCAATCTCCCCATTGGCCATGCCGAGTTCTGGATAATAGATGTTGGTATCTAAAGAAAGATATCGTTTGGTATCTGAAATCTCGTTAACGTCTCTAAAGAACCAGGGCGAGGTATTGAAAAACAAGCGTTTTGGACTTTTAGCAGCGTCCGTAGCTTTAATTTTTTTGACCGCCATTAAAGAGAGTATCGCTGAGGCAGTATGTTGTCCGTGGGTAGTACCTGGAGTTCTGTGATCAAATCGATTGATGACTATATCGGCAGGTTCTGTCATTAAAAGCGCACTTAATTCATCCACCATTTTTGACTCCCCCCAAATGGCCAATGCCTCATCCGAATGTTTAGAAAAACCAAAGTCTCTGGCAGACGTGAACTTTTGTGCTCCTCGATCTATCTTTCTGGCTGCTTGAAGTTCTCTGGTGCGCAAAACACCTAATGCGTCTGTCAATTCTGTACCGATTAAATTCTGACCGCCACCACCTCTAGTCATCGAAATGTAGGTGACTTGAGCGTGTTTTTCGTGGGTTAGGTAGCTGATTAAACGGGTGTTTTCATCATCGGGATGTGCTGCTAGGTAAACTACATGCCCCAAAAAATTAAACGACTGGACCCGCTGATATAAATCAGCGGTACTTTGGTATGAACGTGTTTGCGCGCTAAGCGCAGAGAGAAATAAACAACTGAGTGCAGCTAGTGCTAGACGCATATTTTGATATTTGCTTGAAGATAATCAATTAAGCAATATATCCCAATGACTTCATGGTTTGATAGAGCAGGGAGGTGGGTAACCCGACCACATTCGAATAGGAACCATTGATTTGTTCTATCCCGATGAGTCCAATCCAATCTTGAATTCCGTACGCACCAGCTTTGTCCAACGCCTGTCCACTGGACACGTAGGCATCAATTTCACTGGAAGAAAGTTCCGCAAACTTAACTTGAGTGCTTTGGTGAAAAACGGTTTGCTGGTCTTGAGTTGTCAATGCTACTGAGGTAATTACCTCATGCCACTGACCGCTCATTTGCAGCAACATATCTCTGGCATGATCGGTATTCATGGGCTTTCCCAACACATGATCCGATGACCAAACCAAGGTATCCGCGGTGAGTAAAATTTCATTTTTTTTCAGCCCATCCCGCAGAGGGCTGGCTTTTTTTACGGCTATATAGTCCGTGATCGCTCCTGCTTTTAATCCTTCCGGATAAGACTCATCTACTTCGGCAATTCTCAGCGTGTACGCCCAACCTAAGGAGTTTAGAAACTCTTTCCTTCTTGGTGAATTAGAGGCCAACACCAAGGTGTACGGAGATTTTATCGATCCGGCTTTCATCAGTCGTTGTTGGCTTTAGCTACTACAGGCCAATGCCCGTTGACTTTCATGACTTGTTCGATGACATCGCGCACACAACCCTGACCTCCCAAAAAGGGAGATACGTAATCCGCACTCAGTTTAACCTCAGGAATGGCGTTCTGGGGGCACGTAGCTAGCCCCACTAAATCCATCACGGGTAGATCAGGCAAATCATCCCCCATATACAACACCTGATGATTTTCTACGCCAATTTTTTGGGTATAAGTCTGGTATGGCTCAATTTTATGGGTGGCCCCCATATAAATATCGGTGACTCCGAGCGCTTCAAATCTAGTAACAATACCTGGGTTAGTTCCCCCAGAAATCAAGCAGACATGATATCCAGCTTCCAAAGCTAATTTAACCGCCAAACCATCTCGAACACTTACTGAGCGCAGTAAGTGACCTTCTTGGGTAACCAAAACAGTTCCATCGGTAAATACCCCATCAATGTCAAATACAAAGGTGTTGATTTGGTGCAAAAACTCTTTATAACTCTTTTTCATGTCTACGTACAATTGATTCGGTCAAATTTTTATACAAGTGGGCTAGTGGGTGAGTGCCCAACAGGGCTAGATGCGCTTCAATAGTGCCTTGATCATTTCTTCTGGCAGGTCCTGTTTGATGTGTTCCCTCCGGATCTGTAAGGGCGATTTCTGCTGTTTTTTTGGCCAGTGGGCCTAACAAATCAAAATCACCTGACTGACTTTCCAACCAATCGCGTCCCATACTCCATAAATGATGTGTAAAATTATTGATCATCACTGCTGTCAAGTGCAGTTGTCTCCTTTTTTGGTCGTTGAGTTGGTGAGCACGGGACCCAAGAGATTGGGCAAATGACGCCAACAAGGATAAATCATCCGGGTTTTTTGACTCAATAATCCAAGGAATTTCCTCGGCTGCTGGAGGTGATTGAAGCGAAAACGTCTGGAGTGGATAAAGCACCCCAATCCGTTGGTTGGGGAGTAATTTATCCATCGGAGTAGCTCCAGAGGTGTGAACAATTAAACCATTGAGGTGAGTTAAATGTCCAGCCACCAAGTTTATGGACCCATCACTCACGGCAATAATATGTATCATGGCCTCAGGCAATTGGTGTGGCTGAGTTGTACCCTTACCTTGAGTCCAATCGCCAAGCTGGGCCGAAGTTCGTCCTAAAACCCCTAGAACAGAGACTGACTTATTTTGTGCGATCAAACTAAATAAAGTTTGAGCTACACGCCCAGTACCGATAATGTTGGTGGTGATCATGATCCAAAAATAAGCATTTGCCCAGCGTTACCATCGCAATTTTATCCTCATTTTGTCCGTTTTTTCTGATCATAAGGGTGTATTTTTGTGTCCATTATCCCTGTGTACTATGAAGTCTATTGCAAAATTGCTTTTTTCAACCCGCCTGATGGCTGTATTATTTGTGGTATTTGCCGTTGCCATGGGTGTAGGAACTTTTATTGAGAGTTGGTACAGTACAGATACAGCCCGTATTTGGGTGTATAATGCTACTTGGTTTGAAGCGATTATGGTGTTTTTTGTCCTTAATTTTTCTGGAAACATCGCGAGATATCGTTTGCTCAGAAAAGAAAAATGGGCCGTACTTACCTTACATGTCTCTTGGATTTTGATTATTATCGGTGCGTTTATCACTCGATACATCAGCTATGAAGGTATGATGCCTATTCGAGAAGGGGCTACCGAAAATTCCGTGTATTCATCCAACGCCTTTTTAACCCTTTATGTTGATGGTCCTGTGGGGGATCAAAAACTGCGCAGAACCCTGGAGGATGATTTAATCGTTACCGAACAAGGTATAAAGTCTAGTCTTCCGTGGACCATGGACTTTGAAAACACACCTATACGCGTGGATTTTGTGCGTTTCGAACAAGGAATGCAGTTGGGATTGGTGCCTGATTCATCGGGAACTAGTTATCTGCAGATTGTTGAATCTTCTGAGGGAAGTAGACATGATCATTATCTGGCTCAAGGAGAAATTTCATCCATTCACAACCTCCTATTTGCCTACGATAAACCCACGGAGGGGGCCATTAATTTGACTTCTACTCCTGAAGGATTAACCATTCAAAGTCCTTTTGAAGGTACGTTTATGCGTATGGCGGATCAATTTTCAGATGCGGTATCCGTAGGTGAAACAGCCCAGTTGCAATTGCGTTCTTTATATCAATTGGGAGGTGTTCAATTTGTCATACCTGAACCACCTGTTCCAGGTGTGATGGGAATTGTTAAGGCGGACGAAAATCTGCCCAAAGATCAGCTACAAGATGCTTTTACCGTCCGTGTATGGGTAGGGGATGCCTCTGAGGAAATTACTGTATTGGGTTCAAAAGGGGCTTCAAGCTTCTCACAACCAGTCTCTATAGGTAATCACGATATCACTGTAGGCTATGGTTCTAAAGTGTACACGTTACCTTTTTCCATCACGTTAAATGATTTTATCGCCCAAAAGTATCCGGGAACAGAGAAAGGGTACTCCTCGTTTATGAGTAAAATTACTGTGGTTGATGATCGACCTTTTGATTATGATATCTATATGAATCACGTGTTGGACCACCAAGGGTATCGTTTCTTTCAATCGAGTTTTCATCCGGATGAGCAAGGAACTGTATTATCGGTGAATTATGACCAGTGGGGAACTTGGATCACCTATTTGGGGTATATTTTGCTCTACCTTGGATTAATGGGGATATTTTTCTTTGGAGACACCCGATTCAAACAGTTGAGCAAATCTTTGGATAAGTTTTCCAGTAAAAAGTCTTTATTGACTATAGCCGCTTTGTTGACCCTAGGAACTTCTTGGGGCCAAACCGATCACGATGTAGCACACGGGGCGGTGACACCTACCGATATAAGTAGTTTGATCACTAAATCGGTCGTTGCCCCGGAACACGCTAGAAAATTCAGTGCTTTAGTCATACAAGACGACAACGGGCGCATGAAGCCCTTGCACACCTTTACTTCTGAATTGCTCAGAAAATTGAGTTTTAAAGATCAGTATGAAGGTTTGAATGCCGATCAGGTATTTTTATCGATGCAACTCAATCCTGCTGCCTGGTATCAAATGCCTTTTTTGACTATTGACAAACAAGCCAATAACGACAGTATTCGCCGTATTATTGGGGCGCCTTCGGGTCAAAAACTATTTAAGGCGACTGATTTCTTTGATGATCAAGGCAGGTATTTATTGGCGCCCTATCTGCAGGATGCCTATGGCACGAATTCACCTAACCAGTTTCAAAAAGATTTTAAAAACATTGATTTAAAACTCGGTTTGTTAAATCGCGCACTGAGCGGAGAAATTTTAAAAATATTTCCTGTCCCTGATGATGAAAACAACAAGTGGATCTCCGCTCTTGAATACCGTTCTGGAGGATTTGAGATAGCGGATTCGCTTTACAGCAATTTTGTGACCAATGGATTGAGGTATTACTTGATGAGCCTTCAAAAATCTGTAGAAACTGGCGATTATTCCGAGAGTGATAAAATTCTTGAGGCAATCGCTCAAAATCAAGAATTATTAGGCAGCGATGTACTGCCTTCAAAACAAAAAATTGAGGCGGAAATTGTGTACAATGAGTTGGATCTATTCAATAGGTTATACCACTATCAACTCATGTTTGGCGCATTTTTGTTTTTGGTATTGATTTTTCAAATCTTTAGAGATGCTAAATGGGTGAGGACAACGGCCTCTGTTTTTGTATGGGCTATTGCATTGACCTTTGTGGCCCACACTTTTGGCTTAGTATTCCGATGGTACTTATCGGGACACGCCCCTTGGAGTGATGCTTACGAGAGTATTCTGTATGTTGGGTGGGCAACCTTAGGTTTCGGTTTAGTTTTTGGAAGGAAAAATAGACTTACGTTGGCATCAGCTACCTTTGTTACTTCGATGTTGCTCTGGATTGCTCATCAAAGCTGGGTAGATCCTTCCATAGCTAACTTAGTTCCTGTTCTAGATAGTTATTGGTTGATGATTCACGTAGCCATCATCGTCGGTAGCTACGGTCCACTAACCGTGGGTATGATCTTAGGTATCGTCTCTTTGCTTTTGATGGTGATTACCACCCAAGCGACTAAAACAAAAATGGAATCTCATATCAAAGAGTTAACCGTCATCAATGAATTATCAATCACTGTTGGTTTGGTGATGTTGACCATAGGTAATTTCTTGGGAGGTATGTGGGCCAATGAGAGCTGGGGTAGGTATTGGGGCTGGGATCCTAAAGAAACTTGGGCGTTGATTTCCATTATGGTCTATGCTTTTGTGATACACGGCAGATTAATTCCAGGTTTAAGGGGCGCTTGGACCTTTAATTTGATGACCGTTCTGGCTTATGCCAGTATAATGATGACTTATTTTGGGGTAAATTTTTATTTGGTAGGCTTGCATAGTTACGCCAGTGGAGAACAAGTAATCACACCAACGTTTATATGGTATACGCTATTTGGGGTATTTATGCTTGCTTTGATCAGCAGATGGAGGTACCAGGTGGTGTTTAAAAAGAAATAGTCCCTACATTTATGTAAATGAATTAATTATGGAGCCTAGAATTCAAGGATTAAATACCCATTTAGTACATACGGGTGAGTTGGAAGACCCACTTTATCACGGGGCTGTATCTCCCTTGTACCTGTCAACTTCTTATGCTTTTGATGAAGTGGACATAAAGCGATACCCGAGAAACTTCAATACACCGAACCAAGAAGCGCTGGGTCATAAAATTGCCGCCTTGGAAAATAAAGAGGCTGCCTTAATCTTTGGCAGTGGGATGGCCGCCGTGAGCACAGCGATTATGGGTTTGGTCAGCAGTGGTGATCATATTGTATTTCAGGATGATTTGTATGGGGGTACTAGGAATCTTGCCCTAGCCGATTTACGCAGATTTGGCATTGAATTTTCTATGGCAAAAGGTCTTGAAATCAAGGATTTCGAGTCAGAAATACGTCCAAATACCAAATTAATTTATGTAGAAACTCCTTCGAATCCCTTATTGAAAATTATCGATTTGGACATGATAGGCCGATTGGCCAAAAAGCATGGAATCATTTCAATGATTGACAACACATTTGCCAGTCCGGTAAACCAAGTACCCGACGAGTTTGGTATTGATGTGGTTATTCATTCAGCGACAAAATACATGGGGGGGCACTCTGACATCAGTGCAGGGGCTATAGCTACATCCAATGAGCTTATCGCTCCCATTTGGTCTATGGCTAAAAGCTTAGGAGGGAACCTCAGTGAAATGACTGTTTGGTTGTTGGAACGAAGCATCAAAACCATGGGGTTAAGAGTACATCGTCAGAATGAAAATGCATTGGCCATGGCCCATTTTTTATCAGCGCACCACGCCATTGATCGTGTGTACTACCCGGGGTTGGTCGAACATCCCGGTCATGAGATAGCCAAAAAACAGATGAAGGGTTTTGGAGGTATGATGTCATTTGAACTCAGATCGGGTTTGGATGCTCGCTTTTTTCAACAACAACTCAAACTGATCAAACCTTCTATGAGTTTGGCAGGTGTAGAGTCTACCGTGTTGTCCCCAACCATGACTTCTCACCACTCACTCACCTTGGAAGAACGAAAAAATCAAGGGATTAGTGAAGGGTTGATCCGTTTTTCAGTGGGTATTGAGGAAGTTTCTGACCTGCAAAGAGATATTGAACAGGCTATAGCCAAAACAGAAAATCATGGTTGATATCATGGCATTTGGCGCACATCCCGATGATGTAGAATTGGGTTGCGGTGGAACGATTGCTAAGGAAATAAATAACGGATCATCGGTCGTTATTGTGGATTTAACCCAAGGTGAATTAGGTTCAAGGGGCTCTGCAGAACTCAGAAAAAAAGAGGCAGAATCAGCGGCTCAAGTCCTGGGTGTCACTCATCGGTTTAATTTGGCATTACCCGATGGCTTTTTTCAAAACGAACCAGCCAATCAACTTAAGGTAGTTCAATACCTGAGAAAATTTAGGCCTCGTTGGGTGTTGTGCAATGCTAAAGATGATCGACATATAGATCATCCCAAGGGAAGTAGTTTAGTGAGTGATGCCTGTTTTTTAAGCGGGTTGGTGAAAATAGAAACAGTGGACCCTGAGAGTGGGGAAGCCCAACTCCCTTGGAGACCTCGGGCAGTGTATCATTATATTCAATGGAAGAACAGCGTGCCTGATTTCGTCGTAGATATTTCGGGTTTTTTAGACAAAAAAATGGAAGCGATATCCTGCTATCCTTCCCAGTTTTACGACCCTAGTAACCCCGGTCCGGATACCCCGATCAGCAGCAAGAATTTTTTTGACTCTGTTCGTTACCGAGCACAAGACTTGGGTAGGTTGGTTGGCAGTGATGCCGCAGAGGGCTTCACTGTAGAGCGTCTTTTGGCAGTCAACTATTTAAGTGATCTCCAATAAAAATTTCAGTTAATTTTTGGTAGTATACCTTAATTTGAAGTATATTTGGACCCGCTAACAGCATGGTGGTTGTAGCTCAGTTGGTTAGAGCGCTTGATTGTGGTTCCAGAGGTCGCCGGTTCGAGCCCGGTCTTCCACCCAAAAAAAACCCTGTCTTTTCAGACAGGGTTTTTTTGTGTAGTGAAAGGAATGTTATTGTGCTTTGTCTGCTGCAATAGCTTTATCGCGGTTAGCTACTTCCCAAGCTGTATGAAACACCAATCTAGTTCTATTGGTCAATAAATCATAATTGATTTTATCAGGTGTATCACTCGGTTTGTGATAATCCTCGTGCGTACCATTGAAATAGAAAATGATAGGAATATTATTCTTGGCAAAATTGTAGTGGTCGCTTCTGTAATAAAAACGGTTGGGATCATTTTCATCGTTATAGGTGTAATCCAATTCAATACCCATAAACTTTTTATTAACGGCCTCCGATAGTTCATGAAGTTCGGTACTTAGTTTATCTGAACCGATTAAGTACACATAGTTTCTATCACCTTTTCGCTCGGGATCAATGCGACCGATCATGTCTATGTTGAGATTGGCAATCGTTTTGTTTAATGGGAATACTGGGGCTACATCGGTGTAGTACTGTGATCCTAACAACCCTTTTTCCTCACCAGTTACGTGAAGAAAAACCACGGATCTCCTAGGTCCTTGTCCTGCATCTGAGGCTAGTTTAAACGCTTCAGCAATTTCCAATAAAGCTACAGAGCCAGACCCATCGTCATCCGCACCATTGTTTACCGATCCATCAGCGAGTACACCTACGTGGTCCAGATGAGAGGAAATAACCACGTATTGTTCAGGGAATTCTGAACCTGGAATAAAAGCTACCACGTTTTCTGAATCTATCGGTAAATCCTCACTTTTAATTCCGGCCTCTACACTACCCAAAACAGTTGCCTCTGCTGACTCAGCAATGGATGGGTGGAGTAATAAAGCCGTGGCTTGATCTACATAAACCATGGCGCTGGCTTGGGACTCTAGGGCTTTAATCGACATACGACCGCTATCGTTTTGTTTCATGTAGTCAAACCGTCTTTTTAAACGGGCAAATGCCGCTTCATCCCAGTAAATAAATCCAACGGCTCCCTGCTCAAACGCGGCTTTTTGTTTGCGCTCAAGTCCTTCACTTTGCTTGGCCCAATCATTGGTGGAACCATCAGCAAGGGCGGGTAACATGGGCGCACCTGCTTTGGCCAAAACAATTTTTCCTCGAACATCAACACCTTGATAATCATTGTGTTGGGGTGTATTTACCCCATAACCTACATAGACGACAGGAGTATTGCTGAATTCAAATGCAGCGTATGCCATGATTCCAGATCCATTTTCCATCGACTGTCCGTTGATAGTTAACTGGCCTTTGGGCAATTTTTTTAATACGAGTTCGATGTCTTGTTCGTAATCTCCATTGGCTTGGGCCGGAGCTATTTGCAGTGATTTGTAATGAGCCTTGAGGTATTCAACCGCTGTTTTTTGCCCTTTTGTGCCCGTTTCACGTCCCTCAAAAGCGTCTGAAGCATAGGTGTACAGGTGATCTTTTAGCTCACTTTCCGTAATAGTTTTGGCCCACTTTTCACTTTGTTTTGATCTTGGGCTTAATTCGATTTGCTGGGCTTGACCCGTACAGGCCAGAAACATCAGCCATAAGACATTCCATTTTTTCATGAACAATAAAATTTAGGAACTAAATGTACAAAATATCGTGTACCTTAAACAGGTAGATTTTTCCCCTATGAATTCATCTGTTTTTCAATGTATTGATGCGCACACTACAGGAAATCCTGTTCGCGTAGTCACCTCTGGAATTCCTCCACTTAACGGAGTAGATATGGCTGCTAAAAGGCTTGACTTTTTGGCACACTGGGACTGGATCAGGACCGGTTTGATGTTTGAGCCTAGGGGACACGATATGATGAGTGGAAGTATGTTTTTCCCACCTCATGATCCTGAACATGATGCCGCCATATTATTTATTGAAACGAGTGGATGCCTGCCCATGTGTGGACATGGCACGATTGGTTCAATCACCATAGCGATTGAGCGAGGATTGATTAAGCCCAAAACACCTGGGGTAGTTTTATTGGAAACTCCTGCAGGACTTGTCAAGGTTTCCTATACGGAAAATTCTAGTAAAGTGACCTCGGTCAAGTTGATCAACATACCCTCATTTTTAGCTAAATCAGGGTTGAGTTGTATGCACAGTATATTGGGAACTATTGTTTTTGATGTCGCTTACGGAGGTAATTTTTATGCCATAGTCGATCCGCAACCAAATTTTAAAGGGGTAGAACACTATTCCGCCATGCAATTAATCACATTCAGTCAAGAATTGAGAAATTCCATCGCGCAAGAGTACCCTGATTTGTTTATTCACCCTACAGACCACCGAATCAGAGGAGTTTCCCACATACAATGGACTGGAGCTGCTTTGGATGAAAAGAGCCATGGGCGAAATGCAGTATTTTACGGGGACAAAGCAATAGATCGTTCACCTTGTGGAACGGGAACGTCTGCTCGTATGGCCCAATTATATGCTAAAGGAAAGCTAAACGTAGGGGATGATTTTATCCATGAAAGCTTCATAGGTTCAACGTTTAAAGGTCGAATTGAGTCTGTTCGAGAAGAATCATGGGGCACTGCCATTATTCCTTCCATTGAAGGTTGGGCTAAAATATATGGAGATAACCGAATTACCATAGATGCACAAGATGATCCATATGCCTATGGTTTTCAAGTCATATAGAGTACTTGGTAACCTAAGTTGCTTTCTGGGTACGGGGATTCATCTAGATTTGTACTTTTATTAGTCTATGGATATTACATTAGTTTTCGGTTATATTGGCGCTTTATTGATCGGCGTAGTTTTGGGATTAGTGGGTGGTGGTGGTTCCATTTTAACGGTACCCGTATTGGTTTATCTTTTTGGAATTGCGCCCGTTTTGGCCACGGCGTATTCTTTATTTATCGTTGGACTCTCTGCGTTGTTCGGAGCTTTCCAAAACATGAAAAAAGGACTCATTGACTTCAAGACTGCAGCGATATTTTCTTTACCTGCCTTTATTGCCGTCTACATGACACGTAAATACCTGGTACCTGCAATTCCGGATACCATTGCGGAAATCGGTAGTTTTTCGTTGACAAAACCCATTGCCATCATGCTGTTCTTTGCCTTGATCATGTTTGCGGCAGCCCTCGCGATGATTCGCGATAAATGCGTGGGTGATGATTGCCACGATGAAAACAGAACGGTTGAATATAACTACCCTTTGATTTTGCTTGAGGGTTCTGTGGTTGGGGTATTGACTGGTATCGTCGGTGCCGGCGGAGGGTTTTTAATCATACCCGCGCTGGTGCTATTGGCCAAACTACCCATGAAAAAAGCAGTAGCTACTTCTTTATTGATTATTGCCATTAAGTCTTTAATCGGTTTTATCGGCGATGTACAAAACCTCGAAATCGATTGGACATTTCTTGGTTTCTTTACCCTGTTGGCCGTGATAGGAATATTTTTAGGAATTTTCGTCAACAAGTGGATACCCGGGGAAAAACTCAAAAAAGCATTTGGATGGTTTGTTTTGATTATGGCTATCTACATACTTTATAAAGAGCTAGCCTAGTTTTCTCGATCCAACAGTGATTTGGTATGCTCATTGAGCCAATGTACTTTGCGCTCAAAATCACCTTTAAGGGTAGATCGGTAAGCCCTCAAGTGAGTCAATAGTTCGTCGATTTCGTTGGGGAGTATTTCCTCTAACCATTGGCGCATTCTTTTGGCCAATGTAGGGGAGGTGCCATTTGTAGATATAGCGATTTTTAGAGCTCCTTTAGTGACTATGGCACCCATATAAAAATCACAATAGGGTGGATTATCTGCCGTATTGACAAGTATTCCGCGTTTTTTTGCTAATTCATAGACAGTAATATTCACCTCTGGCTGATCGGTACAAGCAATCACCATTTGATGCCCTGATAAGTGATGATGATCGAATGCTTCAAGGATACACCGAACCCCATAGGCTTCAGCTATAGATAGCGTTTCAGGTCTGATCGTCGGTGCTACAATGGTCACACGTGCGTTTGGACTAGATTTAAACAGAAAAGTCAATTTTTCGAGCGCCACATAACCTCCCCCAACCACCAATAGGGATAGTTGATCCATTTTCAAAAAAATAGGATATAAGGGGTTATTTCCTACGCTACCCATGCTATGTTTTCTGGTTGATGAATGTTAAGCTTTGAATTTTTGGCCATTGCTTTGGCGGCGGCCCAACCGATTACAATAAGTGCAGGACTCGATATGCCCTGTTCGTCCACAAGTCCTTCAATAGTAGACAGTTGACCCAAAACACATTTTTCCTCGGGTAATGTGCCATTTTGAATGATGGCCACAGGTAATTCGGGACTTTGGTGTTTTAAAAAGAGTGAGATTATTTCAGTTAAATGTCCCATGCCCATATACACCATCACGGTAGCATTTGATCGGGCAGCAAGTTCCATGTCTTTAGACAACAAACCATCTGCTGTATGGCCAGTAACGGCCCAAAAGCTATCGCTGATCCCTCTATGAGTCAGGGGTAGTTGATGCTCAGCAGCTATGGCGGTATAGCTAGATATACCAGGGATCATTTCTACATCTATTCCTAGTTTATGTGCCCATAAAACCTCTTCTGCGGCTCTGGCAAATACAGATACATCTCCTCCCTTTAATCGGCAAACGTGTAGGCCTTGAGCGGTATATCGGTCAATGTATTCCATGATGTCGTTTTGTGAACACGAGGGTTTTCCACCTCTTTTTCCCACATAATATTTGATGGCACCATGGTTGTGATGAAGTAGATCAGGATGAATCAGGGCATCATACAACAATACATCTGCTTGTTTGATGGCTTCAACACCCCTTAAGGTGATTAAATCCAAAGCACCTGGTCCACAACCCACCAAGGATAGTTTAGCTTTTCGATTCATGGGAGATAGATTTAATCCAAGAAAAATAGTTAGCCGTTTTTTCAATAAAAGTTGAAGCCCATGTTTGACTGGGTGCATTGCGCAAGTATTCATCGATCCAATCCTTGAGTTTAACCTGATGAGTGGTTTGGAAATCTGGGTAATACTCATCAAACTGTTCAATAATTGATTCGTGACTATTTATTTTAGCATCTTTAGTGGTTAAAATAGCTTTTGCACCGCGCACCAGTGCAGCATATCCTTGATAAACAGCATCGGACCATTGGCTAGCTTCCATGGACAAGTAGGCTTGATCAAGATGATGTTGTGCATCATAAAGCAGTGTTTGTACTAAATCAATGGTCACTCCAGCGCACTCGCCTATACCAATAGCCTTTTCATAATTGGTGTCCTCTCCCCAGTCGATGAAATCCGAGGGAGTTAAATCGGTTACCTCGGAATAATGAGCAAGATGTTCATAAAAATAGGAGGTTCCTTTCCTTAAATAGTATTCAAGAAAAGTCTCGTTTTTCTGCTGATTCTCTTTGTAGTCGGTCAATAACCATCTCAACACGTCAGGAGTTCGCTTACTCGGCACTTTAAGTACTTTATCTGCAAACCGACCTTGCCCATGTCCTAACACCCCACCACCCAGTAAAATTTGGGTAGCTGGCGCAATATTCGCTCCAGCTTTTACCGTCATTCCTTGGAAGCCTATTGCGGCAATAGTGTGTTGTCCACAGGCATTCATACAACCACTGATTTTTATATCCAGTTGGGGATAATCAACCAGGTCAGGAAATTCGTGTTCAATAACATTTCTTAATTCAGTAGCTAATCCAACACTATTGGCAATACCCAGATTACAGGTAGTGGTTCCTGGGCATGAGGTGATATCGTTTATCTGATGAAATCCAGGTTTATTCCAATGAATCTTGCCCAGAGCCAGATATAATCCCTCTAATGCTTTTTCAGGGACATAGCGAATCAATATACTTTGTCCTTGGGTAAACCTAAGACTAGCTCCAGAATACTCCTCCATAATGTCAGCCAGCTTTCTTGCCCACTCGGAGGAAAAATTACCCCCTGATACAGGAATGCCAACGGCACAATAACCTACTTGTTTCTGGGGAAACACATTGATTTTTTTCCAGTGGGCAAAAGCCAGATCATCACCTAATATACCCTCCGAGTAGTGCCCTAACTCCCTAATCGGCTCGTTTTCCTGCAGAATAGGGTATGATTGGTAAGGAAGACTTGTTCGAATCCGATTAACTTCAGCTAGGAAAGCCTCCATTCCCAGCTCATCGACCAAAAATTTTAATCGCGCTTTTTGACGTCTATTTCTCTCGCCTAATCGATCAAATACACGAATAATTGCTTCACTTAGGGGAATAATTTGGTCTGCAGGTAAACACGTTTCAATCACATCCGCATTTCTGGGTTGCGCTCCGATACCTCCTCCTAGCAAAACCTTAAAACTCGGGCCTTGTTGATCAGCTACAGGAATAAAACCAATATCGTGGACCATTCCGAAAGCATCATCTTTATCTGAACTTGAAAAAGATACTTTGATCTTTCTTCCCATGTCTTGACCTATGGGGTTCCGCAAAAAATAGTCAAAAAATGCTGCTGCATAAGGAGTCACATCAAAGGGTTCATCCACGTTGATCCCTGCCCATATAGAAGCAGTTACATTGCGAACTGTATTGCCACATGCCTCGCGTAAAGTGATTTTGTCTTTTTCCAACTCCGCCCATAATTTGGGTGTGTCATCCAATGAAACGTAATGCAATTGTATATCTTGACGGGTGGTGATGTGCAAATTACCTGTAGCATAGGTGTCCGTGACGTCAGCCAATCTTCTGAGCTGTTGTGCAGTGGCCTGGCCATAAGGGAACTTGATTCGGATCATTTGAACACCGGGTTGCCTCTGTCCGTATACACCCCGAGCCAGTCGAAGGCTTCTGAATTGATCCGCATCAATCGCGTGATTGTGGAATAGAGCTATTTTTTTTTCGAGCTCAATGATGTCTTTGGCAACTATAGGATCTTCTATTTCTGTGGCAAATCGCTGCATAAGTTATATTTCAGATTGGTTCATGCCAACTGCGGCAGTATTGTTGGTTTGTGGATCGATCAAGATCCATGAGCCCAAATGTCTATGGGTCTTAAAGTCAGTAGCTGTAATTGGTTGATCTGTCATGAATTCGATGATGCCGATATCGTTGAGTTCAATGGAATTTGTTTGGTCTTCAACCCCAGTTTCAATATTTGTTTTTGAGCGTATGTGAAGTATTTTGCATTTGACCACCTGAGGGCCATGCTGTAATAGGTACATAGACTGTGTGTTCAGCGGCGTATTTTGCAACCAACATATTCGGGCTTTCCAACTTTGTTCACACCGCACAGTTCCTAAGGTATCTGAAATGAGGGTACTTCCTCGATCTACATTAACTTGATCAGCCAGTATGAGCGATGCATTTTCACCTTGTTGAACGCTATCGACTTCTTGTCCATAGCGTTCAATTTTTAATACGGTTGTTTTTAGTTTTGAGGGAAAAATGGTAATCGGCATACCTTTTTTAAATGTGCCTGATTGTACTTTACCGGCAAATCCACGGTAGTCGTGGTGTGCTTCAGTTTTTGGACGAATGACCCATTGCACCTGAAGGACATTTAGTTCTGAAGGTGCCTTAATTTCTGAGGGAATTCTGCTGAGGGCTTCCATAAAACTTGGACCATCATACCATGGTGTGTTTGGACTGTGGTGGGTAATATTGGCCCCGTGAAGTGCTGAAATAGGTATGATGTGGTACTGGACAACGGAGCGTAGCTCGCTATTGACCAACAACTGTATTTCATCTGCAATTTTTTGGTAGACCTCTTGATTAAAGTCTACTAAATCCATTTTGTTAATGGCAAAAATTAGGTGTTTTAATCCCAATAATTGGGTGATATAAAAGTGCCTTTTGGTTTGTTCAACTACTCCTTTGCGAGCATCCAGCAATACAACAGCTGCCTGCGCATTAGATGCTCCAGTAACCATATTTCGAGTATACTCTTGATGTCCAGGCGCATCGGCAAGCACGTAACGTCTTTTAGGCGTCGTTAGGTACAAATGTGAGACATCAATGGTGATCCCTTGAGCTCTCTCAGTCAGCAGACCATCAGTAGCTAATGAAAAATCTATATAGTCATAGCCTTTTTGTTGACTTTTTTTGGTCAATAGTTCTAGCTGATCCAGTTTAAGCGATTTAGTTTCGTAGAGCAGTCGTCCGATAAGCGTGCTTTTGCCGTCGTCTACACTTCCTGCAGTGGCGATTTTAAGTGCGTCCATAGTATTAAAAATATCCAGCTTTTTTTCGTTCCTCCATGGCTCCTTCAGAGCGTTGGTCATCAAGTCTGGCCCCTCGCTCAGAAATAGTTGCCCCGCTGATTTCTTCAATAACCCTATCGATGTCTTGTGCCGTTGATGTGACGGCAGCGGTACAGCTCATATCGCCAACAGTGCGAAAACGCACCCATGTTTCTATGGGTTGTTCGTGCTCAGAGCGCTCCAATAGGGGAGATACAGGCATCAGTGATCCTTTGCGTTCAAACACCCACCTTTTGTGGGCAAAATACAAACTAGGCAGTTCAAGATTTTCTTCTCGGATATAGTTCCACACGTCTAGTTCCGTCCAATTACTGATGGGGAACACACGTAGATGTTCTCCATGCTGAATCCTGCCATTAAGCAATTCAAAAAGTTCAGGTCGTTGATTTTTTTCATTCCATCCACCAAACACATCGCGAACAGAAAAGATCCGTTCTTTAGCTCTTGCCTTTTCTTCATCCCTGCGAGCACCACCCAGACATGCATCCCACTTGTTTTCTTCAATGGTGCGCAATAGGGTAGTCGTTTGCAACGTGTTTCTGCTTGCCGATGGTCCAATTTCTTCCAACACCCTTCCTGCGTCTATATCCTCTTGGACCGAACCAATGACAAGTCTTGCGCCAATTCTGTTGACCAATCGATCTCTAAAGGCCAAGGTCTCCTCGAAGTTATGGCCTGTATCAATATGCACCAGCGGGAAAGGTAGTTTGGCCGGGGCACACGCTTTTATGGCTAGGTGGACCAAAACGATTGAGTCTTTACCTCCTGAAAATAACAAACACGGGTTCTTGGATTGTCCCAATACCTCTCGAATGATGTAGATGGCTTCTTCCTCTAATTGTTTTAATGCTAAATTCATGAATGACTGTTTAAATGAAGGCCACATTCTTTATGGCTTTGTTCCCACCACCATCGACCAGATCTGGGATCTGATCCAGTTGGCACAGCTCTTGTGCATGGTGCACAACCTATGCTTGGATACCCTTGATTATGGAGTTTGTTCACCGGTATGTTGTGTTTGTTGACCCATTGGTATAATTCAGCTTCAGAACTATCGAGCAGTGGATTAACTTTAACTAAATCATGTTGTTGGTCGATGCTTGCCCATGTCAATTGAGTTCTATGATGGTTTTGTTGTGCTCTCAGACCAGTGATCCAAACACGAACTCCACGAAGGGCTACTTTTAAAGGCTTTATTTTTCTGGTAGAGCAGCAGGCCATTCTTTGATTTAAACCTTGATAGAAACCATTTGGTCCTTGTTCTGTGATCAACTTTTTTAAATCATCTGCTTCAGGAGAAAAACTTTTTACCTCAATCGGGTACTGAGTCAGTGTTTTTTCCCAAACCTCATAGGTCTCTTCAAATAATCTACCCGTATCCAAAGTAAATAGCCCAATAGGGTAACTTTTTTGTGAAATAATATGTGTCAATACCTGATCCTCTATGCCAAACGATGTAGAAAAGACAATTGGGCCTTGACTTCTAGCTACTAGTTCAATACGCTGTTCAACCGTTAATTCTGGGAGTTTTTGGTTGAGTTCCTCGACTAGATCTATTTGTTCTTGTTTCATGATTTCCCCCATTTAATTTTGTTCCATATGCGTTCATGAATGGTATAAAGCCCCATTTTTGTAACTAATTCTACCAGACCGATCGATAGCGCCAGCTTTATTGTTCCCGTAACGATGAATGAAATCAGCACGGTATCCATGGTCCCGATGATGCGCCAACTCACGGATTTTGTGACTGATCTCAGCCAGTGCTCTTGTCGATCGTTTTTTTGGATAAGGGTTGATGTGTTCATAACAGTTATTGTTGGGCAAAACTACATTTTTATTTCTTATAAATCCTATCAACTTTGTAGGAATACTATTAAATAAGAAAATCAATTATATTTGTGAAAAAAATATGATCTCTCACAAGTGCAAGTATGCTATTCGTGCGCTGATTGACATTGCCGCACAGCACGACCCAAACAAACCGGTCATGTCTTCCGAAATAGCTACTCGACAACATATACCCAAGAAGTTTTTAGAGACCATACTCAGGGATTTACGCAACGGTAGAATACTGCATTCTAGAAGGGGGAGTACGGGAGGATATACATTGCTGAAGCCAGCATCAGAGATTACAACCACGGAAATTATCCGAATTATTGATGGTCCCATTGCTTTATTGCCCTGTGTTTCCCTCAACTATTACGCTTCATGTGAAGGATGCGATGAAAGCACCTGTCAAATCAAGGGGGTATTTGAGCAGGTTAGGGATAAAACTTTAGGTATTCTTAACCATACTTCCTTGGCTGATCTTAGGGATCAATACCTAAAAAACACCCCACAGGTAGGGGACAAGAAAAGCGAATCAGCCCGTTCTTCACAAAAATAAATTAAGGTAATTATTGTGTGACTGTTAAAATCATTACTATATTTGCCTCCGCTAAGGAGAAATGGCAGAGTGGTCGAATGCGGCAGTCTTGAAAACTGTTGAGGGTCACACCTCCGGGGGTTCGAATCCCTCTTTCTCCGCTCCAGAAAACCCACAACTCGGTTGTGGGTTTTTTTATTTCAAGATTTTCCTGCTTGATGACCACATAAAAATAGCCTAATTTTACACCCATGGATATTTGGATTCAGTACGCCATTTTAATCGCTGTAGGTTTTGTCGTAGGATTTATCAATACGGTGGCAGGTGGAGCTTCATTGTTATCTCTCCCCATGTTTATATTTATGGGCTTGCCTCCAGCGGTGGCCAATGGTACCAACCGCGTAGCTATTCTGGTCCAAACCGCTGTCGGAGCTGCTGGTTTTAAAAGCAAGGGCGTAGGCAACTTTCCTTTCAATCTTTATCTGGGTTTATCTGCCATGGTTGGCGCTGTGATTGGCGCACAAATCTCTTTGGATATCAAAGGTGAGACCTTTAACAAGGTATTGGTGGTGATTATGTTTGCTGTTGTTGCCTTGATGGTGTTTAAACCAAAAGCGAAAACACAAGATGTAGTGGAGCGATTGACAGGCAAACACCTTTGGTTATCCATTGTTGCTTTTTTCTTTATCGGTATTTACGGAGGATTTATCAATGCTGGAATCGGCTTTGTGATCATGCTTTTTTTAAACTATGTCAATAGACTCAGCTTGGTGAAAACCAATGCCACTAAAGTATCTGTCGTATTTTTTTACACGATTGCAGCCTTAGCTGTTTTTGTGATCAACGATAAAGTGAACTGGACTATGGGCCTGGTACACGCCATCGGGAATGCCAGTGGCGCTTGGGTTTCAGCCCGGTACTCTGTGAAAAAGGGAGATGGATATATCCGTGCATTTTTGGTAGTTATGGTCATCGCCATGTCCATAAAATTGTGGTTTACCACCTATGAATAAATAATAAATATGGGACTAATAGAGCAGTTGGAATGGCGATACGCCACCAAAAAGTTTGATGATCAAAGAAACATTTCCAA
>ENA-OREM01000232-OREM01000232.1-marine-metagenome-genome-assembly--contig:-NODE-232-length-45045-cov-10.273772_pt1 | contig 45045 bp, 45 predicted proteins | sample MGYA00248623_ERZ508561 | MGnify/ENA primary metagenome ERZ508561 (study PRJEB26227, sample SAMN06264494) | marine metagenome | isolation source: Columbia River Estuary | place: USA:Columbia River...
GAAAGCATGATGCCGATAGACCAGAGGCCGACCATGCACTAACATTCAAACTGGACCACTCGATGGGGGCACTCCAGCGCCTCCCTTGCGAACTCATCACTCGACCATTGTCCTCGGACCAATGGCGGATATGGCTCGTTCCTTGCGCCACCGATAGTAAGTTTGAATGGTAACGCCGATTTGTCGAACGGCCTCGGAAACTGACTTTCCCTACCCTCGCAAAGCTTCAACCTGCCGAAGCTTTAGCACAATATCTTCCGGTTTCTCTCGCTTGCCAGCGATAGGGAGGTTCAAATCACCCCGACAAGCCCAGCATTTTCTTTCGGTCCATGTTCAGGTCCAAACCATCTTCCGTCCGCGCCGCCATACACTTTCAGCCGCTGCCTATCGCCGGACCAAAGCCGATGCCCACTGGATTTCGAACGACATCACGCGCGAGCTGAAGGCCGCCTGAGATCGACCGTCCCGCCTTTCGCTGCCAGAAACGCCGATAACTTTACGATGCCCCTTATGGTAGTTTAGTGCTGAAGTAGCGTAGCTTTGCAGCAATTGATTGGATGGTTTTGGTGAATTTACTTTGCGTCGTAACTGAATCCAGAGACCTGATGTTCGTAGTCTGATTGATCACGCTCTTTGGCTTTGGGTTGAGTCCTAAATGGATTATCAAAAACGCGGCGTTCGAGTTTCTTCCAAAAGATTTCAGGAATGCGGCCAGACTTTTACTTGAGATGCCGCCCATCGCGAGCTTCATAAAGTTGAACAGCAAATGCTGGCTGGGGATGAGACCCAGAAGGAACTCTGGAAGCGTTACGACTGGGAGTTTCACCGCTCCCTGATCCAGGCGAGCAATTCCCACAATTTACTGAGCCTGCACGCAACGATCTTCGATAAATACTACGCTATCAAATTCTGCTTTTGACCTATCGCGGCCAAGTCGCGATGGACGAGCACCGCACTATGTTTGACGCAGCCCTTGCGCGCGATACAGCAAAAGCCTCGGCTGCATTGGAAACACATATCCGCGCGGGTCTAGACCACGCACTTGCTGCGATGGCCGAGCGTAAATCTTCGCTGTAGAAAGTTCAGTCGGTTTTTCACCTTCATGCCAACTGTAATTTGGCAATCGGCGGTTCAGCTTGTTTGGTTTTAAAAACGTGACTTGTCCGCACCTTCAATAGAGACCTTGCGAACGCGCCCTGCCTCGTTCACATTCACTTCACAGAATGTGAATAGGAGACGTCATGATTACGCGCAGAACCTTTATGAGCCGCGCCGCTGTAGGGGCAGCCGGACTTCTAATACCATCGACAATGTGGGCCAATGCCTCGCTGACGATTGGTGATATAACCATCGACACCTTAAGCGACGGGCACTTGACCCTCCCGCAAGCCGCTACATTCGGCGATGCGACAGCCGAGGACCTTGCCCCAATCTTGCAGCAGTATGGGATCGCCGCTGATGCGCCACTTATGCCCGATTGCAACGTCACACTGGTCCGCGACGGCGAACGCACGATCCTGTTTGATGTAGGTGCAGGGCCAGATTTTATGGCGACTGCGGGCAAACTTTCGGTGGCGCTTGACGCGATTGGCGTGTCTCCAGACGACATCACTCACATCGTTTTCACCCATGCGCACCCTGATCACCTCTGGGGTGTACTTGATGATTTTGACGAGCCGTTCTTTCCCAACGCCACCTATATGATTGGCAAGACCGAGTGGGATTACTGGATCGCCCCTGAAACTGTCGACAACATCGGGGCAGAGCGCACCACATTTGCAGTGGGCGCGAAACGGCGGCTTGAGGCGCTGGAAGATAACATCACGTTCTTGGAGGACGGTGAGGAGATCCTGCCGAATATCGCGGCACGCGGCACGTTTGGGCACACCCCGGGTCATATGGCGTTTCAGGTGGGCGCTGGTACAGAAAGCGTTATGATTCTTGGCGACTGTATCGGGAACCACCATGTCGCCTTTGCGCGTCCTGACTTGGCCTCCGGGTCTGATCAAGATGCGGACATGGGGATTGCGACGCGGACAATGTTGCTCGACCAATTGGCATCCGAGCAGATGCATTTGATCGGCTTCCACCTCCCCTACCCCGGGATCGGGCGCGCGGAACGGAAAGATTCCCAATTTGTATTTGTGGCAGGATAAGCGGATGAAATATATCATTCTCGCGTTCATGTTTTTGGGCACTGCGGTCTTTGCCAGCGAAGACATCGCGGACCAATATCCGCAGTCGGCGCTATATGCCAAACCCGTCGAATTCATCCCCGGTGTGTTTTCTGCGACGGGTGCCACGGCCCCGCCGACTTATGAGAACTCAGGACACAATAACAACCTGAGCTTTATCATCACAGGCGAAGGTGTTGTCGTCATCAATGGCGGTGGTGCTTATGTTTTGGCAAAAGCTCTGCACGATGAAATCAAGGCGTTGACCGATGAGCCTGTTGTGCTCGTCATCAACGAAAATGGCCAAGGCCACGCGATGCTTGGCAATTCCTACTGGGCTGAGCAAGGTGTGCCGATTGTGGCCCATGTTGATGCTGCACATGAGTTCGAAGAACAGGGTTTCCGTATTTTGGAAGCTATGCAGCGCGTGAACCTTGAAAAGGCCGAAGGTACGTTTCTGCAAGGTCCGACGGAGACGTTTGAGGATGCCTACATCACTACGCTTGGCGAATTTCAGATCGAGGTCCGTTATATCGGGCCATCGCATACCGTGGGTGACGTGATCGTCTGGCTGCCGAACCAAGGCCTCGTTATCGCGGGCGACATCGCATTTCACGAGCGCATGCTGCCGATTTTCCCTGAAACCAGTACGGCCGATTGGCTCGAGACATGGGACAGCGGCTTTGAGCCTTTGAACGCCACTTACGTGATACCAGGTCATGGGCACCCGACGAACATGGATCAAGTGCGCCGTTACACGAAGGGGTATCTGGAGTATTTGCGCGGACAGATCAGTGATCTTTTGGACAACGGCGGCAGCCTTGCGGATGCCTATTACGTTGACCAGACGCCCTACATCCATCTCGACACGTTCGAAGAACTTGCGACTAAAAACGCAGGTCGGGTGTTTGAGGAAATGGAATTCGAATAGTCTACTGCGCTGCCATTTGTACCCGCGACAATTGGCAGCGTGTCCAAAGATTGCCCAAGGCCTCAACCAAACGATCGACGTCCTCAGGGCTATGCACGGGCGACGGCGTGATACGCAGCCGCTCTGTCCCTTTGGGCACTGTGGGGTAGTTGATCGGCTGGATGTAAATCCCGAATTCATCCATGAGGCAGTCAGAAATGAACTTGCATTTCACGGGGTCCCCGACCATCACGGGGATAATGTGACTTGGATTTTCGACGTGCGGAATCCCTGCTTTGGTAAGGCGTGCGCGGACCTCTGCCACCCGCGCCTGATGCTCCTGCCGCTCGGTGTGGCTTGTCTTCAAATGCTGGATAGATGCCGCTGCACCAGCCGCAACAGCGGGCGGCAAGGCTGTCGTAAAGATAAAGCCGCTCGCAAAGCTGCGGATGAAATCGCACATGGCAGTTGAGCCCGCGATATAGCCGCCGACCACACCAAAAGCTTTGCCCAAGGTGCCTTCAATTAGGGTCAACCGGTGCATCAGCCCTTCTCTCTCGGCGATGCCGCCACCGCGTGGGCCGTAAAGGCCAACGGCATGCACCTCATCAAGGTAGGTCATGGCGTTATACTTATCCGCGAGGTCACAAATTTCGGCCATCGGAGCGATATCCCCGTCCATCGAATAGACGCTTTCAAAGGCAATCAATTTTGGACGGTCAAGCGGTTGGGCCGCGAGTAATTCTTCGAGATGAGCAACATCATTGTGACGCCACACCTGACATTGTGCGCGCGAATGGCGGATGCCTTCGATCATCGAAGCATGGTTCAGCGCATCCGACAACACCAAGCAATCAGGGATTTTCGACGCCAGCGTGCTAAGGGCTGCCCAGTTGGACACATAGCCTGAGGTGAACAAAAGCGCGTCTTGCTTGCCATGTAAATCGGCCAGTTCAGCCTCAAGCAAAACGTGGTTGTGCGTGGTGCCAGAAATGTTGCGGGTGCCACCAGCGCCCGCGCCACTAATATCAAGCGCCTTATGCATCGCCTCCAACACCTTTGGATTTTGCCCCATGCCCAGATAGTCGTTGGAGCACCAGATCGTGACTTCTCGGACGGCCTCGCCCACACGGTTGCTGGCATGGGGAAACGCGCCGTTGTGCCGCTCAAGATCGGCAAAAACGCGATAGTTTCCATCGGCCCGCAAAGCTGCGAGTTGGCTTTCAAAGTAGTCTTCGTAGTGCATTATTCGCCAATCGCCTCGCGCGTGATGTCGTCAAGGAAGGCCTGCACTTCTTGCATGATACCTTCTGGATAGTTTCTAAAGCCGATCGTCACCTCTCCAGCGCGGTCCGCAACATAGATGCCATAGGGGCAGTGCGCGATGTTGAGCGGATCAGCTTCCATCATCTTGCGCGAGAGAACGGCAGAGCAGAAAACAAGGATGTCCGCGTTGTCATACAGATCAACCGCTCCGTCGATATCGCCTTGGGTCCGATTGAGCATTTCGCCCGTGTGGCTGTGATAATCAATCACCAAACCACGCCCGACAATCGCGTTTTCTAAACTAAAGACGGCATCATCAAACGAGCCATCAAAGACATAGTGGGTTTCATCCTCAGCGACAGCAACTTGAGCAAAAACTGCAAGAGTGGCAGCAAGCAAATAGCGTTTCATCGTGATCCCCTTTTGTTGCGAACGTGAGGGGATTGCCCCCTCACGGTTCAGTTCATCCCTACTCGGGGAAGCTCTTCAGATACTCAATGATTCCTGCAATATCCGCCTCGTCGCGCACACCACGGAACGTCATCTTGGTGCCAGGCATATAGGCCTTCGGATCAGCCAAGAAAGACGTCAGTTCCTCTTGTGTCCAGACCAAACCGCCAGCGCCTGCATCGGTCATATCACCTGAATAGCGGAAGCCATCAACGATACCTGCCGTGCGACCGACAACGCCGTTCAAGACAGGGCCACTGCGGTTTTTGGCACCCTCACCCACTTGGTGACAGGATTTACACTGGCGGAAATTCCCCTCGCCTTCGGCTACTAGAGCCATATCCAAGGCTGCTGGCGCTTCTGCGGCAACTTCCCCATCGGCGGTAGGTGCTTGCTCGGCGACTGGGGCTTCTTCCGCTGCGGGAGCTTCTGCTGCGGCCGCAGGTGCGCCTCCGCCACCCTCCAGATCACCACCACCTGCACCATCTGGCGTCACGTCAATGAACGCAGCCCGCTTGGTGATTTCAACGCTGTCCTTACAGCCTTCCATACATGCTTCGACCGTGAAGAGCGGAAACTCTGTTTCCAAGCGGTCATCCAAGATGAAATTCGGTTCGTTGGGCATTTGGACCTCAAGGAAGTTTTCCTTCGAGAGTTCAAATTCGTCGTCGACGAGGTCGTTGGAATACATCAAATACGCGGTGAGCGCATAAACGTCATCCGCTGACAACGACTGCGCGTTCCCGAAGGGCATCGCACGGTTTACATAGTCATAGACCGTCGACAGATACGGCCAATAGGACCCGATTGTCTTGACCGGACGATCGCTTTTCAGAGATCCGAAACCGCCTGCCAGCACGGGCCAACGGCCAGCACCTTCGGCGAAATCGCCGTGGCAAACCGAACAATTTTCAAGCCAGAGTTCCTCGCCTGTGTAGACGTCACCGCTGCCTTCTGGCAGGCCTTGTCCGTCTGGACGAATGTCGATGTTCCATGCCGCAACCTCGTCAGGTGTCGCGTCGCGACCTAGACCGAATTCGGCATGTGCCGCACTTGCCGTAAGCAAGGCAGCCCCTGTGAGAACCTTAAGAAATTTCGACATTTTCAGCCACCCCGTCAGAATTCACAGCCCAGGTTTGGATGCCGTTGTTGTGATAAATTGAGTTCAGACCGCGCACGGAGCGCAGTTGATCTTTGGTTGGTTGCACATAGCCGGTGCTATCATGCGCACGACTTTGCAGCAGCAGCGGCGCGCCGTCCCAATCAATCTCGTAGTAGAAGCGGTGCATCGACTTGTCCAAGCTTGGACCATCCATGCGGGCCTGCATCCAGTTGATGCCACCATCTATGGTAATATCCACTCGCGGGATTGTGCCGCGGCCAGACCATGCAAGGCCTGTGATGACCAGCGGGCCCTTACCGTGTGTGATCGGCTTTTGCGGGCTTGGGCTAGTGATGACCGATTTAGCATCCATTTCCCATGTAAAGCGTCGCGCCTGACCGTCACCAAGAAGGTCGGTATATTTCGATGTCTCTTCGCGGTGGTGCCAAGGTTGATCGCCAACCTCTAAGCGGCGCAACCACTTAATCCACATGTTACCTTCCCAACCGGGAACAACCAAGCGGACAGGGTATCCTTGCTCGGCGCGCAATGCTTCGCCGTTCATTTTGAATGCGACAAGGCAGTCATCAAGCGCTTTTTCCATCGGGATCGAGCGGGTCATGCCAGAGGCATCCGCCCCTTCAGCCAGCAACCACTTGCCTTCGGTTTTGACGCCAGCCTCTTCGAGCAACAGGCGCAAAGGCACGCCTGTGTACATCACGTTGTGGATCATGCCGTGGGTGAACTGACAGCCGTTGAGCTGCGCACCGCGCCACTCCATGCCAGAGTTCGCTGCGCACTCCAGGAAATAGACGTGGTTTTCACGCGGGAAGCGCATCAGGTCTTCCATCGTGAAGACCAGCTCGCGGTCGACCAGACCGTTAATCATGATGCGGTGTTCTGCCGGATCAATCTCGGCAGCACCACCGTGATGACGCTCAAAGCACAGGCCGTTTGGCGTGATGATACCGTCAAGTTCGTGAATGGGCGTGAAGTTGATCGAAGAGATCGATTCCGCGGTGAGCCATGGCACGTTCTTGCGCACAACACCTGCCTCAAACTTTGACGGCATACCATAAGGCGACTCGTCAACGCCGGCGCCAAGCGCTTGGTTCCATGGTTGTTTGTTTAGAATTTGGGCCTCGCCCTCGGCTGCAGCTTTCGTGCCTGCAACAGCGACGCCCGCCGCAGCGGCACCGCGCAGAAACGCACGGCGAGAGGGCTTCATGCCTTTGAATTGGTCTATCATCAGATGTCTCTTTCGTTTGAAACGTCAGTTTGTTTAAGCGCCCACAACCTTTACGGATGTATTGGGATCAACGGACACAGTACCTTCGCGTTTGATGAAGTCTTCGACAACATCCCAAATCGCGGGGCCTTCGGTGCCCTCGTTCACACTGGCCCAGCCAGCGACAACATAGGTTTGGGTCGGATCAATCAACTCACCTGTTTTCAGCAGCGTCATCTCGGTGATGCGTTTGCCTTGCGGTTGATTAATGTCGATGCGGTAGCCCATGCCACCAACGCGGACCATGTCGCCGCCTTGCTGGTAATAGGGATCGGGGTTGAAAAGATTGTCAGCCACGTCTTCCATGATCAGATGCAGGGTTTCGCCGGTCATTTCAGAACGGTAAGCCTCTGGGTAGGACATCGCCGTAGCGTTAAAAATATCCTCGCGGGTGATGTCCGCACCGGGCAACACGGAGGCCCCCCAACGGAAGCCCGGCGAGAGGGCGATGTCGGCTTCGCGCTCTGAAATCAGGGCGTTACAGATCAGATCGTCCCATGTCCCGTTAAAGTTACCGCGGCGATATAGCAGTGAATCCGTCTTGCCTATCACTTCTTCAAGCTCAGTTTTAAACGGTGCGCGCTCGGCCTCGACCATTGCAGTCATTTCAGGATCGGGCGCGATCACGTCAGTGAAGATCGGGATCAGGCGGTGCTTGATCCCCTTCATCTCGCCATCACTGATATCAAGATCAAGGCGTGTCACGAATTTGCCGTGGCTGCCTGACGCAATCAGATAGGTTTTATTCACAAGCACGGGCTCTGGCAGCGCATCATGGGTGTGGCCTGTCAGGATGACGTCGATGCCATCGACGTTCGCTGCCAGTTTGCGGTCCACGTCAAAGCCGTTGTGCGACAGCAGGACAACGCATTCTGCACCAGCGGCACGGACTTCGGCGACCAGTTCAGCCATGTTTTCTTGGCGCACGCCAAAGGACAAATCAGGGAACATCCATTTCGGGTTCGCGATTGGCATGTAAGGGAAGGCTTGACCGATGACCGCAATCTGCACGCCACCGCGTTCAAACATTTTGTAAGGCTCGAACGCACGCTCGTCCCATTCGGTGTCAAAGATATTCGCGCCGAGGAACGGGAAGTTCAACTCGTTCTCAACGATCTCCATCACGCGGTCGATGCCGAGGGTGAATTCCCAGTGCGACGTCATCGCATCGGTGCCCAGCGCGTTGAAAATATTGACCATATCCTGGCCGTTGGTGCGCAGCGCGGTCAAACTACCCTGCCACGTATCGCCGCCATCCAGCAGCAAAGCATCAGGGCGATCGGCGCGGATTGATTTCACGACGGTAGAAATACGGTCCATGCCACCCATACGTCCGTAAGTGCCAGCGAGTGCCGTAAAGTCGTCGTAGGTCAGCGCATAGTCGGCAGCGGTGCCATCTTCGATGCCATACATCTTGCGGAAATCGGCACCTGTGACGTGTGGCGGTTTGCCAATCACGTCGCCGACGCCAATGTTAATCTCTGGCTCGCGGAAATAGACGGGCTGCAATTGCGCGTGAATATCGGTGATGTGGATCAGCGTCACATTACCCGATGTCTCAAAGTCCAACAGGTCATTCTGCGTCAAAGCTTGTTGTGCGGCCAATCGGCCCCAATTACCAAAACCAGAGGCACCGTAAAGTGCGGTAGTGGCCAAGCTGGCTTGCATAAAATGACGACGAGAAATCATGGAGCTGTCCTTTGAGTGCAATACATGCAGCTTTGTGAATGTTATCGAAAAGATAAGGCCCGCGCTCGGATATCCGAGGCGGGCCTTAAGATTAATTTAGGGGCGAACAGACGGTGCTTCGACCGAAAGACCGTTGCCGCGCGATGCGACATAAAGCTCTAGAGCAACAAACTCGTCGCTACCTGGGCTGAATGTTTCGGCGCGCGTATCGCGGATACACCCTTTGAAACGGTTGTGGGTTTGTGTCAGCTTGCCCGTTTTGATGCGGAACGCAGGGAAACCGTTGATCTGCCCTTGGCTAAGATGATCGGCACGAATGTTGTTGTCATAATTGTCCTCGTGACAATTCGCACAGCTCAATTCGAGTTGACCATAACGGGTGTAGTACATTTCTTCACCCTTCGCCCACGCATCAGCAGCAGGACCGTCGGTTGCGACATTCACAGGCATACCACGAGACTGCAACGAGATCGCGGCCTCCATAGATGTCATATCGCCACCGTCGTATTTCCACGCCTCGGCGCCCATTTGTTCGGTGCGGCAGTCGTTGATCTGCTGCGCCAAAGTCATGACCTGACCCTTGGATTCGTTCCACTTTGGATAAACCGCGCGGACGCCTGCCATGGAGTCTTCGATATCTTCGTGACACGAAGCGCACGACTTTCCCTCGGACCCTTCCACTGTTGCCCACATTTCGACACCTTCGTCGATCGCGTAAGCACCTGGGTTCTCGAAATCATCCGTCTGGAGCGCTTGCATTTCGGACTGGCGGAAACGCCAACCAGAATAGATCGTCTTCAGACCACCAATGTTCTCAGGCGCAGGGGCGTCTGTGACCATTTCGATTTCACCGTTAACAACAAGCTGGCTATCGTCCTGCGCAGTGGCTGTCGTCGCCATTGCGATCAGACCAATCAGTCCAGCGGTTTGCAAAAGACCGGTTCTTTTCATTTTAATCCTCCCTTTCTTTCGCAGCGCTTAGCTGACTTCGATATCCTTCGTTTCGGTGTAGACCGACCCGTCATCATCGTACCACGTGAATGTCATCGTGCCGCTCGCCTGCACCATTGCTTCAAACTCAACATATGGGTTTGTCGAAATCGCTGGTTCCATCGTCATGTCGATGACGTTCTCGCCTTCAAAATCGCAGGTAAAGCGATTGATGATCGAGCGCGGAATCAGATTGCCGTCGCCATCTTTGCGCTGACCGGATTCCATTGGATGCGAAATCAATGTCTTGATCACAAACGCCTCGCCAGCTGTTGCTGTTTTGGGGACGCGGACCTTTGGTTTTACGTTATCTGCCATTTTTCATATACTCCTGATCAGCCGCCACAGCCGCCGATTGTGACCTTTACCTCTTGGGTGACCTGCACAAAGCTACCGTCAGCCATCTTTGCGATCGCCATCACGTCTTGGGTTTTCGCCAAACGGATGCGGGTCGAGGCAGCTTGTGATCCGGCAAGAGGACCAAAGTTGAACGTGGCCGCACCAGGTGTGGGGTTGCCAGTTGCAAGAACCATGATCGACACCGCACCAGGTGCAGAAACTTCAATTGGCACAGTGTTGCCATTCTCTGCGATTTCAGGTGCGGTCAGTGTAAGACCAGCATCGCCAACAGCTGCGCCACCCGTAAAGGTTGCGATGATCTCTTCGACACTGGCCATTGCGCGTGCTGGAAGCATTGCTGCAGCAGCAGTGCCAAATGCCATGAGCATTGTATTTCTGCGTGTAAACTTCATTGTGTCGCCACTCCTTTCGGCCACGTTATTCTTTGAGTGTCGCAAGATATGCGACAACATCTTCGATTTGTTGGGCGGTCAGTAGGGACGTAAAAGTGTCGTCCGCTGCTTTGCCTGTGTACGCATTACCCGGACGGATAAAGCCGCTGACTTTGTAAAAGCTGGGCATCATCGAGTCTGGGAATGTCATCTTAGCGTCAGCCACGATGCCACGCAGTTGCGCCTCATCCCAGCGATCGCCAGCACCATCGAGACTAGGTCCGATGTTGCCTTGGAAGGCCGCCGTCAGCGCCGACACTTGGTGACAAGCAACACAGTTGCCTTGGCCTCGATCAGACATGATCTCGGCCCCAACCGCAGGGTCACCTGCTGCGCCCGACAAGGACACCTCAATTGAACCGTATTCGTCGTAAGCCACGTCATCCGGTGATACAGTCTGGGCCGACACAACGGCACCCGATCCGATCAACGCCGCGGCAAGAATTAGTGTGCGTTTCATGACACCTCCCCTGCATGTTCGCTTTGTTATTCCGTCAAACTAACCTGCTATACACAAGAAACGCAAATACAAATTCGCATTATTGCATGTTTCTGCAGTGCAGCAAATTAACAGGCGGTTAATTTAGTCCGTCAACCCGCCCGCTTCGATCATACGTGCATGGTATTTCTGGAAGGGTTCGTCTGTTTCATAACCCTTTTCAACAATCCAGCGCAGCATGTTGTAAGTCGTCCATTTCCCAAATGCACCGGGCACAACCGAGACCGCGGCCTGCACCGCCGTCGAGTCGGCAGGCACCTCTTCGGGGAAAAACATCATCGTCGGCGTGAACATCATGTTCCAACGGCCAACCATATCTTTCTCGGACATTGCCGTGCCATCAAAGTCGGTGACCTCTACGTCGCCGAACATATTGATCTGCACGACAAAGAAATGCTCGGTGATGTAGTCCGCAATTGTCGGGTTTGGGAAAACCTCGGTGTGCATCTTTTCGCAATAGATACAGCCGCGCTGCTCAATGATAACCATCAGGCGTTTACCCTCGACATTGGCCTCGGCCAAATCCTCAGACAGGTCCTTGAACGTATCTCGCATCCAGGGGGATTTATGCAGCCCGTCGTCACCAACCTCCGCGTGGGCAGTCCCCGCGAAAAGGACCATCATCAAAACTAAAAAGAGACGTGTCATCATTTCAACAACCATAAATTAGGGGCCACTTCCAACATCCACTGCGCGATGTAGTTGACCGAGTTCGTGCCAATGAGCACACCAAATATAATCAACAAGACACCCATGACCTTTTCAATGGTGCCAAGATTTTTGCGGAACTTCTTCATCCATTTCATAAACGGACCGATGAACAGCGCGGCCATCACGAATGGCAACGTCATGCCAAGCCCGTATGACAAAAGCAAAAACGCGCCCTGTCCGGCGGTGTCCGACCCACCCGCCATAAACAGGATCGCGGCCAATACGGGGCCAACGCACGGAGTCCAGCCGAACGCGAAAGCGAGGCCAATCACATAAGCGCCAACATAGCTCAGATTGCTTGTGTCACCTGTGTCAGCGCGCATCTGACGGTAAAGGATACCAATCCGGATTACGCCCAGAAAATGCAAACCCATCGCGATGATGATCGCCGCCGCAACCCAGCGCAGCACATCAAACCATTCGCGGACCACTTGGCCAAACAGGCTCGCCGTTGCCCCAAGCGCCATAAAGATGGTAATCACGCCAGCCGCAAAGCAAAGCGCCGCGAGAAAGGCCCGTTTGCGGACAGCGGGCGAAATATCTGAGCTTTCGCTGATCTGGTTCATACCCACTCCCGCCAGATAGGATAGATAGAACGGCACAATCGGCAGGATGCACGGAGACAGGAACGACAGTAGCCCTGCGATAAAGGCACCCGAGACAGTAATATCAAACATCGCTCACACACCTTTGACTTGAGAAGTTCACATATACACATTATGTAATATGAATACGTCACGTCAATGAGGTTCAGATGCGCAATTTCATTTCATCACTCGCCCTCATTATCTTCGCCATCCCTGCCCATGCCGAGATGGCCTTGGTTATGGTCGAAGAGCAAGGATGCATGTGGTGCGCCCGCTGGAATGCCGAAATCGCGCCCATCTATCCAAAGACCACGGAAGGGAAATCAGCGCCACTTCGCAGGATGGACGTTAAAGCACCACCCCCTGACGATCTGACCTTCAAGACTGCACCGCATTATACCCCAACATTCATCCTTGTTGATAACGGCCAAGAGATTGCCCGTATCGAAGGGTACCCTGGCGAGGACTTTTTTTGGGGATTGCTTGGCGTGATGCTGAAACAGGCACAGGAAAGTCGTTTGACCAAAGGATAATATAGACCTCTCCATTGAAATTCATTAAGAGACGCAAGACAACGCGACGAAAAGGCGGTTCAAATGGGATTACCAGTTTTCGACGAGACACTTTGCGAAGATGATCTCGACAAGATGATGGACAACGCGCAAGCGGCGGCCAACTTTCTCAAGGCAATCAGCCATGAGGGGCGGCTCATGATCTTGTGCCATTTGACCACGGGTGAAAAATCTGTGACCGAGCTTGAAGAGCTCCTTTCTGCACGTCAGGCCGCTGTCTCGCAGCAGCTGTCTCGTCTTCGTTTAGAGGGCCTTGTGACGCCGCGCCGCGACGGCAAAGCCATCTATTACAGACTAACAGACGACCGCCCCAAACAAATCATGGAAGTCGTCTATGACCTATTCTGCGCGCCAAAGTAGCCTAGCCATTTTGGAGGCAAAGTGACCGCATACTTTAGCGACGCAGTTCTTGTCGCCATGGTTGGTGCGGCAGGTGGCTTACTTTTGGGCCTCGCTGCACGTTTCGGTCGGTTCTGCACATTAGGTGCGCTCGAAGACTTCTTTTATGGTGGCAGCGCCCTGAGATTGCGCATGTGGGGCATCGCCATCGGTGTCGCAATTGTCAGCAGCTTTGGCGCTGCGGCTCTTGGGCTGATCGACTTATCGACCACGGCCTATCTCTCGCAGTCCCTGAACATTCCCGCTTCAATCATCGGTGGCCTCATGTTCGGATATGGTATGGCGCTGGCTGGCAATTGCGGGTTCGGCGCCTTGGCCCGACTTGGGGGCGGCGACTTGCGATCATTCGTGATCGTTCTCGTTATTGGGTTAAGCGCCTACATCGCCATGAGCGGGCCTTTGGCGCAGTTAAGGGTCACGGCCTTCCCGCATTACCCCGTGCCAGATGCTCCAGCAGGTATCGCGCACTGGATCAACAGCACCTTCGGAGCTGGCACTTATCTGACTGGGATGATGATCGGCGGATTGATCCTCGCTGGCAGCATCACATCCCGCAACCTCCAAGAAATGCGCAAGCCGTTGTTTTGGGGCGCTGTCGTCGGCATCGCCATCACCTCTGGCTGGGTCGGATCCACCCATATCGATAGGATCGGATTTGAGGCAATTTCAGCCGCCTCGCACACGTTCTCAGCACCTCTAGGGGAGACGATGCTCTATGCAATGACCGCATCCGCGCGCTCGGTGAGCTTTGGTGTGGGCTCTGTCTTTGGTGTCTTGATAGGCGCTTTTATCGGCAGCCTCTTCAAAGGTCATTTCCGCTGGGAAGCCTGCGACGATCCGCGCGAACTTCGCCGCCAGATTTTGGGCGGTGCATTGCTGGGGATTGGAGCCGTCATTGCAATGGGGTGCAGTGTTGGTCAAGGATTGTCGGCCTTTTCGGTGCTCGCCATGAGCGCCCCGATTACCTTGTGCGCAATTGTCGTCGGCGCATATGTTGGACTACGCCAACTTATCGAAGGGTTTGCTAGCCCAAGCTAGCGTGATCGACTGAACCCGCTGAACATTCGAAATGAGATTTATGGTTTGCCTCGCCTATGGCATTTTAAAATGCCTGTTTTAGCGCCATAAAATATTAACCGAATCGAGAGGCGCGGTCACCGAATGCACAGCACACCCGCATGAAAGGCAAGATAGAAGCGATGCATTTCAACGACCTTGGCGTCAAAAACAGCCGCTTGACGGGCGAGGCGCAATGAATTCGCATCATTATGTGGCGTTTACTCTATCTTCGGATCTGGAAATAGCAGTCCCCAGTAAAAACGACAAAATCACTTCACAATTCGTATTAGACTGCAGCAAACCACACGGCCTTTGAGGACCGTTCTCGTGACAAAACATGGGCTATTCGCGGGCTAAGGTACCGAAGAGTTCTCGATCAAATCAAAAATCTAGAGAAACTGCCGGCTTCCTAGAATTTGATCGCAAACCTCTACCCTGCTCCGACGCCAAATTTGAGTAAATGCCACCACATTTGCGGCCATCCTGAAATATTGCCCGACCGTTTTCAAATGCGGTATCGGCTGCGTACTATCCACATATTTCATGTAAGCCGCCGAAATCGGTGAATCCTTTAGTTCGTAAACTGAGAGATTGTCACGCCAGCGGCTTCAAGCGCGGTTCGAGTAGCTATAGCGATATCGACGGCTTCGGGTGTATCGCCGTGAAGGCAGATCGTATCAATCCGCGTGGGAATGTGTTTGCCACTTTCGGTGATAATCGCGCCCGCTTGCACCATCGCAACCATGCGTTTTGCAGCAAGGGCCGCGTCATGGATCACAGCACCTCGAAGGCTGCGATCAACCAAAGTTGCGTCGTCATTATAGGCGCGGTCGGCGAATATTTCGCAGGCCATTTTGCAGCCCAACTCTGTCGCGGCCGCCTGTTGAGCGGTGCCAGCAAGTACCATGATGATGATATCTGGTGCCACGGCAAGGGCTGCACGGTAGCAGGTGAGCGCCATCGCCTTATCTTCGGCAGCCATGTTTGCCATCGCGCCGTGGAGTTTGAGATGTCGCACATTTGCGCCTTGAGCCTGCGCCATCGCAAGGGCCGCGCCAAGTTGGTATTGCACGAGATTGCCGAGGCTCGCGCCGCTAAGTTGCATGCGCTGCCGCCCGAAGCCTTGCAGGTCGTCAAATCCCGGATGCGCGCCGATGCCAACACCGCGCAGGTGGGCGGCCGCCATGGTTTTGGCCATCACATCCGCATCACCCGCATGAAAGCCACAAGCGATATTGGCAGAACTGACGACATCAAGCAGGGCCAGATCGTTCCCCATGACCCAAGGCCCAAAGCTCTCGCCCATATCGGCGTTCAGATCGACGGTGGTACTCATGATATGTCCCTTTCAAGGTCGTCGCCTGCCGTGGCGCCGCTGATCAATTGATAGGATAGCAGATCGGCGATGTCATGGGGATTTCGGATCATGGGTTGCACCGAACCGCGCAATGTCTTGCGCCTAACCGCTTCGCGCCGCTCCAAGGCCACAGCCTCTTGCAAGGTCACGAATTGAAACTGAAGCGTCGCCCCTGCGCGAGCCTGTGCGACGCACGGCAAATCCATCGGCAGGACCGACCCGATGCGCGGATAGCCCCCTGTCGTTTGGCACTCCGAGAGCAAAACAAAGGGCGTGCCATCGCCAGTGACCTGCACATCACCGGGCACGATGACCTCTGACAGGACCGAAAGCCCCGCTTCGGTCTTGAACCCGTCGCCGTCGGGGATAATCCGAACGCCCATACGGTTGCCACGCGTGTCGCGCTTGAACGAGGTCGCTTCAAACCGCGCAATTTCGGATCGCGCGAAAAATTCGGTCTGCAGGCTTGGCACGATCCGCACGGTGCCGCCATCAAAGCGTGGCTCTGCCGCGATCTTTTGCCCTGTCAGGGTTTGCGTGTCGGGGCCGATTGACACCGTGTCACCGTCCCCGAGCATTTTGCCGATGCCCGCAGCTAGATGTGCACTTTGCGCGCCAAGCACCTCGGCCCCGTTGATCCCACCGCCCAGATGCAGATAGCCGTAACTACCAGAGGTGGCGGCCCCGATACTGAGCCGCTGGCCCGCCTCAAGCAGGTGGCTTGCGTTCCATTGGATGTTCACACCATCAATGCTCGCGCGCATTGGCGCACCTGTCAGGGCGACGCGCGTTGTCTCGGATACTGCGAATTCGCCACCCATACCGCCCATTTCAAGCGCCGCGAGCCTTGGGTCTTGGCCCAGCAAAGCGGCCCCTTCTAGTAAGGCCAAACCGTCGACTGCCCCACTGCGCGAAAGGCCAAAGGCCAGATAGCCCGCACGGCCTTGGTCCTGCACGGACATCGCTGGCCCTGCGCGCAACACTGTTAGGGTTCTGTTCATGCAATGACCTCGCTAACAGCGCCGCCATCGGGGTCGTTTTGCATCTTGGCAAAGGCCTCTGGTGTGGTCTGCTCAAACACCACCTCGTCGCCGGGGCGGAGCGCGAATGGCGCATCTGTTTCGGGGCGGAACAGTCGAAACGCAGTTTGCCCGATATGCCGCCAGCCCGTGGGCGTGGCGACGGGGAACAGCACCAATTGCCTGATCGCAACACAAAGCCCGCCTGCAGGTGTTTGCGCGTTAAGCGCGGTTTGGCGCGGGATATTCCAGACCTCGGGCAATGCGCCCAAATAGGGCATGCCCGGCGCAAAGCCGATGGTTTGCACGCGCACGCGGCTTGTGGAAATCGACGCGATAGCCTCGGCGGTCGTCAGCCCTGCGGCCTGTGCGGCCTCGTCCAATTGCGGGGCGAAATCGCCCTCATAAACAGTGGGCACCCGCCACAGTTTGCGCCCTTTCGGCAGGTCAGCGTCAAACCAATTGCGTTCTGCCAGAAGCGCGGTCAATTCCCCCCGCATCGCTTCATGATCAAAGGCCAGCGGATCAAAGCGCAAATATGTCGAGACGAGCGAGGTCGAGGTCTCTTGCACCGCTGCCAAGCCGGCCCGCTCCAGCGCATCGCGAAATGCCAAGGCCGCACGATTTGCAGGCTCGTTGAGCTGATCGCCGAAGCTGATCAAGAACCCGTCAAACCCTGCGGTTTTGACTTTGGGCCATGTGGCGGTTTGCATGTTTTTCATGATATTACTGTAAGGCGTTGGGCAGCATGAGCGCAATCTGCGGAAAGGCAATCAGTGCCGCAACCATGACCAACATCGCAAAGGCGTAGGGCACCGCGCCGAGCATGACGTCCGACATCTTGCCGCTTTTGCGCGCGCCATGCACCACGTAGAGATTGAGCCCGACAGGCGGTGTGATCAGTGCCATCTCGACGAGCACGATCATCAGAATGCCAAACCAGATCGGGTCATAACCTTGTGCCACAACCAGCGGCACGATGATCGGGATCGTCACAACCATGAGCGAGAGAGTTTCGATAAAGAACCCAAGCACGATGTAGATCAGAACCACGACCAGAATTGTGCCAAGTGGCGACAGGCCCATTCCTTCAAGAAAGGCCTGCAATTCGCGCCCAAGCCCCGCGGAGGCAAGCGTGAAGTTCAAGAACGACGCGCCGATGACGACGAGCATAATCATTGAGGTAATCTTGACCGTTCCAAGGATGCTTTGTGCAAACATCTTAACGGTGACGCCGCCAAAGAAAGCCGCGATCACGATGGCCCCTGCGACACCTACGGCGGCAGCTTCGGTTGGGGTGGCCCAGCCTTTATAAATCGTACCAATAATCACCGTGAACAGCAGGATGATTGGGCCAAGCTGCAAAAGTGCGCGCAGCATTTGAGGGAATGGAAACACGCGGCGCGGACCACCTAGGGAGGGACGGATCATGCAGATGATGATGGTGATCACCATAAAGCCCACCGCCAGTGCCAGACCGGGGATCAGCCCTGCGAGAAAAAGCCGTGGGATCGAAGTTTGCGTGAGAAAGCCGTAGACGATCAGATTGATCGACGGCGGGATCATGATGCCCAACGTTCCGCCTGCGGCGATGGCACCTGAAAAGAGTTTTGGATCATAGCCCAGCTTTTCCGCCTGCGGCATGGCAACAGTGGCGACAGTGGCAGCCGTGGCTACGGAAGAGCCAGACGTAGCCGAAAACATTGTCGCGGTCGCGATATTGGCGTGGACCAAACCACCGGGTAACCAACTGACCCAATGATCAAGTGCTGCATAGGTGCGGGTCGCGATGCCAGAGCGGACAAGGATTTCGCCCAGCATGACAAAGAACGGAATGGCGATCAGTGTCGCGTTATTGGAGGTCGACCAGACCAGATTGCCCAACCCTTTGATCAGAGGAAAAGGGCTATAAAATGCGTCGATCCCAAAGCCCAAGAGGAACAAAACGATGCCAACAGGAATTGAGAGCGTCAGTAGGCCCAATAGGCCAATTGCGATAGACCCGATCATCGTACGGCCTCCTTTTCGCCAAAGGTGCCAATGGCGGCCTCGGATTGACTAAATTCACCTTTGCGCACCAGCATCACGGCCGCGACAAAGGTAAGCCACGAGACAACAGCAAACCAAACCCATCCTAAGAACCACGGCGTTTGCACCCATGCCAGAGGGGTCTCTAGTGGCGTATTGGCGGTCGATGAGTTCGCAAGAGAGCGGGCCAAAACAGGCCAAGACATTACGGCAATCAATGTCACTGTGCTCGACAGGATGAGCATCGAACCCAGATCGAAGAGGGCACGACCGCGCGCGCCCGTCTGCCCTCGTAACAGATCAATGCGCACATGGCCCAGTTCCAGCAGCGTATATCCCATGCCCCAAGAGGTCGCGATGGCCATGACATAGCCGCTAATTTCATCGGTGCCGCCCAGCGAGGCCCCCAATTGGCGCATCACAATATCCAGCAGAATGACCGCAGCGCAGATCAACAGCATGACCCCGATCAGGATCGCGACATAATGGTTGAGCTTGCGCAGTGTCGTGAGGATATTTTGTGCCATTGGAGGCCTCCTTGGGTGAGCCGATTACTTTGCTGCGATTGTAACGCCAACTGCGGCGCCGACTGTGTCGTTCCAACGCGCGGTCCATTCTGGGCCAGCACGTTCTGCCCATTCTGGCAGGACTTCCGTCTCCAGCACATCACGTGCATGGGCAAAGTCAGCGTCGGAAACATCAACGAGGATCATGGAATGTGCGTCACCCGCTGTGCATTCGCCATTTCCTGTCAGGCAGGCAATATCGCTTTCCAATGCACCTTGTGCGCTGGCCCATGCAGGAGCCTCAAAATTGGCTGCAATCTCGGAAGTGATCAGCGCTTGGGTCTCGGCATCAAGGCCGTTCCATTTGTCCATGTTCATCGCCGTCACGACGCTATCCCAGCCGCCCAGCGGGATCGGCAAAAGATGTGTGGAAACTTCCCACCAGCCAGCGGAGTAGCCTGAGCCAGCGCCTGTGACCGCGCAATCAACCACGCCTTTTTGGAGTGCACCGGGCACCTCGGCAAAGCTGACGTTCACGCCTTCTGCGCCCAAGGCCTCAAGGAATTTCGCAGTCATACGGCCGGAAGCGCGAACTTTCTTGCCTTTCAGGTCATCAAGGCTGGCAATTTCTGCGTTACAAAACACGACCTGCGGCGGGTATGGCGCAATCGCCAAGAGGTGGCTGTTGAACCGCTGTGCGAAAATATCGGCCACCATCGGGCGGGCGGCATTAACCATCGCAAGCGCCTCATCTGCTGTCAGGGCCAAAAGCGGCACATCCAAACCTTCAAGCTCGGGCGCGTCAGCCACGGCATAGTCGGCCACTGTCATGCCCACGTCATAGACACCGTCTCCGAGCAGGCTAAAGACATCGCCTACACCGAGGTTCATCTGGTCGTGCGTGGTCATTGTGACCGCAAGTTTTCCACCTGATGCGGCTGGCAAAGTCTCGGTCCAGAATGGGGCTTCATACTGCTTGTGCAGTGGAAGGCTGGACCAGCTACCAACGACGGCAATGTCTTGCGCTGCGGCAGGCATCGCAAGCGCGGCTGTTGCTGCGAGAATACTGATTGTTGTTTTCATGGAATTTTTCCTTGTTGGAGTTGCAGTTTCTTAAGGGTTTGTGAAGGTCATGACAGGGTTCTCGGCGTCTTCAGCGACGTCAGTGATCAGCATGTGACCGGGCTTATGAGTAATGCAGATCGGTAATCTGGCGGTTTCAATGGCCACTTGCGGAGTGACGCCACAGGCCCAAAACACAGGCACCTCGCCCGCGCCCACAGGGGCTGCATCGCCCCAATCGGGGTTTGCGATATCGGCAATGCCAAGGCCAGCAGGATCGCCCCAATACACAGGCGCGCCATGTGCCAAGGGAAAGCGGCGAGAAATGGCGATCACCTCATCAACGCGGTCCTCAGGGATCGCCCGCATCGAGACGACCATTTTACCTGAAAACGGACCAGAGGGCACGGTGTCGATATTGGAACGAAACATCGGCACGGTTTTATTGTTGTCGATATGCCAGACAGGCACGTCCGCTTTTTCCAATGCATTTTCAAAAGTGAACGAACAGCCAAGCGCAAAGACGACCATATCGTCGGTCCAAAGGTCTTTGATATCGGACACGCTCGTCTCAAGCTTGCCGTCGCAGTAAATGTTATAGGCAGGCACGTCGGTGCGAATGTCGATGTCGCGCCCCATAGTAAACATCCTCGGATTGCCCGTGTCGGATACACCCGTCAGGGGACAGGGCTTTGGGTTGCGCTGGCAGTAGCGCATGAAATCAAGCGCGTAGGTTGATGGCATGATCGCCAAATTGGCTTGCAAATAGCCGCGCCCAAGACCTGCCGTATGCGACTGATATGCGCCAGCGCGAATAGCTGCCCGCACTTCCTGCAAGGAGCCGCTTTTGAGTGTTTCATAAGTATGATGCAAATTGACCCCCTTCGGTTACCAAGAAGGTCACAGGAATGTTTGGTCAGGTCAAATTCAATAATTTACTCAATAGTGATCAAATTTTTCTATCACCATAGTAAGCAACGGCCACTTCATATGCGGTTTGTGCAGCAGTCTGGACCATGTGGCTTTTTGGGTCACCCAAATAGGACGCCGAGAACTCCAACGGATTGGGCACCCAGCCTGGATCAAACTCTTCTATCTTGCCAGCGGCGACGTAATCGGCCCCCAAGGCGCGCGGCAAGACTGCGATCCCAAGATTTGCCTCAACCAGCCGAAAACAGGCTGAAAGCGACGATGAAGGAAACATCGAAACATTCGGCCCGACCTTTTCGAAAAGCATCTCTTTCAATTCACGGTATGGGCGCGTGTGCCGCGCATAGGTCAAAACAGGGCGAGAAAGATAGGCACTCCCTGTGACCTCTGGGCCTGAGTTTTTGGCCGCGTACCACGCCATCTCAAAGCCAGGCAGGACAATATTGTTGACGGAATAGTCCGAAATTGGCCCAAGCAAAATTGCGAGATCAATCTCGCGGTTCAATACGCCCGCACGCAGATTGATGGAAATATCTACGTTAAATTCGATTTCAAGACTAGGGTAAATCAGATGAAGCTTCGCCACCAGTTCAGGCAGCCAGCATTGTGCAATCGTTTCAGACACCCCCAGACGCAAGCGTCCCTCGATGCCTTTTGGATCAACGACTTCTCTTTCGACGAGTTCGGAAAGGTATTCAAACTTCTCGGCATGTGCCACAAGAAGTTCGCCGCGTTTGGTAAGCTTCATACCGCCAGCACTGCGGTCAAACAGCACACATCCAAGCGAGTCTTCCAATGTTTTGATCCGCGCAGTAACGGCAGGTTGTGTCAGATTGAGGCCAGCAGACGCCTTTCGTACACCGCCAAGTCGCACGACGGTAAGAAACGTCTTTAAGTTTTCAATATTGATTCTCGCCATGCCAATTGATGGCATGACACTGACTAACTTGCACACCCATTCATTTGGTTAACACTTATGGCTTATCCATAAATTTGGGTTTCGAGGTCGGTTGGCGCTAAGTTCATAGTAACATCGGCCCCACTTTCCATTTGTGAGAATGCAAAGCGTGTAAAACTGATCTGGTTTCACTTTTTCTCGGCTGAAGCCAGCTTTTGGTTACCCTTTTTCACTGCCCGTCTAGGGGAGTAGCGCTGACGCAAACCGGAGAAGCCTACCTGCGGACAAGGTCGCACATCAGACCAAGTCGTACAAAGTGTCAGGCGCCTGAAAAACTCCGGGCTATTTAATTCCTTTAACGCAGAACTTCGAAGCTTCAGGGCCACAAAACATGAAATGTAACTAGTCATCCCTTTTTTGCAGGAGTAGCGATGCGAGCCCAAGAAGTGCCGAGACCACGATCAAGAGTAACGACACTGCGTTCAACACGGGCGTTGATCCAAGCTTGAGCCTGTCAAACATTGTAATTGTCAGCGGCGCATCAGAGCCTACGAGCATTAATGTCGTGTTGAAATTTTCAAAGCTCATGAGCACTGCGACCACACCCGCCGCCACCATCGCAGGGTAAAGAAATGGAAGCGTCACAGCACGGACGGCCCCCCAATGAGTAGCACCAAGGTTCAGTGCGGCCTCCTCGAGACTGGGATCAAACTTCTGCAAGCGCGCAGAAATCACCAGCGTGGCAAAGGTCGTGATAAACGAGAATTGTCCCAGAACCACAAGAATAAGCCCTGGACGCAGGCGGTCAAACCAAAGCCCCGTCGCATCTTCGAGGAAATTTGCGACGGTCGACGAGAACACCAGAATAGAAATCCCAAGGATAATACCCGGGATAATCAGCGGTAAAAGCATCAATACATAGAGGATCGCTTTGCCGCGAAATTCATGCCGCACAAATAGAAACGCATTACAGGTGCCCACGAAAACGGCCAACACGGACACCCAAAAGGCCACAACACCAGAGGTCACCAGCGACCGTAATATCGGGCTTTCGTGAAATACTCCGATATAGGGGGCATCGGTGCCAAAGAACCAGTCCAGCGTAAACCCCTCCCAAGGCAGCGAGGGGAATACACTGTCGTTGAACGCAAAGGCACAAACCGTGGCCAAAGGGAGCGCCAGATAGATGAAGAACAGCGTGACATAGGCCCGATACGACCATTTAAACGCACGACTTTGGGGGATACCAGTGATCATGATTGCGCCATCGTCTTACCTAAGGATTGCCCCGTCAACTTGAGGCCGACAAAGACGATCAATGAAGATAGCCCAAGCAAAAGGAACCCAAAAGCGGATCCCAACTCCCAGTTAAACCGTGTGATAAACTGGCTGTAAATTAGCCCAGTAAACCACAGACTATCCTTGCCACCCAAGAGGATCGGCGTCAGGTAATTACCGAGACTCAGCATGAAAACAACGATGCATCCCGACACGATTCCGGGCATGGCATGTGGGATGACGATCTCGCGCAAAATGGCAAACCCGCTCGCACCCAGATCATAGCCCGCTTCGATTAAACTATCATCAAGGCTATCGAGCGTGGTCACCAACGGCACCACCATGAACAACATCGACGTATAAACGAGCCCCGTCATGATGGCCGCGTCATTGTACAGCATCTCAATAGGACCATTCACGAGCCCGAGATATTGCAGGAAATTCGAGAACACACCCGTTTCGCGCAACAAGATCATCCAGCCGAACGTCCGCACCAATTCGCTAACCCAAAACGGGATCAAACACATGAGAAACGAGGTGGTTTTGGTCCGCCCCCGTGTAAGCTTGGCGATATAATAAGAAATCGGAAAGCCAATAAGCAGGGTCAGGATCGTCGCCGCAATCGACATATAGGCGGTGCGCGCAAAAGTGTTCCAATAGAGCGGCTCGTTCAAAAACACGGCGTAGTTGGCAAAGCTCGTTTCATATTCACGCACGCCAACTTTTTCACGGAGCGACACCAAGAACATGCCGACATGGGGCAGAATAATTAACGTCACCAGCCAGATCAGGCAGGGCGCAAGCAAGAGCCAGAACGCCAGTTTCGAGCGGTCAGTGGCCATGCGGATCACCCGTCGCGGCGTAAACCCGCGTTTGCAAATGCTCCCACCCGAAATGGATCAGGTCGCCGCGCGAAAGATCACGAAACTCGCCTGTTTGTGGCAGTGCCACGCTCATTTCCGCGCCCGATTGCTGATCGCGTAAAATAAGCTGGCTGTTTGCGCCGTTAAACAAAACATTCTCTACTTTTCCCTGCCCCGCATTGCTCAAACCCGATACACCTTCCGCATTGCGAGACAGCCGCACGGCCTCGGGTCGCACAAAAACATTCACCATATCGCCGACCGCAAGCCCACCAACGGCATCGGTGCCGTGCAGCACCTGGCCCTGCGCAGTCGTCATTTGCAGACCACTATCGGCCCGGTTCTTGATCGTTGCCGCAAAGCGGTTCGCCTCACCGACAAAACCCGCGACGAATGCGGTCTGGGGCTCGTAATAAAGTTCCTTGGCAGTGCCCGTTTGCTCAAAAACACCGTTATTCATCACGGCGATTTGGTCACTCATCACGAGAGCCTCTGATTGGTCGTGGGTGATATATACAAAGGTTGTGTTGAACTCGGATTGCAGTTGCTTCAATTCAATCTTCATGTGTTCACGCAGCTTGAGGTCAAGTGCACCCAAGGGTTCGTCCAAAAGCAAAACGTCAGGTTCTAAAACCATGCAGCGCGCAATCGCGACCCGCTGCTTCTGCCCACCTGAAAGCGAACTGATGGGCCGCTCCGCCACGCCAGCCAAGCCCACACGTTCAAGAACGCGCGTCACCTGTTTTTCAATGTCGGACCGGTTCACGCCACGCTGGCGTAGACCAAACCCGACGTTAGCCCCGATATTCATCATCGGAAAAAGCGCAAGATGTTGAAATACCATCGACACGGGGCGCTTGTTTGGCGGCACGTCGATCACCGATTTACCCTTGATCAACAAATCGCCACTCGTTGGTTTCTGGAACCCCGCAATCATCCTCAGTAATGTGGTTTTCCCACAGCCAGACGGCCCTAAAATCGAAAAGAATGTTCCCTGCGGCACACTAAAAGAGACGTCTTTCACGGCCTTGAAATCATCGAAGCTTTTCGAAATGGAACGGCATTGCAGATCGGGGACGTCAGTCAACATTTTCGTGCCTTCATGTAAAACAGGAAGCGCGAAAACCGCGCTTTCCTTTTGTCGTGTCAAACGCAGTTATCTCGCTGCGTTGATCCGGTCCAATGTCGCACCCTCAAGTGTCTCCAGACCCGCAGGCACAGATGGATACCACTTGATGTTGTCGATGGCTTCTTGTGGGAAGCTGGCCTGATATTTGGCTTTCAACGCATCATCTACGTTTGCATCCCCACCCTGAGAGGCGGTGAAGTTGCCCGCCGAGGCAGTGATCATCGCCGCGATGTCGGGCTGCATAACAAAGTTGATCCACGCATATGCCGCCTCATCCGCACGTCCACGTGCAGGCAGTGCGAACGTATCGATCCAGCCCAGCGCGCCTGACGCAGGAGCAACAAAGGTGATATCTGCATTGTCGTCGTTCAACTGCCAGCCGCCTGTATCCCAAGCCATTGCTGCGACAATTTCGCCTGAGCGCATCAGGTTTTTCAACTCGTCGCCGCCATCCCAATAGGTTTTGACGTTCGCTTTACACTCAACCAATTTGGCCTCAACCAGATCAAGAATACCTTGATAGGCTGCCTCGTCGCCATATGCGCCAAATGGATCAAGCCCCATCGAGAATGCAAATCCAATCAAGGTTGGGCGCTTCAGACGGTAGGACACTTTACCAGCCACAGATGCATTGCACAGGTCGGTGTAATCCTTCACGTCAGTGACAATCGCCGTATTCAGGACCAATCCATCAGTGCCCCAAACATGCGGCACCGCGAAAACATCTTCGCCAATCGTGGTGTTACCTTTGGTCGCTTCCAACATCGACGGAATGAACAAGCTCGTGTCGATCATCGACATATCCAAAGGCTTATAGATACCAAATTCAGCCTGTGGGCCTGCGATACGATCCTGGCTTGGTTGTGCCAAATCAAAACCACCGCCGTTTGTGGCGCGCAGTTTGGCGATCATCTCTTCGTTGTTAGATTTGGTCACTTCGACGGTGTGGCCTGTCTGGGCTTCGAACATCGCGATGACGTCATCAGGCGCATAACCGCCCCACGTGAGCAGCCGCAAGGTCTCTGCGTTTGCTGCGGCCGCTGAAAGTGTCAGTACCGCTACAGTTGAAAGGAATAGGTTAGATTTCATCATATTTCTCCAAATTTATCAGGTAAAAGGTGATCTCCACTGGACACCCTGTCACATGAAACAACCTGTAAGGCGGCTGTATGACACTTAAATGACGATGATGTATTTGCGGGTTTCTACCGAAGATTAGTGCACTTCTCGTTTTATGAAGCAATTGTTTTCATGGTTGCTGCGGATGTAATTACCTCCAAACTAGGTGAATTTACGAAAGAGCTTGGTTTGATCGAACATATCCTCAAGGGTCTCCATTCTTTGTTTTGTCTCGTCCCATTTCAGGTTTTGCACTGACGAAATCATCGTTTCCAAAAGTAGCATTGGCGTTGCCGCGGAATCCCAAGCCGACGGCACAATAATCCGACAGCTTAGACAAATATGGGCAAGCTGATGCACCGGAGAGCGCCATTGGTCGGTGAAAAGAATGATCTTGGCGCCACGCGCATGAGCCATCTCGGCTAGCTTGAGGGTGTTATTTTCATAACGGCGTACGTCGAAAATCACAAAAACGTCGCCCTTCTTGGCATTCAATAAATAATGGGGCCATGTATTCGATGTGGACTGCACATGGGTCAAGTTCGGGCGAATGACCTGCATGTGTAAAAAGAAATATTCGGCCAAAGTGTGGGTGATCCGCCCCCCCACGATAAAAAGCTGACGCGACTGATCTGCGACCAATCCACAAGCTTTGTCAAAGGCCACAGGGTCAATTTGCCCGAGGGTCAAACGGATATTTTCAATCACCGCTTCGGTAAACCTGTTGAGCAAATGCTCTGAAGGCGCCGCATCGGCCCAAGTATCATGTTTGGCGATTGGGTCTTTGACCTTAGCCCTGAGTTCTTCGCGTAATTCCGCCTGAAAATCTGGGTAACCTTTGTAACCCAATTTTTGCACCATCCGCGCGACAGTCGGCACTGAAACATTGGCGTCTTTGGCCAAGGCAGACAGTGGACCCAGTCCAGATGCGGGATAATTCTCGAGAATCGAAAGCGCCAATTGTCGCTCTGCACGTGTCAATTGATCCAGCTTTTGCTGAATACGATCAGATATTGTTTGCTCGTCTTGTGGCATTGCCCCCCCGTTCTGTTTATTTTTATAACAAACGATTTCGACCTGTGAAATTATTTTCTGAAATTTGTTGACAAACATCGGTTTGAGCAATCACGCTGAGCTAAGGGGAGCTCAAATGAATCATGTTCGACACGCCTCATCTGACGACCATGTGATCGTCCAGAACGCGCAGGGTCAATCGTGCATCGTGATTGTGTGCGAGCATGCCAGCCACTTCATACCTGACCCTTATAAGAATCTCGGTATGCGCAATGAAGATTTGCAAAGCCATGCGGCATGGGATCCGGGCGCAATGCGTGTCGCGCAAGGCATCTCTGCCCACCTCGACGCACAACTCGTGGCGTCCGGTGTTTCGCGACTTGTCTACGACTGCAATCGCCCCCCGAGTGCTGCGGATGCGATGCCAGCGCAAAGCGAAACCATCCAAATTCCCGGAAACATGGATTTGACCGCAGACGACCGCAATGAGCGGGCGCAGCTTTACTACGCTCCGTTTCGCGACCAATTGTCCGAAACGATCGCAGCGATTTCAAACCCTGTCATCGCGACCATCCACAGCTTTACACCACTTTATCACGGGCAGGCCCGCGCAGTTGAAATCGGCATCTTGCACGACAGCGACACGCGCCTTGCCGATATGATGCTGCAATTATCGCCCGTGCATACTGTTGCTGACGTACGGCGCAACGCCCCTTACGGCCCCGAGCACGGCGTGACCCACACCTTGCAAGTTCACGCGATCAAGGCAGGCCATTTAAATGTGATGATCGAAATTCGCAATGATCTCATCCAGACGGTCGAACAGCAAGACAGGATGGCTGACACACTGTCCAAGTGGTTGTCGGAAAGTCTGCAAAAACTAACCTCTGCAAAGGATATGCAATGACCAGTTTCATGCATCGATATATCCGCGCGGTCGATGCCGCAAACTACCGTGTCGGACGCGTGGCGATGTATGGCATTTTCGTCATCATGGGAATTCTGCTCATCTCGCCGGTGAACAAAACTTTCTTCACACCAACCCTGTGGACACTTGAAATGGCACAGTTTGCGATGGTTGCCTATTATGTCTTGGGTGGCCCCTATTCGATCCAGCTCGGCTCTAATGTGCGGATGGACCTGCTCTATGGCGAGTGGTCGTTGCGCAAAAAGGCGTGGGTTGACCTTATGACCGTCTTCTTCCTCATCTTCTACCTACTCGTGCTGCTGTACGGGGCGATTAGCTCAACCGCTTATTCCTTTGGTTATTGGGGGACAGAGCCGTTTTCATTTTTCGGCGGTCTGATCATAGGCACCGAAGAAATTGGCCACATGGAACGATCTTCAAGTGCTTGGCGCCCCTACCTTTGGCCCGTCAAAGCCGTCATGATCCTCGGAATATTCCTGATGCTTCTGCAGTGTATTTCCGAGTTGTTGAAAGACGTGCTGCGGCTCAAGGGTGAGGACATCTGATGTCGTATGAATTGATCGCCACACTAATGTTTTCGTCGATGATGCTGATGCTCCTGACGGGGCAGCGGGTTTTCGGCGCCATCGGCTTTGTTGCCGTTGTCGCGTCGCTGGCGCTTTGGGGCGATAGGGGTGGCTTTGATATCGGGTTCGCGGCAGCAATGAAGCTCATGAAATGGTATCCACTCTTAACCCTGCCGATGTTTATTTTCATGGGCTATGTGCTGTCGGAAAGTAAAATCGCCGACGATCTCTATAAGATGTTCCACGTCTGGATGGGCGGCCTGCAAGGCGGGCTTGCGATCGGAACAATTGGTTTGATGGTGCTTATTTCGGCGATGAACGGCTTGAGTGTTGCGGGCATGGCCATTGGTGCAACAATCGCTCTGCCCGAACTTTTAAAACGTGGTTACGATAAACGGATGGTGACAGGCGTCATTCAAGCAGGGTCAAGCCTAGGAATTTTGGTTCCACCATCTGTGGTACTCGTGCTTTACGCAATGATTGCGCGGCAGCCCGTGGGCCAGCTCTGGCTGGCTGGCGTTATTCCTGGCCTGATGATGGCGGCGATGTTCATCATCTACATCGTGGTGCGTTGCTGGAAAAATCCCGCGCTGGGGCCGATCCTTTCTGCCGAAGAGCGTGACATGCCGCGCACGGAAAAGCTGCGCCTTTTGACCGCAGGGCTTTTGCCCGTCGCCATCTTTGCGGTGATGATGGTGCCATTCGTGAACGGCTGGACCTCATTAGTCGAAAGCTCTGCTATCGGCGCCCTCGCCGCATTCCTCGCCGCTGTTCTCAAGGGCCGCATGACGCGCGAAGTTTTCGAGAACTCCGTGCGCAACACCCTCAGCATCACTTGCATGTTCATGTGGATCATCCTCGCAGCCCTCGCTTTTGGCGCGGTTTTTGATGGGCTTGGCGCTGTCAAAGCCATTGAAAGCCTCTTTACCGAAAAGTTGGGCCTGTCTCCTTGGGTGATCCTGATCTTGATGCAACTCACATTCATTTTGATGGGCACGTTCTTGGATGATACTGCCATGCTAGTGATCGTCGCCCCGCTTTATGTGCCGCTGGTTGGCGCACTTGGGTTCGATCTGGTCTGGTATGGCATCCTTTATACGATCACCTGCCAGATCGCCTATATGACGCCGCCCTTCGGCTACAACCTGTTTTTGATGCGGGCCATGGCGCCGCCCGAGATCACGATCCAAGACATCTACCGCTCTATTGTGCCCTTCGTTTTGGTCATGGTTGGCGCGCTGGCTCTCGTGATGATCTTTCCGCAATTGGCGCTTTGGCTACCCAATTACGTTTACGGCAATTAACTCAAGAAGACTCCGGTTAAGGGGCAATCATCCAACCAAGGAGAAAACCATGACAACGAGACGCTCATTCCTACGCAACGCCGCCCTCGGCGGAACTGCCGCAGCGCTTGCAGCACCTTCCGTGGCGCGCGCTCAAACTGCCATCAAGTGGCGTTTTCAGACCTATGCAGGTGCTGCACTTGGCGAACATGTGACCAAGCCTGTGATCGATTTCATTAACAAAGCCGCGAACGGCGAGCTTGAAATCGAACTTTATTACGCTGACCAAATTGTGCCCACCGGCGAGCTTTTCCAAGCACTCCAGCGCGGCACCATTGATGCCGTCCACTCTGATGACGACTCGATGGCGTCACCCACACCGCTGCAACAATTCGGCGGTTACTTCCCGCTTGCGACGAAACACTCGCTCGATGTGCCTGTGTTGTTTAATCAATACGGGCTGGCCGATATCTGGCGCGAAGAATACGCCAAGGTTGGGGTCACATGGCTCTCTGCTGCGGGCCAAGACCCATGCAACTTCAATACCAAAAAAGAGATCACGTCGCTTGCCGATCTTGATGGCCTTAAGCTTTACACCTTCCCGACAGCGGGCCGTTTCTTGTCCCAATTCGGGGTAGTCCCAGTCTCGATCCCCTATGAGGACGCAGAAGTTGCGGTGCAAACAGGAGAGCTTGACGGCATGGCATGGTCGGGCATCACGGAAGACTACACCGTCGGATGGGCGGACGTGACCGACTACTTCCTGACTAACAACATCTCGGGGGCTTGGATTGGCTCGTTCTTTGTGAACCAGCAAGTTTGGGCCGACCTGCCCGAACACCTAAAAGCGATCGTCATGGCTGGAATTGAGGCAGGTCACACCTACCGCAACCAGTGGTATTGGGGCGGCGAGGCACGCCTGCGTGCACAAGGTGATAAACTTCAACTACGCTCAATTCCACAAGAGGAATGGGTGGCCGTTGAAGAAGCCGCAAAAGTATTCTGGACCGAAATCGCCGCAGAAAGCGAATTGAACGCCAAAATCGTGCAAACTTTCCGAGACTATAACGATGTCATCAGCAAGGCTGGACCTCCTTATACTTTCGGGTAATGAATAACATTGGCCAGCGCGGAAACTGGTGCTGGCCACCACTTGTCGGAGTAAGACCATGACAAAACCACACGATTTCGAAACCCTCAAAAAAATGGTCGCATCTGGCGAGATCGACACCGTTCTGGTGTGTTTTGTCGACATGCAAGGGCGCCTTATGGGCAAACGTTTTCATGCCGTCAATTTTGTAGAGACCTCGTTCAAAGAAACCCATTGCTGCAACTATTTGCTCGCAACCGATCTCGAAATGGGCACGCCAAGCGGCTATGCGTCGACGAGCTGGCAAAGCGGCTATGGTGATTATGTCATGGCCCCTGACCTGACCACGATCCGTCCCGTTCCATGGCTCGAAGGCACTGCAATGGTGCTCTGCGACGTGCTTGACCACCACACCCATGAACCGATCTCCCATTCCCCCCGCGCCATTCTCAAAAAACAGATCAAGCGGCTTGAGGCGCTTGGCCTAGAGGCCAAAATGGCGACCGAGTTGGAGTTTTTCCTTTTCGCAAAAACCCTTGATGAAATCCGCAAAGAGGGCTTCCGCAATCTGGAACCGATCAGCGGCTATAACCAAGACTACCACATTTTCCAGACCACGAAAGAAGAAGGCGTCATGCGACCGATCCGCAATCTTCTCTTTGCTGCAGGTCTGCCGATTGAGAATACTAAAGGCGAGGCTGAAGCAGGCCAAGAAGAGCTCAACATCCGCTACGCCCCTGCCCTTGATTGCGCCGATTACCATGCGATTGCAAAACATGCGATTAAGGAAATTGCTTGGCAAAACGGCCATGCCGCGACCTTCTTGCCTAAGTGGCACAAGGACCGCGTCGGCTCGTCCAGCCATGTGCACCAATCGCTTTGGAAAGACGGCGAGGCCGCGTTTTTCGACAAATCCCAGCCCCACGGCATGTCGAAACTGATGGGCCACTATATGGCAGGCCTGATCAAATATGCGCCAGACTACGTCTATTTTCTGGCACCCTACGTGAACAGCTATAAGCGGTTCGCCAAAGGCACATTTGCGCCCACCAAAACCGTCTGGTCGGTCGACAATCGCACGGCTGGCTTCCGTTTGTGCGGCGAGAATACCAAAGGCGTGCGCGTCGAATGTCGCATTGGCGGCTCTGACCTTAACCCCTATCTCGCGCAAGCAGCCATGCTTGCCGCAGGCATCAAAGGAATTGAAGACGCGCTTGAGCTTCCGCCTGCAACAACGGGCGATGTTTACGTGGATGCAAAGGCTGCAGATATTCCGCAAACACTGCGCGCCGCAACACTAACACTACGCGACTCCGCATTTTTGCGCGAAGCAATGGGCGACGACGTTGTCGATCACTACACCCGCGCCGCAGAGTGGGAACAAGAAGAATTTGACCGCGTTGTCACCGATTGGGAAATCGCGCGCGGTTTTGAAAGGGCTTGAACTATGACGATCACATGTATCTCCCCCATCGACGGATCGGTCTACGCCGAGCGCGAAACTCTTACGCGCACTCAGGCTGACGCCGCAGTGGCACGGGCAAAATCAGCCCAAACTGCTTGGGCGCTCCGCCCCCTCGCTGACCGCATCGCACTTGTGCAGGCAGGCGTCGCAGCTGTCGGCGCAATGAACGACGACATCGTACCTGAACTGGCACATCAAATGGGTCGCCCCGTCCGCTATGGTGGCGAGTTCGGCGGCTTTAACGAGCGCGCTACCTATATGGCTAAAATCGCCGAAGATGCGCTGGCCCCTATCGTTGTTGAAGATAGCAGCGCGTTTCGCCGCGTGATCAAACGCGTTCCGCACGGCCTCGTTCTGGTCGTGGCACCGTGGAACTACCCCTATATGACCGCGATCAACACTGTGGCGCCCGCATTGATCGCAGGCAACGCAGTGATGCTCAAACACGCCTCGCAAACACCCTTGGTCGGCGAGCGAATGGCAGCCGCCTTCCATTCCGCTGGCGTTCCGACGGATGTGTTTCAAAACGTCTTTTTGGATCACGCAACGACATCAGACCTCATCGCAGACCGTGCCTTTGGCTTTGTGAACTTCACAGGATCGGTAGGCGGTGGGAAAGCGATGGAAGTTGCAGCCGCGGGCACCTTTACAGGCATCGGGCTAGAGCTTGGCGGTAAAGATCCAGGCTATGTCATGGATGACGCCAATCTTGATGGCGCAGTGGATACGCTTATCGACGGCGCGATGTTCAACTCGGGCCAGTGCTGTTGCGGGATCGAGCGGATTTACGTGCACGAGAGCCTGTTTGATCGCTTCGTCGAAAAGGCCGTGGCGATCGTGAATGGCTACAAGCTCGGCAACCCGCTTGACCCCGAGACCACACTCGGCCCCATGGCTCACGTCCGCTTTGCCGATGAGGTCCGTGAGCAAACCGCAGAGGCCATTGCGATGGGCGCAAAAGCGCATATTGATCCCGCTCTCTTCCCCAATGACGGCGGCGCATATCTTATGCCGCAAATTCTCACGAACGTGACCCACGACATGCGCGTCATGCGCGACGAGAGCTTTGGCCCAGTGGTGGGCATCATGTCCGTGAAAGACGACGCCGAAGCGGTCCGCCTGATGAACGATAGCAACTTTGGCCTGACTGCATCAGTCTGGACGCAAGACACCGCGCGCGCCGAAGCCATCGCCGATCAGATCGACACAGGCACCGTATTTATGAACCGCGCCGACTACCTTGATCCGGGTCTTTGCTGGACAGGTTGCAAAGACACAGGCCGCGGCGGCGGCTTATCCGTGATCGGGTTCCACAACCTGACACGTCCAAAATCTTACCATATGAAAAAGGTCTAACGACAATGAGCATCAAAGCAAATTGGTCTTATCCAACCGCAATCCGTTTCGGCGCTGGCCGCATTTCCGAAATCGCTGACGCCTGCAAAGTCGCTGGCATCAAGAAACCGCTTCTCGTGACCGACCGTGGCTTGGCCAATATGGCGATCACAACCAAAACGCTCGACCTCTTGGAAGCAGCGGGGCTTGGCCGCGCGATGTTTTCTGAGGTGGACCCGAACCCGAATGAAAAGAACGCCGCCGCAGGTGTCAAAGCCTACCGAGATGGCGGACATGATGGCGTCGTCGCCTTTGGCGGAGGCTCTGGTCTTGATCTGGGCAAACTCGTTGCGTTCTTGGCTGGGCAAACGCGCCCTTTGTGGGACTTTGAGGACATCGGCGACTGGTGGACGCGCGCCGACGCAAGCGCCATCGCCCCAATCGTGGCCGTGCCAACGACTGCGGGCACAGGGTCAGAAGTCGGCCGCGCTTCGATCATCACAAATTCCGAGACCGCTGAAAAGAAAATCATTTTTCATCCCAAGTTCTTGCCAACGGTCGTGATCTGCGATCCTGAACTTACTGTCGGCATGCCAAAAATGATCACCGCAGGCACAGGTCTTGACGCTTTCGCACATTGCGTCGAGGCCTATTGCTCGCCACATTACCACCCGATGTCGCAAGGCATCGCGCTCGAAGGCATGCGCTTAGTCAAAGAATACTTACCCCGCGCATATGCTGATGGCACCGATGTCGAGGCCCGCGCGCAGATGATGTCGGCGGCAACAATGGGGGCCACTGCCTTTCAAAAAGGGCTCGGTGCCATCCACGCCTTGTCGCATCCCATCGGCGCCATGTATCACACCCATCATGGCACAACGAACGCGATCTGTATGCCTGCTGTCCTCCAGTTCAACCGCCCCGCGATCACTGATCTGATGGGCCACGCTGCCAATTACCTTGGCATTGCGGGTGGGTTTGACGGGTTCTGCGACTACGTTGACACACTCAACGCCTCCTTGGGTATCCCGCGTAAACTCTCTGGTCTTGGCGTGGAAAATCCAGATATCGACCGGATTGTTGCAGGTGCGTTGCTTGATCCTAGCACTGGCGGAAACCCCGTTGAAATGACAAAAGAGAACACCACAAAGCTACTTCTTGAAATTGTCTAAACGCCAAGCATAAGAAAGCCGACCATGTCCAAAACTGATTTTGATCTGATCGTCGCAGGGGCGGGCATAGTCGGCATTTCAACTGCGCTTTGGGCGCAAAAAGAAGGACTTAAAACCCTGATCTGCGACCCTGCCCCTCCGGGATCGGGTACGACCTATGGGTCAGCTTGCACCATCGCCACTTACGCTTGCATCCCCGTCAATTCCCCGACCATTTTCTCAGCCCTACCACACTTGCTGACGAGCAAAGACAGTCCACTAAGCTTTAACCTTGCCCACGGGCTCAAAAATCCCCGCTGGATGTTGTCTTTCTTGGACAACTGTCGCCCTTCCCGCGTTAAACACATCACACAGGCACTTGGGGGTTTCCTGCGGCATGCAGATAGCGGCCTTGACCCTCTCATCGCCGAGGCCGATGCCCAAGATCTCATTGTCAGCAACGATTGCCTTTATGTCTGGTCCAGCCGAACCGGTTTTGAGAATGCGGCGACCAGCAATGCCATGCGGGCAGAGCAAGGTGTCGAGCTTGACGAACTCGGCCCCGATGACATCCGGTCGTTAGAACCAAACTTACAACAAGCGATGCATCGCGGACTGCGTTTCAAAGGAGCGCGGCATATCACAAACCCGCAAGAGCTGGTTCATCGGATGCAATTACGATTTGAGGCGCTTGGAGGCACGTATCTGCCGCAGAAAATTGATCGCACGAAAGCGGATGACACCGGCGTGACAGCGTATCTTGGCGACGGGACCCAAATTCGCGGAAAACACCTCGCGATAACTGCGGGCGCCCATTCGGGTCTGATCAAGGGCAGCGGCGCGGAGCATCTTCCATTAGGGACAGAGCGCGGCTATCACATTCTCTATCGCAACCACGGTGCATCTATTTCGAGACCTGTCGGATGGGCCGAAGCCGGCTTTTACGCAACACCGATGGCTGAGGGCCTACGCATTGCAGGCACGGTTGAAATCAACGCCGTCGAAGCCCCATTCAACACTAATCGAACCGAGTATTTGCGTCGGAAATCGCACGAAATGTTTGGCGATATTGGACCACCAGACGCCACATGGCTAGGCTACCGCCCGACCCTGCCAGATGCGCTACCTGTTATCGGATATTCCTCGCAATCGCGCCGCATCATTTTTGCCTTTGGGCACCAACATATCGGTCTGACCTTAGGCGGAGTGACTGGCAGAATTGTTACGGATCTCGTGCAAGGTCGCACTTCATTCTGCGATATCGACAGTTTCTCGCCCCAGCGCTTTTAACACAAAGCAAATTATTCCAGCTAACTGATTAATGAGACGCATCACATCGAAGCTGGCCGTTCGTTTCCGCTGAACCGACGGCCAGAAAACCTCAACATGCGCCAAACTGTCGCTCTATTGCGGTCGTGAATGGTAATTGTTCAGTACCAGCATAGATGCCCAAACAGACATAACATCTGGAGACGTTAAAATGCGTAATCTACTATTCTCAACAGCACTCCTCTTCGGCTCATCTGTAGCTGCTTTTGCAGAGACTGTCGAAGTTGAAATGCTGAACGAAAACGACGCGGGTGACCGCATGGTATTTGGCCAAGAGTTGATCCGTGCAGAGGTGGGAGACGTCATCCGCTTTGTCCCAACTGATAGATCACATAACGCACAGTCGGTGAAAGACGCGCTGCCAGAAGGCCAAGAAGCCTTCAAAGGTAAAACCAATAATGAGGTTGAGTATCTGGTCACCGAAACTGGCCTAACTGCTGTCGTTTGCCTCCCGCACCAGTCTATGGGTATGGTGGCCCTGATTGTTGTCGGCAATGACGTCAGCAACGCGCAGCAGGTCCTTGACGCCCGTATTCCAGGTAAAGGGAAAGACAAGATCGCGGCCCTTGTCGCAGAAGCGCAGGCTACATTGCCTTAAACGATACGGAGATTAGAAGGGAGCGGTCACTGGCCTCTCCCTTTCTCTCGAACTGTCCGGCGGTATAATGGAGAAGAAAATGGTGACACTCAACCTACGCTGGCTCTTTCTGGCCCTATCCATAACTCTTCCCACACTCAGCAATGCGCAGGACCCCATGATTGAGCTTTCGTTATCTGATCCATCCCGCTGGGATTATTTTAGCGATCAAGTCATGGGTGGCGTGTCCTCGGGTAGTGCTAGTTTTGAGCAAGATGGAGGGCAATCTATATTGCGTTTAACTGGCGACGTGAGCACGGCCAATAACGGCGGCTTTATTCAAGCGCGATCAAAGCTGAGCCAAAACTTACCTGCAACCGCGCAAGGAGTAGTTTTGAACGTCAAAGGCAATAGCGAGACTTATTACATCCACTTGCGGACGACGTGGACGGTGCTGCCATGGCAATTCTATCAAGCCTCCTTTGACGCAACCAATGACTGGCAAGAGGTGCGCATTCCTTTCAAGGATTTCGCCCCTTACGGCAAACTTTTGCATAGGAGCTTCAATGCGTCGTCTGTAAAGAGTATCGCCGTTGTGGCATTCGGGCGCGACTACTCTGCTGATCTTTCCGTGCGCGTGGTCGGAGTTTACTGAAAGCTTGCCGTTTGACCTGCGGACAAATGGCCTCCGTGACGACGAAAGATTTCGCCAACATTGACGCAGGCCCCAAGGCGCGCACCGAGCAGAAATAGTCCTGCGAACTTGCGTTGAATCAACAAGACGTCGATGGGCAAAACAGATGGTGAAAACCCATCTTGAAAGAGCGCGAGGCCTTCAGCTTGAAGCTGATTTGCGAGCGTTTGATCCGCAAAATCAATAGCTCCTCCTTCGCGGATCATGTGAAACACTTGGCGCAGCATCTGCACAATACGCATCCGATGCTCATCACGCGTGTCTGCATCAAACAGCCCCATGTTTTGCGCCGCAGTCGTCAAGCCGCCCACGTCATCCTCAAGCCCAGCGCATAGCAAATGTAGGTATTGATCAACGATGTGCGGGGCAATCGTGCGCGCTGCCCCGAAATCAAGCAGGACAATTTTGTCCGTCTGGGGTTGATACAAATAGTTGGCAAAATTCGGGTCCGTTTGCATCACGCCAAATTCGAATAATTCACGCAGGGCAAGGCGGATGAGATCCGTCATCACTTGATCTTTTACCCACTGAGACGCGCCCTCGAGGGTCTCAATCGGATCACCTGCCATAAAGTCCATCGCCAGTATTTTGGGCGACGACCAGTCGGGATGGACCGCAGGAATGATAAAGCTGTCCGTCTCTTTCAAGAGGTGTCGAAAGCGCACCAACTGTGCGGCCTCAAGCGTGTAGTTGGTTTCGTCATGCAATTGCTTGCGTGCCTCGTCCAGATAGGGCGCAAGCGCAAACCCTTTTGGCAACAACCCCGACATGTTAATCAATACGCCCACATTGGCCACATCACTATCAATGCTATCCGCGACGCCCGGGTATTGGATTTTCAATGCGAGATCGCGCCCATCCTTGAGTTGTGCCCGATGAACCTGACCAATCGAGGCGGCAGCAATCGGGTGCACGTCAAACTTCCGAAATGACCCAAGCCAGCCGCTTGGGAACTCAGCGTTCAAAACCTGCTTGAGTTGCGAGGGCGGCATGGCATAGGCGTCATCGCGCAGACGGGCCATGATTTGCGCCAATTCACGAGGCAAAATATCACCGGTATCCATCGACACCAGTTGTCCGACTTTCATCGCAGCGCCGCGCATTTTGGACAATTGTTCCGTGATGCGCGTTATGTTTATGGGTGTGAGAAAGAGGTCTTTCATCACTGGCCGCTGACCGCGCCCAAGTTGCATCAAACCGCCAAGTGCCATATTGCCCGCGACGCTGACTGTCATTGCGCTGATGTGACCGAGCCGCGCGAAGCGCCCTGTGGGGATCGCGACTGGCGAAGCATTGGTTGGGTTTTTACGCATTTGAGGCTCTATTTATAGGTTGCCCGACGATCACCAAAATCGCGGACCCGCTTGCGCCATGTCTGATAGCTGCCCCGTTTGAGTGTGTGCCGCATCAGAACCTTCACGTCTTTTTCACCGATCCCGTATTCTTCCTGAATAGTGGCAAAGCTGACGTGATCCGACAGCGCCATCTGCACGATGTCGCTAATATGTTCGGGGCGCAGGTCTGATGTTTTGCTCATGGGTGAGAGGTAGCGGAACGTGAGCCCAAATCAAGGTCGCGCAAGATCTGTGGAATTTTCTTCTTTAACTTAAAGAACCCCGCGGTCGCGTGTGGCCACGTCAGATCATCATATGTCCGCCGCACTTGATGCAGCGTGATGCCCTCTTTTGCCAGTTCCGTTTTCGCGGTGGCAAGTATGGTCGCAACAGGCCCAACAGGTGCCCAAGCCGTGACGACATGTGAGACATGAGCTTGAAGTGCAGCCTCTATTATCTGTCTTGGGGTGACCTCCCTGCCCGCCTGCTCCACCGCGCCTTTTGTGAAGGACGCAGCCAAGCCCGCAGGTCTTAAGATCATCATTCCCAAAGTGTCGCGCGGCTGGCCTGCGATGAAGGTTTGTGGCGTGCAGTCCTCTGGAGTGACCAGCAAAAGCGCATCATCACAAAACCTTTTTGAAGGTGCGGTGAGCGGCACCAGCGGATGATCAAAAGGCTCGACCAACGGTTCAGCGATATTTGCCAACTGTCCAGCAGGATCGAACCGTCCTTCGGTAAACCGCGCAATATTTTCGGCAGTCGCAGAATAAGTTTTGCCCTTGGTATGTAACCCGGCCACCCAACGCCAACTGAGCGTATTGGAGGCAGGGTCGCCGTCAATCAGGTGAGTCAAAAGGAAATCCGCCCCCAACTCCCACGGCAATCGCAGCGTGAAAATCCAGATAGAGGCGAACCACATCCGCGCATGGTTGTGCAGATATCCCGTCGCGACCAACTCGGCGCACCAATGATCGAAACAGGCAATCCCAGTGCGCCCAGAAATCGCATCGGCATAATCCGCACTAATGTTTTCCCGCGCCCGATCCAGCCCGATCAGATAGTGTTCCCAGACGCTTGGGCGTTGCTCTAGCCAACCTTTAAAATACCCGCGCCAGAAAACCTCTTGCACAAAACTGACAGTCTGTGCGGGATCGTGCGCGTTGAGGATTTGCGCCAACACCTCCTGCTCGGAAACGAGCCGATGCCTGATCCAAGGGGAAAGCTGCGACACGGTGCTGGGTTGTTTTGGCCCTATATCGAAGTTCCGCAAGCGACCATAATCCGACGCACCATCAGCAGTAAACGCATTGAGTCGCGCAAGTCCTGCTTCGCGTGTTGGTTCAAACATCATCGTGCAGACTTTGTCGCAGATTTGCGCAATCCACGGCATTTGTCGGAGCAGTATTTTACTTCATCCCAGACCTTTGCCCATTTTTTGCGCCACGTGTACGGGCGGCCACAGGTCACGCAGATCTTTTGCGGCAAGTCAGACTTTTTCATTATTCTCTATCGCTTTGAAAAATCTGCGCGTGTCATCTTTGAAAGCTTCACGCTTATCGTCGCCCATCCGATCAAGGGTTTTATACATGAACCCCAGACGCGGATTGCCACGCAATTTGCCCGCGTTCCGCTCAATAAAATCCCAATAGAGATAGTTGAACGGACAGGCCGTCGGGCCGTTCTTGACCGCAGGTTTGTATTTGCACGACCCACAGTAATTCGACATTTTGTTGATATAGGACCCGCTGGCAGCATAGGGCTTTGACGCCATCTGCCCGCCATCTGCGAACAGGATCATGCCTGTCACATTAGGCAGTTCCACCCACTCATAAGCATCCGCATAAACCAGCAGATACCATTCGTTAACCTCATCAGGATCAAGCCCCGCGATCAACGCAAAGTTTCCCAACACCATTAAGCGTTGAATGTGGTGCGCATAGGCGTTTTGCTTGGTCTCGGTAATACACTGGCGCATGCAGTTCATCTGCGTCTCGGCGGTCCAGTAAAAATCGGGGAGCGGGCGTTTTGCGTCCAAAAAATTCATCGCCTTATAATCAGGCATCTTGAGCCAATAAATCCCGCGCACATATTCGCGCCATCCCAATATTTGCCTGATGAACCCCTCGACCGCGTTCAAAGGAGCCATGCCTTTATGGTATGCGGCCTCTGCACGCTCAATACATTCGAGCGGACCCAGAAGCCCGCAGTTCAGGTAAAATCCAATATGGCTGTGATACATCCACGGCTCGCCTTGGATCATCGCATCCTGGTAGTCGCCAAAATGTTGGAGCCGTTTTGCGATAAACTGCTCTAGCGCAACCAAGGCCTGATCCCGCGTCACTGCAAAATGAAACGGCGACAGCTCGCCAAAGTGATCTGCAAAATGCGTCTCAACTAGTGCGATGACGTCTTGCGTGATCGCATCAACGGGCGCGCGAAACGTGTCTGGAACATCCAATCCAGTCGCGGGCGGCTTACGGTTCTCGGCGTCATAGTTCCACTGCCCTCCAATGGGCCCATCGTGATCCATCAAGATGCAATATTTGCGCCGCATATCGCGATAGAAATACTCCATCCGCAATTGTTTACGGCCCTCGGCCCAAGTGGCGAATTCTTCGGGCGTCGCCAAGAACCGGTCATCATCGCGAATTGTCACTGGCACGCCAAGCGCCCGCGACCACCCTGCAAAGTCTTGGCTCACGCGGTATTCACCGGGTGCTGTGAGGATGACTTCGGACACCTCCATCTGTCTGGTAACGTTGCAAACTTCACCCAACAATGACCCTGAGTTTTCGGGGTCATCATATTCGATGTAACGAACGTTGTAACCATTGTCCGACAGTTCTGCCGCGAAGTGACGCATCGCCGAAAACAGAAATGCGATCTTCTTTTTGTGATGTTTTACATAAGTCGCTTCCTGCCTTACCTCGCACATCAGCAGCAGGTCGTCGGTAGTCGCATCGGCAAGGCCTGCAAGCGAATGGCTCAGCTGGTCGCCAAGAATCAAACGGACTTTCATCGCAGAATCGGAGCAACAACGGATGAATTACATCTCATCTGGTCGATCAGGGGTTTTGGTTCTGTTCTCTTCATGCACAGGAAATGGCTCAACTTCATGCGAAATCAATAGATCTCGGCTGTCCCATGCATCTTTTGTTTCACTACTTTAGGGATATATTTTTGGATATGAAGTGACCTTCCCAAATCGCAGTACATGCTTAAGTCTCTAGCTTTCACGCAATATCAACGCGGTACCCGGAGCGGGGAAAGTGGACACAGACGGTGCCAACGTCTTCGGCGGTGCGATCGATAACGACCGTCTCTGCATTCGCAAAACGAAGATTCCCAACCACGGGTTGCTCTCCACCATTCACGTCAGGACTAACAGTCACGGACATGCCAACCTCAAGGCCCTGTGGCTCGTGATCTGCCACGCCTGACTGCGCGATTGGTGCCGAATTTTTTGCGCGTACGATCGCTTCATCTGGTGCCATGGAGCTTGCCGTACCATGGCCGATGGCCCGGACGTTTTCCTCCCAGCGCCCGAGATGCGTGAATTCGGATAAGAACGATGGGCCGCCAGCCCATCGTCCCCGCAAGAACCAAACGACGTGGTAGATCTGTGCATCAATCGCGGCCGGAGCCGCACCCAGCAAGAACACTCGCCCATCAGCCAATTGGGCATTCATCCAAGACAAAGGCGCGCGCATTTGCGCCACCAAATGCGGGAGATCAGCGTGCGCTTTTTTCAGGCCCTCGGCCCAGTCCTCGCCAAGATAGAGCCGCCCGCGATCAGCGGCGAAATCTTTGTCCAAGTTATCGCCTGCGGCCCCGAGAACATGCCTCACTGTTTGATCAAACAGTGCGCCGTCTGTCCATCTACTCAGGCTCCACATCAAGCCAAAGTCATCTGTTGGCATAAAGGTGGGGGAAGGAAAGCGGCGTTCCAATTCGCGAATAATGCACTGGCTATCGCAATAAATGTCGGCCCCAATCTGCATGACAGGCGTGCGCCGATAGCCTCCCGTTAGCGCCGTCAGCATCGGCTTGGGGGGCAAACGTGGTATATCGACACTGCGCCAAGAGAGGCCTTTGATACCAAAGGCGACCCGCACTTTCTCGGCAACTGGTGATTGCGGATAGGCATGGAAGATTATTTCTGAGGCGAGGTTCGACACGAGACGCTCCTAGGTTTTATTCTTTTAAAGATCGCTGAGTTCCCTCAAACGACTAGGGCAACTTTTGCAACCTCTTATAAAGTGAAGACGTATCCCATCGCCCGCCGCCAATTTTCTGGACGTCTTTATAAAACTGGTCCACCAATGCAGTGACGGGAAGAGAAGCACCATTTTCATTGGCAGTTGCGAGACAAATACCGAGATCTTTGCGCATCCAGTCAACAGCAAAGCCATGTTCAAAATGCCCCTCCAGCATCGTCTTATAGCGGTTCGACATTTGCCAGCTTCCCGCAGCACCTTGGCTTATAACCTCAATCACAGCCGCGCCGTCGAGCCCAGCGCTGGATGCAAAATGCATCGCCTCTGACAGGCCCTGCACCAGTCCAGCGATTGCGATCTGATTGCACATCTTCGTCATTTGGCCAGAGCCACTTTCGCCAATACGACGACACAGTTTTGCATATGTCTTCATCACAGGTTCGGCGCGATCATAGCTGGCTTGGTCACCCCCACACATGATTGACAATTGCCCGTTTTCCGCACCCGCTTGCCCGCCCGAGACAGGCGCGTCGACAAAGGCGATGCCTTTCTCTTTCGCAGCAGCATAGAGTTCACGGGTCACCGAGGCAGATACCGTCGTGTGGTCCACGAAAGTCGTTCCCTGTGCCATCGTTGAGAAGGCACCATTCGGGCCAAGGCAAACAGCACGCAGGTCGTCGTCATTTCCAACGCATGCCATGACCATCTCTGCGCCCTGCGCTGCCAACGCTGGCGTCGTGGCTGACGTACCGCCATACGCTTTGACCCAAACGTCCGCCTTCTCGGCGGTCCTGTTGTAAACTGTGAGATCGTGACCAGCGGCGGCCAAATGTCTTGCCATAGGCGCACCCATAACGCCAAGCCCAAGAAAAGCGAGTTTTGCCATTGATCAATTCCCGTGAGTTAAAGGATGTCGCGCGGCGTTTTACCCGCGAAGAAAGCGTCAAGATTATCCAGCGCGCGAAACCCCATCGCGTCGCGCGTTTGTCTTGTCGCGCTGCCGATGTGGGGAAGCATGAAAATGTTGTCATGACTGGCAAATTCAGGGTTTCCGCCGGGTTCAACTTTAAAACAGTCTAGCCCAGCCGCAGATATTTGCCCTGACTGCAAAGCCGCTAGCAGCGCGTCCTCGTCGATCAGCGCGCCGCGCGCCGTATTTACGATAACGGCCCCACGCGGCAAGAGAGCGAACCGATCTGCACTCATCATATTTGTTGTCTCAGGCGTTGCGGGGCAATGCAGCGACAAGAAATCGGCAACACCAAGCAGGCTTTCGACCGTATCGTGGTAGACCGCGCCAATGGCTTGGTCTGCGGGCAGTTCTGTCCGGTTATAGTAGTGGATTTCCATGTCAAAGCCGCGCGCCTTGGCAGCAAAGGCGCAGCC
>ENA-OREM01000238-OREM01000238.1-marine-metagenome-genome-assembly--contig:-NODE-238-length-44370-cov-8.622062_pt1 | contig 44370 bp, 67 predicted proteins | sample MGYA00248623_ERZ508561 | MGnify/ENA primary metagenome ERZ508561 (study PRJEB26227, sample SAMN06264494) | marine metagenome | isolation source: Columbia River Estuary | place: USA:Columbia River Estuary...
GTGGGTAAAGCCACTTACTGAAGAGGAGATTCAAGAATATAATAGAAACCTTTAACACCAAAGAGAAATGAAAATATACTGCGTTGAAAAGACAGATGGCTACGAAGGGTATGGTTGTGTAAACTTCACAACAAGAGAAGCAGCCGAAGAATATAAAGCAATAGAAGATAATAACGTGAATGTAGGTGGTATGTTTTACGAGCATGTAATACACGAATATGAAGTATACGACTCTTATGTTTCATACACTAAACATCAGCACTAAACCTTTAAAACAAAAGAGAAATGAAAACACCAATGCAAGAGTTGATTTCTGTAATCAGAAAGAGACAAGAAGATGAAGATGTGCAACCATTTATGTGGCTTGAACAGATAGTGGAGTTAGCAGAATCAATGCTTGAGAAAGAGAAAGAGGTGATGGAGTCTGCTTGGCAAGATGGTATGTATGAATGTGACGGAGACGGAACATTTGAAGATTTCTACAAAACCTTTAACACCAAAAAGAAATGAAACCATTAGAGAATGTTCAAATGATTAAAGTTAAAGAGGGTGTAACAACTATCACTTACAAAGATGGTACTAAGTTTACCACTAAAGATGATATTACACTTGGACTTGGCTACAAGAATGAGAATGATATTCCTCTAAATGACCATTGTCTATAAAATCAAAGAGAAATGAAAGCAATCTTAGAATTTAATCTACCCGAAGATAAAGTTGATTTCGACCTTGCACTTCAAGGCAGTGATTGGAAGCACGTGTGTTGGGAGATGGACCAACTACTTCGTAAACATCTTAAGTATGATGATGACCTCAAAGAGGATGAAGTTAAGATGCTACAATATGTTAGAGATCAGTTTTGGAAGTTCATGAGTGAGAGTAATTTAGACTTATATACAGCAGAATGACAACGCTAATAATTGGAGATATACATGGTCGTACCAACTGGAAACAAATGGTCGAAGCACACCCAGAAGCTGAGCACATCATCTTTATCGGGGATTACTTCGACTCATTTGATATTTCAGGTGCTGAGCAGTTGCATAACTTCAATGAGATTATCAGATTTAAAGAAGAAACTGATAAGCATGTAGTGTTGTTAATTGGAAATCACGATCATCATTATCTTGATGTTGGTGAGACTTACAGTGGTTTCAAGGCAGCAATGAAGTGGGACATTCAAGATCTTCTTAAAAAGAATATGCACCACTTGCAAGTTGCACATCGTCAAGGTGAATACATATTCACTCATGCCGGAATTAGCCCAGTTTGGATGGATAATACATTTGGTCCTGGAAAATGGACTAAAGATACTATGATTCTCTTATTAAATGAGCTCTATCAAAATCGACCAAGCGCATTTAATTTCAGTCATTTAGGGTATGATCCGTATGGTGATTCAGTCGAGCAAGGCCCGTTATGGATTCGCCCAAGATCCCTAATGAAATCAAATAAAGCTGATGGCGGTTTGAAGAAGCGTTTCATTCAAGTCGTAGGCCACACTCAAGTTGAAGACATATTTAAGAGTTTTGAGGCCACTGAAAAGGCAATGGGTGGTAGATACTATTTGATTGACGCTGGACCGCATGGTGGTTATGCAATTATTGAAGATGGTAAAATAATTCCAAAAAAGTTGCCATAATATTTTTTTATGTCGCGGAAAAGTGTTATATTTATACTATAATTAGAAGATAAAACAATAACACTATGAAAAACACGATCATCATCGACACTCAGTACTACGAAAACTACAACGTTGGACCAGAAGGTTTCAACCAGTATGGCGATAAAATGCCTCATTGGAAGCCTAAGGGCGGTCATCAGTTCAAGATTGAACTTGACACCGACTTTGTGATGTATGGTGACGCAAATGCAGTATTTGCAAAGATGGTTGAATCTCACAATTCAGTCGCTGAAAAGTTCGAATACATTGGGTACGAAATCCAATGGCAAGAACCTACCCTATTGGGTTCTGAAGAGGACTTCATCAAGTTCAGTCAGGAGTTGGAGGCTGAAGAAGCACCTTCCTATATTATCGCTGGAGTCGATTTTACAGATTCTATGAATCAACTTATGAATTTATAAACAAATTCAGATTTTGGTGTATAATCCTTACAAGTCTAACAAACAATACTTATATGCTTTATATTTATGATAGACGTTCACTACTCCACCGCAAGGTTAATCAATTCAAATTGATTGGAATTCTTAGTCTAGTTATCACTGGAGTATCATTTACCACTTATTCAGTTGGTGTTAATCATGGATTTGAGGATTTAACTGATATTGAAAAAGCAGTTATTATCAAGAAATCAGATGAGTTTGAAAAAGAAAAGCTTGTTCAGATGTTAAAAGATCTAAACGTAAAGTTTCCTTACATTGTTATGGCTCAATCAATTCAAGAGACTGGGCATTGGAAGAGCGGAATCTTCTTAGAGAATCATAATCTCTTTGGAATGAAAGAAGCTCAGCGACGCATTACGACAGCTGAAGGCACTAATCGTAATCACGCATATTATAATCACTGGAGAGAATCTGTATATGATTACGCATTCTATCAGTGTAGATATCTAGGTGATATTAAGAATGAGAGCGAATATTTTCAGTATCTCTCAGCTAGCTACGCCGAAGATAGTGGGTATGTTAATCGATTGAAAAATGTGATTGGCAAAGAAAATTTAAAAGAATTATTTGAATAACGTGAAACCAAAACAGCTGATTGAAGATTATAAGAACGCCACGCCACAGGAAGTTTGGGTAGATGGCGTTCTTTACAATTTTATTTATGGACTACTTGGAGCTCTTGTAGTTGTAGCAATTACTGCACGTATGGACGTTGCAGTTCTATTGGCATATTTGTCTTATTACTTCTTTTTGGGTAAAGTTGTAAATCGACCTAAATACGTCACAGATCTAGGCAAGTTTATTGTCTTTCCAATTCCAACCGCAATTGGCGCCTTTATTGGTTATAAGATTGCTCCACATTTAATTGATTTATTATTATGACAAAAAAAGAATTAGAAGCTTGGAAAAACTACGCAGCCAAAACATCAATGGATGTAGATGGTCAACTCATAATGAGTGAATTTATAGACAAATTCAGAACCGATAAAGATTTTGCTGAAGAGTGGAGTGTTGAGGTTCGTAAATATGTTACACATAGAAACAGATATGGGGATTATTACACATTTACCAAATTAGAAGATGGTAATGTATTATGGGAAGGAGACTTTAAATATTGTAGATATGGCTGGCCCAATGTCTACAAAGAAGCTTATGAACAATACCGCAAAGACGGTGGAGATCTTCACATTGAGGACTTTAAGAAGGAAGTTCATAACTATATCCACGATGAAAATGGAAAATATGTAGGTCCTTCAGAGATCGCTAATAAATATGCAACCATGGTTTACTCAGATCGTAATACCATTAATATGGTTGATCCATCTGGCGGTCCATACTTGACTACTGGTAATGATCTTGGAGCATGGCTAGGAGAAGAGTTTGAAAACCGAATTATACATTCATTTGAATCTTTAGAAGCAGGTTACTTGATTAAGACTTATGGTAAGTTTGATCATTTGAAAGATTCTAAAATGATAGGAGGACTTACAGTATGAGCATTATAAACTTTGAATTATTTAACAAATTTAAGAAAGAGTCGAAGATTGAATCTAAATTTAAGTTTGTTGATACTCGCAGCCGCCGACAGAAGTTAGAAGACTTTGGTCGGTCGCTCTTGTTTTGGAAAGGCCGCAAACGTATTTTAATTCACACCCGTGATTTAGAATGGAAAGATCTTCGTTACATCTTCTTTCCATCTAAGTTAGAACGCTACGGATATTTAGGCATCACATTCTATCAAGAAGATAGTCCATACTATCGAGCTCTAATGCCACTGGTATTAGCAATGGATTATGAAGCAAAGCCGGCTTGGTGCCCTAGATGGTTCCTGCGATTCCTACACGTGTTTGGAAATGATAAAAGTATAGTCCGGGTTCGTAATCGCAGATTGAGCAATTTGCATCGTAAGCTGACTAAAGGTATTCAATTTTGGGATTGGAAGACCAAATGGACCGATTATGACCTTCGTATTTCTATTAGTGGACCAAACCATCTACAAAATCTTGCTGATGATATTGAGTATGGATATTACAGTCGTGGTCGCCAAAAAGAATTGGTTGAACAAATCTTGAAGCTAGATCCAAATGCATCAATCATTTGGGGTAGCATTGAACGATTTGAAAAACAATTGGAGGAATTAGAGAATAAAACCATCAAGGAATGAAAAACATCTGGGTAGTAACTGCACATCGTACCACTTTAAGTGAACATTCTTATGTGGTTGGTGTGTATGAGGATTTTGAAGATGCTAAAAAAGCAGCTAACATTGAACAATACAACCGAGGCGGCAAATACGATATGGACATTAATGGATATGGTCTTAACAAACTTCCAGAAGAAATTATTGATAACAAGATATGAGCAAAATAAAACAAACTAAAATTCCGATGACATTAGAAGAGAATGTCTTAGAGATTGCCCTTAAACAAGGCATTATTGAAAATGAATTCAGTTGGAAGTTGGTTCGCGAACGGGATGGTTTAACCAAACAATCTAAAGAAGTAATGTGGATCGAGTGGAATGAAGAAGGTAGGTTTAAAGCCCGTCACGACGAGCCCGCGGTAGATCGTTCATTGGTTATGTCTCCATTTACAATGTCCTTCACTTGGCAGACAACGACCATTACTGAAATTGTGGAAGAGCGCGAGGATTACATTAAGTTTAAAACTCAAAATAGTAATTACGAACTATGGAAACTAAGAAAAGATTAAGCCGAGAAGAGAAAAAGGAGAAGGCAGTTAAAGATCTAATCAATCAAATGTTTGTAATTGCCGGCCACGATGTCACCTTCGACGATGTTAAAGGCAGAAAAGACGACTGGTATGCACAATGGACAATGACTGTTGAAAAGGCAGAAGAGTGGAAAATATGGGGTAAGAAATATCTGATGAAAGAACTTCGGATGAGGGCCAAACAGGCAGAAAACGAGATGCTTTGGGTTAATTTGCAATGGGGTTTAAAATATTCAAATTGGGAAGACTACCATAAACTAAATAAATAATGAAAAATCTATATGTTGCGAGTGAAGAAATGAGGACCAATCCACTCTCTAAAATTCCAGGAGGATCCACTATCATTGTCACTTATCAAAATGAATATCAAGTTGTATATAACAACATCAAAAATATTCATGCATATATTAATACAATCTTTGAAAGAACTGATCGAGAAATTACAGAAATCTTCGTGGATGGTAAATCAGTCTATAGTAAAAATAAACCTTCTTTAAGTTTGTAATATAATTAAAGTAATTTTAAATTAAATCATACATGAATATATTAGGAATACACAGTGGCCACGATGCTTCATACGCTTTAATCACTGATGGCAAACTAGTTTCTTCAATTGCAGTTGAGCGTTTTTCACGTAATAAAAAAGATCAAATTCTATCTCGAGAATCTTTGGATAAATTCCTACAAGGAAATGGAATTACATTAGATGATATTGATTATATCACAATGGGATTCTGGAATAAGGATTATGTAGATTGGATGGATATTTATAGTCCATTAGAAGTTTCATATCCTTTTTCTCAGATGGGAACATACAATAAAGAGAGTATTATTCTAAATCACTTAGAAAATTATACAAATAAGGTTCAAGAAACTGAGTTTGGATATACTCTTCCATGGTATATTGATCGTATCCAACCGCCGTATTCTAACTCAGTAGTTACGGGTACGTATGTACTTAATTTAAATTGTTATATTTATGGCTATAACCGCATGATCCCTGGGTTCTTTGTAGATCACCACATGGCTCACGCGGCGTCAGCTTATTATACTTCTCCATTTAATACGGCAGCTGTTTTGACAGCAGACGGATCAATGAATGATCCAGAGAATTGTAGCGGATATTACATTGGGGAAGGTAATAAGCTTTCTCAGTTCAGAGAGCCTGGCTTGATGATTGGTACATTCTACGATGCAGCAACAGAATTCTTAGGTCTAGGGCCAGGTACTATCAAGGCTGGGGTTTTAATGGGATTAGCATCTTATGGTAAAGTAAGCGGCCATGTTAAAAAGCATGCAGATGAATGGTTGAAGCCAATTTGGCAACGTAATTCTCCAGTTCAAGATAATCAATACATTGATTGGTTGTTTTCTCAAGTTACTGGTAAATTTCCACATATTAAAGGATTGCGTAAAGAAATCCAAAATGGAGATGGAGATGCACATTTCTACCAACGTAAATATCAAGCTGTTTACAATAAAGGGGATTACAATATGCAAGAGGTAATGGATCATGCTGCAAATATCCAATATCTTTGTGAACGTGCAATGGTAATGTATTCTCAACAATTGTTTGAAGAAACTCAAGCATTTAATGATGGAAATCTCTGTTTAGCGGGTGGTGTTGCATTGAATTGTAATGCAAACTTTAAGGTTAAGGTTGAAACTGGGTTTGATAATATTCACTTCTTCCCAGCATGTGGTGACGATGGAATTTCAGCAGGTTCAGCCCTTTTCGTTACTCATAATGTTTTCAACTATCCTCGAGTAGATTATGCTTCAAATGAAATCGCATATCTGGGCATGGATTACGATCATCAACCAGCTAATAATTCTGGATATACTGCAATGCCATTGGATAATTCAGTGATTGCACAAAAATTAAGTGAAGGTCAGATTGTTTGTTGGTTCCAAGGCCGATCAGAGTTGGGTCCACGCGCATTGGGTAACCGTTCATTTGTCACAGATCCAAGGTACTTGAACATGAAAGACGTATTAAACAGCCGTGTAAAATATCGTGAATGGTTCCGTCCTTTTGCCCCAGTTGTTCTTAACGAACTTAAGCAAGAATGGTTTGATATGGATTTTGAATCACCTTATATGTTATACACAGTGCCATGTAAGCGTCCTCAAGAAATCCCATCAGTTGCACACATTGATAACTCTTCACGTGTTCAAACTCTAACTCGCGAACACCATCCTAAATTCTACAATTTGATTGAAGAATTCTATAAAGTAACAGGCGTTCCAGTTGTGATGAACACATCATTAAATGTTAAGGGTGAGCCAATTGTTGAAACTCCTGAAGATGCAATGAAACTTTTTCATGAGAGCGATGTAGAAGTATTAGTAATTAACGACACAATGTATTTTAAAAACAACTAATTGTGAATACACTTAAAATTCTTAAAGAGGCTAGAATTGCGTACTCTATGACAACATGGCAGGGTACGGTCATTCTAAATGATGAGCTATTAGAATATCGATACAATGAGGATGATAATGGTGCTACATTGTTTGTATACCATGAAGAAGATGGTTGGACAGGTTGGGTAGAATCTGATCTTACAAATGAAAATCATAAAATTCTTTGGGCAGCCATTATGTCTTGGGGAACTCCTGAAGAACTTGGAAATGCTGGAGAAGAAATTGATCTAGACCAAGAAGAGTTGGAGGACTTTCTATGATATATTGGTTCACTGGGCAACCAGCCCATGGCAAAACAGTTTTAGGTAAAAAATTACGCAGGTTTCTCCAGTTCGAAAAACAGAACTGGAGAAAAACTGTGTTTCATCTTGATGGAGATGATCTGAGAGAATTAACAGTTAACAAAGATTATTCACCACAAGGTAGAGTTAATAATATCCGAAATGCGCAGATGATTGCGCAATATTTAAACCAAAATGATAGTGATGTTATCGTTTCTCTAGTTGCTCCATACCGCTGGTTACGTGAAGAATTTAAGGAGAGATTGCGGGGTGAAGTGGTTGAAATCTATGTACATACAACAGAACCTAGACAAAGGGATCATTTTAAGGTGGAGGACTATGAACCACCTCTTGATAATTTTATCAGTATTGATACAACTATTGACGACCCTGAAACTAGTTTCATGAAATTAATAAAAGAATTAGGATTATGGGAACAATAGCAAAAGCAGATAAAGAGAGCTCAAGCTCTAAAGAAAAGTATTCAATGTTTGTTGGTCGTTGGCAACCATGGCACGCTGGCCATCGTTGGTTAATCGATCAAAGATTGAATGAAGGTAAAAAGGTTTTATTGTGTATTCGTGAAGTTGAGCCAGATGAACAGAATCCCTGGACAGCCCATCAAATTTACAATAAATTATTAATCGAATTGAAAGATCTTATCATATCAGAGCAACTGAGGATTATTACAATTCCAGATATAGAATCAATTAATTATGGTCGTGGGGTTGGATACGACATTATTGAACACGTACCACCTCAAAATATTTCTGATATTTCCGCAACAGAAATTCGTAAACAAATGCGGGACGAGGGTAAAATATGACAAAGAGATCTTTAGATCATACTAGGCACATTGCCAAAACGATTACTTGGAGAATCATTGGTACATTAGATACAATATTCTTAAGTTGGTTAATTACAGGAGAGCTTAATACAGGACTTGCAATTGGCGGAATTGAAGTCATTACTAAGTCAATGTTATATTACGCACACGAAAGGGTTTGGTATAAGATCCCTTTTGGAAGAAACTGAAAAAAGTTTGAAAAAAAGTGAAAAAAGTTGGCCCGACATTTTTTTATGTCGGGTTTTTTTGTTATATTTACTATATAATTAAAAGATACAGCTTATGAAAATCGTTTCTGAATTTAAATGCTTAATTACTGGTAACGAATTTGTTGTCATTCTGAATCACTTTGGCGAACAAGTTGGTATTCCCAAGTCTGAGTACTTGGAAATTATGTCAAATATTGCTCACGATGAGCGTGAACTTTGGTTAGAAACTCATTAAAAAATAAAGATATGGTACTAGATTTAAATAAAGAAATGGCCTGGATAACTTTCTCGCATGATGGATGGGAATCTGTATGGCACCCAGTGTTGGACAATCAAGGCAATCACTTGCCTTTTGATAGTGGAATTATGGATTTGTGCCGAACACGATTCAATAATGTTGATAATTGGATTACTTTTGGTATTGCACCAACAAGTCAAATGTTGTTACGTAACGCTGTAAGAGATAATATATGAGATATACAGTAACATTCGATATGTACATTGAGGCTGAGAATGATCAACATGCTCTTTCAAAGGCTAAAATGATTGCTAATCGTCAAAACGGCAAATATGACCAACAATGGCAAGTAACTGAATTGTATCGAGCTTCATTCGGTTCGTTTGATATAAAGCAGGTTGATATTTATGGATTGGAACTCCAAAAGATGATACAAGATGAAGAAAAAGAAAAAGGACGTTAAGACCGATGGATATTCTGCTCGTCATTTGAGTCAATTGATTCGTCGTAAGATGATGCAAAAAGACCATGGTGATCAGAATAAGTATGATCGTAATGATAAATCTTGGAAAAACGAATTAGACAATGAATGATTTTTATACAAAACCTAAAGGATCAAGTTGGTATTACAGAGAAATGGGTTCTCGTGATAAGAAGACTGGTAAATTGAAATACTATAAAGTCAAAGTGACTGATTATAAGATTGTTGATTGCGATTGCCCAGCTCGTGAATTCAGACGTTATGATCCATGTAAACACATGAAAAGTATTAATAAAAAATTGGGCCACAGTTTGTAAACAAATCCTTCTTGATAAATATAAACTATACGTTATTTGAAATATTGACACACAGTCTCGTAGCTCAGATGGTTAGAGCGCCTCGCTGATACCGAGGAGGTCACTGGTTCGAATCCAGTCGGGACTACAATGAAGGGGGGATAAAGGTAATATCCTATAGTACGGTCGACGGGCCGGATAAATCTATAGGTTCGGACTCTGATGCTGCAAGCGCGCTAAAGGAGTGAAACCCCTTCTATTTTTTTAATGGGAGTATCGCATAGTGGCTATTGCAGCTGACTGTAAATCAGCCGTCGTAAGACATCGGTGGTTCGAGTCCATCTACTCCCACAAAGTGCTATCATTCCATAAAAAAACTATTAAAATTATGGAAACACTTTATTTTATTTTAGGTGCACTTTCAGTGGTGACAATTCTCGCTGTTGTGAGTGTGTTTATGATTAAGAGCAATGTTAAAAGTTATGTAGATCGTGAGATTGAAAAATCAAATGACAATTTAGATCGCATAATTATTGACTTAGAAGCTGACCTTCGTCAGCGATTAGACATGATCGAACGTAGAATCGATCAAGAAATTGACCGAACAAATAGAATGTACTCTGACAGTATTCGGTATACTGACAGTAAAACTGACAAAATGTCAGATGGGATTTCTAAGCATATCGCAGAATTGCATCAACGCTGTGATAATATAGAAATAAATCTTACAGATTACAGACCTTCCCTTTAAAGGATAAATAAACCCCGGAATGGTAGCACTAGGGTGATTAGCTCAGTTGGTTCAGAGCATCTCGTTTACACCGAGAGGGTCGGGGGTTCGAATCCCTCATCGCCCACAAAATAGACCGGTCTGTCGCTCGTAAGAGAGGAAACTCGGGACATCACTGCTTAAGGTGGAAGGTTATAATCTTCCAAAACTAGTAAAAAAACATAGTTTTGGAAGATTATAACCGTTATACCACTGAGGATGCAACGCAAAACAGTCTATAAGGGCAAGCAGCTTGGACAAGGTAGTGGCAAAGATCAATGACAGACTTAACAGAATCCCGGTTATAGGTCCATTTGGCGAGGTAGCTCAGACGGTTAGAGCGCAGGATTCATAACCCTGAGGTCGGCGGTTCGATCCCGCCCCTCGCTACTAATCAAGTAATTCCATAATGTATATATTTTTATATTGATTTTCTATTAAAAAAATGTGTCAATTTTTGAAATAATTATCATATAATTTTTTTATATCGGATTTTTTTGTTATATTTACTTATAAAATGATACAAAAATGAAAAGATTATTGTTATTACTTATTCTACCATTTAGTTTATTTGCGCAACAACCGCCAATCAACCAGGTTGATCTGTCTTACCATTGTTCGGTTGAGCAAGTTACTGAGGTTAAAAAGCAATCTAAATTTAATGCTCTACAATTACATTTAACTGCCAAACAAGAGGTTGATGCAGTTGAATATTTATTGTCAGTTAATTTTGAAGAGGCACAAAGCTATTTGAGAAACTGGAGTCAAGTTGGTCAAACCACAATGTTTTCGGATCAGAACGTTTTAAGAGTTGCACAATATTTTAAAGACAATATTATTCAGAGAATTACACCAGATTTGAGCGATCAAGCGCCTAGTGTCTTTATTGAATACTTTAGAGCGTATGATTGGCATGTATTTTATCAAAGTGAAGTTAGATTCTATGTACCATATATAGATGCACTAGTTGAAGCGCTTACATCATTAAATAACTATGAGCCATATTGGCAACAGACGGCACAATTAAATTCATGGAGATGGACGGTAGTATTAGCCATGGATATTGATAAGTATAGATCTAGATTCTATGATCTAATTATTCTTAATCTTGAAAAGTCAGATGAGTATATGAATTTAAATGGTAATGATCCACAATTAGACCATTTAAGTGCTATATCTAGTTTGGTTTGGCGAGGATTTGTAAATAATGATGAATCATTCATGATAAAATTTTTTAGTGATGCTAAAATGAATAATTTGATATTTAGTATTATTAATAATCCAGATTTAAAACAAGAACGGTATGCATATCTACCATCTAATTTTATTAATGCAATTGGAATGATCTTAAAAAGATCAACTGAAAATTCTTATGGATACAATACCTCTAATCTATTTAATACTGCTATTCAAAGTTTTAATCAAACAAGTTTTGGAGAATATTTACATACAGCGTGGATTGCCGCATTTATTAATATTGATTATAATTTTGGAATAAATTTTGATGAGATTAAAAAGCAGTACTTTGATTTACAATTTACAAATATAAAATTGTATGATGATGAAGAAATTGAATTGTATTCAGGTATAGAAGAATCCAGAATTAAAAGTATCTATTTAGATATTAGACAAACTAGAGCAAGTTTCTTTAAATTAACTGGAGATACTATTCCTATTGCAAATGATCCTAATGATAAGATCAAAATGTACATATTCAAAAATCAGGCTGATTATAGCAGTTTAGGAAGATTGTTATTTAATATTCCAACCAATAATGGTGGAATCTATATTGAACGTGATGGATCATTCTATACCTTTGATCGCGAAGATGATTATCTACCCATTAATTTCTTAGTTAATCACGAATATACACACTATTTAGATGGAAGATATAACATTCATGGAGAATATGGAGAATTAGAATTTTATGATTGGAATACTGGAAGATATGCGTTCTGGGTAGAGGGTATGGCTGGTTTTGTTGGAAGTGCTAAACACGACCAAGGATTTGGAATTGCATATTCCAATGGATTGCGAGTTGCCAATGATGTCCAATTCGGAACAACAATCACACTACAAGAATCAATTAGAACAAGTTATAGTAAAGGAAGTATGTATGCTTATTCAGATGCGGCATGGGGGTTCTTATATAAGCATAAATATAATGAATTATTAGAATTATTAGAATTGGTAAAAGAAAATAATATTCAACAATATTTTAATAAACTAGACCAAATTACATTTGACCAATCGTTAGAGCCACTATATCAAGAGTATTTAATAGAGATTAAACAAAAACAGGTGGCTAATCAAACTAGACACAATCCATTAATCAATTATGATTTTACACAACCGACTATTTCAAATGATTCTATTCAATTTGCATTTGAGAATATTGGATTAAATGATTTTATATTAGAACAATCATATATAAACCCTTATGAGTACGTAAGAGCAGTTAAGGATACTATTGTATCAGATTTTAAAGAGGTTCATCAATATGTAGAAGCTATCATTAGAGATTCAAAAGAGCTAATTATAGATTATACTGGATATAAAATCTTAACTGCCCAAATTGATAAGTACGAAAAGATAGATGCTGGCTATAAAGTTTTCTATTCAATAGAATTACCAATTAATGGTAAGTTTATTGATAATACTCCAGCCCCACCTGTAGATCCAGTAGATCCTCCAGTGGATCCAGTAGATCCGGTAGATCCTCCAGTGGATCCAGTAGATCCACCAGTAGATCCAGAGCCAGTTATAACAGAATTAACTTTGTATCCTAATCCAAGTGTTTCAGAAATCAATGTTGCTGCACTACCAGATGCTTCTCAAGTGTTTATATACGATCTAAATGGTAGAATGTTATTCAATGCATTTCATCGCTCAGGTAAATTTAATCACAATGTATCCAATTACTCAAGTGGAATTTATATCTTTGTGTATCGCTCACAAACTGGGATGGGATCAATTAAGTTTATTAAGAGATAAACTCTTCTCCAATTGGGTGTATAATAAATTAATTGAGTAGAGAACTATGAATTTTATTGAAGACATTGTACAGGACTGGATTGGGGATAATGGGCCATTTAGTAACCCAGTGTTCCGATTTCCACCAGAACCAAATGGATATCTGCATTTGGGCCATGCAAAAGCAATTTGCTTGAATTTTGGATTGGCTAAAAAATACAACACAACGTGTAATCTCCGATTTGATGATACTAATCCAATGGCCGAGGATTCTCTCTTTGTTGAAGGAATTAAGGAGGATATTGAATGGTTAGGTTTTGAACCAACCAATACCTTTTGGGCAAGCAATTATTTTGAAATGTTGATTGAAAAGGCCAAGTTACTGATTGAGAAAGAATTGGCATATATGGATGATTCTACGAGTGAAGAAATCGCAGCCATGAAGGGTGACTTAGAGACACCTGGTGTGAATTCTCCATTCCGTGATAGAACAATCGAAGAAAACTTAAAGTTGTTCCAGGATCTCTTAGATGGAAACTCAGGCTCAGTCTTGCGTGCCAAGGTAGATATGTTACATCCTAACCTATTAATGCGTGATCCGGTGATCTATCGCAAGGTAGATGCAGTGCACCACAATACTGATGATAAGTATAAGGCGTATCCAATGTATGATTTTGCACATCCACTTTCAGATTGGCATGAGGGAATTACACACTCGCTTTGCACATTGGAATTTGTCGATCATCGACCGTTCTATAATTGGGTATTGGAAAATACATGCGAAGGTCCGCTACCTCGTCAAATTGAATTTTCACGCCTTAATGTGGAAGGCATTCGATTGAGCAAGCGCTATCTGAAAGAGATGGTTGAAAACGGAACTGTCGATGGATGGGACGACCCACGTATGCCGACCATTAAAGGATTAAAACGACGTGGTTATACGCCATCTTCAATCAGAAACTTTTGCGATAAGATTGGCATTACCAAAAGGGACAGTGTCATTGAACAATCCCTACTTGAAGAATGTTTGCGCGATGAATTAAATAAGAACGCATTACGTCGAATGGTAGTAAAGGATCCAATTAAATTGACGATTGTTACGCCGTTCGCAGAAGGAACTGCAACACTTGAGAATAATCCAGAGGATCCAAACGCTGGCACACGAATTGTAAACTATTCAGAGCAATTTTGGATTGAGCGTGAAGATTTCAGGGTTGAAGCTAATAAGAACTACAACCGATTAAAAATGGGTGGTAACGTTAGATTGAAAGGTGTTTGTATCGTTAAAGCAGTGGATTATCTTGAAGTTGGTGGAGAAATTGCGGAAGTTTTCTGTGAGCATTATCCGGATAGCTTTAGTGGAATGGAAACTAGCGTAAAAGCCAAAGGAACTATCCATTGGGTAAATCGATTGGACTGTGAACAGATCAAATTGAACCATTTCAATGGTATGGAAAAAGAAACTATCCATGCTTTTGGCGAGCCTGCCCTAAATGTAGATCAAAAGGAACCCGTACAGTTTATTCGACATGGATATTACATGAAAGACGGAGATAGTTGGAATCATACTGTTTCATTAAAAAGCAGTTATAAAGATTGATAAAAAAAGTGGATAAATAATCCACAAACAATGAAACATTCAGATTGTACCTAGTATAATCTATGTTCTTTGAAATACGGATATGCCTCCATAGCTCAGCTGGTAGAGCAATTGATTTGTAATCAATAGGTCGTTGGTTCGATCCCGACTGGAGGCTCAATCTAGATTAATTTCTAGAGATTTTAATGTTAAACTTAAACAAAAACTAAAACATGAAAAAAGTATTGTTCGTTGCTGCTTTTGCATTGGCTTTGGCTTCTTGCAGAAATCAGGCACAAAACGCTGAAGCAGTTGAGGTTGACAGCACAGAAGTTGTAGTTGATTCTACAGCAGTTGAGGCAGTTGAAGCTCCTGCGGTTGAAGTTACAGAAGAAGTAGCTCAGTAATCGGTCTGAGTCTAGCCTGGGGGACGGGACTAGCACTCAATTTAAATACCGTCCCCCAGGCCTCCATAGCTCAGCTGGTAGAGCAATTGATTTGTAATCAATAGGTCGTTGGTTCGATCCCGACTGGAGGCTCAAAAAAATATTTAAAATGTTCGAAATGGTTTGAAACATTAAGATCAGGATAAATATAACTATAGAACAAAAACAAAACGGTTCTTTGACTTAATGGAATAATACGTACTATGCACCAGTGGCGAAACAGGTAGACGCAAGGGACTTAAAATCCCTCGGGCAGTGATGCTCGTGCCGGTTCGATTCCGGCCTGGTGTACTACAGTGACGATTGAAAAAGTAGAGTATGAGTATACTAACGGGAACTGCCAGGCTCCCAGAAGGGATAGGTTAGTGAAAGTATTTCGAAAGGCAATTGCTGGCGGCCATGGAAACATGGCAAAATAAATTGGCCTCATCGTTGCAATCGGTTAGTTAGTAACCTATCATAGTTACGCTAAGCCAATCCTATATTTGTTCACCGAGAATTAAGTGGATTGGCTTTTTTTATGGTCCGTTCGACAAGCGGTTAAGTCGTCGCCCTTTCACGGCGAAGTCACGGGTTCGATTCCCGTACGGACTACTGCATTAAAATAATGCACTTATTGGTCTATGGTGTAACGGTAGCACAAGTGGTTTTGGTCCACTTTGTCGAGGTTCGAATCCTTGTAGGCCAACCATAAAGAAGCATGCCATGCAGGCAAGGAGAGTTGGCAGAGTGGTCGATTGCGGTAGTCTTGAAAACTATTGAGGGTAACACCTCCGGGAGTTCGAATCTCTCACTCTCCGCAAATAAATTTATTAAAAATCTGAGTCTAGCCTGAAACCCAGACAGAAATGTTCTGGTTGACAGCCCGGAAAGACGAGCAAACGGTGCGGTAGTTCAGTTGGTTAGAATATCGGCCTGTCACGCCGAGGGTCGCGGGTTCGAGTCCCGTCCGCACCGCCAACAATATGGACCAGTAGCTCAATTGGATAGAGCAACGCACTTCTAATGCGTAGGTTACAGGTTCGATTCCTGTCTGGTTCACTAACCCCTTAATTTTTTAAATCATGCGAACATTTGAACATGTTTTATTTGGGCTGTTAATCGGTACCTCAGCTGCATCAATCTTGATCAACTATTTACTTGATAACACTCAAGCAGCACTTTGGGCCGGGATGGCTACAATGTGGATTACCAATTACTATTTTCTTAAAAAGAGTAAGAGTTAATCAATTTAAACGGGAAAAAGGGTTTGGTTTCTCTGTTCCAATAAAAATAGAGTGGAGCTAAGTGGCAGGTTGTTGTTGTCCTTTAACAACAAATCTCGGGGTGTAGATCAGTTGGTAGATCGCCTGGTTTGGGACCAGGAGGCCACAGGTTCGAGTCCTGTTACCCCGACAACCCAGACGTGTACAATTCCTCCTTAGCTCAGTTGGTTAGAGCGAATGACTGTTAATCATTAGGTCCCTGGTTCGAGCCCAGGAGGGGGAGCAATTTCCATTAAGTCAAAAAGCCTTTAATATATTGATAAAATGAAGAATGAAAATGATGAAATACAATACGAGCCCGATTTTAAGAAGACTTTAGTATTAGATTCTTCTTACATTCCTCGTAGTATTGTTTCAGCATCTAGAGCATTTGTCATTGTATATAAAGGCAATGCAGAATTGGTAGCAAATCACCCAGTTCATTTTAAAATGGTTGATGAAGATCTTAAGATTAATAAGCCATCAATTATCCGAATTCCACGATACATTAAGCACACTAAACATTCTGTTCCATCAAGTCGTCAAAATATCTTTAAGCGAGATAATTATCAATGCGTTTATTGCGGCAATCGTGATAAAAAGAAATTGACAATTGATCACGTTGTTCCACAGAGTAAAGGTGGAAATAACACTTGGGAAAACTTAGTAACTGCGTGCATGAAATGCAATAATGAAAAAGCTGATTTAACACTGGAACAATTTGGTGTTGAAATTGAAAAGCCACGCAAGCCACACTACATCATGTTACTCAAGCAATTAAATTATATCTATGAAGAATGGAAACCGTATCTGTGGATTGGTTAAGATATATACTTCATGATTTATGATTTACTAACAATTGAAAGTTCTCCACTGGATGTGCGAGATCTTGTCATCGAATCCATTCACCCAGAAGTAGAATATCCACGAGTATTGGATATGAGAGGGGATTTACCTCAAGTTTGGGATCAGGGCGTTGATGGCCCTTGTTCTGCTTTCGCGGCCGCGGCAATTAAAATGTGGCAGGAGAAGAAGGATTATGGATTAAAGGAGGAATTATCAAAGTATTTCATTTACAATATTAGATCTAATAGACCACAGCCTGGAATGAATCCTCGTGATACTATGAAGATCTTACAAAAATACGGAGTTCCAACTGCTAAATCATACAATCTGCGTAAAATGGGAATTCCAGAGCGTATTCCACAATGGGTATGGCAAGAGGCTGAAAACCATAGAATTATTGGATATGCGAGAATTATGACAATTGAAGGATTAAAGAAGTCCTTATCCAAGAATGGTCCCGCATACGCTGCAATGCCAGTATTTAATGATAGCGATTCTTTTTGGAAGCCAGGATTTGGTGATAAACTTTTAGGTGGACATGCTGTTGTAATTGCTGGTTATAATGATCAAGGATTTATCATTAGAAATTCATGGGGCCGTAACTGGTCAAATGCTGGCCATACAATCTATCCGTATTCAGATTTTGGAGCACATTATGAAATTTGGACAATGGTTGACGATCCAAATTCTCAACCATTAACACAAGCTGCTCATCCAAGACCAGTTGAAGAGGTTAAAGAGGTTAAATCTAGAAAAACTATTTTAGATATTTTCAAATCAATCTTTAAGAAAAAATAAACCTTTTTTAAGATCTTAGTATAATTATTATAAAACTTTATACTAATGGTAAAAACTCAAACAAGTGTGTATGATTCTTCAACAATTGAAGCATCTACGTATGATTACACAACTAAAGATCTTTTTGTTGTGTTTAAACATGCCACCTATTTGTATTCAAATGTAAATGTAGATGATTATGAACAGTTTAGAAACGCCGAATCACAAGGAAGAGCCCTCAATCAATTTATTAAAAAGTATAGCTACCAAAAATTGGAAAACGCATGAGCCTAAATTTATCTATTGGGAAGAGTCTTGGAACTCTACAGAGGAGGATTGATAGCTTTATTCGTCGAGTAAAGAGATTGATCGATTATATTCCTGTCATTTGGAAAGGATATGACTTTGATTATTCATACGCACTAGAATTATTTTTAGTTCAATTGGAGCGCACTGCAAAGCACATAGAAACTCATGGATATCGAGAAGACAGGCAATGGGTTGCAGATCGTATTCGTTTAGCAGTTAAATTGGCTAATATGGGATTCAATGGAGGTTATACTAGTGAACTTTTTGACTATTACGAAAAAGAGTTTGGTCCTTCAGAGATTGTATCAACTCCATCCGAATACGGTGAAGATATGTTCTCAATTGAAATTAGATATAAAAGAGCTAAAACAACTGAAATGAATGAGCAAATTCATGAAGCTTTACGTGAAGATATGATACATTCTACATACCGTGAACTCCGAGCTCGTGAATTATTTTTCAAGATCTTGGAAAAAGATCTCCAACGATTCTGGGATTAATTGTAAATTTTTTCAAAAAACTTACCCAAACATTTTTTTGTTTGGGTTTTTTTGTGTATATTAGTAGAGTAAATGATTGATGTATGAAAAAGATTGTGTTGTTGGTATCATTACTCGTTCCCTTTATGGGATTTGCTCAAGATCGTTGTCCTAGCTTTAAAGTTACTAAGCAACGAAGCGGAATGCACTATGAGCTTAAAAAATATAAGCCTAAGAAATTACCACATGAAGGTATATTGATTTTTGGAGGAGCTTATGCGGCCACATCATTAAATGGGTATGGCGTAAGTATGCGAGCGCACATGGCAGAATTTGGTTTTTCTGGAGGATGGGATATGAGAAATACAGATCCTTATATGTTAAAGAAAGCGCCCGATGGTCTTGCACAATACACATATACCAACGCATTTGGCGCAACATTTGGCAAATATTATATGTTTGGCAGAGAGAATCGAGGATTGATCGATTTCGGTATGGGATACGGCAGATCTGCAAGTGGTCCTCAAGAAAATAAGTTGCCATTCTTTGGATATGGATTGGCCTCGGTTCGAGTATATCGAGATGTTTGGTTTAGTGGATCGGTTCATGTGATGGATTTTAGATCTGCACCAATGGTTAGTTTTGGAATTGCAACTCTTATTTGGTAAAATATTTTAAAATATTTGCACAAATATTTTTTTATGTCGCGGAAATTGCTTATATTTATACTATAATTAAAAGATAAAGCAAATGTTCAACATCACAGATATCATCGCTGAAGCTATTAAAGGAGATAAAGCCGCTAAGAACGCCTTGAAAGGAATTCGTAAAGGTTTATACATGATTGTTTTTAATCCTAGCGTTAATATCCAAGAAAATCGTAGCAAAGGACGCGTTCACGCTATTAACGCCGGAGAAACTGTTTTGAAACCTGGCGTATTTAACGGTGGAATTCTAGAGCGTATGAAATCTTATACTAAAAGTTGGTATGTATCAAACACTGGTGAAATGTGCTTTCTTAATGTAGTTCAAATCTATCTCTTGGCCGATCTTACCGAGAATGGCAACTACGCAAAAAGCATCGAACAGGATGTTATCTCAATTGCTGAATTAGTTTATTCATATCCTTCAATCCAAGAAAAAGGATCAGAATATCGATTGGTAAGTGAAGGTGTTAACGCATCTCCTCTTAGTGTAAAAGAAGGTGTTGATGAAATTATCGCCAACGATAAGAAAAGCGCTCTTAAAATCAAAATGTATAATTTAAAAAAATAATTTACTCTAGATTTTTTTATGTCGCGGAAATTGCTTATATTTATACTATAATTAAAAGATAAACACATGAGCTACAAAAACTTTAATCGCCACGAACTTTTCAACAGAGACTTGATGGAATATCACTCTACCACTATTCGTCAAGTTGAAGATTATTTCATTGATAATAAGGAATCTTTCTTTAATCCACTAACCAATATGTTAGCTGGTATTTGGGACGGATATCTCTACGACAATTTGCTAGATACTGCTCTAGAAATGGGAATTCATAATGGATTGATTGAACGCATTGAATATATCATTGGAGTTATTAATGTTCATATCGCTGAAAATTCAGTAACATCTCAAATCTAAAAAAACATTTCACAAAAACTTAATATAATTACTATGAATAAGTTAGAAACCCTTAAGTGCGTTGAAGTTACTTCACAGGTGCAAGCAAATAATGGAACACAATGTTTTCATGATCCAATCACTGGATGTGATTATCTAAGCTATGAAAGTGGCTATATCCGCCGTTCATATATCACTCGTTCTTGGCAAACTCGAAAGCCAATTCGTACCATTTATCAATTGAATCCACAGCGTAAAGGCTATTACAAGTCTGAGTACAATGGTCGCATTTATGAAACTACAATTCGTATGATGATCAATGATCCTCAAGAGCGTATGGATCGTCTTGCTCGTGCAGTTGCTAACTATCGCAAGACGGTTAAATCCTATAATGCATAGAGCAGTAATCTTTATAGCAGATTCGAATCCAAACGGGCCAGGTCACAAGATGATCTTGCCCGCGATTCGTTATATGTATTTGAAGAAGGGGATTGATTGTAGAATTATTAATCCTTATAAAGAAGGTTGGGATCCGACTGCAACAACCAATATGGGTCAAAATACGTTTACTCAGTCTTATAAACATTTCATTAAAACTGCAACGCATGTCCATTTTATCACAAGTTCGCATTTAGGTGGAGTTTCACCAATAATGGAAGGTATTTTTGAGCATGTATTAGTTAATGGATTTGCGTATAATCGCGTAGAAGATAAACGTGAAAAAAGGTTTAAGAAGAAAGCATTCTTTTATGTTATGTATAATCATAATGTAAGTAAATTTAATCCACTTTGGTTGAGATTAAAATTTACAATGTTACGACAATTATTTAGTGATGGTAAAGTATTTCAATTTACACCTAAAGATCTCATCAATCTAAAAAGTAAGGGTGTAACTGAGAAATTGAATACATATTTTAGGAAACATTTTGAATAAAATCAATATAAATCTTAAATTCATTTTAACATGAGGGTTATTTTAGGTGATGGTTTATTAGGAAGTTCTGTGATCGGTTTAACCGGGTGGGCGTACATATCTAGAAATAAGGATGGTATTGATTTTACCACTGGTAATTGGAAGCAACATATTCCTATTGGAACAACTGAGATTATTAATCTAATCGCAAATACAAACACGTATAGCGATGATATGAATTCGATGTTTAATGTAAACTATCGATCTGTTGTTGAATTGGTTGATTTTTGTAATCAAAAAGGAATTAAATTAATTCACTATTCAACTGATTATGTTTATATCCATTCTAAGCATAAACCTAAAGAAACTGATGAAGCAATTCCACAAAAAACTGCATACGCAATATCAAAATTATTGGCTGATGAGTATATCATGAAGCATTCTAAAAAATATTTGATTTGTCGTGGAAGCCAAAAGCCGGATCCATTCCCGTATGAAGCTGCATTTACTGATGTTGCTGGTAACTTTGATTATCCAGATATAATTGCTGAGATCCTTGTTAAAATGATTCGCAATGGAGCAACTGGATTATACAATATTGGAACAGATACTAAGACTGTATTTGCCCTTGCACAAAAAACAAATCCAGAGGTAAAGGGTGTTCTTGCGCCTAATGATTTTCCGAAAGATTTGATTATGGATTTAAGTAAGATGAAAAAGTTTTTAGATGCCGCAGAAAAAGAATAGTACAACAATATGTAGTCATTGTCTTAATGATATTAACTCTAAAGAAATTTATTGGGTTAATAGATGGATGTTTAAAAGCGCGCCAGAACATGGTCAATATTCAGCGCCATATTGTGAGAAATGTTTAAAAGCGACAGATACTTATGTTGACATATCAAAAGAACCAAAAACAAAAGCTAAAAAATGATTAATCCGAAAATTAACGTAGCTGCTGAAGCACTATCACAAATATATTTAGGGGCTGAAGAATTTCCGCATATAGTTTTAGATAATTTTCTAGATCCAACTATGATTAATGCGGCGGCGATCGATGCAACATGGTTAGTAAATAACCTAGAAACAGAATCGTGGAGATTTGGTGCCACTGATGATCATGATTCTCAACTTTATAAGCGTGGAATTCCAAACATAGATGACATGCCACCTGCGATGCAATTAGTTTGTCTCTATATGAATAGTGAACCCTTCTTAGAATTTTTGAGAAAGATGAGTGGTATTGAAGATCTTATGGCAGATCCAACGTTAGACGGCGGAGGGTTCCATGTTACCTACCCTGGTGGATCTCTCAATATCCACCATGATTTTAATTATAAGGATGATTTAGCACCAGAAAGAGTATATCGTAAGATTAACTTGTTGCTATATCTAAATGAAGAATGGGATACTAATTGGGGTGGAAATTTGGAGTTATGGAAAAAAGATTTAAGTGCTCCATTTAAGGTGATTGAATTAATCCAAAACCGCGCAGTATTATTTAATATTGAAGGGGCACCACATGGACATCCACACCCTCTTAATTGCTCAACTGGTGAAAACCGCCGCAGCTTAGCGTTTTATTATTATTCTGCAACCCCACCATCTAATCAATTATATGATCGTGCAATGTGGTTAAAAAATGGAGAACTAGTTTAAGATGGAAAAAACTCTTATATTAATGTTGTTGATTTTAACTTCAAATACGTCTAAAATATTTTAAAACTTTTTGAAACAATATAAAACAAATAGATATAACTATAGAATTTAAATTACTAACTATGATTCAAGAATTACTAAACCAATTACAAGAAGTTTTAGCAGAAGCACAACTTGATGCTGCTAAATTTGACGACAAAGGAAATAAAGCTGCTGGTACACGAGTACGTAAGGCGATGCAAACCATCAAAGGTTTGGCGCAAGATGTTCGAGTTGCTGTGTCAGAAGCCAATAAAGATTAAGAGATATATAAATCTCTGGGGGTATAGCTCAGTTGGCTAGAGCATCTGCCTTGCACGCAGAGGGTCGTGGGTTCGAATCCCTCTACCTCCACTAATAGTAAATGTGACCGAACAAGGGGTTAAGAGTCCTTAAGGTACTGGCTGAACTGCTGAAAAGCAGGAATGTTGGATCACACAGATCTATGAGATAAAACCACTTAAACTACAGGGTAGAATGCGCAACCGCTGTAGTCAATGAGGTCCCGCCAAGTTACGATATGATCTTTGCAGCGGGTGCTGGTATACAATCCAGCTGGTCATTACAACCGGGAGTAGCTAACCAGTTGGGCCATGGGTGAAAAGGGGTAGATCCAAGGTGTATGGGTAGTCAGGAATCCCATTATTACTATTAACGCGAGAGTAGCTCAGTTGGTAGAGCACAACCTTGCCAAGGTTGGGGTCGCGGGTTCGAATCCCGTCTCTCGCTCTAAGGTGGTCATTGACGAACATGACTTTAAGGTAAGTGTACATATTCCTTAAATAATTAGTAGAAGTAGGAGTTGCAAATTCCTTACCACCGATGATATATAAACTGCGTATCATCGACTACTTCACCGCAGTCGAACACGCGGAGCCCCCGTCGAACCCAGTCTCGCAATGACTGGGTTCTTTTTTATCTAAAAATTGAAACATATTCAAAACGATACATATAATATTATCAACATTTTAATTTTAAATATATGGAAATAGGTATTGTCGGTCAAGGTTTTGTAGGAACTGCAGTCCGCGAAGGTCTTAAGGAACATCACAACGTACATACGTATGATAAGTTTAAGACTAAATCTTCAACAATGAGCCTTAAAAGTCTAGTAAAACATTCAGACGTTATTTTCGTTTGTGTACCTACCCCTATGGATGCTGAAACTGGGGTTGCACACACTGGCATTGTTGAAAGTGTAATCAGTGAAATTGATGAATTAGCAGCAGAGGTTGGTAACACGCCTACTCTTGTAATTAAATCAACTGTTCCTCCTGGAACAACAGAGCGTATCCACAACTCAGCAATCTATTGTGATGTTACATTCAATCCAGAATTCTTGACAGAAGCAAATGCTATTAATGATTTCAAGAATCAGAACCGTATTATTATTGGCGCCCCTCGTAATGTTGATACAAAGCGAGTTGTAGAAGCATTTGAAACTGCGTTTCCAGATGTGCACCTTGTTGTGACCTCGGCCGCTGAAGCAGAAATGTGTAAATATATAACTAATACGTTTCTATCTGTTAAAGTGAGTTTTGCAAATGAGATCTATGATATTTGTCAAGCTGCTAACATTAATTATAATGAAGCAGTTGAATTGGCAAAATTAGATACACGTTTAGGACAATCACATTGGATGGTTCCTGGACCAGATGGAAGTAGAGGCTTTGGTGGTCACTGTTTCCCTAAAGATCTTACTGCGTTGCGATATGTTGCTTCACAGTTAGATGTTGATACTTCGGTTCTTGATGCAACATGGAAAACAAACAATCGTGTTCGTGAAGATCGAGACTGGGAAGCTCAAGAAGGCCGAGCAGTAATTAATTTGAAAAAAGAAAACCTTGCTTAACATGGGAATCATAAAGAATGTGTTGTTATATTGGCCAAGATTTTTTGGTGAATTGAGAATTACGTGGAAATTCTATCTTGCGGCGCGTTCACTTGAATCAGAATTCGAAAAAGAAGGATTGCGAGTTGATTGGATTGGTCGAATCTATACAGTGATGAACTTGAAAGAGGAAGCAATGCAACAGCCTGAACTGATTCAGCAATCAATGATTTTCCAAGAATTAAAGCCAGTTAGCGATATTTTAATGCGACATGGTCTTTCAAACGAAGCATATCCAGCAATTGAACGATTGAGTGATCGTTCCTACTTGGTGGTTCTCTACCCAGATAATGATTATTTAACTTGGGTTGGTTTCTTTAGTAATCTTACATTTTTAGGAATCCTTGTGGGCCTAGGTTGGTTCGCATCAACATTTATTTAATGGATTATACAATACGCAGAGTCCAAAAGAGTGGATTGCGTCATTATGAAATCTCACAAAATGGAGAAATCATTGGCGTGTTTCCATCAATTACAACCATTCTTGGAGAAACTGGGGATAAGGGAGGATTAAATAAGTGGATTCAGCGTGTTGGTGAGGCAGAAGCCAAACGGATTAGTGAACTATCTATGAATCGTGGTACTATCATGCACCGATTAATAGAATTATATAAGCCCATTCCAATTGTGGATAAACTTCAAAAGCTGGAAGAACTCAAAAAGATTGCAGCAACTGATAAAGAGGTTAATCAATTCCAAGAAAACGAGAATGGAGAGCTTTGGTTAGAAGAAGGCTGGAAAATGTTTATGAAATTCTTTATGAACTCCAGCGGCTTCTTTGATCGGGTTGAAGAGGTTCTATCAGCAGAAGAATTCTTATGGTCAAAACTGGGTTATGCTGGCACGGTGGATAATGTTTCACGCGTAGATGGAAACAAAGTGATGATTATCGATTATAAAAATAGTAGAAAGCCTAAACGTGAAGAGTGGATTCAGGATTACTATTTACAGGGCTCTGCATATTTCATTGCATACTGGGAGAGATATGGTATCAAACCCGAAGGCGTTGAAATTTGGATTGCAAACGAGATTGATTCAATTCCTCAAAAGTTTGTGCTTTCTGCCAGTGATGTTAAATATTACTTTGCTGAGTTTATGAAAAGATTAAAGAAATTTAAAGAACTGCAAGATGAAATTTGATATTGAACACTTGAATTTAGAATATTTAAATTGGAAAATCCAATGGATGGACGGTCGTAATGATCAAGATCTCAGATTTGGTCAATATCTAGATTCCAAATATGATTTAAAATTACATCTTTCAGATCGTAGCGCTGATCTATTTTACAAGGAATCATGTGAAGAGGTTTACCAAACAATCTATAATGTAATGCTCCAAAACGAAAGCAATGGATAAGAACGAATTAAAAAAGATTAAGGACGCTTGGCAAGTAATCCGAATCCAAGGCGAATTCGCTAAAGGATTCGATACATTTAATGAACTAGATATCCCCTGCATTTCCGTATTTGGAAGTGCAAGAACCAAAGTTGGAACTAAATGGTATGAAGAGGCAAAATTATTCGGCAAATTAATTGCATGTGAAGGTTTTGGTGTAATTACAGGCGGAGGTCCTGGTATTATGGCAGCAGCTAATCATGGTGCAAAAGAAGTTGGTGGTAAATCAATAGGAATAGGAATCGAATTACCATTCGAAGCAGGAATGAACAAATATGTTGATCTTGGAGTTGAGTGTAGATATTTCTTTACCCGCAAGGTGATGTTCCTCAAATACTCGCAAGGCTTTATAATCTTTCCAGGCGGCATGGGCACCTTAGACGAGTTATTTGAGGCACTCACTCTTGCACAAACCGGCCATAACATTAATTATCCAATTGTCCTTGTTGGTAAAAAATTCTGGGGAGGATTAATTGATTGGATGAAGAATACCCTAGTCGAGCAAGGAACTATCAGCGAAAAGGATTTTGATTTATTTAGAGTAGTAGATACTGCAGTTGAAGCTCGAGATAAAATATTGGAATATCATAGCAAATATGGTTCCAATCAGGAAACAAACTTCTAATTTATTGTATAATAACTAAAATAAGTTATATGCGTAAAGTTTTTGTGTACTCAGGCTCGGGTATACCATTTAAAAAAGGTAAACCCGGATCTATTATAAGCGAAGATATTGATGGATTTTTACGATCTTTAATGAAAGATCAAGATATTGAATTCCATATTCCTCTAAACAAAGAAGAAGATTGTCCTGATTATTATCAATGGTTTAATATGAAAAAACCAATTGAAGAATGGAATCTATCTGAATTTGATGAAATCATTGTAACTGGTTCTAATTTAGGTTTATTTGGTGGTGTTCTTGATGTTCCGACTGTTGGATTTATTCATGGTCTTAAAACATTTAGTGGACGCGGTTCATTATTTTTTACAGATACAACATTGCCAGAATTTAGCATTATGTCTAAATTGTATGAGCGAATGTTTAAGAAAGGTAAAAAACATGGTGGACTTATATGTGATTTAGATCTTGATAAATATTTAACAGAAGACGATTTTAAAGCTGCTCTTCAATTTGAAAAAAATATTGATCATTGCTATACAAACTTCTATAACTATAAAAATGAATTCACTAAAAAATATAGTGAAGTAACATTTACTGATGGTTTTAGAACTGCATTAACCGCAAGATCTTATGATGATGGTGGTTTATTTGCTAAAACGCATGATCAATTAATTCCAAAAGCTTGTTATATTGGTAATTATAAAGGTAAACGTGTACGTCGCCTGAAAAAGATGGGTATTTACGATACTGAGTTTGTTGATTGGTACGGTAAAGTTGGTCGTGATTTAGATACTACTGAAAAGCCAAAGGCGGTAAATATTGATCAAGTTGTACCTACTTATAAAAATTATATGGCAGCAATTGTTGTTATTGATCCAGAAATGTGGGATCTTGGAATTCCACACCGTTGGATTCAAAGCGCATTAATTGGTGTTCCAACTTTTATTGATGCTAATATTGCAAAGAGTATAAAATTTAATTTTAATGAAAAGTTCTTAAAGTTTATTCAAATTGCTAATAAGCGTGATCTGAAATCACGTCTTGAAAAATTACAAGATGAAGAATTTTATACTAATTTTATGAAACTACAAAATGCTGAATTAAAAAGATTTATTTCAGCAGATATTAACGAAATTTGTTTTGAATAATGGATAAGAATATTAAATTTTTATATGAATATTTAAATGCTTTTGCGCCTGTTGCACAAGAGAACGAAGGTCAAAAGATCTGGAAAGATTATGTAACTCCACTTGTGGATGAAATGTATACTGATCCATACGGAACAGCTTATGGAATTGTCTATAAGTCTGACGGTCGAGTAAATCCACGTAAAGTTGTAATTGAAGCACATTGTGATGAAATTGCTTGGATTATTACTCATATTGAAAAAGAAGGATTTGTACGTGTAAAGCGACACGGTGGTTCTGACAATATGATTGCACCTTCAATGACTGTAATGGTCCATACTGATAGTGGTAAAAAGATCCCAGGTGTTTTTGGATGGCCAGCAATCCACACTCGTAAAGAATACGTTTCAAAAGGTTACGAACAGGAGGAACTTTGGGTAGATCTTGGAGTTAGCAGTGACGAAGCAGTTAAAGAACTTGGAATTGAGGTTGGTAACTTAATCACATTTGATCAAGAATTACATGAACTTGGCGATTATTATGTTGGTCGTTCGCTAGATAATAAGATTGGTGGATATATCATTGCTGAAGCCCTTCGTAGGATCAAGGAGGAAGGAACTAAGCTGCCTTATGATCTTTATGTTGTAAACAGTGTCCAGGAAGAAGTTGGCCTATATGGTGCCAAAATGATTGCCAAGCGATTGGGGGCAGATATTGCCCTAGTGCATGATGTTTGCCACAACACTAATCACCCAAAAATGGATAAGGCAAAGGATGGAGATGTCAAAGGTGGTAAAGGACCTGCATTGGAATACACTGCACAGAATCACCGAATGATTAACCAGCGTTTTATTGAAGTTGCTAAAGAGAAAGAGATTCCATATCAGCGCCACGTTGGTTCGTATGGTAATGATACTATGGCATTCTTCTTAGAGAATACGCCAACTGCGATTCTTGCAACTCCATTAAAATACATGCATACTACAGTTGAGATGGCACATAAACAGGATGTTGAGAATTGTATTACTCTATTTGTAGAAGTATTGAAATCTATCACTCCAAAGTGGATTGATCAAGTACACAATAAATAATAGATATATAATTGTAAGTTTAGAAACTAAAAATAAACCAATAATTATGAATAAATTAGATACATTTTTATCAAAGCACGGATCTAAGGTTATTATTATCCTTTTAGTATTAACCTATCTTAAGGGTTGTTCAGTTGATTCTGAAGTTACTTTGATGAAAAAGGAATTTAGAGCGCAGAAAGAGATTATTGATGCTCTTCCAAATAGAACAGATGTTCAAATTGAAACTCTAAAGGCTGAAAAGCGCATGATTCAAGCAACTGACCGTAAAATGTTAGACGTTCAGCGCCAGAATCAAATTGAAAAAGAAATTGAAGCTTTACAAAAAAAATAATTATTTATCATGAATAAGAATACATGGGTTAATGGTTTTATCATCGGTACGTTTGTAATGCTTTACTTATTAGTATCAATTATTTCAACTATCCACGTTATTGACTTTTTCGAGCTTTCAAATCCAAGATGGTTAGCTATTTCTTTAGCAATTGGATTTGAGATTGGTGCAGCAGCATCATTAGCTTCATTAATTACTCTACAGAAAATGAATAAGACTCTTGTGTGGGCTTTATTCATTACAATTACAGCAATGCAGATGCAAGGTAATATGTACTACGCATTTGTAAACTTAAATGATTATATGGGTTGGGTTGAATTATTCAACTTAGTAGAATGGGAACCACTTGCACAGAAGAGATTACTTGCTGCGGTTTCAGGTGCTATCTTACCATTAGTTGCTTTAGGTTTCATTAAGTCCCTTGTTGATTACATTAAGCCTGACACAGAGGTAAATGTAGAATTAAAGCCTGAGGAATTAGAGGTTGTTGCTGAAGAGATTAATGCAGTTGAAAAAAAAAGCTAACTGAAGAGCCTTCTTTAGAAATCGTAGAGGATTCAATCCCTAGCATAGAACCAGTGTCTGCTGCAGAGGTTGAATATTTAATTCAGCAATCTGGTATCAGAGAAGAGGTTGAGAATATTGCACAAGAATTTGCGCAATATTCTCAAGAGATGATTGATGAATTGAAAGAATGGGATGTTACTCTAAACGATGGTTTAGAAGATCTTCCATGGGATACTACAACTGAATCAACAGATTGGACTGACACTTTACAAGATCTTCCAGAAGAAGTTATTGATGAAATTTTAGCAGGTGAAGTTTTCACTATTGAAGAAGAACCTTCGATCGAAGAATCTAATGAGGGTGAATTTGTATTCGAAGAACCTTCAATTGAATCTGTAGAATCTGTTGAAACTGGTCTTGTTGGTGCAAAACCAGAGCGTAGAAGAATTAAGAATTCAATTTCAGTTGAGGGTGCAGGTCCTAAAAGAATTAAGAATGCAATTTCAGTTGAAAATGTAGAGAAGCTTAAAAAAGGACCACTTTGGGATTTTAGAACTAACCGATCTAACGATCATTTATTTGAAGATTAATGCAGAAAGACATAGTGTTAAAGAGTCCCTATTTTAGTAAGGCTTTACATAGTGATACTCTTAAAACAATCTTAATATCTCCATATCAAACTGCATATAGATTATATCTCATGATTAATGAAATCCAGGAATCTCAGGATTTCATTGATATTCAACATGATGATTATATTGTGTATGCTACTGTTAGAACCGTTGGGGTTCCAATTGGAAAAGCAAAGAGTCAAATTTGGGCAATCACACACCTACAACCTATCTTAAAGAAAAAGCCAAAATATATTGTAAAATGTTTGGTAACTCATAAACTTTCTAATAAAGACGTATATAAATATAAATTAGAAACATTAAAACCAAGCGAAGTATACAATGCAATTTTTGAGTGCACTAATGAAATCGAAGCCCTCCTTACCAATTAAAGTTGGATCAACTGGTAAGGACGTCAAATTCATCCAATCCAAGTTAGGATTAGCAGCGGATGGGGTCTTTGGACCTAACACTAAGAGCGCAGTAATTGCGTTTCAAAGCAAGAGCAGCCTTACACCTGATGGAATTGTTGGTCCAAAAACTTGGAACGCAATCTCAGCGATGCCAGACTTTAAAGAGGAGTATTTAGATACTACTCAGCAACTTTCTCTATTCGAACAATTTAATCTTGATGATGACGAATACTTAATTGGCCAAGAAAGGCCTGAGTATATCTTCTATCACCATACTGCAGGTTGGGAAGATCCTTATAAAACAATTACAAACTGGAACAATGATACACGTGGTCGTATTGCAACTGAGTTCGTAATTGGTGGCCCATCAATCTATAATAACAATAATACACATGACGGTAAGATTGTTCGTTGTATGAAAGATTCAGGATGGGGATACCATTTAGGTAAAGTTGGATCTTCACACATGCATAAGAATTCAGTCGGTATTGAAGTTTGTAATTTTGGTCAATTGACTAAAGGTGGTTATAAAAAGGATGGTGTTTTGATTGCTAAAAATCCAGATAAGTTTTATACTTATGTTGGTGGAGAAGTTCATCCAGATCAAGTTTGTGATCTTGGATTTAAATGGAGGGGCTATCAATATTGGCATAATTATTCAGATGCTCAAATTGAAGCACTCTATAATTTGACAATATATCTACGTGATCGTTATGGAATCAATCTTAATAATGGTTTGAAATCTATGATGGCCGTTAAAGGTGATGTGGAAGGATTTAGTTACTATGAAGCAGCTAATAAAGGTCATATTAAGGGCATTCTCTCACACTCTAATGTACGATCTGATAAAACAGACATGTACCCTCATCCAAAATTGATACAAATGATAAAAAGTTTGTAAACTTTTTTGGACATTCATATATAATACTTGTAAATTTTAAAATTGTAATTTAATTAAATTATGGAAAATCAAACACAAAACGTAGTAGCAGAAGCTGCTCAAGCTGCAGAAGCAGAATCACAACGCCCAGTATTCGAAGAGATCACTGAGGTTACTGAAGAGCAAGCCTTGAATGTACTTATTCAAGCAGCTAATTTGGCACAATCAACCGGTCGTTTGACCGTTCGTGATTCAGTTCTTCTTGCACGTGCTATTGATGTATTGCGCCCAGGCACAATCTAATAGCTCGGAATATTGTAACAAAGGGCATCTGATTCAGGTGCCCTTTTTTTCTTAGTATAGATATATAGATTATAGTACTATAAAAATAGTATATGGCTATGAATATTATTGATAAATTTTTAAGATGCTTTCCTAATATCTGTTTTGAAATTACGGAATGCAAAAAGAAAGAAGCTCTCTCAATAGAAACAGTAAGTTCAACTGAGCGTGAAATGCTAAGAATTCTCCACGAAGCTGAAAGACAATTAGCCAGACTGAAGAAACTCCACCACAAAGGTAGATTATCATCAGAAGAATTGATGGATCACGAGTACACTGTATTTGAGCTAAAGGAACAGCTTGAAAAATTCAGAGAAGAACAAGAAGAAGATTTAGATAACTTAGAAGACGGATTAAAAGATGAATAATTTAGACTTTCAGTACCAAGAATTAATTCGTAGAATCTTGGTAACTGGCACTAAAAAATCTGACCGGACTGGCACTGGAACTATTTCAGTTTTTGGAGCACAGTTACGACACAATATGCGTGAGGGCTTCCCGCTCTTAACCACAAAGAAAATGGCAGTCAAAACTATGATGACTGAATTAAAGTGGTTCTTACGTGGTGATACGAACATCAAGTATTTGGTAGAGAATGGATGCCATATTTGGAATGGCGATGCTATTAAAAATTATGAAAAGCATAATGGCGAAATAAATTGGGGCCCATTTGTAACAAAGCAAGAAGCATTCGTAGATAGAATACTAAACGATGATACGTTTGCTAAACAATGGGGAGAACTTGGTCCAATCTATGGTAATCAATGGCGCAAATGGAAAACATTCCGATCAACTAATCCAAATGCTGTGAAGATTGGAACCGATAGCGTTGAATATGTAGATCAAATTAAAGAATTGATCAACGACCTTAAAACAAATCCAGATTCAAGACGATTGATGGTCTCTGCTTGGAATGTTGGCCAATTAGATCAAATGGTTCTTCCACCTTGCCACTATGGATTTCAAGTTTATACAAGAGAGTTGAGTATGGAAAGAAGATATAACATATGGTTTAATAACAATTATGAAACCGGTATGGAAAGATTTTTTGACCCTAATAATTTACCTGATTTTGATAATTCATATTACACACCAACCCCAACAAGAGCAATCTCTTTAATGTGGAATCAACGTTCAGTTGATACGTTCTTAGGTCTACCATTCAATTTTGCAAGCTATGGAACCTTATTAGAATTATTAGCAATTGAAGTTGGTGCAGAACCAGGAGAATTGATTTGTAATTTGGGGGATGTTCATCTTTATTCAAATCATATTGAGCAGGCTGAAGAACTATTAAACAGAGATTCATATCCTCTTCCAACAATTGAATTTAGTGATATTGATATTCTCAGTGGTGAATGGAACTATGAGATTAAAGATTATCAATCACATCCAGCGATTAAAGCTCCACTGAGCAACTAGTTGGAATATATACTTAATGAGATATATCAAAGAATATGGAGGCTTAAATGTTCGCCGATCTGCAGGATTGGCTATCATTTACAAGAACATGGTCCTATTGGCTAAATCAGCTGGTAGAAAAGACCAACGTTCGTGGGGCATTCCTAAAGGTGGCATTGAAAAGGGCGAAGATAAAATCACAGCCGCTATTCGGGAAACCTATGAAGAGCTTGGAATTAGAGTAAAGCGTAATATGGTAAACACGACAGAGCGCGAATTCTTCGTGAATGCCAAAAAATTTGGTTACGTTAAATATATTTCATACTTTGTTGTTGAGATCGATGATCTATCTCAAATTGGTTTAAAAGATCTAAAGGTGCCAAAAGGCCAACTGGATCCTAAAGAAATCAGTAATGCTAGATTCATGACATATCGAGAAGCAGTTGAGCATTCTATGATTAGTCAATTAGATATGGTTCGTGAGTTACTCTCGAACGGTCTAATTGAATCAAAGACAATTGGTAATAAAGAAATTGAATCAAATCAAGAACCTAACCCGGCTCAACAGGGTGAAAACGAGGATGATCGTCTACATTTGATTCGTAGATACAAAGCAAAAATACAGGACTTTAAGTCTTATTGGGATGACAGAATATCAAGCGGTAATTGAGGCTATTTTAGGTAGATGGGGATGGTTAATTGCTGTTGCCATTGGCTCAGTTGCGTTTAAAGATACAGTTGGTAAATTCTGGCAGGGTATAATGTTTCTTATTGGCAATGATTTTAATGTAGATGATATTGTTTGGATCAATGGTGTTAAAAAGGCTCGCATTGTTCGTCAATCTATCTATAAAACTACATTCTATTTATATGATCATCACCGTAAATTTGTTGTTCCAAATGATAGAATTTGGTTACTAAATATTGAGAAAAAATTGCCAACTGAATCAACTGAAGAATTGTCAGAATAATTTACAATTTTGTTTGAAAATAGTTGTAAAATGTTATAAACTTTTTAACATTTGATAATATATAACTTGTAGAATAACCTACGCAATCATACATCTTTTTTATTATGGAATTCATTAACGGAGAGTGCCCAGCTCCGTCAGATGAATCAAGAAATGAAATACTTGAGAATATTTCTGAAGTACTTAACGACCACTTTGGTATTTGGTCAATGAGCGCTGAAGAATATGATGAAGAAGATCTTTACTTGATTGGTTTTGGAGTTGGTGGCCCAGCATGAAAAGGCTAAGAATGCAGTTGAAAGACTGCATTCTTCATTTAAGATATATAGTATATGAGATACGTGAAAACATTTGAATCTTTTGTTGGTGAAAAATATATCATGCAGGAACTTGAGGATGAACTTGGAATTGTTCTAGATTTATGGGACAATGGAGATCATTTTGAACTTGGCAAGATTGAAGTGTCTAAAGATGCAAGAGGTTCAGGCGTTGGTACAAAAGCAATGGAAATGATTATTGCTCGAGCTGATAAAGAAGGAAAGGACATTCGTTTAACACCTTCAACAGACTTTGGAGCAAGTTCAGTCAATAGATTAAAAAGATTCTATGGCCAATTTGGTTTTGTAAAGAATACAAATTTAAAATATAAGGACACTATGGTCCGTTACGCACAATGAAAAAAGTAAAGCTATTCGAACAGTTTGTTAATGAAGCTTTTGAATACGGCGATCAACTCCTAACTGATCCAGATGGTGTTCAATTCAAAGACAGATTAAAGGCTCTTAAACTTCCAGCAGAACCTAACACATACGATGAGCAACGTTTCATTGAAATGTTAAAAGATTGGTTTAATCATGAAAGGGCTGACGGAGCACTGGGAAGCGTCCTACGGGAGTTACTACCATTAAAGAAGAAGTTTCCTAAAGTCTTAGATCCATCGAAGGGCAGAAATCTGTATGAGGGTAATACACTATATAGAGGTACAATGATTCCTTTAGCCACTGTCCTAGATCTTAAAGGTCAATGGAAGAGATATAATGGTGTAGGTTTATTGGGTGATGCCATTGAAATGGACACTAAATTTAATTGGAGCTTTAAGAGCGATAAAGGATTCACGTCATTTACACCATCTAGCGAAACTGCAGAAGAGTTTGCAGATCAAATTAGTTACGAAGAATTCAAGCCATACAGACCGGGTTATGGCATCGTCAAGAGATTATCACAAAATTCTATAGGCGGTAAAATTCCAGTCATCTTAAAGATTAAAGATACACATCCACAGGCACTTTTTAATCCACAATTTACAACTTCTATCTCAGCGTTTACGACTGAATATGAAATCTTTGTGGTTGGTGCTAGGATACAAGTTGACGGTATTATCATCCCAAGATGGAATGATTATGAGAACGCTGTTGAAACTGAAGGATTTGAAGACCTAGACAAATATTTTAATATTAAATAATAAGATATATAGTATATGAAAAACATCAGAACATACGAGAGTTTTATTAATGAGAACAAACCAAAAGGTGCTCCTGATTGGCATGATTCTGATGCGCCAGATGCTGAAGGTAGATTCAAAGAATTAGGAATTAAAGACCTTGCGGCTTGGTTAATTAAGACTAGAGATAAAGATCTTAAAAAGATTACAGGTTCATTAAATCAACAAATTGTATTTAATCGTAAAGACGATCCTGAGTATGCTGACAAAATGGAAAAGGTTCGTAAAGAAGTTTATAAGCAATTAGGCCGAGAGGACTTATTGGAAGAATCAATTGAAGTTAATGAAAAGATGAAGATCATTATGAGAAACATTTTATTGAAAATGGTTCCTGCGGCATTCGGTGCATCAAGCAATGTTAAAATGCGTGAAGAAATTAAAGATGCTATTGCCGCGGCTATCGAGCCTATTTTAGTAAAATATGATTATGTTGTTGAACAGGAAGAAGGTAGAGATACTCTTGCTGAATTAGCAGAAATGACAATGTCTCAATTAGAAAGAATTGAAGATTATGCTGAAATGATTAAAGAGAGAATGGAAGGTGGTCAAGAGCTTGATTCATGGATGTTCTCACAAATTACAGTTGCATTAGAAAACTTAAATGCAGTACATGATTCTTTAGCTGGTGATGAAGAGATTGAAGAATCTTGGAGAATTAACAAATACTCTCCACAATCGTATGCTGAGCGTGTAGTTGCTGGTGATATATCATTCGAAGACGCAATGAAAGAATCTGAGTTATCTTTTACATTATTAATGAAATTGGTAAAGAAGATTGATAAAACATTTAAATTATCTTTTGAATCTAAATACATTAAAGATATTGAATCTATTAATGAAGAAAAAGCTAAAGGTAATAGAGGTCCATTAGACAATCCAGATATTGAAGTTGCCCTAAAGAAAAAGGCAGAAGAGAGTGGTATTGATATTGCACTTCTTAGAATCGTAATGAGACGCGGAATGGATGCATGGAATAGCGGCCACAGACCAGGAATGGGACAAGAACAGTGGGGTTATGCTAGAGTAAATTCATTTATTGATAAAGAGAAAGGAACTTGGGGCGGTGCAGATGCGGACGTTGCCAAAGAGGTTAAAAAATAAAAGTTGGTTATGATCGTAGATTACGCACTTATTGGATTATCCATTGTAGTTTTTTATTTTGGAATATATATGATCTTATTTAAAAAAACTGCAAAACCAACTGAAGTAATTAAAGGTAAAACCTTTACATTGGATGAAACTCCAGTTGATACCTCAAAAGAAGATAAGATAAAAGACAAATACGGTCTTTAAGATATTTGCCCGGGATTGGTGTTGTTGGTGGTGTTAAAGGGCTAAAGATTTTTAGCAATAACGCTATTTAAAAAAAATAACAATTAATATAATGATAGAGGGTATTATTCTTACTATAGTTATTTTTGGTTTAATTATCTATGGTTGGACAAAAACAAAATATTCAAATCCAAAACCATTTAATCCTTCAAAGGGCGGAGGTGGATCAAACACTGGTGATACTAATGATGCACCACACAATGATCCTAGATACAATGAACCTATAGATAGGCCAAGGTCTCCAAAAAATATGCTATAATTTATTTTTAAAAAAGTTGCCCGGCATTTTTTTATGTCGGGTTTTTTGTTTATATTTACAGTATGTTTATAGAGATATATAATTAAGTATGAAACACATTAAAGAATATAATCAATATGATTTTATTGCAATGCAAGCTGCATTGCACGGATTAACGCGTGAAGAGTGGATTGCATATTATGGAACTCCACAAATTGGTTTAGGCATTGAAGAAAGCAAATTTGTTATGACATACGAAAAATATATTACTTATGATAAATTAGGTAAATGGGGTACACCAACTGAAATTGAAAATGATTTAGGAATACAGATAAATAATCTATTTAATTATGGTGGTATTTCAGATAATTTAAATGATATAATTTATACTGATCAGTCTAGCGATAAAGGAATTAAATGGCAAATTGAGGTTTTAGGTAAAGGTACAGATGTAATTCATGCATACAAGGATGGCCAGTACATCGGTCAATATGAGTGGTATTTAAATAAGAAGAAATCTTCTAAATACGATATTCAACAATATTTTTTAAACAAATACATATCTAAGTTAGACCAATATATTTCATCTGTTAAATCATTTGATGTATATTACATGATGTCTGACGATAATAGAGCATATAAGGCTGGATTAAACCATGCAAATGAACTAATTAAACAATATTCTGAACTGTCGGGCACAGAAAAGAAGAAAGCTCATCAAGCATACATTGATTCAAAAAAGAAAAATGTAGATTTTAAAGACTTTAGAGGAGCATAATATAATCTTTCAGGAAACTTATTAAGTCTATTTAGTTGGATATATAATATTGACTAAATAGACTTTTTTCATATATGGAAGATAGAACACCAAAAGAACTAATTGAAGAGTTATACCGACTGTTCTCAACATTTAAGAACCGTATGGAGGACCCGAATTTTATTCAGGTCGAGAATACATTATCACAATTGATGGAGAATCAGATGGAAATGAAGTCTGAATTGCGTGAATTAAAGAAGCAATTATTAAATCCGTATGATGGTGTAATTGTTGAAACACGTAAAAATACTGATTTTAGATTGGAACAAGAAAAGGCACAAAAAGAGTATGCAGATCTTGTTGAAGAGCACAAAGGTCTTGTTCGTTTTAAAGCAAATGCAACTAAAGTTGGTCTTGCGATCTTAACATCAGCCGGTGCGGTGATTGCATTCTTCTTAAATAAATGGTTAGGATTATAAAATGGTAACAGATAGAATTACATTAAACTTAATAGCACTTTATCTGGATCAATTCCAACAAAACCAGGGGACTATTGACTCAATCGAAATAAGTAAAGTGACCAAATCCTTTGGTTCACCTAAGAGCCTTGCATCATTCCAGGATTTAAGATCTTTTAAGCAATTTGTTAATCAAAATGCACCTCTGGTTACAACCGAGGAGATCGAATGTTTTCCATTAAGTCTATATGAATTAAAAAGTTTTAATGTTACTATTGATTTAGGTACTTCAACAAGTAGCAAAAATTTTGTAATAAATAATAACAGGACCTTTCAAACAGATTCTAAAAATATTGCTTCTGCAAATATGATTATTATGCAGGAATATGTTAAAGAATTTTTGGCGGTTCTGAAACAATTTAATGACCTCATTATTGATGAATATATTCAAGATCAGTATACTTATATTGATTGTGGATATATTGAAGTTCATTTTAATGCGGCAATGGATAGAATTTTAGAATTGTATAAAAAATACAAATAATATAAATGGCCCACGGAAACATAGAGGACGCAAACGAGAAAGGACCTAACGGATATTTTGAACCTAATTATCCGCATGAATTAGGCAGACCTTTAACACATGATGAAATGGACTTTAATCTTGACCTAATCGGTGAGATTATTAAAGGATATAGAGTTATGGGATCAGGACCAAATGCAGAAATGGATTTGGTTAATGATATTGATAAGGTTTTAAAATTGTATAAAGTTACAGCAAGCGATACTGCCCTATTGGCAGAAGGTGCTGATGTTGACGATTATGTTTGGGTTCCAGGTGTAGCAACCGGGGGTGGTGAAGGTACTCAAGGAGCACAAGGTGCTCAAGGCCCACAAGGTTCACAGGGTCCTCAAGGTAGACAAGGTCCTCAAGGTTCTAAAGGGGATCAAGGTTTTCAAGGTATTGATGGTGCACAAGGTTCTATTGGTGATCAAGGATCTCAAGGTTTCCAGGGTGAAATTGGTACACAAGGCGATCAAGGAGCACAAGGTAATCAAGGTCCTAAAGGTGATCAAGGTTTCCAAGGATTAAAAGGAGACCAAGGAGATGTAGGAGCTCAAGGTTTTCAGGGTGAAATTGGAGCACAGGGTAATCAAGGTTTCCAAGGATTAAAAGGAGACCAAGGAGATGCAGGCGCTCAAGGTAATCAAGGCGACCAAGGAACTCAAGGTAACCAAGGTATGAAAGGCGATCAAGGTACACAGGGTAATCAAGGTGGCCAAGGAACTCAAGGTAACCAAGGTATTAAAGGTGATCAAGGTTTCCAAGGATTAAAAGGAGACCAAGGAGATGCAGGCGCTCAAGGTAACCAAGGCGACCAAGGAACTCAAGGTAACCAAGGTAATCAAGGTAATCAAGGTATTAAGGGTGATCAAGGTACACAGGGTAATCAAGGCCCTGAAGGTCCATCCGGTATTCAAGGAGAGCAAGGTAATCAAGGTCCACAAGGAAATCAAGGACCAGTTGGAGATCAAGGATCTCAAGGCGTACAAGGTACACAAGGTACGCAAGGTAATCAAGGTATCCAAGGTCCACAAGGCGATCAAGGTACACAAGGTAATCAAGGACCTGAAGGTCCATCTGGTATTCAAGGAGAACAGGGTAATCAAGGTACTCAAGGTAATCAAGGTCCACAAGGTACTCAAGGTAATCAAGGTCTTAAAGGTGATCAAGGTTTCCAAGGAGATCAAGGTGCTCAAGGTATTAAAGGTGATCAAGGTTTCCAGGGAGATCAAGGTACGCAAGGTACTCAAGGTAATCAAGGACCTGAAGGTCCATCTGGTATTCAAGGAGAACAAGGTACACAAGGTACGCAAGGTAATCAAGGTATCCAAGGTCCACAAGGCGATCAAGGAGATCAAGGTACACAAGGTAATCAAGGACCTGAAGGTCCATCTGGTATTCAAGGAGAACAGGGTAATCAAGGTCCACAAGGAAATCAAGGATCACAAGGCAACCAAGGTACCCAAGGTAATCAAGGTGTTCAAGGTCTTAAAGGTGATCAAGGTGATCAAGGTGATCAAGGAGCTCAAGGTACACAAGGTGATCAAGGAGCTCAAGGAGCTCAAGGTATCCAAGGTTTCCAAGGTGATCAAGGAGCTCAAGGAGCTCAAGGTACACAAGGTGATCAAGGAGCTCAAGGAGCTCAAGGTACACAAGGTACACAAGGTTCAGATGGCTTTGGTGGAGGTGCTAACCTATTCTTTAATGCATCAACTCTAAGTGATATTACACCTGAAAGAACATTAGGAAGACAAACAACATTAGCACCAGAGTATTCAGCTTCAGCAACAGTCCCTGCTAACGCACAAGGTGTTCAGGTTAATTCATCGTTTATCACAGTACCAAATTACCCAGGAGTTACACAAATTCCAAACGGAATCTGGCATGCATACTTATATTTTACTAAAGAAACTTTTGGAACTGATGTTTCATCATATTATACAGTATCTAAAGTAAATTCTATTGGAGGTCAAAAAACTCTATTATTCCAAGCAGACGAGGTTCAAATCGGGTGGGACACTGATAATATAACACCGGTAGAGACTAAAATGAATGCGATTGTAACATCAACAGCATTACTTACTACAGATAGAATTGTTATTGATATATTTGTAAATAACGGTGATAATCAAACAAGAGATATTACGTTCTATACTGAAGGTACTGAACATTATTCATACATTGTAACTACATTCGGTGTAGAGACTGGTCCACAAGGTCCACAAGGTTTCCAAGGTGATCAAGGTGATCAAGGTGCACAGGGTGCTCAAGGTACACAAGGTAACCAGGGCATTAAAGGTGATCAAGGTTTTCAAGGAGTACAAGGTGAAACTGGTCAATTAGGCGATCAAGGTTTCCAAGGATCAAAAGGAGATCAAGGTTTCCAAGGAGATCAAGGTTTCCAAGGAGATCAAGGTACTCAAGGTACCCAAGGTAATCAAGGTACTCAAGGTAACCAGGGTCTTAAAGGAGATCAAGGTTTCCAAGGAGAAACTGGTCAATTAGGCGATCAAGGTTTCCAAGGATCTGTTGGTGATCAAGGATCGCAAGGTTCTCAAGGAACACAAGGTAACCAGGGTAATCAAGGTAATCAAGGTGTTCAAGGAACAAGAGGAGATGATTGGTCATCTGGCCAAGGATGGCCTCTCGACACAGGAAATAATCAAAATGGAGATCATTATTTAGATCTCGACACAGGAAATATATGGATTTATACTGATGGCTCATGGTTATTTACAGGCACATCAATATTAGGTCCACAAGGAGATCAAGGTCCACAAGGAGCTCAAGGTACCCAAGGTAATCAAGGTATTAAAGGTGATCAAGGCTTCCAAGGAGCACAAGGTGAAATTGGTCAATTAGGTGATCAAGGCTTCCAAGGAGATCAAGGTACCCAAGGAGATCAAGGTACTCAAGGTAACCAGGGTCTTAAAGGAGATCAAGGTTTCCAAGGTAACCAAGGAGCACAAGGTAATCAAGGTAATCAAGGTAATCAAGGTAATCAAGGTCTTAAAGGAGATCAAGGTTTCCAAGGTATTGCTGGTGAACAAGGTATGCAAGGTACGCAAGGTAACCAAGGTCCTCAAGGTGATCAAGGTTTCCAAGGTAAGAATGGCCAACAAGGTGTTCAAGGTACACAAGGTAATCAAGGTACCCAAGGTAATCAAGGTATTAAAGGTGATCAGGGTACTCAAGGTAATCAGGGTACTCAAGGTAACCAAGGTCTTAAAGGCGATCAAGGTTTCCAAGGTTTTAAAGGTGATCAAGGTTTCCAGGGTGAAACAGGTCAATTAGGTGATCAAGGCTTCCAAGGTTTTCAAGGTAATCAAGGTCTTAAAGGAGATCAAGGTTTCCAAGGTATTGCTGGTGAACAAGGTAATCAAGGTGATCAGGGCTTCCAAGGTTCTCAAGGTGATCAGGGCTTCCAAGGTAAGAATGGCCAACAAGGTGTTCAAGGTACACAAGGTAATCAAGGTACCCAGGGTAATCAAGGTCTTAAAGGTGATCAAGGTTTCCAAGGAGCTCAAGGAGAAACAGGTCAATTAGGTGATCAAGGTTTCCAAGGTGATAAGGGTGATAAAGGTTCACAAGGTTTCCAAGGAGCACAAGGTACACAAGGTAATCAAGGTATTAAGGGTGACCAAGGTTTCCAAGGTAATCAAGGTCTTAAAGGTGATCAAGGTTTCCAAGGTATTAATGGTGAACAAGGTAATCAAGGTGATCAAGGTTTCCAAGGAGCTCAAGGAGATCAAGGTTTCCAGGGTAAAACAGGTCAACAAGGTGTACAAGGTACACAGGGTAACCAAGGCACTCAAGGTACTCAAGGTACTCAAGGACGTCAAGGTCCACAAGGTTTCCAAGGTGCTGATGGTCAATTAGGAGATCAAGGTTTCCAAGGTTTCCAAGGAGCTAAAGGAGATCAAGGTACTCAAGGTGCACAAGGTAACCAAGGTCTTAAAGGTGATCAAGGCTTCCAAGGTGATAAGGGTGATAAAGGTTCACAAGGTTTCCAAGGTTTCCAAGGAACTCAGGGTACACAAGGTTCTCAAGGAACACAAGGTACACAAGGCAATCAAGGTCCTCAAGGTATTCAAGGTACAAGAGGAGATAATTGGACTTCAGGCGCGGGCTTCCCATTAGAAATTGGTGGAGAACAAATTGGAGATCATTATTTAGATACAACAACAGGTAACGTATTCTATTGGAATGGTGTAAACTGGCAATGGGATGGCGGAAATATAATGGGACCAATAGGTGATCAAGGTTTCCAAGGCATTAAAGGTGATCAAGGTTTCCAAGGAGCTAAAGGCGATCAAGGAGCTCAAGGAACACAAGGCGCACAAGGAACTCAGGGTACACAAGGTAGACAGGGACCACAAGGAGATAAAGGTGATCAAGGTTTCCAAGGCATTAAAGGTGATCAAGGTTTCCAAGGCATTAAAGGTGATCAAGGTTTCCAAGGTACACAAGGAACTCAAGGTGCTCAGGGTACTCAAGGTACACAAGGTAGACAGGGACCACAAGGAACACAAGGTAATCAAGGTATTAAAGGTGATCAAGGTTTCCAAGGAGCAGATGGTCAATTAGGTGATCAAGGTTTCCAAGGTGATAAGGGTGATAAAGGTTCACAAGGTTTCCAAGGAGCACAAGGTAC